>Ga0180435_10000596_pt1 | contig 38075 bp, 30 predicted proteins | sample SS_ome_3_FD_132467 | JGI IMG/M metagenome (GOLD analysis project Ga0180435, IMG submission 132467) | Hypersaline lake sediment archaeal communities from the Salton Sea, California, USA - SS_3_S_1 metaG | ecosystem: Environmental > Aquatic > Non-marine Saline and Alkaline > Hypersaline >... | reverse complement strand
TATGCGGATTTCCTTGTTGGCATTGATCGTAGCGATGGTCGCCAGACCGTGGTTGTTCCGCACTCTGGCGAGTGCAGCTACGGACGGATTATGCGGATTTCCTTGTTTGCATTGATCGTAGCTATGGTCGCCAGACCGTGGTTGTTCCGCACTCTGGCGAGTGCAGCTACCGGACGGATTATGCGGATTTCCTTGTTGGCATTGGTGTGGTTTCGCTTGGCGACGACGTATTTCCTGCCGAATCGCCAACGGTCGACAACTGCGGGCTGGCGGCGAACAACTCGACGCTGATCGGGCGTTGCGATTGCCGTCGCAGCCAACGCATTGCCAGTAGGTCGCCCAATTTCAATCGACGTTCGTGCAAAGGCTGTGGTTGATCGTTTGTTTGCACCAGGATTTCGGCAACACGATAGCCGCGCATCGTTACCAAGGTTGGCAGAAAGCGATGCATGCCTTTGCCTAGCTCAGTGTTTTCGATCGCTTCTCGTCGCGCGGCCCAAAAAAGGCAGTCGACGTCGTGAACGTCTAAGCCAATGATTGCCTGCCGCGGTATCCTAGTCAGTCGCTGCCAGAACTTGCCCCAGCCGGTGCGCACGGGTTTTCCCGAAACGAAATCGGCTCGAACGAGCCCGTCGAGCAAATCTTTGATTTGTGAGACATCGAATCGCCGCCCCGCTTCGGTGGTGACAACAACTGCGCCTTTGGCGGCGGCCATGCCCTTGGTGATCGCGCCACTGATTCCCGTTGGCTTATGGAGTCGAATCACACGGAGTAGCGGGTTGTTCGTCAACAACTCGTGCAGCTGCCGCATCGTCTGAGGGGACGATGCGTCGTCGACAACAATGATCTCGAACGACTGGTCGAGCCGCTGCAATTCGCGAGAGAGTGCTGCGATGTGCCATTTGAGCAATTCCCCGGCATCCCGCTGGGGAATGATCACGGTAACGTCGATCATTGGGCCATCCTTTGCCTGATCGATAGCAATCGTGTAGAACCACTGGTACGCGACGGAAGTATCCCAAATTCCCTATTTTGGCGGAAGGGCAAATATGCAACGTGTCCTGGAGCGATATCTGCTGCTCTGGCTGGTTGGCCTTTCGCTGGTGGCGTTTTATTGGACGGTTTGGTTTGGCGAAGCCCCCAGCCCCTTTGTGGCGAGCAAGCCGTATTTGCCCGCGTTGATCGCCGTCACGATGTTCGCCATCGGTTGGATGCTGCCGCAGGAAGAGGTGCGGCAGGTGTTCGTCCGCTGGCCGACAGTTCTTTCGGGAACGACGCTGCAATACATCGCCATGCCCATGCTTGCCTATCTTGTTGGGCACGCCTGCGGATTCACGGGCGACTTGCTGATCGGCGTGATCATGGTCGGTTGTGTGCCGGGAGCGATGGCCTCGAACGTGCTCACGCTCATTTCGCGGGGCAACACGAGCTACTCTGTCAGCTTAACGACAACTGCCACGTTGCTCTCGCCGCTGGTTGTGCCGGTGACGCTGAAGTTGGCCCTGAGTTCCCAGGAGTCGGTCGATCACTGGTTCTTGCTCAGAACAAGCCTACTTCTGTTGGCGATCGTTGTGTTGCCTGTCGTGTTTGGTCACCTTTTGTCGCGCCGCTTTCCTAACTATTCGATTACGGCGGGCAAAGTCGGTTCGGTCGTCGCCAATCTATCGATCCTCTGGATCATCGCCGTAGTCGTCGGGTTAAACCACCAAAGACTGCATAACCTCGAAGCACTGTTGTTGTTCGCGCTCTTGGCAATCAACATTGGCGGTTACTGCGTCGGCTACTTCGGCGGCACGGCATTGCGTTTGAACGAACCGATGCGGCGGGCGTTGACATTGGAGATTGGTATGCAAAATGCCGGCCTGGGAGCAACACTGGCGACGCAACTGTTTGCCGGTCGTGATGAGACCGCGATCGCACCGGCTCTTTACACCTTCGGCTGCATGTTGACGGGCACGATTCTTGCCCGCATTTGGGCGGGGAGAAGGCTTGAGGTGGTGAGGGGGTGAGGGGCGTCAATACTCGGCAATTTTCAATTGAAGATTTGCAATTCGCAATTTGCCCCTCGTCGACGCGTTGTGTCGCGGCTGTTCTCTCCGATCCCGCGCCTACCCGTCCTGCAACACAATGGCGGGATCTTGTCGAATGGCGGAGAGTGTCGGTAAATAGCTGGCGAGGGCTGCGACTAGCGGCGCTCCGATGATCGTGACGACGACGATCCAAGCGGCGGGCGAGAAGAATTCGGTCGCTCCGCCCATCGTGCCGCCCAACGCCTTCGCCAAGCCAAGCCCCAGCAAAACGCCAACGCATCCGCCGACCAGCCCGACGAAAACGGCTTTTCCGAGGAACAGCGCTGCCACCGTGCTGCGGCCCTTGCCGAGCGCCCGCAGGATGCCGATCTCAGTGCGGCGTTCACGCACATTGTTCCAAGACATCAAACCGATGAAAGCCGCACAGGCGATCACCACCAGTGGCGTTAGCGCCGCGACAAGTGTTTCCAGATTCCCCTGCACGCTTTCGCGACCGGTTTTCAGATCGGCGAGTATCTTTTGTTCGTGCTGCTCGTCCTGTTTGAGTTGCTGCTGTTGTTCTGCCTTGAGGTCGTTTTCCATCTGTTGTTCGTGGGCGACGGCCTTTTGATACTCTCTTTCCTGTTCGGCCTTGTGTCTGGCGAGATCAGCCATCTTGGTCGCCGTAGCGGCGTCGCGTTGAACGGCTCGACTGATGCGGCGTGTTTTGTGTTCGGTGATTCGCGTGTCGGGCAGCACTTTGCCCAGCTTCTCACGGATGTTTGGCAGGTTCGCCTCAGAGCAATGGCAGCCGAGCGCCATGATCTGACTGATCTGTCCCGGTTTGCCCAAGATCTTCTGGGCGTCGTGCAGATGGACGATCAATGAAGCGTCCCTTTGCGAGCCCATTTCCTCGGGCTTAGTTTCGTTGGCAACTTCCAGGGCCAGTTTGCCGCCCGGCCCTTCGACTTCAATGGTGTCGCCCGGCTTCAGATCGCCCCACAATTCAAATCCCACGTAAACGTTGCCCGGATCAGGCACGTTCTGCATGGGCGGTTTCTCCGACAAGTGCGATTGGTGGGCTTCCGGCAGAAAACCGACCAGCATTACTGAGCGACCGTTGTACTTGATGATGTCTTGCAGGCTCGCCAGCAGATGCCGAATCATGTCGATCTCTTCGGCACTGGCCAGCTTTGAGATGTACTCCTCGGGCATCGTGACCAACTTGTATTCAACGTAGAGGCTGCCCATCGTTGTGTCTTTGTGAACGATGTTGAGGTTGAACCCGAGATCACGGGTTGCTCGTTTTGTGGTCTTTTCGAGTTCGGCGAGTTCCGCCTGTGATTTTTCTTCAAACTCCTTGAGGCTCGCCTGTTGCTGTTCGCGTCTTTGTTGAAGCCGCTCTTGCGACTCAGCCGCAAACTTTTTGAGGCTCGCCTGTTGTTGTTTGCTGGTTTCCTGGAGCGTTTGCTTCGATTTCTCTTCCTGCTCGGCCAGCACTTCGTCTGTTTCGGACGCGTGGCCCGAAACCAGGGTTGGTCCGGTGACCAGCAATGCCGTCGCGACCACCACGGCGAGCACGCAGAGAACGAAGCTGAGATAACGAAAACCGATTTCAGCAAACATCAAACGAAACGCGGACATCGGAACACCTCGTATAAAAAGACGCAAAAAAGCCGCTCGCGGCTTAGCCCTTTGGTAGCTCTGATTTTACTTTTTCGCGACGCGGTTCTGCCAGCAGGCTCGTGAGGGCCCAGCCAACGAGTACCGTAACGGAAACCGCAATGAACACGCCGTCAAAACCGATCCAACCGATTACCGCTCCCACCAACGGGGAAAGGAAGGTCGGCAGGGCAAGGCAAAGGGCGATCGTCGCCAAGCGTTGCGGGTGGTGTTCCCGGCCGCACGTTTCCAGCGTGTAATTGTACAAGATACGGAAGGTAACCGGTGTGAGTCCCACAAACATGAATACCAATCCGTACCAGCTGCGGCCGAAATCACCGGCATGAGCCAGCCCGACCGCGATCAGTGGCACGGCCGCCACACCGAGTAGGATTATCCGCAGCACGAGCCGATTTCCCCGAGCGTCGGCGAGCGGGCCAGCAAGAAGGCTGAAAATCACCGTCCCCGTATTTTGAATCACGACCCACCAAACGATGTTTTCCAGGGTCAGTCCGAGGCTCTCGCGGGCGTAGGCCTGATAGTGAGGGAAGAGAATCATCGACGATCCGAACAAGGCCGCCACACCCGCCAGGATGCGAAAATTCCTGTCTTCACGAAGCATCGTGAACATCAGCCGAAAGCGGTCGGTAAACGACTGTTTCGGTTCCTGAAAATTGTCGGCTGGTTCATCGAGCCAAATTGTGCTGATCGCCGCCACGGCGAACAGCAAGCCAGTCAAACCGAAGATGTAGTCGAACTGGCCGGTCGTAGGCGTGAGCCAGCGCGGCATCAGCAATACAGCGGCAGCGATCGCGGTGGCGGCGCCGATTGTCGTAGCGACAACCAATAATCTGCCTCGCCATGTTGGTCGCACCAACTTTCCCTGCAACGTACCGGCTGTGAGTTGATTCAGGCCGTTGACTACGAAGAACAAGCCGTAGAGCGCCAGAAAGACGATCGGCAGCCACGCTTGTTGAGTCGAATCGACCGCCCACCAGATGGCCGCCAGCACAAGGAACACCGTGGCCATGCCCATCGTGCATCCCATCAGCACCCACTTTTTGTGATGGGTCAGCTTCAGTCGTCGCGCAAAGAACAGGGGCGGCAAACTGAGCGAGACGCGATTCAACAGCGGCAGGAAGCCGCGCATCCATGCCGATCCGCCCATCGAGTCGAGCACGGCCGGCATGACGATGCTTTCGGTCTTGAAGATCCATCCGGTGCGTAAGAGGACGTGATACAACACCAGCGTGGCGAAGTTGCGCCTTGCGTGCGTTTGCGTCGGATCTTCCAGCGTTGGCGGCAGGACGATTTCGTTTAGATCGTCAGAAGCGGCGGGAACACCGTGCGGATTGTCGTCGGGCGGGGCGGGCATCCGCCTATTATACAGGCAACGACATCACACCGTTAGCGGCGGAGTTTGGTTGTTGGCAACGACGCTTGCGTCGCTTTAGTGAGCCCTTGCCGCATCATCGGGCTCCGCCGTTTTGGCGCGTTGGATGGTTTGTTGGGGTTTTATTATGCGCCGTCCGGATTGCTGTTGACGCTCCTGCAAACCGGCAACGAGCCCCTCCAGAGTTCCACCTGCTTCAGCAAGCAGCTTGCGTCGCGTCGCATGCAGTTCGTCAAGGATCGGATTCTTCGTCATCGTTACGGGTCCCAAAAAATTCGGTTGGCGTGCAAATCAACAACTGACCGAATCCCTCACCCGCGAGTATCTCGTAGATGCGCGGGAGTTCATGGGCGTTGGCGATATGTCGGCAGTTCAACGTCAACAAGTATTGTACGCCGCCCAATGCGGCAGCGGCAACATGAACGGCGTCCGCCTCAGCTTTTGAGGGCATCGTGTGCGCTTCGATTAGCCGACCAGCGAGCGATCTCACATCTTCATTGATCTCGACAAGCGGAAGACCGTCTAACAACTCAAGGCGATCGGCCGCTGCCGCTGGGTCGCCATCACCTGCCTCGTCGAGAGTCAGTTGCGACGCGACCAACTCGAAGGCATGCCGTTCATTCGCCCACCAATCTCGGGCTTGTTGTTGAAGCCCGGCAATGGTGATATCGCGACTCGGCCACGCAGTCGCGTAACTGACGATCGATGTTTCAATGTAGAGTTTGTCCATCGAGTCATTCTATCATTTGCGGGCGACTGGGATCACCCGGCGGCGATGGGAGGTCGCACCACTTGAAAACCGCAACCGCCATTTCCGCTCGGGTTCAGCGTTTGGTTCGGCCGCTCTCAGCTACGAGAAGGCCTTAGCCATCCGAGAACCTTCTTCCACCAAGGCGGTCGGTTCTGGACCTCCAGCTTGCGCTCGATCAGTGCGATCTCTTCGATCCCTCGATTATACTCCCGGGTAGCTCGTTCGACCTCCTTTGCCGCGTCATTTTCTATCGCCCGCAAGCTGCTTTGGCGGACCGACGAGCTGGCAAGTCCCCGTGAAATGAGGTCTTGCTCGGCCTTCGCCTTTTCCTGGTTTGCAGCGGCGTTCAAGTTTGACTTGAACTCCTCAAGGTTCTCGGCCAATACCCTTCTCTTCAGTTTCAGCAATTCTGCGTCTACGTTTGCGAGATCCTGGCGTTTCACATCGGCGAGTGTCTCGCCGACGAACTTCAGAAAGTTACCGGTCAAGGAGATGAAGGAGATGATGGTCGATGTGTCCATGATGCCATCGCTACTGATCCCCAGCCGCATCGCCCGACTCCGTAGCTTTGGTGCGTTGCATTGTGATCCGCGGTTTTCGGATCTCACGTCCGGACTTCGCTTGATCCTCTTGGAGTTTTTTCACCAAGTCGGCAAGCGAGCCGCCGGCGTCGGCGAGCATCTGCTCTCGAACGGCATGTAACTCTTGGAGGATTGGTTGTTCAGTCGTCATCGTCGCCACCCAGGAATTCGGACGGAGTGCAAATCAACATTGTGCCAAATCCCTCGTCTCTCAGCAGTTGATAGACACGAGGAAGTTCATGAGCGTTCGCAATGTGCTTGCAGTTCAGCGTCAACAAGTATTTTACACCACCAAACGCCGCAACGGCAACATGCAGCGCATCCACGGCAGGAGAACTGCAAAGTACTTGAAACAGGTGTTTTGCAAGAGGGGGTGGCTGGGGTCGAACCACGAGGAACGAGTGGTGAACCCCCAGAAACTTGGCTACTGGGGGTTCGTTGCTCGCAAGCTCGCAACTCAACCCCACCCATGCCGCTTGCGGGCTTAGCCGAGTGGAGCCGACCGCGCTTACCTGCAATCCTCTTGCCCGTTCGAGGCGAACGCGGTTCTGGATGTGTCGCCGTCCCCCTCCAGCACATGCCTTAGGAAGCCCACCATGATTGAAGGTCCTTTGTCTGCCGCAGAAGTCGCTCGGTTTCGTGCCGATGGCTATCTGGTTGTCAAAAAACTGCTAAACGAAGAAGAGGTCGAGTTGCTTGCGGCGACCGCGCGGGCAGATGAGAACATGCAGGGGGCCGCGATGGACGCCAAAGACGCGTCGGGGCGGCGGACGAACTTGACCGTCTGGAACCACCCGAGCGACGATATCTATGGGGCGATCGCTCGCAGCCGCCGCGTCGTCGATCGCATGGAACAACTGCTGGGCGGCGAAGTGTATCATTACCACTCGAAGGTCAGCGCCAAGCAACCGCGGGTCGGCGGCAAGTGGGAATGGCATCAGGATTATGGCTACTGGTACAACAACGGCTGTCTGCTGCCCGACATGGCCAGCATGTTTCTCGCCATCGATCGGGCGACGCGAGAAAATGGCTGCCTGCAACTGCTCAAGGGCTCGCACAAAATGGGCCGAATCAACCACGGCGTCACCGGCCAGCAGACCGGGGCTGATCCCGAGCGGGTCGAGGCGGCGCTGACACGATTCGAACTTGTCCACTGCGAAATGGCGCCTGGCGATGGCGTTTTCTTTCACGGCAATACGCTGCACACCTCTGAGGCGAACCTCTCGGAACATCCCCGTTGGGGCCTGATCTGCTGCTACAACACGGCAGCAAACGACCCCTACAAGGAATCTCGTCACCCTGGGTACACGCCGCTGGACAAACTTCCCGACTCGGCCATTCTCGAGGCCAGGCAGGCCACTGGGGCCACCGAAAAACGATTTCTGGCTCCTCGAGTTTAGCGGCAAGGCTCTGAGCGACGGGCGGTTTTGGGGAATAACCACCGTGTAAAGACCAGAATCGTTTTAAAGAGAAGTTGTGCGCTTGGAATACGCCCCAATTGGCGCTAAACTAGGATTCACGCGAAACCGCTAAGGCCACCGTAGCTGCCGTCGCCAGACGGAGGAAGGAATACGAAGACACAGCGGTGTTACCAGGCGCGCCGCGGTCTGGCGACCGCAGCTACCTCCTTCCGGCAAGACCTTACCTTCGTGCAAAACCACAACACGCCAAGCCCTCAGAGCCAATTCGATGTCTCCAACAAAGCTTCTGCTTTCCGCAGCATTCGCATTTTGGGTGACGGTCAGCCATGCCGAAGACGACATCCAATGGAAGCTGGATGAACTTCGCGGTCGCGGTGAACACTCCCGTGTCGTCACTCTGCTAGAACACCTGCGCAAGACCAACGCCGTCCCTGAATCGCTCGAAGAAACGCTCGACCTGGAATTGGCCCAAGCACATCGCGAAACGATCAAGACCGCAAGGTCTTCCGAGCAGCGACTCGACCGCTTGGCCAACGCGATTGGCGCCTACGAAGAGTTCCTAAAGGATCAGCCCGAACACGAATCCGCACAACAAGCCCGCCACGACTTGGCGACGCTCTTCTTCCAGCGTGCCCGCTACCAAGCAGACCGCGCAAAGACATCGCTCGCCCCGCCGCAACGATTCGAGCTTTTGAGGATCGCCGACGACGACCTCGAACAGTCTTACGAACAGATGTCGGCGTATCGAGCCAAGATTCGCCAAACGCTGATCGGCTTGCCAAAGTTTATCGATCCGCAAGCCGACCGGGAGTTGTATGACAAACGCACGCAGCTTCGTTCGGAGTATCTGAAAGCACTACTATATCTCGCCACAGCCGTCCACGAACGGGCTGTACTGCGTCCCAAAGGGTCAAAAGTACGCGCGAAACTGCTCGAACAGGCGATTGCCGAATACGCGGAAGTATACGAGAAATACCGCACACGACTGGCGGGGCTCTACGCGCGACTCTGGCAGGGGCGCTGCCACACCGCGGCCGGGCAATTGGAAGAGGCGGAGCAGATCTTTTTGGATTTGATGGAGCAACCGGAATCGCAGCAAGCGTTCCGCGCCTTGCGGACCCAGGTGTTGATCGAGGCTGCCAAGGCCTGGGCGAATCCCGATCGTCCCCGACCAGAAGAGATCGTCAAACACGCCGCCAGCTGGGTCGAGCAGGCCACGCCGATCGATCAACGCCAGAAAGATTGGTCCTCGCTCGTCTACCACTTGGCATGGGCCCACCTGCAACTGGCCGATGCCGACGACGCCACCAAAGATGCACACATCGAAAGGGCGGATTGGGCCTGCCGCCAGTGCATCTCGATCGACGGAGAATTCCGGCTAAAGGCTGCCAAACTTCTGCGACACGTACCCAAGAAAAACGTTGATGAATCAAGACGCAATAGGCTCTATCTGGATTTCGACCAAGCGTATGATTTGGGACGGCAATCCCTATCGGAGTACGCGTCCACCGTCTCGCTAATCGAGGGCCTCAAATGGCTTCGCGAACATCAAGATGACACGGGTTGGGAATTCATCGAACGAAAGCCCTCGTCAGCGGCGGAATTCGATGAGACGATCGAAGAATTGCAGAACGACGCGAAGAAGTCGCTCGCCGACGCAGAGGACTATTTCGTCACAGCATTGTTGCTGGCGAAAGACGACGACGCCAATCCATTCGTTTCGCAGGCAACCTATTATCTTGTGTACGCCTACTATGCGGGCGAGAAGTTCGGCGAGGCCGCAAAGGCCGGTGAAGCACTGATCCGCGAGGATGCCCCGCAGATGGCGAGCATTGAGGCGGCGCGGATCGCGCTGGCCAGCCGCGTCAAGCTCTTCAATACAGCGGACGACGACGCCCGCGAGAAGGAGGCCGATGCGTTGCTGAAAACCGCCTCGTCCATCGCCGAGGCGTGGCCAGACAAACCGGTGGCCGATGAGGCCCGGCAGACCGCCGTTCGCGCCCTGGCCCTCAACGACCGATTCGCCGCCGCACAAGAGACACTCGACAAGATGCCACCTGACTCAGCGGCGCGCAAGTCGGCCGAGTTGTTCCTGGGCTGCGCCCTCTGGAATCACGCCGAAGAACTCGATCGAGAACTGAAGCGTTTGGAAAACGCTACACCACCAACTCCAAATACCGTACTCCGCGAAAGACAAGCGAGTCGAAATGAAGTCCGCAATACCGCATCGAGCCTTTTGGTCAACAACAACACCGAACCGGCCGACGACGGCCCAGACGGTCGTTTGGGACGAATGGGCCAATTGCTGCGCGCGAACATTTATCTCGACTTCGATCAACCAAAACTCGCCGCCAAGTGCTTGCCGATCGACGGTCCAACACTGTCTTGGGCGAGAAAGTCGACTGACGGCGGGGAGGCGAATTTAGCGTGGTCGATTCTGAAAACGGCTGCGACAGCCCATCAATTGGCCGGCAACACGGCCGCCGCCGTCGCGCTGAGGGAACTGACCGCCAACGCACCCGAAAACGTCGACACAACCAAACTCGAATGGGGTTGGGATATCGACGAGAAGAGTTTGCAGCCAACCGTGCCGCGATAGGAGGGTGAGCGGCTTCCGCCTATTACGATGGACATTCCCGTCCGTCGCTCCACTGTACGATGGACTTTCCAGTCCGTCGTTTCCGCCTGGACTTCGCTTTTTGCGACGGGTCGGAAGACCCATCGTACACGACTTTCGGCCTACTGCCGCGATGTCCCGAAATCGAAGTCAAAGGTCTTCCTGCCTTTGATCTTTATCGTTTGTAGGTGGTATTTGTTGGGGCCGATCAAATCGGAAGCGTTCTCAAAGTAGTCTCCCAGCAGTGCGATGTGCGACTGGTCCGGCGACTTGCCATCCGGACGGTAAGTGTGCTGCGAAACGATCAGCACATGATAGGCCCGCGAATCGGGCAGCTCCGCTGAGAACTCGCCTTTTGAATTGATACGTCTCACCACGCCCCCCAACCCCACGATGCCGTTCTCGCTTGGATTGGGGCTTTCGGGCGGATCCGCACCGGGTTCGGCGGGACGCACTCCCGCGACCGCAATCTTATCGTCGGGCAACATCCCCTCGGGCAAGAGTATCACTACCGAATCATTGTCGGGCTTCGTCTCGCCGGCCCGAGTTACGTAGGTAACTACACCTGCGATCGAGTGGTCGGTGATTTTCTCCTCGTCGCCGCCAACTCTCTTACCCACACCACCGATGAACACGCCCAGCGAGAAGGCGATCAACGCCACGACACCCAGCAACACTCCTTGAGCGTAAATCACACTGCGAGAAACCGCCAATCGATTCGGATCAAACGTTCCCTCGGCCGTCTCCGTCTCGAAATCGCTTTCGTAGATGATTTCGGCTTCGTCATCGTAAACGGTAAATGCGGCGAAGATATCCTCTTCACTACTGTCGTCGGCCTCCTCTGCCTCGGTTTGTGAAAGCTGCTCTTCGGCCTCCGCGCGCGTGGGCACGACAATTGGCCCTTCACATTTGGGACACTTGCCTTTTTTGCCGGCCTTGCTCTCGTCGACGCTCAGCCGCTGACCACATTGTTCGCAGGCGAATCGGACGTTCATTTCGCATTCGGCTTGAGGTATGAGGCGTAAGGCTTGAGGAAAGAAACTGATCCCCGGCCCCGCTCGCTGATCCCTGCCCCCCTACGTCTGCCCCTTCCCATTCTAATTGAATCGACACGAAACGTAATGATTGAAGAGAAATCGTCCCCGGCCCGGCGATGGCCGATACAAAAAGAGGGGGATTGCGGGGCGATTCGCCGCCTACTACTGATCTTGCTCCGAGCGCACGTCGGATTGCGAAATAGCATGGATCGCCAAGACGCCAACGAGCAATACCAGCACCACCACCTTGAGGATCAGGCAAGCCATGGCGATCCACCAAAGCACGGTGGCGCCAACCTGATCGTGCATACCCTGAGCCAGACCGTACCCGCCCATCAGCACACAAAACGAGACAAGCAGCACAGTCAGCGCGATTAAGAGAGCGACGATAAACCGTTTGGGGATCACAACTAACATCCAGAATATATTGCCCAATCTGTCCAGTTTCGCGGATAGGAGGGCGCGTGTCAACGGGACGCGGGGCCTGCGATAGCCCGCACGGACGGCGTTGACTTATGCCCCCGAGCAGTCAAAATGAAGGTACAGAGGCCGCTTTTCGATACTGCGCGAACAAGAGAAGAGAGAGGAGGCGCCAGATGGATTCCTGGCTCGTCACCAAGCCGACGCTGCGCACCGCACTCCCGCTGCTCTGCCTACTGCTTTTCGCCTGCGCGACCGCAAACGGGGATGTTCTCATCCTCAAAAACGGCATGGAGCTTGAAGGGCGACTCGGCAAGATTTCCACTCTGGGTGAAAGCCCGATCGCGTCGACAGGCAACGGTGGCCGCATCTCGAACGCCCTGATCGTGTTGGTAGACGACGACCTGCGCCGCACCTTCGTCTGCACCTACCAAGTGCAAGATCGCCGCACCGAAGCCCCCGAGGCGATGGAGCGGATCAAAATCCAGCAGCGGGTGGCCTCGCGCGGACAACGAGTGGTCGGTGTCGGCCCGATCATCAAGATCGATCCCTTCGATGAATGGGGACGCCGCACGTTCTCGATGAACACGATACGCGGGCGGCTCGATGTGATCCAAGGCATCACTGAGATCACCCCGAAGTGGACTAAGGTCGAAGGCCTGCTCGGCAACGCCGCCTACGTCTGGGACATGCGGATCTCGACTCAGGCGATCCCTCGCGAAACGCTCTCGGCGATTCTGAAAAACCAAATCAATCCCAAGAACGCCAACGAACGTCTTTCGATCGTACGTTTGTATTTGCAGTCGGGACGTTATCAAGATGCCCAGACTGAGCTTCAACAGTGCATCGAGGACTTTCCTGAACTGAACGCGCTGAAGAACATGGTGCGCGAACTGCGACAGGAAAGCCATCAGCGGATGCTGGAAGAGATCGAAGCCCGCAAAGCAGTGGGGCAGCATCATCTGGCCTTCGGCAAACTGCACGACTTTCTCAAGGAAGACTCAGTCGCTGGAGCGCGAATGCTAACGGCCCGCGACTTGATCGGCGAGTACGAAAAGGCCGAGAAGCAAGCGACTCGCGTCTTGGAGTTGCTGGAATTGCATCTGGCTCTCATCGATGACGGTGAGTTGAGAGACCAGATCGGGCCGGTTCGCGATGAAATCGCCGAGAACCTGAACATCAATAACCTCAATCGCTTCGCCGACTATCTGCGTCTGGCGGAAAACGAAACCTTGAAGGCCGACAACAAGATCTCGCTGGCAATCAGCGGGTGGCTGCTTGGCAGCGACGCCGGCACGGAGAACCTTGCGGTTTCGCTTTCGCTCTACGACGTGCGCAATCTTGTCAGGCAGTACCTGCAAACCAAACGAGTTCATGAACGCCAAGCGTGTTTGAAAAAGATCGAGGAACAGGAAGGCGGCTCGCCACGATATGTCGCCCAGCTCTTGGCAAACATGAAGCCGCACAAGGAGATTCAAACCGCAACCGCCGATGACGAAGAGGCGGACAAGGCGGAAACGGACGTCGCGGGTATGTACCGGCTCACGACGAAGGGGCTGACCGGTGGGGCCGATATCGTCTACCACGTGCAGTTGCCGCCCGAATACGATCCGTTTCGTCGTTACCCGACGATCGTCACGCTCAACGGGGCGGGCACCACGCCGCTGCACCAAATCGATTGGTGGGCCGGCCCCTATCACGAAAAGTTCCAAATGCGACTCGGCCAGGCCGCGCGGCGCGGCTACATCGTTATCGCCCCACACTGGCAGGGCGACCACCAATACAAGTACGGCTATTCGGCCCAGGAGCACGCTGCCGTGCTCTATAGTCTACGCGATGCCTGCCGTCGTTTCTCGGTCGACACTGACCGCGTGTTTTTGTCGGGCCATTCGATTGGCGGCGACGCGGCCTGGGATATCGGTTTGTCACACCCCGACCTGTGGGCCGGCGTGATTCCCATCGTACCCGTGGCGGACAAGTACGTGGGCCGCTATTGGGAAAACGGAAAACTCGTGCCGATGTACTTCGTCACGGGCGAGTTGGACGGCGACAAACTGCAACGCAACAAACAGGACCTCAACCGATATTTAACACGATCTGGATTCGATGTGATCGTTTCCGAGTATCTCGGCCGTGGCCACGAAAACTTTTCCGACGAGATCCTGCGGCTCTTCTCCTGGATGGGATATCACAAACGAGATTTCTATCCCGAAGAGTTCGAGTGCGTGACGATGCGGCCGTGGGACAACTTCTTCTGGTGGGTGGAATTGGACGGCATGCCGGGGCGGTCAATTTGCTATCCGGCCGGCTGGCCGCCGCCCGCGGGCTTGCGCCCGGTCACACTCGAAGCACGTGTCAGCGCGAACAATCGACTGAGGATCGCCACCGGCGCGTCGCGGGCCACGATCTGGATTTCGCCCGACATTGTTGACTTTTCCCAGCGGGTCACGATCAGCGCGAACACCCGCTCGCAGAACCTGGTTGTCAAACCGTCCGTCGAAACGATGCTCGAAGACGTGCGCACGCGCGGCGACCGGCAACATCCCTTCTGGGCGAAGGTCGAAGTCAACACAGGGCGAGGCAGGTGAAACCAACTCACTCGTCGGTCACGCAACCTTCAGAGGCGGGCTTCACGTTCTTGATGTACTTGTGAAGCGTGCCGCGTGCGGCTTTGAAGGGAGGCGCCGTCCAAGTGGCGCGGCGCGAGGCCAACTCGTCATCGGTCAGATCGACATCGAGTTGGTTGTTCACCGCGTCGATCGTGATCTCATCACCATCTTGCAACAGCCCGATGGGGCCGCCCAACTGGGCCTCGGGAGTCACGTGCCCCACGATGAAACCGTGTGAACCGCCGCTGAAACGGCCGTCGGTGATCAGGGCGACATCCTTGCCGTGGCCGGTCGCCATGATGGCGGCGGTGGGGGCGAGCATCTCCGGCATACCGGGCCCACCCTGCGGCCCCTCGTAACGAATCACGACCACCGTGCCAGGACCGATCTCGTCACGTTCGACGGCCGCGATCATCTCCTCTTCGCAATCGAACACCTTTGCCAATCCGGAAAAAACTTCACCTTCTTTGCCGGTGATCTTGGCGACGCCGCCCTCCGGCGCCACGTTGCCGCGCAAGATTTGCAGATGTCCGCTCGACTTGATCGGATCGCCAATCGGACGGATGATTTGCTGTCCCGTTTTCAGGTCGGGCAGGTCGGCCAGGTTCTCCGCAACCGTTTTGCCCGTGCAGGTGAGACAGGCGCCGTCGATCAATCCCTCTGCCAGCAGCAATTTCATCACGGCCGGTATGCCCCCAACGCTGTGCAAATCCTCTTGCACATACTTGCCGCTTGGTCGTAGATCGGCCAAAAGTGGTGTGCGGTTGCTGACCGCTTGAAAGTCATCGATCGTCAACGCGACGCCGGCCGATCGCGCAATGGCGATCATGTGCAGCACCGAGTTCGTTGAACCGCCGACCGCCATAATTACGGTCAACGCATTTAGTAATGACTCGCGGGTAACAATGTCGCGGGGCTTGATATCCTTTTCCAGCAATACGCGAATCGCCGCGCCCGCCTGTCGACATTCCTCCAACTTGGCGTGATCTTCGGCGGGGATCGAAGCCGAATAGGGCAGCGACATTCCCATCGCCTCGATCGCGCTCGACATCGTATTCGCCGTGTACATGCCGCCACACGCGCCAGCCCCCGGGCAGGAATTGCGGACGATCTTCCGCCGGGTTTCTTCATCAATCGCGCCAGAAAGATACGCCCCGTAACTCTCGACGGCCGAGACGATATCCAGCTTCCCCTCAATCCCGGCGGCACATCCAGCCTTGATCGTGCCGCCGTAGATGCAAAGGGCAGGGCGGTTGAGTCGACACGTCGCCATCAAGCAGCCCGGCATGTTCTTGTCACAGCCGGGAAGCGTCACCAGGGCGTCATAATAATGGGCCGACATGACGGTCTCGATCGAATCGGCGATCAGGTCGCGCGACTGCAATGAGAAACTCATGCCGTCCGTGCCCATTGAAATACCGTCGCTGACGCCGATCGTGTTGAACCCCATGCCGACGCCGCCGGTCGCCTCGACCCCCTTCTTCACCTCGGCGGCCAAATCGAGCAGGTGCATGTTGCACGGGTTGCCGTCGTACCAGACCGAAGCCACGCCAACCTGCGGCTTCTCCATATCGGGCTCGGTCATGCCGGTCGCATAGAGCATCGCCTGCGCACCGCCGCGAACCTTGGGCTGGGTGATCTGGGAACTGTATTTGGTGAGACGGGCCATATCAGCACTCCCGACGCGCGAATCCGCGTCAACGCTCGGTCAAACGGATGAATTGGTGCGTGCAAGCACACACCCTACAACGGATTCGTAGAGAATTCGAGACCACGCGACGACGGGCTACTGCCAGCGCAACACCGCCCCAGTATCCGCACTGGTCGCCAACGCCGCGTACTTCGCAAGATAGCCAGAGGTGTAGCGCGGCTCGGGTGGCGTGAAGTTCTTCTGCCGCTCGGTCAATTCCTCTTCGGAGAGCTGAACACTGAGAATGTGCTTGCGAATATCAATTTCCACGATGTCGCCCGGTTCGAGCAGTCCGATTGGGCCGCCAGCCGCGGCCTCGGGGCTGATGTGCCCGATGCAGGCGCCGGCCGTACCTCCGGAGAAACGCCCATCAGTAATCAGCGCTACCTTGTCGTCCAACCCCATGCCCTTGATGGCCGTGGTGGGGGCCAGCATTTCTTGCATGCCGGGGCCGCCCTTGGGGCCTTCATAACGAATCACAACCACGTCGCCTGCCTTCACATCGCCATTCACGATGCCCGCGTAGGCGCTCGTCTCGCTCTCGAAGATGACGGCCGGGCCAGAGTGGGTCATCATCTCTGGCAATACACCCGCTGCCTTCACCACGGCGCCTTGCGGCGCCAGGTTGCCGTAAAGAACTACGAGGCCGCCCTCTTGGCTGTAAGCGTTGTCGGCCTCGCGGATACAGTCGTAGGGATCATAACCGAGATCTTCGTTGGTCAGGTCGCGAATCGTGCCGGGTGACTTTTCGACGCTCGTGCCAACCACGTTTCGTACACCGCGAGCAGTTACTGCCGCTAATTCGAGTGCTTCTTGCTCGACGGCCTCACTGCGGATGTCGTACTCTGCAATGTTCTCGCCAAGCGTCTTGCCGGAAACCGTCGGACAATCGAGGTTGAGCAAATCAGGCCGCCCGCGGGCGATCGTGCCAAGAATCGTGTGGATGCCGCCGGCGTTGTGGACGTCTTCGATATGGTAGTGGCTGCTCGGCGAAACCTTGCAGACGTTCGGCGTTTTCTGGCTCAGTTCGTTAATGCGTTCGATGTTGTAAGGCAGTCCCGCCTCGTTGGCGATCGCCAGCGTGTGCAGCACGGTATTGGTGCTGCCACCCATCGCCATGTCAAGGATCATTGCATTATCGACCGACTCTTCTGTGACGATTTCTCGCGGCAGCAGCCCCTGGCCCTCGCCTTCCTTATCGAACTGATGCACCATTGCGATGACTCGCTCGGCGGCGCGTCGGTAAAGCGTTTTGCGTTCAGCGCTGGTGGCCAGCAGCGTACCGTTGAGCGGCAGCCCTAACCCCAGGGCCTCACAGAGGCAATTCATGCTGTTGGCCGTGAACATACCGCTGCATGAGCCGCATGTCGGACACCCCATCTTCTCAAGTTCGAGGAGTTCTTCGGCCGAAAGTTCTCCCTTCTGTTTGGCAGCAGCGGCGACGAAAACGCTGATCAAGTCGACGGCGTCGCCATCCGAGGTCTTGCCGGCCTCCATCGGGCCACCACTAACGAAAACCGTCGGGATATTGCACCGCACCGTACCCATTAGCATGCCGGGGACGATCTTGTCGCAATTGGGGATGCAAATCATGCCGTCGAAACAATGAGCGTTGATCATCGTCTCGACCGCGTCGGCGATAATCTCGCGACTGGGAAGCGAGTACTTCATGCCGGCGTGGCCCATCGCAATCCCGTCGTCCACACCAATCGTGTTGAACACGAAAGGCACACCGCCGGCTTCGCGAACACATTCCTTCACGTACTGCCCCACCTCGTTGAGATGAACGTGGCCGGGAATAATGTCGATATGGCTGTTGCAAATGGCGATGAACGGTTTTTTGAAATCGTCGTCACCAACGCCGGTGGCGCGAAGGAGGCTGCGATGGGGAGCTCGGGCGTCGCCCAACTTGATCATATCGCTACGCATGCTTTGTCGTCCTTACTGTCAACTCTCAGAACACTCGCGAGAGGCCATCGCGCGATCCGGTACTTGACCGGCCCGCACACTCCAAACCGCACACGGGGTTCGTAATTCGCGAAAACCCGCATTATAATAGAAAACCTGCATTCATGTTGCCAGGGGCGGCGCTGCCACCATCGTGAGTGTTTTCACCCAACGACACGCGGGAGTGAAAAACCATGCGTTTGCCAGTCATTGCCTTGTTCGTCGTTTGCGCTACGACCTCCTGCCTCGCGGACGACGGTTTCACACCCCTGTTCGACGGCAAATCAACGAAGGGTTGGCAGGGGAATCTGGAGATGTTTCGCATCGAGGATGGGGCCGTCGTCGGCGGAACACTGAAGGAGAAAGTTCCTCACAACGAGTTTCTCACGTCTGACAAGGAATACGAGAACTTCGAGTTGCGACTGCAATTCAAACTGCTGGGCGACCGAACGAACGCCGGCATTCAAATCCGCAGCAAACGAATTGAAGATCACCATGAGATGATCGGCTACCAGGCCGACCTGGGAAACAACTGGTGGGGTTGCCTCTACGATGAGTCTCGTCGCCGCAAAGTGTTGGCCGGCCCACCGGCGGCCGACCGGGCGAAAATCATCAAGAAGGACGACTGGAACGATTACGTGATCCGCTGCGAGGGACGTCACATACAACTGTGGATCAACGGCAAGCAAACGGTCGATTACACCGAAGCGGACGAGAGCATCAACCAAAAAGGGCTGATCGGCTTGCAAATTCACGGTGGCCCGCCTGGTGAAGCGTGGTACAAAAACATCCGCATCAAGGAACTTTAGATACGGTTCGTCGTTGAGTTCCGGGTGGCTGGAGTTGAGTTGCGAGCTTGCGAGCAACAAATCCCCAGTGATCTCCGCCTGGGGGCTGGCCACTCGAGCCTCGCGGCTCGACCCCAGCCACCCCCATCGGCGAATTCCCGCAATCCGATGAAGAACCAAAAGACGTGCGACCGTTACGAAATCGGATTTCACGGAGGAGCCCCCCAACATGCCGATTCGATTCATCTACTTCGATTTAGGCAATGTGCTGGTCAATTTCAATCTCAAGAGTGTCTGCGGCCAAATTGCAGCCGTGGCGGGCGTCACTGCAGATCGAGTCCGCACCATTCTGTTCGATGACGGCCTGGAAGAAGAATTCGAGACGGGGCGAATCGGGGAGGCCGAGTTCTTCGAGCGGTTTTGCGCGGCCACCGGCACCCAACCCGACCCAGTCGAATTGAAGCGTGCCGCCAGCGACATCTTTGCCCTGAATGTAAGGATTATGCCGATTGTGCATGGCCTGCGTTGGGCTGGCAATCGAATGGGCATTCTCTCGAATACCTGCTCGATTCACTGGCTGCATGTCGCGGAGGGACCGTTCGCTACACTCGCAAGCTTCTTCCACCGTCACGTGCTCAGCTATGAAGTGGGAGCCATGAAGCCCGATCCCCTGATATATCAGGCTGCGATCGAGACCGCGGGCGTTGAACCGGCCGAAATCCTCTTCACCGACGACCGCCCTGAAAACGTCGTCGCCGCCCGAGAAATGGGCATCGACGCCATCCACTTCACTTCTCCCGCCAAACTGCTTGCAGACCTGCTCAAACGCGAGATACCGATCAATATCTAGCGATTCGGGTTGCCGCCAAACGTAACCTATATTTATGAGGCGGCGGTAGGTTCGTTCTTGCAAATCGTCATCACCAGAGACGGGAGCGCAGGCGTTGAAAGCAATCATCCTTTGTGGCGGGCAGGGCACGAGGATCCGGGAACACTCGGAAACCAAACCCAAGCCAATGATCGAGGTCGGCGATCGGCCGATCCTCTGGCATATCATGAAGATCTACGCCCACCATGGCATTACCGATTTCGTGCTCTGCCTGGGGCACCAAGGCCATGTGGTGAAGGAGTACTTTCTCCACTACGAGGCCATGAACAACGATTTCACCGTCGAGTTGGGCGTCCGCGACGGCATCGAATTCCACGGCGTGACCCACGATGAAGACGGCTGGGGCGTCACCCTGGCAGATACGGGCGTACCAACACAAACCGGAGGCCGCGTCCACCGCGCATCGAAGTACATCCCGAGAACCCACGGCACCTTCTGCGTCACCTATGGCGACGGGTTGGCCGATGTAGATCTGAGGGCCATGCTCGAGTATCATCGTCAGCAGGGCGGACTTGCCACCATGCTCGGCGTGGGGCCTCCCGGTCGATTCGGCGCGCTGCGTTGCGACGGCAACCGAGTTACCGACTTCTGCGAGAAACCAGAGGATTCGCCTGGCCTAATCAACGGCGGATACTTCTTTTTCGAGCGAGGGTTTCTCGACTACCTGACAGGCGACGAAGACTGTATCCTCGAACGCGGACCGCTCGAACGGTGCGCCGCCGATGGCAAGCTGTTCGTCTACGAGCATCGCGGGTTCTGGGGGTGCATGGACACCTACCGCGACTGGCTCCGACTCGAAGAAGCATGGAAACAAGACAGGGCACCCTGGAAGGTTTGGAAATGACGACCCGCTGCGGTGAATCACTCGCTGGCCGCCGCGTCTTCGTGACCGGGCACACCGGCTTCAAGGGCGCTTGGCTTTGTGTCTGGTTACGTCGACTCGGCGCACAAGTCTTCGGATACTCAGACGATTACATCAGCGATCCCGATTTCTTTCGGGTTGTCGGGGTCGAGGAACAACTTGCCACACACCAGTTGGCGGACATCCGCGATTTCGAGACGCTCGACGAAGCGATCGAAGCTGCTGATCCCGACGTCGTCTTTCATCTGGCCGCGCAATCGCTCGTGCGTGAAAGCTACGCCACGCCCCGCGAAACCTACGACACGAACGTGATGGGCACGGTCAACGTGCTCGACGCTGTCCGACGGCGGAGCAAACCGTGTGCTGTGATCGTCGTCACCAGTGACAAGTGCTACGAAAACCGGGAACAGGTTTGGGGGTACAAAGAGGACGATCCCTTCGGGGGCTTCGATCCGTACAGTAGCAGCAAAGGGGCGACGGAGATCGCCACGGCGTCGTTTCGTCGCTCGTTCTTCCCGCCCGAAAAGGTTAGCCAGCATGGGATCAAGGTAGCCAGTGGGCGGGCCGGCAACGTGATTGGCGGCGGGGACTGGGCAACCGACCGGATCGTGCCCGATCTGGTTCGCAGCCTCATTAGCGGCGGACAACCGAAGATCCGCAGTCCCCGCGCGATTCGTCCCTGGGAACACGTGCTCGAACCGCTCTCAGGTTACATCACGCTGGCCGATCGTCTGTTGACCAGCGACGATCCCCGGTGGTGCGCCGGCTGGAATTTCGGTCCACTCCCCGGTGGCGACCTACCGGTCGGCGAATTGGTCGAACGTTTCATCAAACACTGGGGCAGCGGATCTTGGCTCGATGTCAGCAGCGACGATCAACCGCACGAGGCGAACGTGTTGCGGCTGAACATCGACAAAGCGCTGTGGCATCTCGACTGGCAGCCGCGTTGGTCGGTCGACGAAGCGATCAAACAAACGGTCGATTGGTATCTCGCCCACGCCAGCGGCCAAGACATGCTTCAGTTCAGTTTGTCACAGATCGCGGCGTACGAAGCGTGATCGATCAAACTGCCAGGCGGATGCTGGAGCAAACTGTCGCGAGGAACAGACCACGCTTGCAAACTGATAACTGCCAACTCCGCAACGCTAGCATCAAGTTTGTCTTGACCGTGGTGTCCGACGAAGCATACGATAGGGCACCCACTGAATCCCCCTTCCTTTGACGGAGTCTACGCACGGATGCGAGTAACCGTCTTCGCCCCCTATGCGGCTTGGCGACCGCATTTCGAAACCGATCTGGAAATCGTCCAGGATCACCTGGATCGTGGCGATGAGGTGACGGTCTTGTCGTGCCCTGGGCACTTGCCGGCATGCGACTCGAATCCACGCGGCGAGGCTCGGCCCTGCGTGAAGTGCCTGGGGCGACGGCAGCATGGGTTGAGCCTGCTCGATGGCAAAGTCACCCTCAAAACGTTGCCACCCTACACAAACGAGGGATTGCCTACCCTGCAAACCAGATTCGCGTCAGTTGACGAGTTGACTGCCTATCATGTCGGTAACTTCGATATTGGTTGGGCCGTTCTCTCCACGCTCGTCAGCCTTCGGCGCGACCCGATCATTGACACGGTCGCCCAGGCCGACGAAATCGAGCGTCTGATCGAAGCTTCCGAACACACGTATCGGTCGCTGGTCGAATACCTGGCCCAGGGGAACACCGACGTCCTTTACGTGTTCAATGGGCGATTCACTTTGGTCCGTGCCGCCCTGCGAGCCAGCCAGAATCAAGGCGTGCCCTGTTTCGCACACGAACGAGGACGCGACCACCATCATTACGAACTCTACGCCGACTCGATGCCGCACGACCGCGACCTCATCGATCGACGTATTCGACAACAATGGCGGGAGTCGGACACCAACGCCATCAACCGCGAATCGAAAGCCAGACGCTGGTTCGAGGACCGCGCCCGCGGCATCTCCCAAACTTGGAAATCATTCATCACGGATCAAAGCGCGTCGCTATTGCCCGAAGACTGGGACGCGACGAAACGCAACATCGTTGTCTTCCCCTCGTCGGAAGACGAGTTCGTGGCGATCGGCGACAACTGGCGGTATCCCTTCTACGAAACACAACTCGAAGGGATTCAACGATTGATCGATTCGCTGAGCGATCAATCGCACGACTTCCACATTTACGTGCGAATCCACCCCAACCTGACAAATGTCGACAACGAACAAACTCGGGGCTTGGCCGCTCTTGATGCTCCGTTTGTCACCGTCGTCCCTCCCGATTCGGCAATCAGCACTTACGCATTGCTACGTCGTTGTGAGAAAGCGATCTCATTCGGGTCGACGATCGGCATTGAAGCCACCTACTGGGGCGTGCCGTCGATTCTGCTGGGACCGGCGTTTTATCGCAATCTCGCCGGCACCTACAATCCACGGTCGCATGATGAATTCCTTCAACTGCTTTCACGCGACCTGCCGCCGCTCGAGCGCACGCCGGCGTTGATGTACGGCTATTACCAGGCGACTTTCGGTAGACCGTATCGTTACTACGCTTCAAGCGACCTCATGCGCGGCACGTTTCGCGGGTCGCGTGTTCGACAAACGATGCTGTCGTGGTTGAAATCGGAGAGCGTCAAGCTGGCCGACGTGCTGCGGCGTCTGCTGCCTGTTTTCGGGAAGAGCCCTTCAACCAGCGATCACGACACCTTGTCAGGAACGAGTCGAAGCGAGTCGAAAACTCCTGAGTACCCTCCCGCCGTGCAGCATGATACGCCGCCGGCTCGGAAAGCAGGGTGATCGCTTTCTGCTTCGTCTCGTCCATCCAGTCTTTGCCGTAGTCGACCGTCCAGTCTTGCAGACGACAGTTCTCCATAAAGCCGCGAACCTTGTCGTGCGTCGACAACGCGATGCATGGTCGTTCGAGGCCGACGGCGCAGATCACGCTATGCCCCCGCATGCCGATCACCAGATCCGCCTGTCGGTAGGCTGCAAAGAACTGCGGAGCTTGTCGAGCGGAAACGACACCCAACGTCCGCACGCGATATCGGCCGATCGTTGGTTTCAGAAACTCATATACGGCTGCCGTGACCGCAAGGTCCTTGGTGATGTGTGGGGCAAGCACGACATCCACATCACACTGTTCGACCAGCCAAGTCACCAACTCGGCCGACTGCCGAGCCAAATCAACGACTGCGCCCTTCGACCGTTTGCCGAACCAACTCGCTTTGCCGGTGGCCGCCACGCGCCGGGTTAGATTGTCCCCTGCGATCTGCAGCAACACGGCGGGACGATTCGATTCGATCTGCGGCACCGGGGTCGTGGCAGCGGGCACGAAAAACCCGGGGTCGGGCACTTCAACCACCCGATCTGCCGCATCGCCAACGGCCTCCTTGAGCCGTGGCAACGAGCCGTCATTGCGAACCGAAAAGGGAATGTCAAGATCGGCACACGCACGCAGCACTTCCACCAGGGCGTCACAGCAGTGTAGCTCTTCACCTGGGAAGAGATTGTACCCCAGTGCCACATAACAAAGCGGAATGTGGCCGTTGCGGATCTCACTGCCACCAAGTGGGAACGCCATGCCACTGTTTTGACGGTAGGGCTTGCCGTCGATCGTACCGCCACCACCGACCAAAATCAGATCGTACTCGTCAAACTGCAAGTCGCCCAAGTCCATGTTGCCATCGGGCGAGTTGAAAGCCACGATATCGCGGTCGTGGTAGCGAGCGGGGCGGGGCAGCAGCGGCGCGAAGCGAGCTCGCATTCCCTGAATCAACGCACCGTCACCGACGTTGATCGAGTGAGAAGCGATGTGAAGTATATCGAGGGACACGGGTAGATTTTTGATTTCAAATTTTGGATTTCAGATCTGGGAAGGCCGCTTGCGGTCTCGCGCTACCCTGCTTCGCAGTTCGCCCCTTGCTCACGCTTCAGGTTACAATCTCAACCGGCTTCCCGTCGAAACCAACTCGACGGCATTGGCAAAAACCTGCGCCACATGTGATAGCCCCGCGGAGAGATCTTGCGGAGCACCATATTGTAAGCCCGTTCTGCCGCTGGATTGCGGTAGTCGGCAGGCGTAGTGGGCGTCAACTCTCCCGAGGCGACCGCCCGCGCGATCAGCAATCGGTTCTTGTCGAGTGGCGGCTCTGATTCAACGAACGACTGCTCGATCGTCAGGCCACATGACTGCAAAAGGCGATTCATCGTGTGTAACGAGTAGTCGTGCAAATGCGACTTCTGAAAATACTCCGACGTCAGACGCTTGCGCTTCGCCGCCCGCGCCAGGTCGGGATATTCGAGCACCACCATCCCACCGACCCGCAATCGCGATCGGATGGCTCGCAACAAAAGCCGCGGATCGTGCACGTGTTCGATCACGTGAAATGACGCGATCACGTCGAATGACCCCGCCTCCACCGGCAGATCGTCGGGGAACTCGCCGACGTAAACCGTCAGCCCCGATTCTTGCGCGAACTGGGCGTATCCGGTCGAGGGGTCAATCCCGGTCACCGGATGGCCATGCTGCTTGAGGATGCGGAGGAAGTTGCCGCTGCTACAGCCGATTTCCAAGCAACGCGCGCTAGCCGGAATCACCTTTTTGAGAAACTTCCAACGACGGCGAGCTCGTTCGTCTCGGTATTCGGTTGCGGCTGAGTCGGGTTTTGTTCCCGGGCGGAAATCGCTCGAAAACTGGTCGCTGAGATAATAATCTCGCAATCCCTGCGGAGAAAGCCGCGGGTTGAGAAACGCCAGCGAGCAATTCATACACATCACCGAGCGTTCCAACTCGAATCGCTCGCCACCGGCGGTGATCAGGCGGAATTGCTCCTCGCCCACGCCACAGAGCGGGCAACGGTGAATCCAAATGTAGTCGTGCTTGGTCATGCCACCCCTGGCCTTAACGAACGCTGATCCGAATCGAGCGTCCCTGCGTGTAGTGGAATTGGTAGTCCCGACCCTCACGGGCGGGACTAGCGGAGATTGCCGTTGCGTCATCAGTCGCATCATGCCGGCATTCGGCCAGCGCATTCGTCAGACGAAGCGTGTGGCGGATGTCGAAATGCTTGGCCGATGCCTGCCACTTCTCGAATCGGCCAGCGTCGATCGGCTTCGTTCGTTTACTGAAAAGTCGACGGTTTGGCGGCGCGTCGAGGGCGGAAAGCAACAATCCCCGCAGCCACTTTTTTGTAAACCGTTTGCCGCCGAGCGAGTATGCCAGCCGACGGCAACGAGCCACGCGCTCATCTCGTCCGTTATCGTCGACACAACTCAAGATCGCGTCGGCAACGCGATTGTGGGCATCGCCGTCGATCGGTCCGAACCAATCGGCGAGCACGGTTTCTGACGCCTTTTTCACGCTATCTGGCTGCCCGCACCCACCGGCTAACGCATCGCCAATGCGATCCATCAGCGCTTCTTCGCTGTCACAACCAACGCTGGTGTCGTTCGCCGCCGGCCGTTCGAATGATGTCGGCAGCCAATTCGGCGACAGGGCGGGGACACCGTTCATGTAAGCCTCGATCGAGGTCGAGCAACTCCGTTGGACAACCGCTTTCGCGCGCATCAGCCACCCATCCATGCTGCCCGTCCGCAGGCAATGCAAGTTGCTGATGTGCTTTAGTAGTCCATCATAAGTTTCCATGCGCTCGAACGGATGCGGTCGATACACGACCGTTGCGTGCGGGAACGTCTGGGCAATTCGATTCGCGAGACCCGCCAGGCCGTGCATGCCTTCGACCTCGCGTTGCTGCCAACCGCGAATCTTCTCAGCATCATGGTCAAGCGACTCGACCATCAACTCGAACTGCTGCTGGCGGGAAAGAAAAGCCGGATTGCCAAGCGAAAAATTGCCGTTCAGGAGGATCAGGTTTTTCGCATAAGGCTCTACAGAAGTAGAGTTCGATAGAGCCGCTTGCCACCAGGGCGGGGCGTAATAGTCGAAGCGGGGGCAACCCGTCACATGAACTTGCCCGGCACTGAACAGCCTTTGCTCGGTCACGTAACTGGCCAAACGCGGGCCCCAAGTGCAGAAGCAAGCCACCTGGTCTCGCAATGCTTGGTCGGCGACGAGTTCATCGCCGTAAACGTCGAGGCCCTCAATCACGCCGCCTTCGGTATCCAATACGCCTACTTGAATGTTTGCCGCGAAGAGTTTTTCGTACAGCGAGACGGCGTTTTTTCGGAAATAATTGACCAAAACAAAGTCGGGTGTGAGCCGCCACAACTCGACTTCAGCCAGATTGTACGGCACCAAGTAGACAGCCAACCCTTCGCGTGCCAGTCGCCCTGCCAACAACACCATGCCTGGCAGGTCACGCAGGGGATGATCGACAACGATCGCAACTCTTGGCCCCGTTGCCCTTGAGACAGCAGAGCGCACCGGTAGCTGCGCACTGCGGGCTACTTGTGAGAATGAAGTGGTTGCCATGGCACCATCCTTGGCATGCGGCGTGCGCGAGATTACATCCCCTCACACTTTCGATCAGACTTCCCGTTCCGATCGGAAGGGTCGCCAGGGAGTACGCGAGTGTCCCCAGGTCTCCTTCAATCGCACAACGTATCCCATTTAGGTGCAGAAAGTCAACACGAACGCGGGTACTGCTAGCAGTCAAAATCACTCTTGTCACACGAGTATCTCCGCGATACAGTTCCAGCCCTTGTCGCAGCTACCTGCAAGGGATTTGCGCGCTTTGACCAATCAGACGCTTGGCGAGGACGCCGGCACCTTCTCAACGAGGAAACCATGATGACTCGCTCGTGGACCAGCCCTACCTATCGTGGACTCGCTATCCTTGCCGTTGCCGCGCTCTTGGTCACCTCCAGCGGTTGCGTTCTCGACTTCCTCGCCGTGATGCTGCACGAAAACAAAACGCCCGCGAAATACTCAGAATTGAACGAGTCGAAGGTTGCCGTGATTTGCGTGTCGGGGTCATCGGTTTACGAACCGAGTTCTGCCCCCTCCCTGATCGCCCACCGGGTGGAAGAACTGCTGCAATTGAATCTGAAGGACATCGATCTCGTCGATCAAGGCCATGTTCGCGACTGGATTGACCACAACGACTGGGATCAAATGGATTACCGCGAGATCGGCGAAGGCTTGGGTGTGGACAAGTTGGTTGCCGTCGACATCGACCGTTTCGAACTTTACGATGGCCAAACGATGTACCGCGGCCGCGCCGATGTCCGTGTGGCCGTGTTCGAAATGGACGACAACGGCAAAGAAAAGGTCATCGCGCCGAACCTGCCGATGACGTTTCCCAAGGTTAGCACGTATTCGATCAGCGACATGAGCGAATCGGAGTTCCGAGCGAAGTTCGTCGAGTATGTTGCGCACAACATCGCCAAGAACTTCTATAGCTACGACATCAATGAAGACCTCGCTCTCGACGCCACGATGATCACGCAGTGAGGTGTGAGACGTACGTAGTGAGGCTTGAGGGGACAAGTGGCGGGTGGGACCGGTCGCGTCGTAGCCAGAGGCCGCCAAGCCACAAGCGGCATGTACCCGCCTTCCCAACGCCTCAAGTCTCAAGCCTCATCCCTCACGCCTCCTACAGCTTGGGGGGACGTCGCTTCGGTGGTGGGGGAGGTCGGTCGACTTTCGGGCGATTGACATCCACTCCGCGACCGTGGCCGTCACCACCGCCGCCACCACCGCCGTGATGCACGCGCGGCCTAGGCGTCAGGTCGGTGAAGTACTCGTTCCACTCCCAACCCCAGGGCTCTTCCAACTCGCGCTGCGCGATGAACGCCCACGGCGTGTCGGGATGCTCTTCGATGACTCGCTGCAGATAGGCTCTTGCCTTCTTGGCCTGCGCGACGATCTCCGGATTTTCCGTGAGGTAGTTCGAGGTCGTCAACTCGAAGGTATTGTTCTTCGGGTCTTTAAAAAGCACGCCCGACTTGGCGAGGCGAAGCAATTCGTTATAGACGTCGGTACGCGTTTTGGCGGCAAGAGCCTGCCCCAAGGCAAGGTCGTACCCAGCCTGCCATCGCGGTTTCATTTCGTTCTCACGTTCTGCCTCGCCCTCAAGCAGAATACCAGCCACCTGATAAACGAGCGGCGTCAGGCCATTCATCGCCTTTTCGGCTTCATGGAACTGCTTGCTGAGCGAGCCATCCGCCTTACGCATGAACTTCAGTCGCGGTTTCTCGATGCGTTGAATCGCTTCTCCCCATGTGGCGGTCGCCGCTTTGACCAACGCCAAGCGAGCCGCGTTGACCCGCAACACCCCGCCATCGTACTGCCCGGGAGTGACATAGTCGGGGCGATAACGTCGCATCACGGCGGGGTCGAAAAAGTAACGCATGTCGGCCGAGAACGCGTCAATCTCATTTTTGTCAACGTAACCGTTTACTCGACGATTCGGATGCACGGCGAAGTAAATGCCGCCGGTCGCGTAGCAAAGTCGTGTTAGTGCGAACGGGCCAAAACCGCTGTCAAGCGGTTCTTCGTTCTCATCGAACATCGAGAACGTCAGGTTGAGTCGCTCCGGACGGAATGACTCGGGGCCCTGATTGACTTCGCCCCATTGCGGCGTTTGATCGTACTCGGGATTCGGATCGATCCACTTGACCAGCGAAACCTCGCGACCGAACTGAGCCGGCACACCGACGACGTAAACGGGCATGCCCTTCGAATTGCAGACTTCAATCGTTTGCTCCATCAATTCCCGCATGTCGTCGCCACGTTCGTCGGTGAAGGCGATCAACATCACGTTGCGTTTCGGCTCGAGAGAAACGGGATCGATTTGGCGATAGGGAGCGTACTTTTGAGCGGCGTGAATGCAGGATGAAAAGACCAACTCGACACCGCTATCATCCTGTTCAATTCCTTTGACCGCCGCCTTGACGGCTTCGACATCGTCTGTCGGCTTTGGTGTACGAATGGTGACCGTCTTACCGAACGCCATCACCGACGACAACAATGGTTTGTCTTCGTGCTTGGCAAAGGCGGGATTGTTGGCCGCTTCGATAATGCCGAGTTCTTCATAGATACGATCAAATCGATCGTGGATCGCTTGCCGTTGTGGCAGCAGGCTACCCGATTGATCGAACATCCAAACGACCAGCGTCGGCCGCTCTTCCAGCGATGCCAAGATCTCTTGCGTAATGCGATCGACCGCCCCGACCGCGCCCGTCGTGCCTACGCCAACACTACCTTTGACTGCGACCGAGTCAGTGAAATTGAGGCCTGTCGCGATCTCAATATCGTGATCAAAGGCGATCTCAATATCGCCATCATCGAGCTCAGGATTGGGGATCTGCGAAATGTCGGCAATGACCGGCGCAACCGACATCGCCAATTCCGCCCCGGCCATGCCTGCTGCACCTACCATTTCCGATGGCACATCCGAGGCCACAAACTTCTCCGGCAGCACCAACTCTTCAATAATCTCTTCCTCTTCGACCGGTGGAGTCAAAGTGATGCCTTGATTTTCTTCCGGCTTCTGGATCGTGAGCAGCGCCACAAGCAGCAGTCCAATCATGTGAACAAGCATGCTTATGATCCAAGCGGGTGCATCACCGTCAAACGGCGTTTCCTCTTCACCCGTCTTCGTTTGCCACCAGGATTTGAGACTATCAATCACGGCCAGACCTCCTTTGGCAGAGCGTCAGCAGAAGCTATCGGTATCCTTGCTGTCCGATCTCTTGCGATTCCCTGAACTAGAAACCGCCGTATTCACCTATTCGGAACGAGCCTCCAAAACTATTCTCGCCATATTCGGAAAACGAATCAACCAGTTTTCCTGCGGCCGGCAATCCGTTGAAGTCGTTTGGAGCTAAGATCTTACTGACCAATGTCAATACACATCGCCGTTCAACCTGAAAACGAGTGAATGCAGAAATTGTACTCACAAAACCGCACGTCGACGGTCATTTCTGACAAAACATGTGGTTTTGATGCGGTTGGGAACTGATGACACCACCCGCCACTGCCCGAAAACGATTTAAACCTTTGGTATGAAATGATTTTGGGGCTATCCGTCGCGGCGCGGTCGGCTCCAAAACGAACAGCACGAGATACCCAACGAAAACCGTTCACAGATCGATCCGGAACGCTCATTGAACTGCATGAATCCCGTTGACGTAAAGTAAAATGGTCCAACGTCTTTCGTTTAGTCGTTGACGCGGCACAAAGCGCGATTTAGGATAAAACCGGCGCTGATCGGTGGACTTGGCCCGTGGGAACTGAGAATCGAGGCCGGGCCGCCAGAAACAACCAGTTCTTGGCGGCAGAATTTTGCGAAAAAGAGGAAAATCCGATGTTCAAGCACATTTTCGACTTTTGCTGGTGGCGAAAACTCGCTGCTCGAACGATGACAACGGTGATGATTGTGGGGCTCTCCGCTGCGATCGCCGCGGCCGATGAACCTCCTGCCGAAGAAGATGAGCCGATACCAGATCCCGAGCGGATTACTCTTACTACTGACGACTACGTCAAAATCCGTTGCACATACTACCCCAGCCTTGAGGGGAAAGAATCGACAGCGGTCGTGATGATTCACGGCTGGGGCGGTCAGCGAGGCGAATACGACGCCCTCGCTTCCAAGCTGCAAGCCGCGGGCAACGCAGTCGTTACTGTCGATCTTCGCGGCCATGGTGAGAGTACGGTTCGCCAGCCGCCCGATGTCCTGCAAGAACGCGACTGGCCCCCAGCTTGGAAGAAACCCCTCAACTACGAAAAGATGACCCGCAACGACATCGCCGACATGGCGCGATTCGATTTGCAGGAAGTGATGAATTTCCTCTACGAACGGAACAACAAAGCGGAACTGAATATTGACGCCCTCTGCGTGATCGCTGCAAAAGAGGGTGCTGTTGTCGCGATCAACTGGGCAGCCCTCGACTGGGCAACGCCGCCGCCGACCTTCGTCGGCTACAAGAATAGCCAATGGATCAAGGCGTTGGTTTTGCTCTCGCCGGTTCAAAGCTACAAGGGTGCAACCACGGCGGTGGCCATGCGGTCGCCGGCTTTGCAACGCGAAATTTCAATGATGATCGCCGCCGGCGAAAAAGATCGTGGCGCCAAGGCCGATGCCGCAAAGCTCTATTCGCCCTTGAAACGATTTCGCGCGGCGAGCACGGAAAAGAATCTGTTTTACATTCCCGTCGCGGCGAGCTTCCAAGGCACCAAAATGCTCGGCAAGCCGACCCTGAAACTGGACAGCTACATCGCCAAGTTCATCCAACTTCGGTTGGCCGACAAGATGGACGACAAGTTCCCCTGGACGAAGCGAGAGAAACCGTGAGAAGAGGGGCTTTCAGCGGTTCGCCGACAGCTCTCAGCGGGTACGTCCGTTACTGACGGCCGATGGCCGACGGCGTTTCACCATCGTCGCGGGGTCGGCGGTTGCAACGGGATGATCAGATTCATGCCGATCGGCAGAATCGCCGGGTGGGAGAGTTGATCCCGATTGGCCGCATAGATCTCCATGTATCTGTCAGGCCGACCCAAGTATTTCGTTGCCAACGTGGGCAGCGAATCTCCATCCACCACCGTGTGCACTTGGACACGGGGCGCCTGCGGCGGCATAGGCGTCATCGGTTTCTCGTGCACAAAGGCGACGCTGGAGGGGGACTCCGCTTGGGCAACCCGCGCGGGCCGTTCAGATGTTGATTCTTCCTGTAGGACGTCAGCCGAATCACCTGCCCGCGAAGTGGTGAATGACTTGGCTAGTTCGTCAACCGCGGTTCTCCCACGCGGCGTCGAATCGGCGCGGGCAATCTGGTCACCGTGTTCCGCCTTCATGTCGTCCAGGATGTCTTGGTCGTAGTCTTGTCGCTCGTCTTGGTCTCGATCGTCCACTGATTCCGAGGCGGGCCGCCAGTTTTCGTCGTCAACGTCCTCGACCGTTGCACGGCCCTCTTGAAACGGCCGCTTAGCGATGGCAAACTCAGCCGCCTTGTCCAATGCGTCGGCGATTGGGTTTTCGTCTATCGGATCGTTCTCTTCGTCGCCTTGTAGCAATTTTTGGTCCGCGACCTTCATCGCGGACTCTTCAAGTGGTTCCTCTTCGATGTCGGTTTCCAAGTCGTCGTTCGTATCTGAGTTATCCACAGCCGGCTCAGGCAACTCGAATGGAGAGTTCGATTCCAGGTCGTCTGGCGACGGGGCCTGCCCAGGGACATAGTCACTGGGCAGATCGGGCGGGGGAGAGATGTCGTCCAACTCGCTTTCGAAAGGCGCACGGACAACAGGCGGTGGCGTGGCCCGAGACGACTCATCCATCGGTGTCAAATCGGGCACGTATGCGGGAGACGACTCCGGCTTCGTCGACATGTGGAGCGAAACGGCTTGGCGAGGAGTCTCCGCCGGCGTTTGTGCGGCGGGCATCGCTTCGGGGATGCCGTCGCGTTTGGGGAACTGCTTCGCAACGTGCAACCCCGCGCCGAAGACGACGCCTACAACCAGCAGTTTCAAAAAAAGTCGCACCACGGTAACAACGCCAAAACTCGAGTCGATCCGTCGGGGGAGTGCCGCGCCATCCCCTCGTCTTCCAGCACTGCTATCGGTGTCGGAAGATTGCGAAAGTTACGCTTCCTGCTATACGGCGTCAAAGCAACGAGGGATCGCGCCCAGATCTGTCGGCGGTGGGGGTTGTTTTGATTACGAAAAGGACGGCTCGCAACGCTTTTTTTCGTTCTTCCAACTGGCGAGCCGTCGGCAGAATGTCCGATCGGCGCATTGAGGGAAACCCTGCGGCTTGTGACGGTTGACGGTGATCGTTAATGCACGACGAAAACGCAAGGTATCCGGAGTTGCGTTACGGCCCGACTATGCGTTCATCAAGCCTGACAAGGCTCGATTCAAGAAGACAAAAAAGGCCGTCGCATTCGTGAGGCGACGGCCTTTGTAGTCTTCATGTGTGCGACGGGCAGGAAAGCCCATCGTACGGTAATCATACATCGATCAAGCTTTAGCGGCTTGCTTTGCCTTGGCGGCTTCGGCCTTCTTCTTGCTTCGCTCGGTCATCCACAAGAGGGCGGGCGAGGCGACGAAGATCGAACTGTAGGTTCCCACCAAAACGCCGACTACCAGGCAGTAGGCGAAGGTGTGGATGCCTTCACCGCCCAAGATGAACAGAATCAGAACGACCAACAGCGTGGTCGCCGAAGTGAGCAAGGTTCGGCTCAGCGTTTGGTTGATGCTCTTGTTGATCATGCCCGCCGTCAGGTCGGGGCTGCGACCGCGGACTTCGCGAATGCGGTCGAACACCACGATCGTATCGTTGAGCGAGTAACCGATGATGGTCAAAAAGGCGGCCACCACGGCCAGGCTGATCTTAAAGTCGTCGATCATCAGGAAGCCGAACGCGCCCGCCAACCACGCGCTGACCGCGATGGCGCCGAACGTGATCAAGACGTCGTGAACCAGAGCCACGACGGCGGCCAGACCGAACACGATTCGTTGGAAACGAATCCAAATGTAACCGACGATGAACAGCAAACTGACAACCAGGGCGCCGATAGCTCGGCCTTGCATTTCGCCGGCCACCTGCTTGCCGATCATGTTCGACGAAAGCCAAACGGGTTCGACCTCGAACGCCTTACGCATCTCTTCGAGGATCTGCTTCGTTTCTTCCGGCGAGGCGGCAACCAGCATTTCCCACTCTGAAAAACCATGGCCGCTGTTCTTGTCCCATTCCTCGTTGTCAAACATGACATCGTCTTTGGTCAAACCGAGCTTGACGGCCGTCGGCGTTTCGATCACCCGCTCGATCAATGATTGATTGTTGATCAAGTGCGGCTGCTCGGCTGCCGAGAATTTCAACGTGGTGCGACTCTTGAAACGCGACCCAACCAGCGTATCGTCGGGGGTTTCGGTCGGCGTATCGGTCGGCAGTTGGAATTCAGTATCGCGATCGGCGTCGGTCGGATCGTCAGTTGATGTATCGTCCGCCGGCTCTTCCGTGGCCGTATCGTCCGAAGGTTCGTCGGCCGGTTCTTCCGTTGCTGTGTCGTCGGCGGGTTCTGCGGCAGCGGTATCGTCTGCTGGTTCTTCCGTAGCAGCGTCGTCGGCCGGATCGTCGGTTGCATCTTCCGCAGCAGTCTCGGCATCCGCTTCCGACACATCTTCGTCGGCAGATTCTGCGGGCGGCTCCTCGTCGGTCGACGACTCATCCGTTGCCGCGTCGTCAGTCGCTTCACTGTCCTCGGCCGGTGCGGGATCTTCCGTCACGTCGAGGAACGGCGAATCGGTCGCCAGCGCCAGAACGGTATCATCGGGCAAGTCCGTGCGGGCGGCTCCATCACCGGAATCCGGCTCAGCCGCATCATCTTCCTCGCCATCGTCGGTTGTGTCGTCGCCATCGCTGGAGGCATCAGGGCCATCGCTGGACGTATCAGCGCCAGCAGGCGTTTCGTCTTCGACGGCCGATTCGATCTCTTCGACCTCGGCGTACTCCAAGTGAAGCATGGTCAGCAAAGGCGTGCCGTCGCCGTCGACGAACTTCTCCTTGACCGTCTCTTGTACGGTCTCTACCGAATCGGCAATCGACGTCACGATGGTGAACACCCGATTGGGATGTTCTTCAATATTGATCTCGTTGACGGTCACCGTGTAATCGGGGAAGGCCTCGGTCGCCCGCGTGCGGACGGTTTCGATATCGGTTTTTTCCTGGAACAAGACCTGCACCGACGTGCCGCCGTTGAAGTCGATATCGAGCACATCCTTGCCGCGAACGAAACCGGCGACTAAGCCGATCGTGATCAGCACGACGGAGGCAATCGCTGCGATCGAACGTTTGCCCAAGAAGTCGATATTGGTCGCGCCGATGATGCTCATCATGCTGAGCGAACTGATTTTCCGTCGACGCTCCGCGATATCGAAGATGATTCGCGAGCAGAAGATGGCGGTGTACATACTCATCAAGATGCCGAGGATCAACGTCACCGCGAAGCCGCGGATCTGATCGGTTCCGATGGCGTAAAGCACAATCGCAGTAATCAACGTGGTCAGGTTCGCATCGACAATCGTGGTGGTTGCCCGGGCGAAGCCGTTGCGCAGCGCCATTCGCAGCACAGATCCACGCGACAACTCCTCGCGAATACGCTCAAAGATCAGCACGTTCGCGTCGACCGACATACCGACGGTTAACACCAATCCGGCGAAACCTGGCAGCGTGAACGTCGCCCGTACGGCGATCATCAATGCGGTGATCAGCACCAGGTTGACCAACAGAGCGAAGCAAGCCACGATGCCGGCGAAGCGGTAGTAGAACAGCATGAACACCAACACAGCACACAGCGAGATGCTAATCGCGATGGCGCCTTTGCGGATCGTGTCGGCGCCCAGCAGCGAACTGATTTCGTTTTGGCTAATTGGTTCTTCGTGCAAGGCGGCCGGCAATTGCCCGGCCTTGAGCAGCCCCGTGATGAACTGGACTTCTTCCGCCGTGAAATTGCCCGTGATTTGGCCGCTGTCGGAAATCACGCCCATGATTCTGGGGGCCGACAGCAGTTCACCGTCCATCACGATGCCGAGTTTGTAGAACAGTTGTTGGTCCGGCTGGGAAAGGTAGGTCTTGGTCAAGCCCCGCATGTACGAGGCGCCCACGCCCTTCATATTGAAGTGAATGCAGAGGCTACCGTTGCTGTCGTAGCCTTCGCGGGCAGACTTCAAATGGGATCCCTTGACATTGAAGTCGTCGATGTACATCAAGACTTCAGGCTTGTTGCCGGCACGATTCGTTCGCGTGATACCGCCGCCACCCAAGATTTCGGATTCGGTAACGCGGTACTTCTTCACATCCGAACCGTAGTTATCTTCTTCGCCAAGTTCGACCCAGATGCCTTCGCTGCCATCTTCACCGGTGACGGTTTCTGCATAGTCCTTTGCCGCGACCTGACGCCGAGCGGCCTCAAGCAGTTTCGGCGCAAAGTTATCCTGAGCGATGATGCGGAACTCGAGCACACCTGCCTGGGTGATCAATCGTTTGATGAGATCGATTTCGGCGGCCTCATCGCCCGGCACGATGACCTCGATTTGGTCATTGCCGTAGGGGCGAACCACAACCTCTCGCACGCCGCCGGGATTGATTCGTCGACTGATCTTCTCGACCAACCCTTGCTGGATATCCTTCGACGACAGCCCCTCGGTACCCTCTTGGACCTTGGTGTCGTCGATTTGATAGACGAGTACGACACCGCCGCTCAGATCGATACCCGTTCTCGGCGGCCAACCGAACCAACAGATGACGGCGCCGACCAAGACCGACGACATCATTAAACCAATCTTCCAGCCGTAGTCGGGCATGCGCAACCAGCGTTCGAGCCGACCGCCGATATAGAACGGCAGCGCCACTCCGCCCACCAAAACAGCCACCACGATACCGAACATCTCCCAGGGGAAACGTTTTGATTCATCGTATTCCGCGCGGCTTAGTTTCTCATCGCCGTCGGTATCGTGCTCGCGCAGATAGGCGGGAAAGTCGGAATACTCTTTGGTATCGACCTCGGCCGGCGCCGCGAAACCATCTTCGTCCGCGTCCCACTTATCAAAACGCGTTTCTCCCCCGCATCCTGCGAGTTGCACCAGCATCAGCGCCGATACCAAGATAAGCAGCAATCCGTGTAACTTCCGCATCGATTTTTCTCCTGGCTGGTGCAATACGTCGCCGTAACTTTTCACCAGCCGCCAACTTGTACCAAGGGGAGTTCTCGCCCCAACCTTTATTGCGACTTCTTTTCGTCACCGTCGTCGTCGGTCACTACGCGAAGGATCGAATCTCGCATGACGACGATCTTCGTATTCGTCGATTCATCGACCTTGATCGTGACTCGACTGCTCTCGTTCTGCATATTGACAATCGTGCCGAACAGCCCACCCACCGTGACGATGTGGTCGTTCTTTTTCAGCCCCGCCAGCATCTGCTCACGATCGATCTTCTGCTTTCGCTGCGGACGGATCATCATGAAGTAGAACAAGATCAGGATCGGCGCCAGCATCCAAACGATGCTGAGTTGGCCGTTGTTCTGGGCAAGAACCAACCACTGAATGCCATCGGACGCGAAAAACATGAAAACAACCCATCGGGTGCGACGTGGAGGCAACCAGGGAGGGCCTCCCGAGAGACAAACCAAACATCATAAAGTGTTGGCCTCAAAGGAACAAGGGCAGGTGGAGGGGCCGAAAGGGACTCAAAGGGATCGAGGGGTTGAGAGATAGAGGGGGTGAGGAATTGGGTCGCTCGCGGCGTAGCCGTTTTCATTCGCCCTGCCGCCAGCCACGGTGCCGCTGAGCGGCGAATTGCTCGAATCGGTCCTCAACGATCGCCTCCCGGGCGCCCGCCAGCAACCGTTGGTAGTACGTCAGGTTGTGGGCGGTCAGCAGGATTGGCCCCAGCATCTCTTTGGCCTGAAACAGGTGCCGCAGATAGCCACGACCGT
>Ga0180435_10000594_pt1 | contig 38078 bp, 31 predicted proteins | sample SS_ome_3_FD_132467 | JGI IMG/M metagenome (GOLD analysis project Ga0180435, IMG submission 132467) | Hypersaline lake sediment archaeal communities from the Salton Sea, California, USA - SS_3_S_1 metaG | ecosystem: Environmental > Aquatic > Non-marine Saline and Alkaline > Hypersaline >... | reverse complement strand
TGACTAATGGTGTTTAAACTTATAGTTTACTGAGAGACTGAAAACATTGTGAAAATAACCACGATACTGAGCATTATTCCATTCCTCCGGGTCACGAAAAGGGATGGCCGAGTTTGTATAACGGAGTCCGACCATAATCTTACTATTGAACCAAAATCCCACCCCTCCAAAAACACTTAATCCAAATCTTCTGTTTTCCGGATAAGTGGACGAATCCATGAGTCCGTACTCATCCCAATATCGTGTTCCAAGCAAAAGTTCGGGCGAAGTTCCAATCTCCACCATGATTCTTTCATCATAGAGGTAATGCACCGATAGAGGTAATTCAAGAATGTAATAAGCGCTCTTGTAGAGGGTTTGACTGTTGTCGCTGGGGCCCTGATAGACTCCCCGGGTGCCATATCGGAGTTCTGCCTGCCAGTAGATATCATACTCTATTAACTGATTTAAAAAGAATCCGGCATTTAATCCCAGCTTATTAAAACCGGTATAAGTGTCCCCGGCTACCTGTGAGGCATTTATACCAGCGTAGACACCTGCGTTCAAAGCTTGCCCATTCACGAAAAAAGTCCCGGATGACAGCACCATCATCACTATAGAAACACTTATATGGAGCCTCCCTTTTCTATGCATTTCTTAGTTCGTCTATGAGTACCTGAACACCTTCCCCGGCCCCTTTCTGGATAATCCGGATCCGCTGATGTCCTGCAATGGGCACTTCGTTGGGATCAATCACATAAATAGGTGCTGAGTCTGGCACATAATTTATCAGTCCTGCTGCAGGGTATACATTCATTGATGTACCGATAATAACAAATATATCAGCTTCGGAAACAATTCGGGCGGCTTCTTCAATGGCGGGAACCGCTTCACCAAACCAAACTATATGGGGGCGCAGCTGGGAACCTTTTTCGCACAGATCGCCCTCTTCCAATTTCCATCCGTCAACATCATATACCAGATTTGGGTCCAGGGTACTGCGAGATTTAAGAAGTTCTCCATGCAGGTGTAAAATCCGGCTCGAACCAGCTCTCTCGTGAAGATCATCCACATTTTGTGTGACAATCCAAACCTCGAAATCCTGTTCCAGTTCAACGAGATCCAGGTGTCCTCTGTTGGGTTCCGTCTCAAGCAGCTGTTTTCGTCTTTCGTTATAAAATCGCAAAACCAGGGATCTGTCCTTCTCCCAGCCACCCGGACTGGCCACTTCATACACATCATATTCCTCCCACAAGCCCCCCATTTCGCGGAAGGTTCTTAGTCCACTTTCTGCACTCATGCCTGCACCACTCAATACCACAAGTTTTTTCATAATTCCAGAATTAATCCTGTTTTAAGGGTTCCAGCCTGGTATACTCTTCCACCTCCCATCGTTCATTTACATAAAGGCCCACATAGGTGATCCCTGTGCCAAAAGAGCGTTGAAGGTAATCCAGTGACTCGTCCATCTGGCTCTCCTGAAAAGCTCTGTCGCCCGGATTATCTGTACAATCATGATGGCCAACCAGGGCGATGAATTTTGAGTCGTGTTCCTCCAGGGAGGTCCTGATTTGTTCTTTCAAAGTAATGAGCCTGCATTTATCACTTTTCTTGGTCAGGGTTCTTAAAGGACCGGCCTCATTAGCCGAATCAAAAAAGTCAAAATCGTAATGCTTTTTTAAATAATCCATAACAGGATATTGAACCCGGCCATCTGTACAATTAATCACTGTACCAAACTTCATATTACCTCCTGTTTTTTATTCATATCAGGTAAATATAAGATTTTGGCTGAACAATTAGTTTCTTTACTTTTAAGCAGAATGATTGACCAGCAGACCATAAATCAAATTTTTGATACTGCCGACATAGTGGAGGTAATATCCGATTTCGTAACTCTGAAAAAAAGCGGTGCCAACTATAAGGGTCTCAGTCCCTTCTCCAATGAAAAAACTCCTTCCTTTATGGTATCCCCGGCAAAAGGGATTTTTAAAGACTTTAGTTCGGGGAAAGGGGGAAATGTAGTCGGATTTCTTATGGAGCATGAGAAACTCTCCTATCCGGAGGCGCTCAGGTACCTGGCCGGCAAGTACAACATCGCCATCGAAGAGAAAGAGCTCACCGCCGACGAGATCCAGGAAAGAAATGAGCGTGAAAGTCTGATGGCAGTTACCGCCTTTGCCTCCAACTATTTCAAATCACAGCTTGGATCGGACGAAGGAAGGGCCATTGGTTTGGGCTACTTCCGGAATCGTGGATTCAGAGACGATATCCTTAAAAAATTCGAGCTGGGCTATAGTCCAGAAAAACGAACTGCTTTTACAGACGAAGCCGGTAAAAACGGATATAAAAGATCTTACCTGGTAAAGGCCGGGCTCTCCATAGAGGGGGATAACTATCTGTTTGACCGTTTTTCCGGGCGGGTGATTTTTCCCATCCACTCCCTGTCTGGGAATGTCATTGGTTTTGGCGGCCGCACCTTAAAATCGGATAAGAAAACGGCCAAATACGTGAACTCGCCCGAATCAGATATATACCATAAAAGCAGGGTGCTTTATGGACTGTTTCAAGCGAAAAAAACAATTGTTTCAGCAGAAAGATGCTTCCTTGTTGAAGGCTATACCGATGTAATCTCCATGCATCAGGCTGGCATTGAAAATGTGGTAGCTTCCTCGGGAACAGCACTGACTACAGATCAAATCCGCCTGATTAAACGCTTTACTCAGAATGTAACCATTATCTATGATGGAGATGAAGCCGGAATAAAGGCCTCCTTCCGCGGAATCGATATGATATTGGAAGAGGGAATGAATGTAAAAGTAGTGATGTTGCCTGAAGGGGAGGATCCCGATTCCTATGCCCAGGCTCACAGTTCATCAGAATTCCTGGAGCATATAAAACGCAGTGAAAAAGATTTCATTTCGTTTAAAACAGAGATACTCCTGGCCGAAGCCCAGCATGATCCCATCAAAAAAGCCCAGCTGATTACCGATATTGTCCGGTCTGTATCGGTAATTCCCGATGGAATAATGCGTAGCGTATTCCTGAAGGAGTGTAGCCTTCTTCTTGGGGTGGAAGAACAGGTTCTATATAATGAAACAAACAAAATACGGGAGCGGAAACAGGAACAACAATGGCGAAGAGAACAGTCGGGGCGGCGACCTCAGCGGGAAGCTGCCACAACATTGCCGAGCCAACCCCTGGTTCCGGGTTTTGTTGAGAATGTATATTCCGAAATTGAAGAGCGCGAAATCATCTATTTCCTTCTGAAATTTGGCAATCAAAAACTTCATATTAGTGGCGAAGAGCAAAGTGAAATAAGCGTGGCTCAATATATCATCAGGGAGATTCAGAACGATGAACTTGAATTTACCAATTTGATATACAAACAGATATTTGAATCTGTTAAAGAATTAATTGAACGTGGTGATGAAATAGCTGAACGTTATTTTATTTTCCACGATCAGGCTGAGATAAGAGAACTGGCGGTGGATATTTTTACTTCTCGTTATGAGTTAAGCAAGGTTTGGAAGCGAAAGGAGGCCTATGTGGAGCTGCCGGGTGAGAACCTGGGATTCGAGGTTCCTAAATCTTTGCTGTCTTATAAGATGATGGTCATTGAAAAAGCTCTTACACAACTTCGTAAAGAGCTGGAAGAAAACGAAAAAAAGCAGGATATAGATTCCCTTAATCAGGTCATTCTAAGAATCCAGAGTCTTGAACGGGTCAGGCGGGAACTTTCCATTGGGCTGGGTGGCCGGGCAATTATTCGATAGCTTTCAATTTATCCAAACCCTTGATCAAGGCTCTTTCAATGACATGAAAACTCTCTATCTCCCTGCTCTGATACTGAATCATCAGGTCAAGTTTTATCCCTTTTTTGAATAATATTGCATACAGCTCCGGTTTATTCAGCCTGTAAGCTTCCCGGATTCTTCTCTTAAGGAGATTTCGGTCAACCGCTCTTTTGAAAAGCCTTTTAGGCACTGATACTGTCATGGCAACAGGATGGAGCCCTGTTTCTGCCTGTTTATAGATTATCCTGAGTGGGGAGACATAGAGAGAGCTGCCTGTTTGAAACAGGGAAGAGATGGACTTCCTTCCGGATAGCCTTTCACTTTTGGATAATGAATATTCTTTTACGATTTCCCGTTACTCTTGTTGTAATCAACAATGAAGTTTTCCAGAGCCATAGTCATCGAGGGGGCCTGGGGCTGAGGAGCAGTGATATCCAGACGCAATCCAGCTTCTTCTGCAGCTTTAGCGGTCTTGGCACCAAATGAAGCGATTTTTGTGTTGTTTTGCTTGAAATCGGGAAAGTTCTGAAACAATGACTTAATTCCTGAAGGGCTGTAGAATACCAGGATATCATAGTTCACATCCGCCAGATCGGAGAGATCACTACATTCTGTTCTGTAGAGAATTGCTTTAGAAAAGACGAAATTACTCTTATTTAAAAGCTCCGGGATTTCTTCCTTGTGTGCTGCAGAAAGAGGTAAAAGAAACTTCTCCTCTTTGTGCTTATTCATGACTTCAACAAGATGAGGAATCTTTCCATTCCCATAAAAGATCTTTCTTTTTCGATAAACGATGTACTTCTGTAAGTAGTAAGCGGTTGCTTCTGATACACAGAAATACTTCATGGTGTCTGGAATACTGGTACGGGTTTCCTCGGCCATTCTGAAGTAATGGTCTATGGCTGTTTTGCTTGTAAAAATTACTGCCGTGTGAGAACCAAGGTCAACTTTCTCCTGGCGAAAATCCCTGGCTGTAACTCCTTCCACGTGAATAAAGGGCCTGAAATCAATTTTTAAATTGTGCTTGCTGGCTAAATCAAAATAGGGTGATTTATTATTCTCAGGCTCTGGCTGAGACACAAGGATTTTCCTTATTCTTCCCATATTCATTCCGTTTTAAAAACTCAACTTAAAGGATACCTTCCAACCATCTGTATAATAATACAAGAGGGGTTATTTCAAGGGCACAAAGGTATAAAAACATATAGAAAATTAAAACTTCTTTGCGGTAAGAATATATCACAGCCCGGATTACCCTCATTACAACAAGGCTTGAAAGCACAACAACAGTAATCCAGAAAAGAATTTCCTGCGTTAAGCTTTCTGTATACACAAGAAGAAATACAAGGGGAAGGGCTACCAATCCAGCCAGTTTATTAAAAATAAACATGTTATATAAGTACTCCCGCACGAGCCTGACTCGGTTAAAAAGGATACCGGCGATATTATGCAAAACCACCTTTCCTAAAAACACAGATGACAACAGGGCAAAATTGAACAGAAACAGCAAACCTCCCTGTAGTCCATAGGGAAAAAAGCCTGTTTTCAATTCTATGTGATAAAGTAAAAAAGCCACACTCAGAAAATAATACAGGTAAAGCACCCCGTCTAACTGGTTCTGCAGCTGGCTGTTATTATTAAACATTTTGCTTGCAAGCTTAAAATTTACGGACGCTTGCAAGGTTTGGGTAAGGATATTGCCGTAATAGATCCTGATCCAGGCAAGAATTCCGATTAGTAAGAACAGATAAATGAAATACCAGGCGGGTGGGTAGTTTTGTATCTTTTCCGCAATCTGCAGGTTATTTAAAGCTAAAGGGAATACATGTTCAGTGCCCGTGCTTTTAACAAAAGCTGAAAAGTAGCTATTATGAACCTGCATTGGAAGAAAATTTGATCACAAAGATACACATCACACTTTCTTAAAAAAAGTTAATAAGATTGGAAGAATTGAATTCTTTATAGTTCCTTTATACCCGCTTAAATCAAGTGTATACAGTAATTAAACAAACAAGACTGAGATGAAAAAGAAGAAACATATCATATTCGCAGCCGGATTTCTCATTCTTTTTATGAGTGTTGGCTTCTCGACATTAAAAAACAAGGACCTTGACCTGGTTAAAAACCTGGATATATACTATACACTATTCCGTGAACTCAACATGTTCTACGTGGATGAAACAGATCCGGAAGAGCTGGTCACAACAAGCATTGAAGCCATGCTCTCCTCTCTTGATCCCTATACTACTTTCATACCTGAATCGGATATGGATGATTTTCAATTCCAAACCACGGGAGAATATGGTGGAATTGGTTCTCTGATTCGCAGATCGGGAAACAAGGTAATGATTGCCGAACCTTACGATGGGTTTCCTGCAGCCAAAGCGGGAATCAGGGCCGGAGATGTTTTACTTAAAGTAGACGGTACTCCTACAACAGATATGGAATTGGAATCGGTCAGTGAAAAGCTAAAGGGAAAACCCGGAACTGAACTTAAGCTAAACGTTGAGCGATATGGAGTAGAAAAGCCTCTTCAATTTACCCTGATCAGAGAGAAAATCTCCATTTTGAACGTCCCTTATTATGGCATGGTGGATCCACACACAGGGTATATTCGTATTTCTAATTTCACCACAGGGGCCAGTCAGGAGGTTGAAAACGCACTGAAGGAGTTAAAAAGGGATCATGACTTGAATTCACTGGTTCTTGATTTACGTTCAAATCCCGGGGGCCTCTTAATTGAGGCTGTCAGAATGTGCAATCTTTTTGTAGGAAAAGGAGAAAAGATTGTCAGCACCCATGGGAAAATGAAACAGTGGGATTCTGAATACACAACAACCAGGGAGCCCATTGATGAAGAGATTCCCCTGGTGGTTCTTGTCAACCGTGGTTCAGCTTCAGCTTCAGAAATTGTTGCCGGAGCATTGCAGGACCTCGACAGGGCCGTTGTGGTGGGCCAGCGCACCTTTGGAAAAGGATTGGTACAGACATCCAGACCCCTGAAGTATAATGCGCAATTGAAAGTAACCACAGCAAAGTACTATATTCCCAGCGGAAGATGCATCCAGGCTCTTGACTACGCCCATCGAAATGAAGATGGCAGCGTGGGAATGGTTCCCGATTCACTTATCTCTGAATATCAGACCCGAAATGGCCGTCTGGTTTATGATGGCGGTGGTATTCAACCTGATTTTGAAGTGATTCCGGAAATGCTGTCCGAAATTGCCATCCAACTTTTTACCCAGGATATGTTTTTTGTTTTTGCAACGAGGTACAGGAATACACACGAGGAAATACCTTCACCTGAAAAATTCTCATTATCAGATGAAGATTATAACTTATTTAAAGCATTTCTCGAAGAAGAAAGCTTTGAATTTAAAACAGCAAGTGAAAAAGTTTTTGCCAGCCTGGTGGCCAGTGCTAAAAGAGAGAAATATTATGAGCTGGCAGAAGAAGAGTTTGCTTCATTGGAAGAAAAGCTTTCTCACAACAACCTGAAAGATCTGGAAACATTTCAAAAGGAAATCCGCCAAATTCTCACAGAGGAAATTGTGAACCAGTATTATTATCGGGCTGGTAGAATTCTGTCTCAAATCCAGGAAGATTCTCAGCTGGACAAAGCTCGCGATATTCTAAATGAACCGGGTATGTTAAAAGAGGTTCTTAATGGAAATCAAGGTGCGCTGGCCAAAGCCACCGAAGAAAGGTTCTAAGCCTAATGAGCTTCCAGCCAATTTTTCCCTTCGCCCATATCGACGGTAAGCGGAACGGATAGTTGTGTGGCACTTTCCATTTCCCTCCTGGTGATCTCTTTAACTTTATCCAGCTCATCGGGCATGACATCAAAATTCAATTCGTCATGAACCTGCAGTATCAGGGACGATTTCAGCTGCTCATTATCGAAGCTGTCCTGTATTCGGATCATGGCAATTTTAATAATGTCTGCGGCAGATCCCTGGATGGGGGAATTTATAGCATTGCGCTCAGCATTTCCCCTGACTACTGAATTCCTGGAAAGAATATCAGGCAGAAAGCGCTTCCTGCCAAACATGGTCTCTACAAATCCGTTCTCCCTTGCCATCCTGATGGAGGCGTCCATGAATTCTCTTACTTTGGGATATGATTCAAAATACCCCTCTATGAGCTCTTTTGCTTCGGTCCTGCTGATTTGCATCCTTTGAGAAAGCCCAAAGGCCGAGATCCCGTAAATAATCCCAAAATTGGCTGTTTTCGCACGACTCCTCATTTCTCTGCTTACATCGCCTGCTTTTACTTTGTAAATTTTCGCCGCTGTAGCGGTATGAATATCTTCGTTATTGACAAAAGCAGCAATCATCTGTTCGTCCCCGCTCAAATGGGCCATTAATCTCAATTCTATTTGAGAATAGTCGGCCGAAAAAAATATATTACTTTCTTTTTCCGGTATAAACGCTCTGCGGATTTCCCTGCCACGTTCCTCACGGATGGGAATGTTTTGCAGGTTGGGATTGACCGATGAAAGTCTACCCGTTGTAACCAGTGCCTGGTTAAAGGAGGTGTGGATTTTACCCGTTTTTGGCTTCACAAGTTGTGGAAGGGCCGAAACATAAGTTGTTAGTAGCTTCTTTAAAGATCTGTATTCCAAAGTTTTAGATACAATCGGGTGCTTGTCTTTCAGCTGTATGAGGATCTCTTCACCTGTAGCATACTGCTTGGTCTTTGTTTTTTTTGCTTTCTCTACAATTTTTAATCGTTCAAAAAGCACATCTCCCAGCTGTTTCGGCGAACTGATATTGAACTCCATGCCGGCCAGTTTAAAAATCTCTTGCTCTGTTTCCAGAATGTCCTCCCTGAGCTTTACTGCAAAATGATTTAGTGCTTCCACGTCCAGTTTAACTCCCTGGTGCTCCATTTTCATTAAGACGGGAACCAGCGGCATCTCAATTTTATCACATAATTCATTGAATCCCAGATCCTTAATTTCCTTTTTCAAAATCTTGGCCAGTTGCCAGGTAATATCCGCATCTTCTCCTGCATATTCACACGCCTTTTCGGGAGCAACAGTTCTGAAGGAAGATTGCCTGGATCCCTTTTTACCAATGAGGGATTCTATCTCAACCATGGAATAATCCAGGTATTGCTCGGCCAGCACATTCAGATTATGCTTCTGTTCAGGCTTCAGGATAAAATGTGAAATCATTGTATCAAATAATCTACCCTTTACATCTATCTCATAATTCTTTAAGATATGTAAATCATACTTCAAATTTTGTCCGATTTTTTCAATGGACGCATCTTGAAAAACCATTTTCAATGGATCCAGCCAGGCAGAGATTTCTTCCCTGTTTTCTCCAAAGGCAATATAGCTTGCCCTGTGGGGCTCCCAGGAAAACGCAATTCCTACCAGTTCAGCTTCCAGTGGGTCCAGGCCTGTAGTCTCAGTATCAAAACAGAATGACTGAAGTCCTGAAAGTTCCGTTGCTAGTTTCTCTACCCCTTCAATAGAATTAATCAGATGATAATGATGATCAACAGTATCAATTGATGCCAGTGTGCTTACCTTTTGTTCTGCCTGAATTCCAGCGGAATCGCCAAAAAGTGAAGTCTGTCCCGACATCGAACTCTGAACTTTCTTATCCGCTGAAGCGGTCGAATCTGAAGAAGCATCCGGGGACAAAGCAAGGACCCTGGTGGCTATGTTTTTAAATTCCAGCTCATTAAATAGGTTCAGCAAAGCCTCTCTGTTTAATTCTTTTCTGGCAAGATCACCAGGAATCAACTTAATAGGTACATCTAAAGCAATTGTAGCTAACTCCTTTGAAAGCAATACCTGTTCTTTTGAGTTTTCAAGGTTTTCCTTCTGCTTTCCCTTTAACTGATCAATATGATCGTAAACTCCTTCGACGCTCTTAAACTGTCCGATCAGTTTTTTTGCAGTTTTCTCACCAATTCCACGTGCGCCTGGTATATTATCAGCTGCATCTCCCATAAGAGCAAGGATATCTATTACCTGCTCCGATTGTTCCACGAGGAACTTTTCCCTTACCTCCAATGGCCCCAGTACTTCGGCCGCATTTCCTCCCCGCCCCGGCTTATACATCAAAACCCGCTCGGAGACCAGTTGTGCAAAATCCTTATCAGGGGTCATCATATATACGGTGAAGTCTTCTTTTTCAGCCTGTTTGGCAATTGTTCCGATTACATCATCAGCCTCATATCCAGCTTCTTCAATTACGGGAATATTAAATCCTTTGATCAACTTCTTGATATAGGGAACCGCAGCTTTAATATCCTCTGGGGTGGCATCTCTGTTGGCCTTGTATTCAGGAAACATATCATGTCTGAATGTCGGGCCAGGCGGATCAAAAACCACAGCAATGTGGCTTGGATCCTCTTTACGAAGAATTTCCTCCAGGGCCAGGGTAAAACCAAAAACCGTTGATGTAGGTATTCCCCTGGAATTGGTCATGGGGTTAGATATGAACGCGTAATATGCTCTGAAAATTAAGGCATATGCATCCAGCAGGAATAGTTTTTTCTCCACGATAAATATCCTTTCTTAGTGATTATCGGAGGCATACCATTCCGCATAAGAAGTGGCTGTCTCATATAGTTTTACCGAAAACAGACCAATGCCGGAAGGAAGAAGTGCCTGAACTTTTTCTGCTATATATATGACAAGATTTTCACAAGTGGGCTGAAAATCAACGAGATGCACTTTATCATACATTTCGTTTGGTTCCTCGGGGAGGTACTGTTTTGCTTCACTGTTAATAACCAGGGCATGGTCAAAAAAGTCAACTATCGGCCCTTTAACCAGGGTCTTCAGATCACCAAAGTCCATGACCATACCTAATTTCTGACTGCTTGATTCTGAAATTGGTTCCCCAATTATACTGATTAATAATTTATATGAATGGCCATGAATATGTCGGCATAAGCCATCATAATTCAGCAGTGCATGTGCCATTTCAAAATTAAACTCTTTGCTTACTCTTACCTTCTTCATGGCTCTATCGGATTTCAATCACAGGCACATTCACTGATGCATCGAATCAGCGTACTCAGGTTTTTTCTCTTAAGATAGTAAAGCGTATTCTTGCCTTTTCGCTCAGATGCCAGAATTCCTTTGTCTTTCAGTATACCAAGATGATGTGAAGCTGTGGATTGTTCTATCTTTAGCAACTGGTGAATTTCTGTAACATTAAGCTGCTTATTTTCCCCAAGGTAACCTAAAATAGCCAGGCGCATCGGGTGAGATATGGCTTTAATCATGTTTGCAGCCCGTTCAACTTCTTCTGGTTTCAGTTCTGAGAATTCCATATGCTATTAAATCATTTTCTTATACATATTGAACAAATACAAATATATTAATATTTAAGGTATTTAATATGTTATTTTCCCACCTGCGAAATTTAAGCTGAATCAGCATTCTTTTTTCTACCTTTGAAAACTCCGTATTAAGACCTATGATAAATTTAGAGGATATCAGGAAGCCAGTAAGCCTGGAAATGAAGAATTTTAATTCTCGCTTTAAATCAGAAGTTTCCAGTAATATTCCTCTGCTAAATATAGTCACTCGATTTGTGCTTCGAAAAAAGGGAAAACAGATGCGCCCCCTGTTCGTGTTTCTCTCTTCCCGGCTCACAGGCGAAATTACCGAATCTACTTACACTGCAGCTTCGCTTGTCGAACTAATGCATACCGCTACCCTTGTACATGATGATGTGGTAGATGAGTCCAATGAGCGTCGCGGAAACTTTTCTGTAAGTGCACTCTGGAAATCAAAAGTTGCCGTCCTGTTTGGTGATTACCTTCTGGCCCAGGGCTTGCTGCTTGCGGTTGCAAAAAAGGATTACGGACTTCTTGAAATTGTCTCACACGCTTCAAGGGAGATGAGCGAGGGAGAGCTGCTCCAAATTCAGAAATCAAGAAGCCTGAACATCGATATAGAAACCTATTATGAAGTGATCCGTAAAAAAACGGCAAGCTTGATAGCCTCCTGCACTGCCTGTGGCGCCAAAGCTGCCGGAGCCAGCCAGGATGTCGTTGATCAAGTGTACCAAATGGGAATTCAAATTGGTATGGCCTTTCAAATTAAGGATGATCTATTTGACTATCAGCCACATGGCCTTATCGGAAAGCCTACTGGAAACGATATAAAAGATAAAAAGTTTACCCTTCCTTTAATTTACGCACTAAGCCAGGCAGAACCTTCAAGAAAGAAGGCTATTATCAAAAAAATAAAAAATGGGAAAAGGAGCCAGCATGTGGTTAACGAAGTTGTCCAATTTGTAAAGGATATGGGGGGAATAGATTTCGCCATTTCTAAAATGCAGGATTATAAAGCAGCAGCCATGGATATTCTATACTCCTTCCCGGAATCACCATCCAGAAATTCACTTCGTGACTTGGTTGAATATACAGTTTCAAGAAAAAAATAAGCTAGTCGTCTTTTCGCTGAATATATTCCATTAATTTCCTTGCACGAGCAAGGCCAAGCTCTTTGGTCAATTCATCCAGGGAAGCACTTTTGATACCATCCATTGATTTGAAACGCATGAAAAGTTTTTCTATGGAACTCTTCCCTATACCCGGGATCCCTTCCAGTGAAGATTTTGTCATTGATCCGGATCGCTTTAAACGGTGAAATGTAATCCCAAAACGATGAGCTTCATTTCGCATGTGCTGAATCAGTTTTAATGATTCCGAATTCTTATCAATGTAGAGCGGAACAGTATCGCCGGGAAAATAGATCTCCTCCAGTTTTTTGGCAATTCCAATGATGGCAATCTTCCCCCGAAGATTGAGCTGATCGAGGCTAAGCAGAGCCGAACTTAGCTGACCCTTACCACCATCAACCACTACCAGCTGTGGAAGTGTTTGCTTTTCATCCAGGAGTCTTCTATAACGCCTGTAAACAACTTCCTTCATAGAAGCAAAATCGTCTATTCCTTTTACTTCTTTAATGTTATAATGCCTGTATTCTTTTTTTTGCGGCTTGCCATTTTTAAACACCACGCAAGCAGCGACCGGTTCGCTTCCTTGCATGTTGCTATTATCAAAACACTCTATGTGGACAGGGAGTTCTTTTAGCCTGAAATCTCTCTGAAGCGATTTCAGTATTCGCTCAGTCGCCATTTTTGCTTTATTGGCTGTGTTTCTTTTACTCTTTTCGTGCTTGTAACTTAAGGCATTTCTAAGTGAGAGTTCCAGCAATTTCAATTTGTCACCTCGCCTGGGTACTGTAATTTTCAAATCCGGATAGTAATCCTTTAGGTCCACCGGTACAATGAGCTCCCTGGACTTGCTCTCCATCCTGTTCCTGATATCAGTCACAGCAAAGGCCAGTAACTCCAAATCTTCTTCATCCAACCTTTTTCTGATCTCCACAGTATGAGCCTGAATTATCGCCCCTTTAACTACTTTTAAATAATTAACAAAAGCCTCCTTCTCATCGCTGACAATGCTGTATACCTCCACATCATGGATGGCGGAGTTAACTATGGTTGATTTACTTTGATAGCGCGACAGAATCTCTATTTTCTCCTTAAACTGATTAGCCTCCTCAAACTGAAACCTGGACGCCCGTTGATCCATTTCATTTTTTAAATGAGTAATTACTTCATGCAGGTTGCCTTTAATTATATTGCGAATCTGCCTTATATTGTTATCGTATTCTTCCTGACTCTGTGATCCAACACAAGGAGCCTTGCAATTACCAATGTGGTATTCAAGACAGACTTTGAATTTACCCGCCTTTATGTTCTCTTCGCTTAGGGCAAGCTTGCAAGTTCTGAGCTGGTAAATCTGCCGAATGAGGTTCAGCAAAACCTTAACTGCATAAGCTGAGGTATAGGGCCCGAAATATTTTGAACCATCATTTATAATAGTTCTTGTGGAAAAGACCCTTGGAAAAGGTTCGGCCTTGATGCAGATCCATGGAAAAGTTTTATCATCCTTCAGTAAAATATTATATCGTGGCTGGTGCTTCTTTATTAGATTGTTTTCAAGAAGAAGGGCATCGGATTCACTACTGACAACAATGAACTTCAAATCAGCAATCCGATTAACCAGAACTTTTACCTTATAGGATTCAAACTTATTTCTGGAGAAATAGGAGGAGACTCTCTTTTTTAAATTCTTTGCCTTACCTATATAAAGAAGGGTTCCATCCTTATCATAAAATTGATAGACACCAGGCTGCTCAGGCAGGGAGTGAATTAAGTCAGACATGCCAGAATTATGCGTCATTTTAAGGCCTGGTAAAGTGCTTTGTCTTGCCGGATGGCCACAAGCTCAATAAATAGGGCCTTCTCCGGGCTTTAAAATTAGTTTCTCAGGGCTAATTCTCACTGCTAAACACCTCATTTACTTGGTTTTTCACAAAGCAGCTCCCTGGGTTTCCCTATATTTATAAAAACTACATTCAGATGAATTAGTGTCCTTCGAAGGTAATAATTGACTCAATATTGTAATCGCGAAGCTTTTTTCTTCCTTCCAGCTCCGGAAGCTCTACTAGGAATAATACCTTCACAATTTCTCCCCCAGCTTCTTCGACAAGTTTACATCCGGCTTCAGCAGTTCCTCCTGTTGCTAATAAATCGTCCACCACTACAACCTTTTCTCCAGGCTGAATGGCATCCACATGCATTTCAAGAGCATCTTCACCATATTCAAGCTTATATTCTATCCCTCTTTTCTTGTAAGGAAGTTTCCCAGGCTTTCTTAAAAGTGCAACCCCCCCTCCCATTTTTGCGGCAAGCGCACCCGCTAAAACAAATCCTCTTGCCTCGATTCCGGCCAGCTTATCGAATGATATTTCGTTTGCATTTTCGTCCACCAGACAGTTTTTCAAACTATCCATGGCAATGGCAAAAGATTTCCCATCCTGGAAAATGGTAGTGAGATCTCTGAATACGATTCCTTCTTTTGGATAATCCGGAATCGAACGGGTGGCTTTCTTCAAATGCCGGGCAGCTTCTTCCTTATTCATTCCATTCGAAATTTTAAATATTGTGTTCCACGTGGAACTATCTGCCCATATATATGAGCAGAACACTTATATCGCTTGGCGAAACCCCAGAAATTCTAGAGGCCTGACCAATAGATCTTGGTTTAAGCCGCGCTAATTTTTGTCTTGCCTCAGTTGAAATACTTTTCAATTTCTCGTAATCAAAATTCTCATCCAGCTTTATGTTCTCTAATCTCCTGATCTTATCTGCCATCAACTTCTCCCTGGCAATATAACCCTCATACTTAATTGCAATTTCTGCGGTTTCAATAATCTCTCCAGCCCTTCTGCCGCAATCATGGCAGATCTTCTGCAGCCCCTCTACCTCTTCAATCAGTTCATGTAAGCGGACTTGTGGTCTTTTGGCTATTTCGATCAACTTCACTTTTTGCTTTAGTGGGCTGGTTCCGGCCTTCTCCAAAAAAACATTGATTTCATCAGGTGCCATACTGTAACCCTTCATAAAATCAATGATCCTGTTTACCAAAATTCTTTTGCTCTGTAGTAAATCAACTCGTTCCTGACTGGCAAGATTCATTCTGGCGCTTAACTCTGTAAGACGTTCATCCGCATTATCCTGCCTCAGCAAAATCCGGTACTCCGCTCTGGAAGTAAACATCCTGTATGGTTCATCTACTCCTTTCGTGACCAGGTCATCAATCAGCACCCCTATATATGCCTGATCTCTCCCCAGAACAAATTCTTCGTCTCCCCTGGCCTTAAGACTTGCATTTATTCCCGCCATTAATCCCTGAGCACCTGCCTCCTCATATCCTGTCGTTCCATTTATTTGCCCTGCAAAATACAAGTTCTTCAACCGTTTTGTTTCCAGCGTATGATATAATTGTGTGGGGGGATAATAATCATATTCTATTGCATATCCCGGTCTGAAGATTCTCACTTCCTCCAAACCCTCAATCTGTAACATTGCATTGTACTGAACCTCCCAGGGCAGGGAAGAGGAAAAGCCGTTGATATAATACTCTATTGTATCCAATCCCTCTGGCTCCAAAAACAATTGATGTTCTTCTTTATCAGCGAAGGTTACAATTTTATCTTCTATGCTCGGGCAGTAACGCGGCCCAATACTTTCAATGGTTCCGTCAAACATTGGGCTATCGGTAAAACCTTTCTCAAGTTCTGAGTGAACAACCAGATTCGTATAGGCAATATAACAACTGCGATGATCTGAATAATCCATTTCATAATCCAGATAGGAGAATTTTCTATCCTCCTTATCCCCTGCTTGCTCAATTAACTTCTCAAAATCGATACTTCTGCCATCTATCCTTGCAGGCGTACCTGTTTTCATTCTTCCCACTTCAAAGCCATGCTCAGCCAACTGTTCGCTTAGGCCATAAGCCGGAGCCTCTCCCATTCGCCCCCCTTTCATCTTCACTTTTCCCACATGCATTAATCCATTAATAAAGGTACCGGCCGTAAGAATAACCTTTCTGGATTTGAAATTAATACCCATAAGGGTTTCTACTCCCTTCACCTCTCCTTCCTCGATAATCAGTTTAGTAACCTTGTCCTGCCAAAATTCAAGCTTTTCAATACCCTCCAGAACCTTTCTCCACTCCAAGGTAAAAACCGATCGGTCACACTGAGCCCTCGGGCTCCACATGGCGGGTCCCTTACTTCGGTTAAGCATTCTAAACTGTATCATCGATTTGTCGGTTACCTGACCTGAATAACCTCCAATTGCATCTATTTCTCTGATTATCTGTCCTTTAGCAATGCCCCCCATGGCAGGATTGCACGACATCTGGGCATACTTCGTCATATCCATGGTAATCAGAAGTGTCCTGCACCCCATATTGGCGGCAGCAGCCGCAGCTTCACAACCGGCATGGCCGGCTCCTACTACAATCACATCATACTGGGCTTTCATTCTAAACCAATTTCAACCACAAATGTAATGCTTCATTTTCCATTTTACGCATGTTTAGACGCTCTTCCTCGCTTGCGTCGTCATAACCAAGCAAATGTATAACACCGTGAGCCATGACCCTTCTAAGCTCTTCACCTCGTTCAGAGTTGTACTCTTTGGCATTAATATCAACCTGTTCGACGCTTATAAAAACATCTCCGGAGATAGTTTCACCATCGGTGTAGTCAAAGGTAATAACATCCGTATTGTAGTTGTGGTTTAAATACTCCTGGTTTATGGAGAGGAGTTCTTTATTTGAAGTAAATATAAATGCGAGCTGCCCGCAAACGGCTCCCTGCGATTCGATCCATGAAATGATCCATCGCTTGTGTTTAAGCTTTTGCTTTAAATTGAATTTTGTTTTCTCCGTATGAAAAGTTACGGGCACTAGATCCTGAACTTTAGGATTACTATCCTGCCGTCCTCTAGGTAAAGAATTTCATCAGAAAGCCGCTCCATTAGAAAAATGCCACGACCATTGATCTTCTCAAGGTTTTCAGGAGCTGTTGGATCGGGAACAATTGAATAATCAAAACCTTTTCCCTGATCCTCAATATGAACCATAAGCTCCTTCCGCTCCATTAACATTTCTATTTTGACAAGCTTCTCGGGGTCAGAATTATTGCCATGAATAATGGCATTATTTGTTGCCTCCATGGTAGCTACGAGAACATTCCCGTAAATCTCATCGCTTAAATCGAGTTCCATTGACAATTCATCAATGGCCTTTTCTACCAATCTCAGGTTTCCCAAATCAGAGGGTATGTTCAAATCTTTTCTCATAACAATTCCAATGGACGCTTCTTATACGGTGCATATTCGCCAAAGGTTCCAAAAAATCGCTATTTACTTATCCACTCTTCCGGGTTAAGAATCGTTCGTTCCTTCCATACCTCGAAATGGATCGAAGCCAGGTCTTCATTTTCGTCTGTAAAGGCTTCTCCCAGGCGTTCTTTTGTAAGGACTTTATCGCCTGTTTTAACTCTCACATTTACAAGATTCTGATATACCGACAGATACTCCCCATGCCTAATTAAAACAGTGTAATTTGCTCCCAGAATAGCAAAGACTTTCGTTACTTCTCCCTCAAATACAGCACGAACTTCAGTCCCGGGAGTACTTGCAATATCCACCCCATTATTCTGTACACTAGATCCCCTTAAACCGGGAACTTCATTTTTACCATATCCAACAGTTATAATTCCTTTTTCAACCGGCCAGGGCAGTTTCCCCCTGTTCTTCATAAAATCCTTTCCAACTAATTCCTGTTCCGGGGTAAGTGCACCATAGATATTTGCCGAATTTGCTTTTCTAGCTTCCTCTTCTATAATTTCCCTGATCTTTGCCTCCACATCCCTGGCAATTCGCTCTTTTTCTCTTATCTCTTTTCTCAGTTGCGATTCTTTCCTTTTCAGGCTGTTGACCATTTCTGTGCGCTGGCGTCGCTGCCCTACAAGCTTTTCTTGCTCTTCAGCCTTCTCATCAAGTGCAAGAAGTTTCTCTTCTTTAAGCAATCCAAGTTGCTTTTTCTGCAGGTCCAACTCCAGTATGAGTGAATCTATTTCATTGGCTTTTAGTACCCGGTAATCACTTATGTACTTTAAATATTTATAGCGCTGATAGGATTGCGATATTGTAGCTCCTGCCAGGATGTACATTATTTTTTCATACTCGGTGTGATTTCTATAAGCATAGTATACCAATCTGGCATACTCTTCTTTATTCTTCTCATTATCGCTGGATAATTGATTGATTTTAATCTGTGCCTCATTCACTCCACTGTCCAGCAAGTCAAGCTCAGATTCCAGGGTGGAGATCAACCCAGCCCTGGCATTAATCCCTTGCTGTAATATCCTGAGTTGCTTTACTGAACTTGAACGTTGTGAGGCTGTTTTTTCCATCAGTTCCCTGGCCAGCTTTAGATCATCGTAGGCCTTCTGCTTCTGTGCCTGGAGCTCTTCCTTTGTCTGTCCAGACAAAATTCCGATAAACAGAAACAACAAGTAAAAAAATGCCAGGGTTCTTCTCATCTCAGCTCAGTGCTTGAATATTTCCTGGGGTTCACATTCATTTTCACTTTGACATCCTTATTAAAACTACGCTCTCCCCCGGTGGCAATAATTTCAATATCGGTAATCATAAAATTTGAATAGATCTTAAACGAATTATCCACTCGTTCTCCCATCAGGTAAAGATCCGTCTTCTGATGATAAAACTCGAAAATAGTCATCTCCAGGTCAAGCCTGTTCAAAATAATTCTCTTCTTTATATAATTCTCATCAAAATCAAAAGCAATATTCTTCTGCATATCATCACTCCCAAACTGCAAATCGTCGCACAAATAACAGTTTGCGATCAGGTTCTGTAAATCAGAAAAATTTACCGGATACTGATACCCGAATTTTCGCTCCAAAGGGGCTTTGTATACAATTTTATTTATACGGTCAATAAGCTTGATGGAATCATGCTTTACTGAGGCCCGCAATATCTCATACCCGCTGTTTACAGCTGAAAGATAGATAATGGAATCTCGTTTTGAATAAAGTGTGAGGTTGACTTCGTAGCGCTCATCGTCATATAATAGAATTGCTTCAGCCTTTTTTATAAGAATGGTATTAATTGAGTCACATGTTTCACAACGCTGCTCCAGGCCTTCCATTCCGATAAATTCTATCTCCGTTTGCTTATAGGTTTTTTTTACCACGCCACACTCATTTAAGAGCAGCAGCGCAAACAGAAATAAAATCCAGGAAATCCTACTCATTCTCCTTAATTTTTACCTTTTCAATCTTTTCCTCAAGCTTCTCCTTATCACCACCCAGGATAATGGCTTTCAAGTAATACGACCTGGCTATCGGATAACTTTCCAGCGCCAATTGAATATCTCCAGCATGCTCATTCACCTCCGGGTCATTTTCACCACCCTTATCCAATGCCACCAAAATGTATTTTTCAGCTTCTTCATAAGATTTCATCTTAAAAAGAACCCAGGCATAGGTGTCAAGAAAGGTTGCATTTTCCGGATTATTCCTGACCACTTTTGAACTCCATCTTTTAGCCTGATCCAGTTTTTCACCCCGCTCGGCCAGATAATAGCTATAATTATTCAATACTGTATAATTATCCGGCTCATCCCTGATCAAAGATTCGAACAATGAATCTGACTTCTCAAAATCGTCAAGTCTGTAGTAAGCCTCGGCAACAAGCATTTGCGCCTGGGATGAATAATCCCTGGAAGAATAAGCGCTATGATCCACCCCCCTAAAATTATCAATAAGTTCATCATAATCATTTGACTGGTATAAGGCAATCCCTCTGAAAAACCTTATGTCAGCACTATCCGGATACTGCTCCCTGGCCTTGTCTGTTATAAAAATGAGCTCCTCATCCAGGCCAGAAGCATTGGCCAACATGATGGTTTGCATATAAATGTTATAGGTTCCCTTCTGCAGCTCGAGATACTTCTTTAAATGGCCATAAGCAGCAGGATAATTCTGAGTTTGTATATAAAAGTCTGCTGCGATCAAGCGCACATCACTCTCTTCCGGATGCGTCTCAGCCATTACTTCTATTACAGCACCCAGTTCGTCTGGAAATCCTCGAACCTGCTTTTCGTCCGACAGGTAATAAGATAAGATTGCCATCTTGCGGTTTAGTTCTATCCGTCTGCTACTGAACGACTTAGCTAAATACCCATAGCTCTTTATATAATCCTCTTTTTCCCGATAATAGTCCGTGAGGTTGGTCAGCGCAAAAATATTCATGCTATCCACTTCCAGAATTTCAAGGTAATAGCCAGCAGCTGAGCTTTCATCTCCGCTTTTGAGACATAGTTCTGCTGCCACAATCCGAAATTGTATTGCTTCCGGAAAAAGAACCATAACTTTCTCTATCTCGGCCCTGGCCAGCTCATATTTTTCCTCGCTTTCATAAATAGAGGCTTTCAGTAGTGTTATTTTCTCACTGAAACCTTTTTCCTTCTCTATTTTCTCAAGAATTTTCCTGGCTTTCCCTGGTTTATCCATGGTGAAATAGGTGACGGCCAGTTTGAATTCCCATTCTGTTCTTCCCGGATCATTCTTGATTTTATTCTTAAGTATATCCAATGCCTCCTCATAATCTTCCTGGGCTCCCAGCGCATTCAGATAGGCCATCGTATACCATTCATTTTCTGAATCAAGGACATAGGCTTTCTCAAGATAAGTTCTGGCCAGATCTAATTGGTTTGTAGCCAGATAAATAGACCCAGCCTCATAGTAGGCTACCGCACAATCAGGCTGGTCCTTGATCACAAGGCCATATAGTTTAATGGCTTCCGATAAGTTTCCCAGGTTTTTTTGCTTTACCGCTTCAATCAAGGCGTACTGATAATCCTCGTTTTTACGCTGCTCCTGACCCCTTAAAACGGTAGGGGCAGAAAACACCAATCCCAGCAACAAGCATATTATAGCTCCTTTTCTCATTATCTTTCTATTTGGTCCCGGTGTGCCCGAAACCTCCGCCTCCACGTTCCGATTCCTCCAGGGATTCGACCTGACTCCATTGTATTGTTTCAACTTTATTAACAACCATCTGGCATATACGTTCACCATGCTCCACCACAAACTCTTCATTAGATAAATTCACCAGTATGATCCCAATTTCTCCTCTGTAATCTGCATCGATCGTTCCGGGTGTATTTAATACTGATATACCCTTCTTCAGTGCCAGTCCACTCCTGGGCCTGATCTGGGCCTCGAACCCTTCCGGTAATTCAATAAACAATCCGGTTGGAATAAGCTTTCTTTCCAAGGGTTCCAGGCTAATTGCATGCTCCAGGTTTGCCCGGAGATCCATCCCGGCTGAACTCTGAGTGCTGTAGTCGGGCAGAGGGTTTTCTGAACGGTTTACTATTTTAACTTTCATTGTATTCAACAACTTTGTATTTATTAAAAGTCTTTCGCTCTCCTAAGAACACTATTGTGCCATAAAACAAGAGAAACAATAGTGCCCATAAATTTTTATGTCCCAGGTGTTGCTGCAAAAATAGTTCATTACCCAGATATATAAATACAGCAAGTGCTATATATCCAAGGATTCGACCGGTCCGATAGGGGACAGCATAATATTTTCTTGACCAAAGATAAGATACAATTACCATTGAACTATAACATAACAAATGGGCCCAGGCCGAAGCAACATACCCGTGGGTGGGAATAAACAGCACATTTATAAGCACAGTGATCAAAGCCCCCATCAATACCAGGATGGCCCCAAAATAGGTTCGATTGGTCAGTTTATACCAGATAGATAGATTGAAAAAGATTCCCATTACCAGATTGGCCAGTAAAACCACAGGCACAATTTGTACTCCTTCCCTGAAATCGGATCCAATAAAAAGTATGAAATAATCAAGATAGAGATTTACCAGCAAGAAAATAAAAAGTCCGGCCACTACAAAAAACATCATCACATCCCCATAAAGCTTCTTCGCATTCTTTTCTTCGGCTTTTGAAAAAAAGAAGGGCTCTGCAGCATATTTGAACATCTGTACAAAAAGAGTCATCAAGACAGCCAGTTTGTAGTTGGCCCCGTAGATTCCAAGTTGTTCCATGGGATTCTGCTCCATGGGTATCAGGTGCTTCAGGAGAATCCGGTCCAGTGCTTCATTTACTGTACCGGCCAGGCCAGCAATAAGCAGGGGATAGGAATACTTGAGGATCACCTTGAACAGCTTCCGGTCAAATGCGGATCTAAACGCTGCCAGAATATCCGGGACAAGTAACAATAGCTTCAATGAAGAAGCAATCAGGTTAGAAATTAACACATACCCCACTCCTATATTCTCATCGTAGAGAATAGAAATCATTTCTGAATCGCTGTGCCTTGGACAATAATATAGAAAAAAGAGGTTCAGGCAAATATTTACTGCTACCTCCACTATGCGTATCAGGGCATATTTCATTGGCTGATTGCGCAGCCTGATTCTGGCAAAGGGAATTGTTGTAAAAGCATCAATTCCAACAATAGCGGCTAACATAAGGATATATTCCGGATGTGCCGCATAGCCTATAAGAGAACTAAGCGGATCTGCCCATATGAATACACTAATAATAAAGAGGGATGAACTGATAAAAAGCGAACCCAGTACCGTAGTATATACGCTGCCTTTATTATCCGAATTGCTGGCATATCTGAAATAGCCTGTTTCCATCCCATAGGTTAGAATCACCAGCAGAAAAACCACATAAGCATATAACTCCGTGATAATACCATAGCTTGCCCTTTCAAACACTCTCGTATAAAATGGGGTAAGCAAAAGGTAATTGAGTAAACGTGGCAACACAATACCCAGACCATATACGGCAGTCTGCCCGAACAATTGTTTTATGGGATTCTTCAAACTATTGGCAAGCTTTCTGCAAAAGTAGCATTATCCACAGTGTTGCTTACTCGTCGGTCGACTTTTTATTAAACAAGAGGTAGCCGAAACTAAGCTGTGCAATCCACGGATTTTCCTCATTTTCAATATATCCCAGATGCAGTGAGATGGGGCCGGCAACTGAAACAAAATTCAATGAGGCATGAAACATGGTATTCATGCTTTTAAAATAGCTTCCTAAATAAGCTTTGTCATTCGAGTCCCTCAAAATTTCCTGTACCGGAAAATAGACATAAGCTTCAAATTTAGCATGAAGCTGTTTTGAAAACTTATATACCGGCATGATGCCCGCAGCAATAAATTGATTGGCCCTGTAGTGCTCCATAAAAAGGCCCTTTGTAATCATATTAGGCTGAAATGCAGGGGCTTCAATAATGGTGGAATAATAATTACTCAGCAGGGGTTGAAAGGTCGCCTGCGCCCTTAAATAATAGCCTATAGAAAAGGAGCCCTTCAGGGGGATATATCCACTGTTTTCAAACCTGGCGGCCAGCCAATAGAAATTAATTTTTTCATTGGTTTCCGTCTGAGCCGTTGAGCCAGGCTCATAATTTTCTTCCCCATAACCAGCCCTCAAAGAAATAACCCGGCGGGTTCCTTCCGTTGCAAACTGTTTGTTATCCTGCGTGTTTCTTTCACAGGCCACATATAGTGATACCTTATTAACGGTAGATTGATCCGATGTATCGGTGGATGAGAAATCCTTGGTCATATAGTACACTTCTTTGTTTCGTCCAATGCCCAGGCCGCTCTTGAAAATGCCATTTATCTTTAGTGGGGTACCCACATCAAATCTGAAGTTTATCTCATCCTCAGTGATATAGGGGGGTTTTTGATCTTCGAAAAAGAAGTTGGTATTAAAGCTGTTGTATTGGTATCCGTTGTAGTTAAAATCCCCCTGAAAAAACAGTGGGATTTTAGCCGGATAATCAAATCTGAATCCAAGATTTGCCCCGTTATAAAACCGTCCGAATTGAACGTTGGCTTTCATAAGGGCGCTAACTTCGGAGATTTGCCTGTAATTAAAACCCAGGTAGGTCTGGGCCAATCCGGTAGTTGCAAAAAAGAGTCCGAACCTGGCCTCAAGCGGGGCCTGGGGGATCACTCTGAGTTTCATTGTAAAAAGGCTGTCTTCCGGTCTGTAGATGGCCTGCGGATAAATATATAAGAGGCTCTTGTCGTGGGCCAGTTTCAGGTACTCTCTCTTCATCTCCCGGGTATCCAGAATGGAATCTGAATGCCTGATTGATCTTTCCACATAATACTCCTGATTCTCATTTAAACCTTCAAATTCAAATTCATCAAACAGAAGATCCGGAAGCTTTGTATTAAACTCCTCACGCCTCCGGGCCAATGCAATAGTATCTTCTGCCACTCGGTGAACCAGCCTTTTGATGCTATCCATTTTCGCAAGGGTGGTCTGGTAACCCACTTCCACAAACTCATCCAGCTTATCAAAGGCAAGCAAAGATTCTTTACTAAAATCCATATCAAGCAGTATCCCCGTTTCCGGATCAATTTCATAGCTTGATGGTTTCATAACTATATTCTCTATCTGAGCTAAAATGTCAAATTCGTCAGGAGGAGTGTTTCCCTGTGCTGCCTTGCTCCCGATGATTACATCGGGATTAAACTGTTCCTGCACATGTTGCACCGGAAAATTATTGTAAATGCCTCCATCGTACATAATATTTCCGTCCATGACAATGGGGCGAAAATAAAGAGGAACAGTCATGGAGGCCCTCACTGCCTGTGACAAATCTCCTCTTCTGAATACGATTTCTTTACTGTTGCTGATATCCACAGCATTGCAAAGAAAAGGAATAAACAAACTATCAAAATCATAGCCTGCCGCAGCACTTGCCCTGGTAAAAATCTCCATAAATGCAAAATCCATCAGGTTGTTTGGAATAACGCTTAATGGCAATCTTGTTTTTGGAATGGTGTCCTTGAACTCAATCCCGATATTGATGATGTCTGGTTCCGGGTCTTCGGCCTTGAAATAATATTTGTATTCCTCCTCCAGTTGTCCGCTTATCCAGTATCTGAATTCTTCCGAGCGGATAATATCGATAATCTCATCCGTACTCAAACCCATGGCATAACATCCCCCTACAATGGCTCCCATGGAGGTTCCGCCAATATAGTCAATGGGGATCCTGTTTTCTTCCAGCGCTTTGATCACACCAATATGAGCCAGGCCCTTTGAGCCTCCTCCGCTCAGAACCAGCCCAACTGACTGACCGTAAGTCAGACATGGCATAATTGCAATTATGCCCAGTATGAAATACTTTTTCAACATTCGTTCTATCTTTGCAGAACTATTCTATATTAAAAATACATCAATTATGTTGAAGTGTTATCTGTTCGCCCCCATTGTTTACATAATGTTCATATTCACAAATTTTCCTGTCTCCGCCTCAGGGCAGGAGAAGAATCGTGAAACGCTCATCAAATTTGAAACAAGCAAGGGCAATATGATCGTAAAGCTCTACAATGAAACTCCTGCCCACCGCGACAACATGATCAAGCTGATCAAGGAAGGTTTTTATAAGGACCAGCTATTCCACAGAGTTATCAAAGATTTTATGATCCAGGGGGGTGATCCTCATTCCATTGGAGCAGAAAAAGGTCAACGTCTGGGATCGGGGGGACCAGGTTATACTGTTCCGGCCGAATTTCATGATAAGTTGATTCACAAGAAAGGGGCACTGGCTGCTGCGCGTAAAGGAGATTCACAGAATCCGGAAAAAGCTTCAAGTGGTTCCCAGTTTTACCTGGTGCAGGGCCGGGTGCTAAAGCCTGAAGAGCTCGATATTCTTACCCAGAGGGGCGTAGCTACTTTCACGGAAGAAAGCGCTGAAATCTACACCTCACAGGGAGGAGCTCCTCACCTGGATGGATCATATACCGTTTTTGGCGAAGTTATAGAAGGCCTGGAGGTAATAGATATAGTAGCATCTGGTCCTGTCGATGCCTATAATCGCCCCATCGAAGATGTAATCTATTCAATTTCCATTATCAAATAGTCTTCTTTTTTATACTTTTGTACCTCTAATTCAAACAGATATGCTTCATACGATTGATAAGATCCTTGAGGAAGCCAGGCAGTTCAAGGCCGAATCAAAGGACGAAATTGAACAATTCAGAATAAAATACCTTGGCAAAAAGGGAACACTTTCCGAACTGTTCAGGAACTTTAAGGAGCTTCCCGTTGAAGAAAAGAAAGAAGTGGGGCAGAAGATCAACCAGTTGAAGCAATTCATTTCTGAAAAAATAGAATCTCTTCTTTCGGGTATTTCGGAAGAATACCGCGGTGACCTACATCAAGATCTTACCCTGCCCGGCCCACCTGTCAGCCTGGGGGCAAGACACCCCATTTCCGTTGTTCGAAACGAAATTATTTCAATTTTCGGCAGATTGGGTTATACCATTTCTGAGGGTCCGGAAATTGAAGATGACTGGCATGTATTTTCCTCCCTGAACTTTCCCCCTGAACATCCTGCCCGCGATATGCAGGATACATTCTTTATTGAAAAGGATCCTGACATCCTGCTCAGAACCCATACCTCTTCGGTTCAGGTAAGAGTAATGGAAAAAGAATCTTTACCCATACGCACCATTTCTCCGGGTCGGGTTTTCAGAAACGAAGCCATCTCGGCCAGAGCGCACTGCATCTTTCACCAGGTTGAAGGTCTGTACATTGATGAGAATGTTTCCTTTGCCGATCTGAAACAAACACTGCTTTATTTTGCCAGGGAGATATTTGGAAAGCAGGTGGAGATTCGTCTTCGACCTTCATATTTTCCTTTTACCGAGCCTTCGGCAGAAATGGATATCAGTTGTCAGATATGCGGTGGAAAGGGTTGTAATGTTTGCAAATACACCGGATGGCTTGAAATATTAGGATGTGGAATGGTGGATCCCAATGTGCTGGAATTCAATGGTATTGATTCAAAGAAATACACAGGTTTTGCCTTTGGGATGGGCATTGAGCGCGTTGCAATGCTTAAATACCAGGTTAAGGATCTCAGGCTTTATTTTGAAAATGATATCCGTTTTCTGGAGCAATTCAAAGCGGCGTATTAAATCTTCATTATATTTTAAAAGGGTATTTACCGTGAAGTGCTTATTTAGCTTCGCTAAAAAATGCCAGTTCACTTATAAACACCCTTTTAAAATCATTAAATAGATTTTTCTACTCCTCTAAGATTATTTCGTAAGAGATGGGAAAGGCCATGCCGTAATTTGCTGAAACTCCGCAATACCTTGTTTTTGAAAGATTTACAGCCTTTTCAACGTTCGCCCGCTTGATCCCCTTTCCCTTTATCCTGAAGATCAACTTCATACCTTCAAATCTTTTTGGATGCTCCTCGGTGACATCACCTTCCACATCTACAGACAATTCTTCAACATTCTCCCTCATCTTAGCGAGTATGGCGGCCACATCCATTCCGGTACAACCAGCCAAAGCAACCATCATTAAGGGTTTTGGTCTCGGACCTGTATTCTTACCCCCATGCTCCATGGAAGAATCCATATAAATCTTATGTCCATCTACTTCAGCTTCAAAAGCAAGGCCGTTAAGCCATTTTGTTGTTATTGTTTCCTTCATTGCTCTGTTTTTCAATGCTTATTTAATTATTTTTGAACTAAATACCCAAGTAAAAATGCAAGACGATCTTTTTGATTTAAGCTGTGACTCCTGCACCATCAGGACACATCCTCTTTTTCGCCATTTAGAGGAACAGGAGCTACAGGAGATTATGCTCAACAAGATAACAGAAACTTACAAAAGAGGTTCAATCGTATACCAGGAAGGAAACCGAATGAAGGGTTTCTATTGTGTACAGTCGGGCATCATCAAAATATATCAAACCGGATTTGATGGAAAAGAACAAATCATTCGCTTCGCTAAACCGGGCGACCTAATAGGATATCGTTCAGTAGTAAGCAATGAGCCTGCCTGCACCACTACCGAAGTAATTGAAGAATCCGTCCTCTGTCACATTCCGACCGAAATTCTTCTTAATCTTGTGAAAAATAATGGCAATTTTGCTGTTGAGCTAATGAAGTTAACCTGTAAAGAACTGGGAGAGTCCAATTCATACATTACAGATATCGCACAAAAAACAGTGAAGGAAAGGCTGGCTGAAATTCTGATTCACCTGGATGATGAATTTGGAGAAGATTCCCAGGGAGTGCTTATGATTTCTCTTACCCGGGAAGAGCTTTCTAATATAGTTGGAACAGCAACAGAATCTATTATCAGATTACTTTCAGAATTTAAATCCCAGAATTACATCGAGATAAATGGCAGGAAAATAAAAATCCTGGACAAGCCAGGATTGAAATATATAGCCAATATCTAGCCGCTTATATCAGTCAACCAGTCTGTTGATAATAATATGAGCAAGCAGACCGACGATGATTAATACCATGCTAAGTGCAAGATTGGAATTTGTCTGAGTTCCAACAAAAACCACAATACCCAATATAATTACACCAATAAGTATAACCAGAAGGCCCGCATTCTTCAGTAATGTCTTTAACATAATTGCTTTGGTTTCAATTCCTCACAAATATATATAAAATATCAAAATAAAAAGTTCTGACTATCTCTATATTTCCCAAGGTGATCATAAGCAATCCTGGTAACCTCTCTTCCCCTGGGAGTTCGTTTTATGTATCCTTCTTTAATCAAAAAAGGTTCATACACTTCTTCAATGGTTCCGGCTTCCTCCCCAACAGCTGTTGCAATGGTATTCAGCCCTACGGGTCCCCCCTGAAATTTATCAATAATCGTGTGAAGAATTTTATTGTCCATTTCATCCAGACCTGAGCGATCTATATTCAAAGCCTCTAATCCATACTTTGTAATCTCCATATCAATAATACCACTTCCTTTCACCTGCGCAAAATCCCTTATTCTTCTTAACAGGGCGTTGGCAATTCTGGGTGTGCCTCTGCTTCTGGAGGCAATTTCCTCAGCCGCATCACCTTTAATCTCTACTTTCAATATTCCCGACGATCTCTTTACAATACCGGTAAGTATATCCGCATCGTAATACTCCAATAATGAATTGATGCCAAACCTGGCACGAAGAGGACCTGTCAGCAAGCCAGACCTGGTGGTGGCTCCAATCAGGGTAAAAGGTTGCAAGGTAAGCTGTACAGATCTTGCAGCCGGCCCTTTGTCAATCATAATATCAATACAGTAATCCTCCATGGCTGAATAGAGGTATTCTTCCACAACAGGAGAGAGCCTGTGAATCTCATCGATGAACAAAACATCCCCCTCTTCCAGACCGGTTAGTAAACCGGCCAGATCCCCCGGCTTATCAAGGACAGGTCCGGAAGTAATCTTGATTCCAACCTCCATCTCATTGGCAATAATATGGGCCAGAGTAGTCTTTCCCAAACCCGGAGGTCCATGCAACAGTACATGATCCAATGCTTCATCTCTAAGGCGGGCCGCTTCAACAAAGATTTTCAAATTCTCTACAATCTTCATCTGCCCGTCAAAATCCGAAAATTCTTCCGGCCGCAATCGGGCCTCAATTTCCAGCTCAGTATCGGATAATTCCTTATTTCTGAATTCAAAATCTTCTACCATGTGCGATTACTGAATTAGTTTAACATCACTTTCCGGCAGTTTGATTCTGACTCCATTGATCCGCTGCTCCTCATTGTTTTTATAAGTGATGGTCATGACCAGGTTTCCATCTTCATCATACTTTTTCCAGTTCTTCTCCCGAATGCCCATCACATAGTATTGTTCCTCCTTCAGGGTTCCGTCGGGATAATAATACTTATGTCTTTTATCAGGATTCCCCTGTGAATAAGAACCTTCGTATTTTACAGCCCCATCAGGATAATAATATCTCCACATTCCTTCTCTCAGGCCAATCACAAAACTTCCTTTTTCCTCATGATCCCCAACCTGGTATAACCACTCACCTTCCTTCTCACCACCAATATAATCACCTTTCGTAAGAATATTTCCATTGGGATCATACTCCACAAACATCCCGTCTTCTCTACCGTTAAAATAACTCTCTTCCCTCCACTTGTTTCCATTGGGATAATACCAGTTCCACATTCCCATAAATCTGCCTCTTTCAAATCTTCCCTTCTGTTCCACACCCCCGCCGGAAAGGAAGTAGGTCCAGGATCCTGATTTCTGGTTATCCAAATAGCTGCCCTTTGCACGAACCTCCCCGGAAGGATAAAAATCAGTCCATGGGCCCTTCCGCTTACCCTGAACATCTATTATTCCCTCCGAAACTTTCTGTCCCAGTTCATTATAGAGATAAGCATTCTCTACAACTCCCGCAGTATCAAAAAACCGGTGAATTCCCACGGGTATTCCCTCCTTGTAACCACCCGTAAAGACGAGTCTTCCCTCCTGATCATAAGTACTTTTCATATCCAGAAGCTCCTTCATATCCTCATCAATCTCTTCAACGATCTGGCCGCGTTCATAACGCATGGCCATGACCAGTTCACCCCTTCCATCAAACTCCCGATAGTAACCATGCAGCTGATTATCCAGATAGTGCTCCTCCTTTTTTATTCTTCCATTTTCATAGTACTCCCTGAAAGTTCCCTGTTTATTACCTTCCTCATCTGTTCTGTTAACACGTTCTCTGTCTGTTATATAGTTATCTTTGTACTGAATTACAGTGATCACTGTACTATCCTTTGAAAACTCTCTCGATAAACCCTGTTTTTTGCCATCCTTATAATAGACTATCATCTTCAACTCACCGGTATTATGATAATAAAGCGAATTCCCTTCTTTTTTTCCATTCACATATAACTCACTGGAAATCAAAGTAGACTGACCAGGATTTTGAGGATTATCGTAGTAATAGGTATTTGAATAGCCACTTTTCTCTCCAATTTTATAAGAGATTTGCTCGGTGAGCTCACCAGCCTGGTTGTAGAAGTTCCAAATACTGTCCAGTAAAAAATTAGTTCTTGTTCCTTCTGATTTTATTACTCCGGTAACATAATAGGTTCGCCAGAAACCATCAGGTTTTCCATCCCTCATCATCCCTTCACTGCTTACCTGCCCATTGGGATAAAAGATTTGTACGAAACCATTTTCAGCGTCTTCACCCTGACCGGAGACCTGAATGTGCCACAATCCCAGTATAAAAAGAGACAATAGATATTTTATAAGCCTTTCAGACATGAAAATATTATAATTGAAGACGGTTTGAAATATCCAGCATTCTCACAATGGACCCTCTTGCCCTATCCATCAAATCCTGTTCCAAAGTTATTTCAGGAAGCTCATACTTCAAAGTATTATAAATCTTTTTGAGGCTTATGAGTTTCATATATTTACAATCATTGCAAGCACAAGTTGAATCCTTGGGAGGCGCTGGAATAAAAAGTTTATGCGGAGAGGACTTTCTCATCTGGTGCAGGATTCCGGATTCAGTAGCCACAATAAATGATTTTCCACTATTCTTTATTGTATAATTCAACAGGGCCGTAGTAGAACCTATATAATCCGCTACGATCAGAATTTGCTTTTCACATTCCGGATGAGCAATTATTTGAGAATCAGGATTTTCATTCTTAAGTTCAAGTATTCTTTCCAGGCTGAATTCTTCATGCACATGACATGCTCCGTCCCAGATAAGCATATCTCTTCCTGTCATACTATTGATATAATTACCCAGATTTCTGTCCGGAGCAAAAATAATTTTTTCGTCTTCTGGTAAACTTTCTACAATCTGAAGAGCATTGGTTGAAGTGCATATAATATCGGTAAGAGCTTTAATTTCTGCAGTTGTATTCACATAAGAAATCACAGTATGTGCGGGATACTTCTGTTTGAATGCAGCAAAATCTTCTGGCGGACAGGAATCAGCAAGCGAGCAGCCTGCCTGCAAATCCGGGATCAGAACCTTTTTCTCCGGGGCCAGAATTTTAGCAGTCTCTGCCATGAAGTGTACTCCTGCAAACAGGATTATATCTGCTTTTGTAGCTGCTGCTTCTTGTGATAATCCCAGACTGTCACCAACAAAATCAGCAATATCCTGTATTTCTCCCTCCTGGTAAAAATGAGCAAGGATCACCGCATTCTTTTCTTTTCGCATCCGATTAATCTCATCAACAATATTGATTGATTTATCCACAGCAAGATTAATGAATCCTAATTTCTCTATTTCGGATTTATTCACAATACTCATCTTATATATATATTATAATATTAAATTAAAAATCTTTCTAATGATGATGATAGGCGGTTAATTCTGTTTTAAAAAAACAGAGCTTATCTTTGCATATTCAATTATTGAATGATTTAACACACTCTATTAACAACCGTAATATTCCTTAAGTTTTGAATACGGGTATGTTAGAAAAAAACTTAACAATTGTTAACATAGAATCGATTTAATAAAAACAGCTCTGAAACAAAGATAATGACTGTTGACAATCTGTTTATCTTTCATGGTAAAGTTAGTGTATTTCAGCACTTGAGATGAAGAAGGGAAGAGGGGCAGTGTTTTTTAAAAGCAATGAACAACAAATTAACATCTGAATTGTTAAAAAAGTAGCAAAATGAAGAGAACCCTGGCCATTGCTTCGGATCATGCCGGATACCAGATGAAACAGGAATTAATAAAGTATCTGGAAGAGAAGAACTATAGAATTCGTGATCTGGGTACCAACTCAGCGGAAGCGGTAAATTATCCCGATTTTGGACACCCGCTGGCCGAAATAGTGGAATCTGGTGATGTGGAGGCAGGTATCTCTATTTGTGGTACCGGAAATGGAATAAATATGGTCACTAACAAACATCAGGGAATACGTGGTGCTTTGTGCTGGAACAAAGATATTTCAGAAATGGCCAGATTACACAATGACGCAAATATATGCTCCATGCCGGCAAGGTATATCGATTTGCCCACAGCTATTGAGATTGTGGATGCTTTTCTGGAAACGGATTATGAGGGAGGCAGGCACGATATAAGAATCAAGCATATACCCTTACTGAAATAAAGGATGATTTCCAACACAAGCAAATATGCCATCAGGGCTTTGATTTACCTGGAACTTTATGCTTCGCCTGAAAAAAAAGCAGGCATCAAAAAAATTGCTGAAGAACTGGATATTCCTTCTCCCTTTCTCGGAAAGATTTTACAAGTACTGGCAAAACAAAACTTGCTTGGATCTTCAAAAGGACCACATGGTGGTTTTTATCTATCTAAATCAGCCTTTGATATTCCGGTCATAGAGGTTATTGAACTTATGGACGGAAAGGACATACTTAATAATTGTGTGATCAGAACCCATTCCTGTGATGCTGAAAATCCGTGCAGTATGCATCATAAACTTGCACCCTTAAGGGGGGAGATAAAGCGTCTTTTTGCCACAGAAACCATTGCCGATCTGGCTTCGGAATTCAGGGAAGGTAAAGAGCGCATCAGGATCTAAGGAATCGGAAAATTCTAAATCCGCCAAACAGGCGGAAAACCAAATAACCACCTAAAAGACCAGCAAAGTTTGCCAGCAGGTCAGTCCATTCAGCAGCGCGGGATGGCACCACGGTAGCCTGCAACACTTCAATAAGGAGGCTTGCAAGCAAAATGCCCAGGGTAATAATAAGATGATTTAAATAACACTGCCGAGCGCACCGGTTTTCCATCAGGGCCACAAAACCAAGTGAACCATACATAATGCAGTGGACAATTTTATCTATATAGGGGATTGAATAAAGTGAAGAATCGGGAAGACTGCTGCTGGGTACCAGGCTCAGCAAAGCGATAGCAACTGCCAGCAGAATGGAAAATTTGTATTGAAACACGTACCTTAGCATACCCGGTAGGCTTTCTGATGCCTGCACAAAGATGATAATTATTTTGGAATGAAAGTAGATAAACTGCTGGCTTTCCTTCGTGGAAATAAAATAGATTCCTGGTTCGACCTGGGGATTTTTCTTGATCGATTCAGGGAAGAGATGCCTTACCCCCAAATCCAGCGGAATGGTACTTTTGATGATTTCAAGGAAGAATTCAGAACCGGAGGAATAGCATTCCTTACCTTCCATTATATGGTGGATGGAGTCACCATTGAAGCTGACAAATATGCCTCCCTGATGAGACGCAACATTCCCGGGATTCCGGTGCACTACGTTGCGGGAAAGATTCATTCAAAAACAGCTTCCTTTATTCAGAAGGATTACATACAGAAGGAGATTTCTGAGCTGTCCGGATTCAATGAATGGGAGCTCTACAAAGATTTCTACTTTACCAGACTTGAGCGCGGCGACCCGGTGTATAATGCACTTATCGGAAAATTGTGGAAACAGACACTGGTTATTGTGGAAAAACTGGGCCGTTATATTGAGGAACAGGGAATCAGTTTGCTCTATATTATTAATGTCTGTTCGAACCCCGGAAATGTGGCCTATGCCCTGGCCCTTGTATTAATTTCCGAGTTTATGAAGATTCCAGCCATCAACAACAACCATGATTTCTACTGGGAGGGTGGCATGTGTATGGCCGACCGGGAGAAAGCCGGAACCAGGCCTGGTCCACGCGATTTCTTCTTTACCAACTGTCACCTGGGGGAGGTATTCTCCATTATCGAACTGCTCTACCCGTGGCAATCAAGGATATGGATGAATGTAAATATAAACCGGGGACAAACCGAACACCTGGTTCGTTTGAAGGGTCACAATCCTGCCAATGTAATGGAGATAGGGACGGCTGTTGACACCGCACACTATACGAAAAGCGACAAACGCAAAAACATCAACACCTTCATCCAGCTGGAAAAGATCCTTTCAAGATACGGGGATCAGCTGTTAAGCTATTCAGTTGAAGATGTACTTGGCAGGGAACTGGTTAATGAAAAGAATCCCAGGCCTGTCTTAATTGGGGAGAGCACTAAGCGAGTAGAACGTTTTATCAGGGAGAATATCATTCTCCTTCAACCCACAAGAATCATCTCCCGAAAGCGAATCGAAACCTCATTCAACCTGCTGCTTAAAATGTTCCAGGAAGAGGAAATGAAAATGCGGTTCAGGAAGACCTCACATCTGAAGGTCACATTGATTATTACAGGACCCATTGCTTCAGGACATTATGCCTATTTTAAGAAATTAATAGAACGTTTCAGGGATGTTCTGGAAGAAGCCGATCCCGAATTCAAAAAGCGCGTTTACCTGGCGCTCTTATTCGGGGAACTGGACCGTGAAACTTTTAAAGAAAAATATAAAGAACCGGCGGGGATCGCGGAGCTCTATAATATTTCTTCCCTGGTGCTGTTGCCGAGCAAAACAGAAGGACGGGGTTTGCCCATTATTGAAGCAACAGCCTGCGGCACTCCCATTTTTTGCAGAAGATACGAGCCAGAAAAGGTATTCTCAGAAGTGGTAGGGGAGCACCTGGGGGAACGAGACCGCTTAAGGGTTATGGAATTTAAAGGGAAAAGAATCTCCGACGGTATGGTTAAGAGGATTACGGACCGGATCTTTTTTCCGCATCGCTATACCGATGAAATCAGGCACAATCAGCGAGTGGTTTACAAACGATACAGCCTGGATGCACTAAACGAGAACCTGTACCAGATTTTACAGCAACTGTTTCAACAGTTGAGGGGAAATGAAAAAATTCTGAGAATTGTTCGCGAAAGCCTGGATGATTACAGGGAGATGGTTGGGTTTTCCAATGAAAACCTGCGCGCATTGCTGGACACCAGGCACAGGCAGTATCTTCCCGGCTACTCAAAGCTGTCATTCATGTTCATGCTAAAATCACTTATTGATCCAAGTTTTTTCCGTGTGGAGCAACAGCTGGTACGGGGCATGGCCTTTCATTTTTCTCAGGCCATTGTCAGCAATGATCCCGACTCCGGATTTGTACCCGAAAAAATCATCAACCGTTTCTATAACGCAGTAGAGACACTGTTTGAATACAGGGAAGGAAGCAGACAGATACAACATGACCATGAGATGTCATACAGGCATCGCAACAGATACTACTATCCTTATCAGGATTATACCTTCCAGGAACTGACCGGCCTTATAAACCTGCTCTATATAAGTATTGTACAACCCACCCCGATCAATAAGGTGGACCTGAGTCCACAATTTTTCACAGACTGGAACCTGGCCCTGATGCAGCTAACAGGAAGCTCCTTCCTGGCCATAGACAACAGAAGAAGGCTGATAGAAAGGTTAAAGGAAAATCGCCCCATTGCATATTTTCCGGGAGCATATATTATGTATGAACTGGAATTTTTTGCGCTGCAGTCCATTCGCTCCAGAATGCAACTTCCTCTGGAGACGATGATTACCCGGGATCTGCTTGAGAAAGAGGCTGCAAAACTGCAGCCGGTCTACATTTTTGCCCAGGAGAAAAATCTGGGAAAGCAGCTGAATAAAGATGAGATCACCGACTATATAATAAATGGGGTCTCGGAGGAGCTGAGGTTGCTCTATGAGTTTAAGGTGCTACAGATCATCCGAACCAAACAGGTATGTGTGGGCATTCATTTTCCGCAGTTAGGTGCCAAAGCCTTAAAGGTTCTGAGAATGATCAAGGAACAAAAAGGATATATTCTGACCAATCGCAGTAATGCGGCCATGATGACCGACCTGGTCGATATGGACCGCTTTCACATAGGGAAAGTTACCAATGAGCATACGGCCCATATGATGGGAATTCCTGTTTCAAGCGGCTATATTCAATTTGTGCCGGCAGGCGTTAGGGCAACACTGAGTTATCCTGTTCCGATTCAGACCGCCCTGGGATTTGAAAGGGGCATGAAAAGTGATCTTTATAAAAGGCTTGTTAAACGCCTGGGAGAAAAGACTGTTCTGTCTGCCATAAGGGAAGATGCTGTACATCATGGAAGCCCCATAAAACATGTTCTGAGTCACCTGGAGAAGGGAGAAGCCGGGAAAGGACCGGTCTCTTTCGAATTTCTGAGCGGTACCTATGAGGATGGAATGCCGTACAATGGGGCCATTGCCTCTCTAAATTTCAAAAAAGAGAAGTGGGACTTTAAAGCTGTTTCAAGCTCTGAGAAGCCAAAGACTGTGGGCCAGCTGGCCATGGCTTTTAAACGGCAAACAGGAAAAGTAGCTCAGATTGCCTGGAATGGGGGTTATATTCTAAACCCGGAACTGGTTGGAAAACTTGGATTGCCGGAAACTTATATTGGTGCACCCCTGGGACTGTTGATTAGCGGGGGGATGATGACCTCGGCACCACTGTTTAACAAACCCGCACTGCTTGTTTTCAAGGATGGAACCATTGATATCCAAAGGGTGAATTGCCAGAACGGATTAAGTATAGGCTGGAAGGGACATCAAATAACTTTTGATAAACAAGCCTATAATCACGACAGTGGGGAAAGCATACAGGCATACTTTGACCTGTTGTACCCGGAAGATTTTATTGAAGGAGCAGGAAGAACCATTATTCGTCTGTCCGGGAATGTGGTAAAAGAGCTTATCAGAACAGAAAAAGATCAACAAATACCTGTTGTACCAGTGGGGCTTACTCTGGCCCTGCATCCGGACAAGGTTCCGGGAGGAATAAAACCAGGAGAAATCCTGGAACTAATGGTTCCGGGATTGGAAGAAGTTAAGCATGCGGTGGAAGCCGGCCCCCTGCTGTTGGACCGGGGAGCCTGTGAAATAGATATGGAGATTGAGGGATGGAAAAGCAGAAACTCCATTCGTACACAGGCAGCCAGACTGGATTATACGGAAATGCGCGGACCAAAAATCGCGCTTGGAATCAATCATCAGAACGAACTGAGCGTATTGACTATCAATGGACGAATCAGAGAATCTGTAGGAGCCACCCATTCGGATATGGCAGAGATCCTTCAAAAACACAAAATGGAAAAAGCCATGGGATTTGATCCCGGAGGAAGCAGCACCCTTGTGGTGGGTGGGACCACCCTGAATATATCACC
>Ga0180435_10000592_pt1 | contig 38087 bp, 31 predicted proteins | sample SS_ome_3_FD_132467 | JGI IMG/M metagenome (GOLD analysis project Ga0180435, IMG submission 132467) | Hypersaline lake sediment archaeal communities from the Salton Sea, California, USA - SS_3_S_1 metaG | ecosystem: Environmental > Aquatic > Non-marine Saline and Alkaline > Hypersaline >... | reverse complement strand
TGTCATGCGAGGAGCACTACTCCGTAACGTCGCATTGTCCCGGCTCCCTGCCCGGGTGCGTGCGATCGACCCGGGGTCTAGTGGTCCGTCAAGATTGATCTGACGGACCACTGTCCCCGGGGCCTGGGGCGAGGAAAAATGCTGGTGAAGTTTGGCTCGCCCCTGGGGAGCTTTTCGGGCAGGTTCTGCCGCGGCATGGCGCTGAAGCAGCTTTCGGAGGAGCAGGTGCGGGAGTGGAGCCTCGAGCAGAAGGACCGGTGGTGGTTTGAGAACGTCTGGCGTGGGGACATGCCGCAATTGACGGTGCGCTCGGCGCTGACGGGAATGATTCTCGGGGGGATCCTCTCCCTGACGAATCTCTACGTGGGGGCCAAGACGGGATGGACGGTGGGGGTGGGCATCACCTCGGTGATTCTGGCCTTTGCCTTGTACCGGGTGCTGTCGCGGATCGGTTTGGGGCGGGAGTTCACCGTGCTGGAGAACAACTGCATGCAGTCGATTGCGACGGCGGCGGGTTACATGACCTCGCCGCTGATTTCGTCGCTGGCGGCCTACATGATCGTGACGAACACGGTGATTCCGATGGGGAGCACCATGCTGTGGGTGACGACGATCGCGTTGTTGGGCGTCTTGTTCGCCTTTCCGTTGAAGCGGCGGTTCATCAACGACGAGCAGCATCCGTTTCCGGAGGGCCGGGCGGCGGGGGTGGTGATGGACGCCCTGCACAGCGGCGAGGCGCGGGAGGGTCTTCTCAAGGCGCAGATCCTGGCAATCTGCGGGGGGGCTTCGGCGTTGCTCAAGTTGATCGGCAGCCATGCGATCATGACGAAGCTCAAGCTGGGCTTCCTGACGCTGCCGGAGTTCCTTGACGGCTGGCTCTACGCCCTGACTTCCCGGTTCATGAGCTGGAAGCCGAACATCCTCGGGACGGACCTGCGCCAGCTGACGGTCCGGCCGGACACGGATTTCGTGATGATGGCGGTCGGGGGTTTGATGGGGATCCGCACCGGGGTGTCGTTGTTGATCGGGGCGTGCATCAACTACCTGCTGCTGGCGCCGTGGATGATCGCGCGGGGCGACATCGAGGGGAAGGTGGTTGACGGGGTGATGACGTATGGATTCCGGGCCATCACGACGTGGGCCTTGTGGGGCGGGGTGGCGATCATGACGACGGCGTCGCTGTTTGCGTTCTTTGCGCGTCCGCAGGTGTTGATCAGTTCGTTTCGGGGGATGTTTCGCCGCGGGGGTCAGCAGGCCGGGCAGGGGGATGTTCTGCGGCACATCGAGCTGCCGATGCGGGTGTTCGTGATCGGGATACCGGTCGTCGGGGGGCTGATGGTTTACCTGACGCATCGCTTTTTCGGGGTGGAGGTGTGGCAGGGGGTGGTGGCGATTCCGCTGATTTTCGTGTTCACGTTGATTGCGGTGAACTCGACGGCCCTGACGTCGATCACGCCGACGGGGGCCCTCGGCAAGCTGACGCAACTCACCTTCAGCGTGCTGGCACCGAAGAACATCACCACCAACATCGCCAGCGCGGGGATCACGGCCGAGGTGGCGGGGAACGCCTCGAACCTGCTGATGGACATCAAGCCCGGCTACATGCTGGGCGCCAAGCCGCGCCAGCAGGCCATCGGGCACGTTCTCGGGATCCTTGCGGGCGCGGTGGCGTCCGTTCCGGTCTTCTATCTGGTCTTCCTGAAGGGTAATCCGCAGGGGTTGATCACGGCCGAGTATCCGATGCCGGCTGCCACGGTCTGGGAGGCGGTGGCCCGCTTGCTGACGAAGGGGATCAGCGAACTGGCGGTCTCGGCGCAATGGGCGGCGTTGTTCGGCGGGATCCTTGGCATTCTGCTCGAGGCCCTCCGGCTTGTGACCAAGGGGCGGTTCGGGATCTCCGGAGTGGGAATCGGGCTGGCCTTTGTGATTCCCTTCCACACCTGTTTTGCGATGTTTCTCGGGTCATTCCTGTTCTGGTTGGCGAGGCGGAACTGGACCGGTGAGGGCACCCTGCGGCACCGGGTCTTCGTGAAGAACCTCGAACCGGTCTGCGCGGGGGTGATCGCGGGAGGGGCCCTGATGGGGATCGCGATGATCCTTGTGGAGAACTTCGTTCTTTAGGCGCCGCGAGATCCTTGTGCGGGTCTTCATCGCGATCTTTGTCGAGGAAGAGGAGGAGGGACGAGGATCGAGATCAGGGTCGGGACGAGGATAGCGGAATCGATGGAAGCAGCCGCTTTGGCGGAGCCTCCGGTTCTACCGGAGGCCGCTCACTCGAGGCGGATGACCTTGCCGCCGGTGGCAGACAGATAGATGCTGCCGGAGGCGGCGATCATTCCGTCGAACACCGGCATGGCATCGAGCTTGACTTCCTTGAGTTTCGTGCCGTCCCCGGCCGACACGGCCCGGAGGATGCTGCCGTCACTGCCGGCGAAGAGGGAGGCTTGCTTCGCGTATACCTTTTCCAGTTTGGTGGATGCGAAGCCCGCTGTCTTCATCTCATCCACGATGTCGGAGGGACCTGCGACGAAGAGGGTTTCTCCGGCTTTGACCATCGCCCTCACGATGATGGGGATATCAGTGTTCCATCGCCGGGTGTATCCACCTGCGGCGTGTCTGCGGGGGTTCTGCTTCCCCTTGTCGGGTTTGGGCTTTGGAATCGAGCGATCGAGGGCGTAGAGGCTGTATTCGGTGGGGACCGTCCATCGCCAGAGATCGGGTTTGCGGCCGAAGACATACAGGTTTTTGTCGTCCAGCACCATGATCTTGCCCGCGGGGGCCACCTTGCCGGTAGTGGCGTATCCGTGTCCGCCCTGCACGGCGGTTCCGTACTGCCAGCAGGCACGGTGCCAGTAGGAAGCATCGAGCATTCCGTTGGCGGCGAAGAGGTGCGTGTCAGGGTTCTTCTGGTCGCGGAGGTCGTACTGCCGCACCCTGCTCCGCTTGCCCTGCAGGTCGAATGGCTGGGAACTCATGAAAACCTTGTCTCCTTCGGCGCTCATGATGTCGGAGGATGCCGCCGGCATGTTCAGGACCTTGATGTAGTCCGTCAGCTCCCTGCCGGTCACCGGGTCCTTGCTTGTCATGTGCTCACGTGAAAGGACTTCTCCCGTGAGGGGGTTCAGGAGATACATCCACATTCCGCCCTCGAGAAACATCGAACGACCGGCCGTAACGTAGGCAACATCCTTGTGGACGAGGACGGCGCCGTGGACGGGCCAGACCGACTCGAGTTGTTCGTAGACCATGTGACGCAGATCGGACGGAGCGGCCCTGAATTGCCAGGCCAGTTCGCCATCAGAGGCCCGCAGGCAATAGACATGACCATCCGTACAGCCGAACAGAAGGGCGCCCTTGTAACAGGTGGGAGGAGAGTCAATCCGCCCGCCCGCGACAAACTTCCAGTGGACTCTTCCATCCTCCTGGTCGATTGCGGTGATCGTGTGCTCCGCAGCCGAAGCGACGTAGAGTTTTCCGTTTGCGGCGACCGGCTGGGTGAGTTTGCCGCCCAGTTGGACTTCCCACTTCTTGTTCAGCCCGCCCCTGACGGGCTCGGAAGTCGATCCGTCCCTCGCGGCGTTGCCACGGAACGTCGGCCATGACAACGCGGAAACCTGAGAACCGAAACCGGAAACCTCGGTGCAGGCCGGTCCCTTGACGAGCCGGTTCCGCGGTCCGGATCCGGCATCCGGCATCGTCCGCGGTCCCGAGAGCGCATTGAATCCGGACAACTTGGCCTCGGGATAGCAGGCGCAGGGATGCGGTGGCGCGTAGATGAGGCCGTTTGCGGGCATGATCCCGTAGAGGCAGGCGCCGCGCACCCAGTGATGCAGGTTCCAGTGACCGCTGTGCCTGTCGATGATCTCGATTCCCGTCCGTGAAGTCAGGAAGAAATCCCGGGTCGCTTTGGCGCGGTGACATCTGTGATGGAACCAGTAGCTGTCCTCGTCACGAGATATGCTTTTGACGAGCCGGCCCGTCTTGAGATCGTACCCCACGAACTCTCCGGTACTGGGAGCTACCTCGGGGTATCGCGCGTCGAACTCGCCGGGCTTGGAGTTGAGACTTCCGCACCATGCGAGGCCGTCGATGACGAATATGTCCTGGGGAGACTGGTACCCGGAAGGCAAATGCGGCGCCTGCCATCTGACGGAGCCGTCCTCCTCGTTGAGGAATGTCAGGAGGCCCGCGCTGCCGGCGTGCTCCCTCCAGTTCTCGCCACCTGCGTAGAGAACCCCGCCGGGGGCCGCGACAAGGGTAGGCGCAAAATAGGTCGGGAATCTCTTGTCGCGCCATGGCAGGTCCCGGGATTTCCAGCGTTCCTTTCCGGACGTGCGATCAAGGCCGACAATCTTCGGGCCATTGCACACGAACACTGTGTCGCCGCCCAAGGTCAGGGTGGCGGGAGCGATCCACGACAGCTCAGTCTGCCAGAGGACAGTCCCATCCTTCTCATTGACGGCCACCACCTTATTTGGGTTTCTGTGCTCTTTCTGGGGATTGGTGTCTAGGCTCGGATTCACGATGAGATAGAGCACGCCATCGTCGAGGATGATCTCCTCGGTCCTGCCGGTGCCCTCGTAAACACGAAGCGTCTCACCGGTGGGGGCATCGAGCTTGCAGACCGGTTCGTGGATGCCGAGCGTCGCATAGACGCAGTCCTTGATTGCCACCAGCCGCCTTGGAATGACCGCCGGGCCTTCCTTGACGTTGTATGCGAGGTGATTCAGCCATTCGGTCAGCTCCTTCCTCCAAAGGATGACTCCGTTGAAGGCGTCCCTTGCGACCAGTTCGAACTTCGGAGGCCACAGGACCGACGCCCTGGGGCCGTTGTCTATCATGTAGAAGATGCGTCCGTTCGCCGTGACGCAGCCCGCGAGGTGGGTGCCTGACTTGTCATGATGCCGGGAGAACCGCGGACTCCCTCTCCATTGGAGGTGTGATATCGGGGGCTTGATCGCCTTGTCCTTGCTCACGGTGTTCCCGTCAGGCCCGTGAAGATAATGGGTCCACTCGTCGATCTCCGCCGGCACGTCTTTGAGGTAGGCATGCCAGCCTTCTGGCGCCGCAGATTGAGGTATCAGGCCCCGGGGCCCGGGACGCAGGATTTCCTGCACAAGAAGCCTGCCCCCGGGCGCGAGGACTCTAGTTATCTCCTCGCTCGACCCCTGCCACTTGCCATTCCCGACGATCACCAGATTGACGAGGTTGTCGATATAGGGGAGGTTCCTGCCGTCGAACACCGCTGCGGAGAGGTGTCCGTCGTGGGAGACCGAGCTGAACCGCGTCCTTGCCTGCTTGATCTTCCCGGGGTCGGTGTCAAGCCCGTGCACGACATACGCGTCACTGAGCCTGAGATCGGCTGTGAGTTTGCCGCCGCCGCAACCGACATGCACGATGAAGCCTCCGCTGATGCCGCTTTTTTCGATCATCTCCCGGGCCGGATCGGCCGCGAAGGCGAGTCCCGTGCAGGCGGGGAAGAGGGCCAGCGTCAATGCGGCGGCGGGAATGGCCGCCAACTGTGATTTCGTTGTGCGTTTCATGTCGATCCGTCGAGTCCTACCGTGCGAGCAGGAGCGATCTTTCGCCGGGGAGGCGTCCCTCTGCAGTGCGCCGGCGGAGTGACGCCGGGGACGGCGGCGGGGCTTTGTGGGGGGACGGACCGCGATCCGCCAAAGCGTTGTCGCCCGGCTTCGCCCCCTTCGACGCAGCTCAGGGCCTGAGCCTGTCGAACGGCTGCGGGCTGCGACGGGCAAGCAGCTCGTTCCTCGCCTGCCACCGCACTCCACACGGGGGCCTCCTCTGGCGTCATATGGGGCGAACTGAAAGGACTGCCGGTTTCGCGTCATGCGGGCTCCTCGTGGACGCGGAAGCAGACCGCCGGCCCGGCGGGGGGGAGAACCGGAATGCCGCCGACGGGGACGACGGGACGTTTCCCTTCGAGAATATCCGTGCCATGGTGGAGTGTTCCTGTCATATCGCTCCGGACCGCCGACCGTCACCATGAGCAACGCATCCTATCGATTCTCATTCGGCCCATGGAACATCCATGAGGGGGCCGACCCATTCGGCCCGCCGGTGCGGAACACCGTCGCGTTCACCGGGAAGCTGAAGATGTACAAGGAACTCGGCTTCGACGGTGTGCAGCTTCACGACGACGATGCCGTGCCCGACCTCGGCCGTCTCTCGAATGCCGAGGTGCTGCGCAAGGCGGCGGAGCTCAAGACCCTCCTGGGCGACCACGGACTGGTGGCGGAGTTCGTGGGACCGCGACTTTGGGAGGACCCCCGCACCATCGACGGCGCCTATACCTCCAACAACGCCGCCGAAAGACAATACGCCATTGACCGGGCCAGGTTGAGCATGGACATCGCCGCCGCCGTCGGTGCCGGGTATATCGTCCTCTGGCTGGCGCGCGAAGGCACCTACATCCGGGAATCGAAGAACGCCCGGGTGGCCCACGCGCAGTTGCTCGACGCCCTCAACCTCATGCTTGGGCACCATCCCGACATGAAGATCCTGATCGAGCCCAAGCCGAACGAGCCGATGGACCACGCCTACATTCCCACCATCGGCCATGCCCTTCACCTTGGCAGCCGAAGCATCGCGCCGGAGCGCTGCGGGGGCCTGATCGAGACCGCCCACGCCGTCCTGGCGGGACTGGATCCCTCTGACGAGATGGCTTACGCGCTCGCCTTTGACAAGCTCTGGTCGGTGCATCTGAACGACCAGAACGGTCTCAAGTTCGACGAGGACAAGTCCTTTGGGGCGGCCAACCTCCGCGCCGCCTTCAACCAGGTGCGCGTCCTCGAAGAGTACGACTACGCCGGCAAGGGCTACTGGGTCGGCCTCGACGTCAAGGCGCTTCGCACGACCCGGCCGGAACACCAGACGCGCCACCTCGCCAACAGCAAGCGCTTCTTCGAGATCCTCGTCGAGAAGGTCCGCTCCTTCGACAAGTCCGCCGAAGCGGCCCTCATCGCCGACCGGGATTACGAAGGCCTCGAAGGCCTCGTCCTCGAACACCTGATGGGAGCCCGAGGTGGTCCTGCGGCAGACCATTCACGGTCCTCTTGACTGCGTCGTCCAGGCTGGTGGTGCCGATGACAATGGAGGCAGGGGGTCAGGCGGGTTGAAGCCGGGGTTTGGCGAGAAGGCTGGCGAAGCTGCGCCGGTAGGCGGCCATGAGGAAGAGTGACAGGAGGGCCGCCGCGGCGCCGGGGGGATTGAAGGCGCGGACCAGGAAGAGGTCGTAGAGGATGATGTTCACCACGATGGGGCCGAGGATGAGAAGTCCCAGCGGGGTGAAGCGTCCGCTGAGGGTGAGCGCTCCTCCGAGGATCTCGAGGATCTTCACCACCGCGAGGTAACCCGAAGCGGCAAGGGCGCCCATGAAGGCGGCGGCCGCGCCCTCGGCGGGTGGAACGGCGAGGAACTTCAGGAAGAAGTTCGCTCCGAAGACGATGAACATGAGCCCGAGGAGGATGCGGGCGGCGGTGACGGCGTGCTTCATGGCGCGGGTGGGTTCGGGTTCAGTAGAGGGAACAGGATTGCTTCCGGGCCACGATGCCGTCCTTCCAATCCTTGTGGGCGGCACGGTTGCCCTTCTGGTGGCAGACTCTGCTCGAGGTTTGGCATTGTTTCAAAGTGATTCTGCGGGGGAAGATCGGGATGGAGGCGGCCGGCGGGATTGGCGGTTTGTTCAGAGGAGTTTGTTGACGAAATCCTCCCTTGAGAAGGCGTCGAAGTCGTCGGGTTTCTCGCCGGTGCCGATGAAGCGCGGGGGGATTTGGAGGTCTTGCTGGATGGAGACCGCGACGCCGCCTTTGCCGGAGCCGTCGAGTTTGGTGACGATGAGGCCGTCGAGGGGGGCGGCCTTGTGGAATTCGCGGGCCTGGTTGAGGGCGTTGCTGCCGGTGGTGGCGTCGACCACGAGGAGCGAGAGGTGGGGGGCGGTATCGTCCTGCTTGGCGAGGGTGCGGCGGATCTTGCCGAGTTCCTGCATGAGGTTATGGCGGGTGTGGATGCGGCCCGCCGTGTCGCAGACGAGGATGCGGGCGCCGTTGTCGAGGGCCTCGCGGTGGGCGGTGAAGCAGACCGAGGCCGGGTCGGCATTGGGGGCGCCCTTGACGAGGGGGAGGTCGAGGCGCTGGCACCATCTTTCGAGCTGTTCGACGGCGGCGGCGCGGAAGGTGTCGGCGGCGGCGATGACGACCGGGACGCCCTGTTGGGCGAAGAGGTGACCGAGTTTGGCGACGGAGGTGGTTTTTCCGGTGCCGTTCACACCGACGACGAGGATGACGTACGGGCGGCCGTCCTCGGGGAGGTCGAGGCTGTGCTGGTCATCGGGGAAGACGCGGGCGATATGGGCGCGGGCGGTTCCGACCACGTCGTCGGCGGAGATCGTCCGGCCGAGGGCCTTGAGGTCGTCGACGATTTCGAGGGCCATGCGCACCCCGAGGTCGGCTCCGACGAGGTCGGCTTCGAGTTCGTCCCAGTCGATCTCGGCCTGGTTCGAGAGTTTGTTGTAGAGGCTCTTGAGGAATCCGGCCATAGGCGTGGGGCGAGGTGTAAGAAATGGGGGCCGGGAAGCAAGGGCGGAGATGGGACTCAGGCAGGGAGCGATCGCGCGGCGGGAACGAGCCGGCGCCGGAGTCCCGGAGGGGCGAACGGTCCGCCCGGCGCCCGGCCGAGTCAGCGTCTTACATCGGTGTGTGCGAAATCTTCTCCCTTGAACAGCAGGGGCTGCCCGGTTTCCCTGGCAAGGGCGCAGGCGAAGCAGTCCCCGGAATTCAGCCGGGCTCTGTGTCCCGAACCTCGGCCGTAGAGTTGATTGGCCCGGCGCGCAACCCAGGCTTGGGAAACACTCACCGGGATGATCTCCAAGCCCAGCTTTTCGAAGAGTTCGTCGAAAGCTTGCCGGGCAATCTCATCGCTGCCCCGATCGACTTTCAGGCAGACATCGACTTAGTTGGCCGTCAAGATTGATCTGACGGATATTCGCTGGTGGGATGAAGCGCTGGTTGCGTTGGCGAAGCATCGAGAATCTACGGATTCACTCCGCTTCGCCGCCTTGCCAGCCATCCATCCTCCGGCCCGCCTACCCATCATCTCAATCTTGACGAACCACCAGGCCTGCCTCACGCGGAGGGCTCCCGCCAGAGGGGAGATCAGTTCGGGTCTTCGAGCCGAAGGGCGTGCCGCAACGCGGCGGGGCGGTTGGTGGTGATGGAGCGGGTCCCGAGGGCGAGGAGGCGGCGGGCGGCGGCGGGGTTGTCGATGGTCCAGGCGTGGTGGGTGACTCCGGCGGCATCGAGGCGGGCGAGGAGGTCGCGGGAGAGGCCGGGGTGGTCGTTGGTGCCGAGGCCGGTGGCGCCGGTTGTGGCGAGGACGTCGAGGATGCTGGCCCAGTTCCCGGCGGGTGCCTGGCGGGGCTGGTTGCCGAAGGCCACCAGCCAGTGGAGGGCGAGGGTGGGGGCGAGCCGGCGCACGGCCGCGAGAACTTCCGGCTGGAAGGAGAGGATGGCGATCTGCCGATCGTCGAGGGGGGAGCGGCGGAGGCCGGCGAGGAGGGGAGCAACGATTTCGGGTCCGGTCTTGAGTTCGAGGAAGATCTTTCTGCCGGGCGGGACGGTGGCGAGCACCTCGTCGAGGGTGGGGATGCGGGTTCCGGTCCAGTCGGGGCTCAACCAGCCTCCGACGTCAACGGACCGGAGTTCATCGAGGGTGCTCCCGGCGACGAGGAGGTTTTCTCCGCAGGTCCGCGAGGTGTCGGGATCGTGGATGCAAACCACGTATCCGTCGCGGGTGAGGCGGAAGTCGCCCTCGATGCCGTCGGCGCCTTGCGTCCACGCGAGTTCGAACGCCGGGAGGGTGTTCTCCGGCGCGTCGGCCGAGGCGCCGCGGTGGGCAATGATGAATGGCGGATGATCGTCATTCGTCATTTCCCCGGGGATATTTCGTCATTCGTCGTTTCCTCACAGTTCCTTGAGGAAGAGGTGGCGCCACTGGATGTGGCCGGACTTGCCGCCGTGGACTTGGAGGGCGAGAAAGCCGGAGGGGGTGAAGTCCTTTTCGTCGGTGTCCCTGAAGTCGGCGCGTTTTTCGCCGTTGAGCCAGGTTTGGATATGTCGTCCCCGGCAGCGGATGACGATGTTGTTCCAGTCGTTCCACTTGAAGAGGCGTTGTCCCTGGGCGGTGAATTTTTCCTTGTCGAGATTTCCTGAGAAGCGTCCCGGGAAGAGCCATTTACGGCGGGCCTCGTCGTAAACGCCCGCGGTGTAGGAGCGTTCGTTGTTGTTGTCGTGCTCGCACTGGTATCCGAAGACGCGGCCCTCGCCGCCGCGTTGCTGGGAGCGGAACTGGCAGCCCGAGTTGCCGGAGGGATCGACGAACCGGAACTGGAAGGCGAAGATGAAATCGGAGTAGGTCTTCTCGGTCCGCAGGAAGGTGTTGCCGCGGATGTTTTCGCCGAAGCCGGCGATGGTTCCGTTTTCGACCTTGTATTGGGCGGTCCCGCCGACCTTCTTCCACCCTTGGAGGGATTTGCCGTCGAAGAGCGGGGAGAATCCCCGTGCCGCGAGGGCTTTGGGGTCGGCCTCCCTGGGGACATCGGCCGCGGTCAATCCGGCATTGGCAAGAAGGTGGGCGGCTGCGAAAAACAGGAAGCGATTCATGCGATGGATCATTGAGGATCTTGCGCGCCCCGGCCAGAGGAATTGTCGCCGATTTCTCGTGCGTGGAGATGCCCGGCGAGGGCCGTGATCTGGGCGTCGTCGTGCGCCGCGGAGACGGTCAACCGCAAGCGCGCGGTGTGGCGCGGCACGGTGGGGAAGCGGATGGCGGGGACGAAGAAGCCCGCCTCCAGCAAGTCGCGGGAAGCGGCCAGGGCTCGTTCGTTCGAGCCGATCACAAGCGGCACGATGGCGCCGGGAGGCGGCGGCAGCCCGGTCAAGCCGGCGAGACGCGAGAGATTGCGGCGCAGGGCGTGCCGGAGATCGGCACCCTCGGCGGAGGTCAGGACCTCGAGACCCGCGAGGGCGGCCGCGACCTGGGCCGGCGGAGGGGCGGTCGAGTAGATGAACGAGCGGGCCTTGTTGACGAGGAGGTCGATCCAGGGACGGTCGGCGACGAGGTATCCGCCGGCCGAGCCCAGCGCTTTTCCGAGGGTTCCCATCTGCAGGGGGACGCGGCATTCGAGTCCGAGTTCCTCGATGACGCCCAGTCCGCGGGGACCGGCCACGCCGAGGGCATGCGCTTCGTCGACCAGGAGAAGCGCCTCGTGGCGCTCCGCGAGTTCGATGATCTGCGGGAGGCCGGCCCGGTCGCCATCCATGCTGAAGATGGACTCGGTGACGATGATGAGGCGCGAACCGGCCGGGGTGCGGGCGCGGATCGAGGTCAGGAGGCGTTCGAGGTGTTCGAGGTTGTTGTGCGGGTAGACGCGCAGGGTGGCGCCCGAAAGACGCGCCCCGTCGATCAGGCTGGCGTGGCAGAGCTTGTCGAGGATGAGGGTGTCGTCCCTGCCGGCGAGGGCGGTCAGGACGCCGACGGCGGCGCCATATCCGTTGGCGAAGGTCAGGGCGGCGCCGCGTTTCTTCAGGGCCGCGAGGCGCTCCTCGAGTTGGTGGTGGATGGAAAACGAGCCGCTGATCAGCCGGGAGGCGCCGGTCCCGGCGCCGAAGCGGTCGAGGGCCACGCGTGCCGCTTCCCGGAGCGCCGGGTGCGCCGAGAGGCCGAGGTAGTCGTTCGAGGCGAAGTTCACGAGATCCCGGCCGTCGAGCCGGATCAACGGCGGGGCGGCGGGGTCGATGCGCCGCAATTCCCGAAGCAAACCGGCTTGCCGCAGGGTGGCGAGTTCCTCGGGGGGCTCGCGCATCGGGTGGGGTCAGTTCGAGGTGGAGGGGGTTCCGGCGGCGGAGTCTTCCAGCGCCCACCGCAGGAGTTTTTCGGAGTCGCTCCAGACGGCCGAGCGGGTGCTGCCGAGGACGACGGCGATGGCGACGCGGCCGTCGAGTTCGGCGCTGGAGACGAGGCATTTGCCCGAGGCGTCGGTGGTGCCGGTTTTCATGCCGGTGGCGCAGGGGAGACGCTTCAGGAGCTTGTTGGTGTTCTTGAGGGTCCTGGCCCGCCCGTCGTTGTGGACGAAGCGGAGCTGCGGGAGGCGGAAGCAACGACGGATCTCGTAGTATTGGTAGGCCTTGCGGGCGAGGATGGCGAGGTCGCGCGCCGTGGAATGCTGCCCCTTCTCGGTCAGCCCGTGGGGATTGACGAAATGCGAGCGGCGCATGCCGAGCGAGCGGGCCCGCTGGTTCATGAGGGCGGCGAATCCCTCCTTGCTGCCGCCGACGTCCCGCGCGAGAGCCATGGCGGCGTCGTTGGCGCTGCGCACCAGGATGACCTGCAGCAGGGTGCGGCGGGTGTGTTTCTCGCCGGGCTCCAGGTACAACTTGGTGGGTTCCACCCGGGTGTCGGCGGGGGCCACCGTCACCACCTTGTCGAGCGGGCCGTCCTCGACGACCAGGAGGGCCGTCATGAGCTTCTGGGTGCTGGCCACGGCGCGGGGCCGGTCGGGGTTCTTCCCCGCCATGATGCGCCCCGTGATGGCGTCGATCACGATGGCGCTCTCGGCGACCACCGGCGGCGGCGGGGTTTCGGGGAGGAAGGCGGCCCGCGCCGCCACCGGCGCAAGGCGGCCGCCCTGTGCCGGCGCGGAACCCGAACACGCCGGCAGGGCCACCGCCAGAACTGGACAGATCAGAAATGAAAGCAGGCGGAGTCTCATCGGGCTTGATAATCCCATCCCGCGCACCGATCCGAAAGGGCGAAATCTCCGCGCAAAATCGTCGAACATTTTTGCTTGCCATTGGTGGTAGAGTGATTACTGTTCATCAAAACAAACAGACGTTTGCGCATGTCCCAGAAACTCACCACCAGACAGCAACAGGTTCTCGACTACCTGCACGAGGCCTTTCGCCGGACCGGAGTGATGCCCTCGACGCGAGAAATTCAGGCGCATTTCGAGTTCGCCAGCCAGACCGCCGCCATGAGCCACCTGCGCGCGCTCGAGCGGAAAGGAGTGATCAGGCGGCTTCCCAACAAGGCGAGGGCGGTCATCTTTCCGGAAGAACTGGACCGCGAGGAGGTTCTTCACGTGCCGTTGTATGGGCGGATTGCGGCCGGCATGGCGCAGGACGTCGAACCCGAGGCGGAAGGGTGTGTTTCGATCGATGTGGCGTCCTTGGGCGTGGGCCGGTCCCGCAAGGTCTTCGCGTTGCGAGTCACGGGCGATTCGATGATTGACGCCCACATTCTCGATGGCGACACCGTGATCATGGAGATTCGCGAACCGCGGAACGGGGACATCGTGGCGGCCCTGATTGACAATGAGACGACGCTCAAACGGTATGTCGTCGAGAGAGGGAAGCCGTATCTCCGCGCGGAGAACAAGGCCTTTCCGGACCTCATTCCGGCCCGCGAACTGGAGATCCAGGGTGTCTTCGTCGCGCTGCTGCGACGCGCGGCGTGAGGGTTGCGGCGGATCGGGGCGCGGTCGAGCAGGTATGACGTGTGTGTTTGGCGGCGAGGAGGTTCAGTTTCTTGGCGGGCTTGCTGCGGTGGGGTGCCCTTGGGGGGGTGTCCTGCCGGAGGCGAGCGATTGACCGGCCGGCGAGGGTGCGACGAGATTCGGCCCGTGGGAGGCGGGAATGGTCCCCTGACGGGCTGGTTCCCTGAGCGGATGACGCGGTTCACCAATCGTGCCAATCGTGGTTTCTGGCAGCATCCGCCTTCACTCTGCGAGCTTTCGTCTTCGCTCATCGGGCTTAGGCGGACAAGTCGGCGGGGCAGGCAAGGAGGTGGGGGGCCGTTGTGAGACGCGAGACACGGAGATGGAACCGGGAGAGAAAACCCCGTAACTTTGGCATGGCCCGCGGGTTGAATTCGTGGCATCTGGGAGGACATGAAGAATGGTGTTTGGATTGTGCTGGCGGCGCTCAGGGTTGGGGGCGCGGGGGGGTATCTGGCGGGTTCGGGCGGGCTGGGCCGGGAGGAGTCCAAGGAAACGGCGGTGCGGCCCGGGAAGGGTGGGGGCAAGACGCTCGGGGGCGGGTTGGGGGTGGGGCCGGTTTCGCCGCGGTCCGGGAGCGGGGGTGAGGCGAAGCTGCGGGAGATCCTTGGCGAACCGGGGCAGACGAACCGGATTCTCAGTCTTTTGGAGTATTATGCGGAGCTTGATCCTTCGCGATTTGCGGAGGAGGTGAAGAACCTCGAGGGGCTACCGATGTCGCAGCGGATGCTGGCCATGAACCTGCTTTTTGCGAGGTGGGCGGAGGTCGATCCGGAGGGTGCGTTGGAGGAGAGCCGGAAGGTGGGATTTCCCGAGATGTTCATGGCACGGGCGGGCGTGCTGCAAGGGTGGGCGGCATCTGATCCAAAGACGCTGGCGCGGGAGTATGCCGAGAATCCGAGTCGTTTTCGCATGGGCCGGCGGGGCGGGCGGGAGGCCGTGAACGTCATTGCGAGCGAGTGGGCGAAGCAGAATCCAGCGGCCGCGCTGGAGTGGGCCCGTTCGCTCGATGGCGGGGAGGCCGGTCGTGCCATCGAGGGGGTTTTTCAGGAAGTGTCGCAACAGGACCCGAAGAGGGCGCTGGAACTGGCGGCGGGACTGGCGGGTGAGGAGCGGCTTGAGGCCTATCGATCCATCGCGGAGGCATGGGCGGTGCAGGATTGGGATGCCACTGCGAGTTGGCTGAGTTCGCTGACCGGGGAGGAACAGGCGGCGGCTTGGGCGGAGGCGGTGGAGAGCCTTGCGAGTGTTGACCCGCAGCGTGCGGCAAATGAGGCGTTGAAGCTTCCGGCGGGCGAGCAGCGCGAGAGCTTGGTGGTGGAAGTTTCGAGAGAATGGGCGAGGGAGGATGCCGCCGCCGCGCTCGAGTGGCTGACGACGCAGGGAGGCGAGGAAGCGCAGGAGGAGGGAGTGGGACGGGTGGTGGCGCAGCTCACGAGGGAGAATCCGGAGGCGGCCCGCGATTGGATCGAGGGGGAGCCAATCGGGGAGGTCCGCGACAATGCGGTGCGCGGATACATCATGAGCAGCCGCGGCGAGGCCCCGGCCGAGAGCGTGGCTCTCGCGGAGACGATTTCGGACACGGAGGCCCGCGAGCGCCTTGTCGAGCGGGTCGTCTACCGGTGGATCCGCGACGATGCCGAAGCGGCCTCGAGTTACATCCAATCGTCTGCGACGCTGAGCGAAGAACGGAAGGAGAGACTTCTGGAGGCGGCGGAGTCGGGCGGCGAGGGCGGGGGAGGTTTTCGCGGGGGGCGCTGAGGTCCGGGGTCCGCAGGGGTCCGGAGGGGTGCCGTGGCGTTTGACATCGGAAGCGATCGCTTTCAGGGTTTTGGGAGGATGTCGATTGAGGGGGAGAGGTATGCGATTGCGCGCATCGACCTGCCGGCAGCGGGGACGCACGGCTGGCAGGTGCGGTTGCAGCGGCGGGGGGTCAAGTATGCGAAGTATTTTTCGGATCGGGGGCATGGCGGGCCGGGGCGGGCCTTCGAGGCGGCGCGGCGATGGCGCGACCGGCTATTGAGGCGGCTTGATTCGGAGGAAGCGGTTCGGGTTTGCCGGCGGTCGGCGCGGAACAGTTCCGGGGTGGTGGGAGTGTCGAAAGTCACGGTGCTGGCGACCAACGGCATGGCGTACCGGTTCTGGCAGGCCACATGGTCGCCCGAGCCCGGCAAACGCCGGTGTGTGAAGTTCTCCATCCGGCGCTACGGCAATCGTCGAGCCTTTGAAATGGCGGTCGAGGCCCGGCAGCGCGGGGCCGGTTTGATTGACGATTCGTAATTCTTTGGTCGCCGCTGGCTGCTGTTTTTCCGCTTGCCTGAGCGTTCTGAGCAGCTCTGAGAGAAATGGGGCTTTCGTATTGGGGCGGGGTTGGTTAAGGAGGGGTTCACGTGCCGATGATCAACGCCAACGACCTGACTGACGAACAACGGACTGCGGTGGCAGGGTGGGCCGAAGAAGGAGCCCAACTCGCCGGCATCCAGAAACGCCTTGCCCGGGAATTCGGGTTGAAGCTCACTTACATGGAGACGCGGTTTCTCGTGCTGGACATGGGGATCGAGTTGCAGGCGGAAGAGACGGAGGAGGAGACCGATGCGGCGGAGGCGGCCAGGCCGGAAGAGGTTTCGCCTTCGTCGGGCATTCTTGATGCGGACGAGGGCGGCGCGCCGGCAGGCGCCGTCACTGTGACCACCGATCAGTTGACCCGCCCCGGCGCGGTGGTGAGCGGCGCCGTCGTGTTCAGCGACGGGGAGAAAGCGACCTGGTTCATCGACCGGATGGGGCGTCCGGGGCTGGAGACCGCCACGCCTGGTTACCGGCCGAGTGAGGCGGACCTGATTGCCTTCGAGGACGAACTGCGGCGCGTTCTGCGTTGAGGAACACGCGCGGGGGCGGGCGGAGGTTGTCCGGCGGTCGGTTTTCGGTTGTCTAGTTGGTTTCGAAGTTGCCGCCGAGGGCGAGGTAGAGGTCGAGGCGGTTTTGGATGCGCTGGTTGCGGAGGCGGATGAGAGCGCCGCGGGCATTGACGGCGCGGCGCTGGGCTTCGAGGATTTCGAGGACGCTGGCGCCGGGGATTCCGAGGCCGAGGTCGCGTTCGGATTGTTTTTGGGCGAGGGTGGCCTGTTTGACTTCCTGGAGGAGGAAGCGCTCCTGCTCGCCGAGGGAGCGGTCGGTCTGGAGGGCGGATTCGACTTCGCGGAAGGCGGTCAGAACGGCTTGGACGTAGTCGCTGATGGCGGCGCGGTTGCGCGCGAGGGCGGCCCGTGCTTCGGCGCTGGGGGCGCCGCCGCGGTAGACGGTCTGGCTGAGGGCAGCGGCGACCGACCATGTGATGAATCCGGGGTCAATGGCGCGATGGAGGAGTTCGGAGCTTGTATTGCCGGCGCCGGTGAGGCGGATCGAAGGGAGGAGATCCTTGCGGGCGGCGTCGGCGGTGCGGGCGGAGGAGAAGATGCGGGCCCGTCCGGCGGCGAGGTCGGGCCGGCGGGCGAGGAGGCCGGCGGGCAGTCCAACGGGGACTTGCGGTTTGAGGGCGGGGAGATCGGCGGCTGCCTGCAGTTCGCCGGACGGGTAGCGGCCCAGAAGGAGTTGGAGGGTGCGGGCGGCTTCGTCGCGCTGGAGGATGCGGCTTCGGAGGTTGCGTTCGGCGGCGGCGACGTTGTTGCGGCCGAGTTGGACGTCCACGGCGCGCAGGATGGCGGCGCGGTATTGGCGCTCGATGAGGCGGAGGCTGGTCTTGAAGTCCTCGAGGGTTTGCCGGGCGAGGGCGAATTGCTGTTGGGCTTCGATGAGGTTGGCCCATGCCTTGGCGGTATTGACGGCGAGCGAGAGGCGGGCGGAGCGGAAGTCCGCGAGAGTAGCCTCGTAGTCGGCGTAGGAGGCCGCCTCGAGGTCGCGGAGGCGGCCCCAGAGGTCGATTTCCCACGCCGCGTTGAGCGAGAGGCCGTAGGACTGGGAGGAGACACCCGGAGCGGGACCGAGGCCGGCATACGTCTCGGAGGCGCTCGCCCCCGCCGAGATCGAGGGGAGGCGCGCGGCGCGTCCGATGATCGTGCCTTCCCCGGCGGCGCGGAGGCGATGGGCGGCCGCCTGCAAATTGTGGTTGCGGCGGACCGCCTCCCGGACGAGGGCCGTCATCTGTGGGTCGTGGAAGTCGGCGAGCCAGCCGGTCGCAATTTTTGCGTGGCGCCCCCGCTCAGCCTCGTGAAAGGCCCTCGGCGGATCGACGAGGGGCTCGTCCCGGGGGCGGTCGATTGTGAAGGCGGTGCAGCCGGCCAGGAGGAGGAACGGAACGGCCGCGACGATCGACGAGCCAAAACGCCAGCCGACGACACGCTGATCTTGCGCGGCAAATCCCGATGCCCCCACGCGGCGAGAATGGGACTCCAAATCCCGAGATCCAACCAAATATCAATTGCCAGGAGGCAAAGCTTTCCCGGAGGGAGATCTCGCGGGACTCATGGCTGGCGACGGCGTCCTTGCTTCCGAATCCTGCCCGGCCGGTTTGCGAGGGCGGAAACGGATCCGCTTCCATCTTTCGAGAAATGGGGGGCGGATAGAGGGACCGGATAGAGGGACAGGTCACCAACGGGGTTCAGTTTTTCTGGCGGCGGATAGAGGGACAGGTCACTAACGGGGTCTAGGCCGGGCTCGTCGAGGAGGGGGGCGGATAGAGGGACGGGGCGGATAGAGGGACAGGTCACTAACGGGGTCGAGGCCGGGTTCGTCGAGGAGGAGAACCGGGACGTCCGGCAGGAGCAGAACCGCCAGCCCGAGGCGTTGACGAATAGAGGGACCGAATAGAGGGACAGGCCAGTAACGGGTTGAGGCGTTGACGAATAGAGGGACCGAATAGAGGGACAGGCCAGTAACGGGTTGGCCCGAGGCGTTGACGAATAGCGAACAGAGGGAAAGCGAATAGGGGGACAGGCCACTAAGGGGTTGAGAACGCCCCCCTTGCTTGCGGAAGGGGCCGGGGTTTGCTCACGGCTCGGCGCGCGCGAGTTTCCAGTTTCCCCAGAGGAGGAAGAGGAGCGACCATGCGGCTGTGATCAGGAAGAACCAGAGGGCGAGGTGGGCGATCCACCATGAGGCGAGAGGCGGGGCGGTCAGGGGGTCGAAGGGGATGCGGTTCAAGGCGAGGAGGGCGCCGACGCGGAAAGAGTCGAGCGGATTGAGCATCACGGCGGCGAGCCACCAGTCGGGATGTTCCTGGACGACGGGGAGGCCGGCCGTGGCGAGAGCGATCAGATCGGTGCCGAGGAGGAAGAACAGCCAGAGACAAAGCGAGATCATGTGCGCTTTGAGGCGGTCGGAGCACGAGAAGCCGACTGCGAGGCCGAGGGCGGCGAAGGCGGCCGCGAGTCCCGCGGCCTGCGAGCCGAGGAGGGCGAGGGCCTTGGCTGCGGCGCCCATCAGCATGGCAGGAATGACGAGGAGGAAAGCTCCGGCGGCCAGCACCATGGCGAGAGCAAGCCATTTCCCGAGCAGGCGGCCTCCGCGCCAGACCGGCTGGCTCATGAGGAGGGGGTGTTCCTCCGTCTCGTTCTGGGCGGAAGCGGTTCCGGTGAGGACCGCGAACAGCGGCACGAGGTAGAGGATTCCGAGCAGCAGGACGTGGGCCGCGGTTTCCGAGGCGGCATCCGGGGCGAGGGCCGCGGGGAGGGCGCCGAGCGCCAGCATGGCGCCCGCGAAGAAGAGAATCAGGCGGTTGACGAAGGCGGCGTGAAGTTCCCGCAGGAGGAAGGCATGGATCATGCGGCTGCGAATCGGTTCAGTTGCCGGGTCGAGAGCGAGTCGCGCAGGTTGTCCGGATCGAGTTCGGCGGTGATGCATCCATCGTCGCAGAGGAGGCAACGGTCGGCGACTCCGTTCCATTCCGCGAGCATGTGGGTGGCGATCAGGATGGTGCGTCCCCGGCCGGCCTCGTGGCGGACGAGGGACTGCAGTCTTTCGCGCCAGTGGGGGTCGAGGCTCAGGCCGGGCTCGTCGAGGAGGAGAACCGGGACGTCCGGCAGGAGGAGAACCGCCAGCCCGAGGCGTTGACGCAAGCCGCCGGAGAGCTTGCCGGCGGGCTTGTCGGCTTCGTCGTGCAGGCCGGTGAGTTCGAGAAGTTCCTCGACTCGTTTGTGGCGCGCTCGGCGCAGGCGGGAGTAGAAGCGCAGGAGGTGACGGCAGCTCAGCCTTGGGTGGAAATGGACGCCTTGGGGGAGGAAGCTCAGCCGGGCTTGGGCCCGCCGGCGCTGTCGCAGGTTGAAGCCGCAGATTCGGGCCTCGCCATCGTCGGGACGGGCCAGTCCGGCAAGGATGCGCAGGGAGGTTGTCTTGCCGGCGCCGTTGGCGCCGACCAGCAACGTGACCTCGTTGGGATGGGCCTGCAGGCTGAAGCCGCGGAGCACGGTGTGCCGGCCGTAGCGTTTTCGCAGGTGGAGGGCTTCGATCATCGGGCAGGGGGCGCGGCGGCGCTCGGGGCGACGAGCGGGGCGGGATCCTCGATGGCGCTGAGGCCCGGCAGTTCGACCTGTTGCTGGGCGAACTCGAGAAGTTCGAGGGCCGGGCTGCCGGAGAGGAGGCTCACGAGCGGAAAGGACTCGCGCAACTTGCCGAGGGTGTCGGCCTGGCGGTGGGGCAGTTCGCCGACGCCGTCTCCGTCGAGATCGACGGGTGCGGCATGCTGCCAATAGTTCCCGGTTCCGCCCGCCGACCAGTTGTTGGTTCCGCTGACGCCGGCGAGTTCGGCGGGGTGCAGGTTGTTGCGAAAGCGGTTGCGCGAGAATCGGTTGTCGTCCGAGCTGGCGGTGAGGCGGATTCCGATGTAGTTGCCGGCGACATCATTGCGGAGGAAGAGGTTTCCGTTGCTGTTTTCCATGTAGATGCCGACGTTGTTCGAGACGATGCGGTTGTGTTCGATGCGGGTTCGGTCGACGGCACTGAGGAGGAGGCCGTAGGCGCGAAAGCCGCGGTTCGCCTCGAAGATGTTGCGGCTGACGGCGAGGCCTTTCGAATACATCATGGCGGCTCCGGCGGCGCTCTCGGTGAAGTGGTTCTCCTCGAAGCGGTTCCGGTCGGAATACATGTAGTGCAACCCGTAGCGCACCTTGCGGATGACATTCCGGCGGACGACGCACTCGTCGCTGAACGAGAAATAGATGCCGTCGCGGCTTTCAGTGATGCGGTTTCGCTCGATGAGGACGCCGGAGCTGTTCCAGAGGTGGATGCCGTTGCCGCGGATGTTGATATTGCGGGCAACGGGGGCGCACATGTCGAGCGTGTCAGCGGCGGAGCTTGCCGCCTTCGCGGGTCCCGGCAGGGTGGTCATGCCGGTGATCCTGTTGCCAACCAGGCGCCCATCTTTCGCTTTCTTCAGATAGACGCCGTGGAGGGCGTTTTCGATGCGGTTGGATTCGATGGCGGCCCGGCTCGCCTGGACGAAGATTCCGGCGTCGTCCTGCATCAAATCGGCCCCGGAGCCGGTGATGAGAAACCCGCGGACTGTCACGTCGTCCGCGAGGATGGTCACGACACTTCCCTTCCCGCCCCCGTTGATGGCGGGCCTGCCCCGCCCGACCAGCGACACCGGTTTTCGGATCACCAACCGGCCGTGGTAAGCGCCGGGGGACACCTCGATCACGGCGCCAACGGGGGCGGCGTCGAGGCGCTCCTGCAGCGGGCGCTCCGGCGCCGCCGACACGGGAAGGACGCCCAGCCACGCCGAGGCGATCAGACTTGTTCTTTGCGCGAGAGCCATATGGCGAGAAGGAGGAGAGCCATGAAGATCCAGAGGAGGCAGGCGCCCCACTGCGGGTAACTCGACTGCGTGAAGTTCGCGATCTTCTGGGTCCCCAACAGGAGGGGGGTGAAGGGCTCGATTTCCATCGGGGCCCTTGGGTCGAGATTGTGACCGTAACTATGGAGCCGGTAGTAGAATGTCCCGATCGAGAAGGCGCCGAAATAGGCCGCCAGCATGAAGAGATCGACCACCGCGCCCATCACTCCGAAGACGGCGGCGCGCAGGGCGAGCAGGATGAAGACTCCGAACATGAACGGCATCACCTGCATTTCGGCGAAGTCGGCCTGCTCGATGGGCTTCATGCCGATGTAGTGGTTGAGGTTGTTGATCTCGCGCAAGTCGTTGCCGTTGAGGCCGCCGCCCTCGATCTTCCACGGGTAGATGAAGAGTTCGAGTCCTTCCGCGTATTGCGGCGCGCGGAGTTCCATCTTCCAGAGCGGGAAGAAGACGGCGGCGGCGACGGAGGCTGCGGCCAGGACCAGCAGGAGGCGCGACGGGAGATTGAGCGGTTTCCGGAGAAACCGGTATTCAGCCCGCAGCAGACCACTCATGGCGGCAGAAGCGGCAACCGGGGCCGGCGGGTGGCCGGCGCCGGCCGCTCGGCGCGTTATTGACCCTGCGCGTCGGCGCCGGGTTCGTCGTCAAGCCGTTCCACGGGCGCTTCTTCCTCGCCGGTCGGGGGGACCGGGGTGCCTCCGACCGGCTCGACGCCTCCGGCGGGCTCCGTCCTGGGAGGCTCCGCGGCCGCTTCGGGTTCGGGTCCGGCAGGGGTTTCCGCATCTGCCCCGGATTCGGCCACCACCAAGTATCCCTGCATTTCCTGGTGCAGGGCGGAGCAGAAATTCGTGCAGTAGAACGGGAAGACGCCGGGCTTGTCGAGATCGACGGTGAAGCTCTTGGTCTCGCCCGGGTCCACCACGATGTTGACGTCCTGTTCCACGACGCCCAACCCGTGGATCATGTCGGTGGTCTGCTCGATGTTCGTGAGATGGACGGTGAGTTCGTCGCCGACCCTTGCGTCGATGCGATCGGGGACGAACCGGCTGCGGATGGCGACCATCCTGGCCGTGACGTTGCCGCCTTCCCTGCTGACTCCGGCGTCGTCCATGTCCCAGACGGCGTTCGGATTGGTGTTTTCGTCTTTCGGATAGACCTCGATGGGATCGATCTCGTCGACTTTGAGGATCTGGGCGAAGTGTGGCTCGGGCTCGGTGTAGGCCTCGCCGACCATGACCATCTTGTCGCCGGTGATATCGATCAACTGGCTCGACTCTGGTTGCGAGGGGCCGACGCCGACATGGCGGCCTTTCGAGAGTTTGTTCATGGCGACGAGCCATTTGCCGTAGGGATTCCGGGTGTCGCTGCCGGCGACCACGAGGTGGCCGATCGAGTAGTGGACCTGGATGCGATCGAGGACGGCCTTGGCAAGGTCGGCCTTCTCCTCCTCGCTCCACGGGGGCAGCTTCCATTTTGCCACCGCCGAGTCGATGAAGAGGGAGGTATACGCATTGCCCTTGCCGTCGAACTGGGTGTGCAGCGGGCCGAGACCCACGGGGACCTCGCCCTCGACCACCGCATTGTGGTCCAGGATCGGAACCCCGCGGAGATCGCCCTCGAAATCCTCCTCGGAGATCGCTTTCTGGATCTTCTCGAAATTCAGGACGGTGGCGGTTGGTTGGAGCTTGCCCGCGGCCACGATCCACCGGCCGGTCGGGTCGACATCCATTCCGTGGGGGGATTTCGCGATCGCGACGAAATAGAGGATTCCCGGCGTCTTGGCGGGGTCGATGACCGGGACCCCGTCGATTTCCTGCGCGTTGCCGTCTTCGACCGCCTTGGCGGCGGCCTTCCAGTTGACGACCGCGGCGAGGTCGCGGTCGGCCTGGCTGGCGTTCACCTCGAGGAGGTCGTGGGCCATTTCGGTGTTGTAGGACGTCCAGAACGCCCAGCCCTCGCTGGGGCCCTTGCCGGTGGAGCCGAGGTCCCAGTCGAACGGGGGGGTGATGATCTGCCAGCCGACACGCATCTCTCCGGTGGAGGGATGCACCTTGATCCCGCTGACCATGCCGTTGAACTCTTTCTTGTAATCCACGGGGTCGGCGACGCGGCCCTTGGGCAGGGGAACCGAGAAACGCGTCGCCACGAGGCAGTACTCCGTGTTGGGCGTCACGAACGACGAGCCGTGATTGCCCATCGAGTTCGGGATGGGGCCGAGGATTTGCCTTGTTTTGAAGTCGCGCAGATCGATGCGGGCCACGCGGTTGTTGGCGTTGTCGTTGACGAACAGCCAGCGGCCGTCGTATTGACCGTCGGTCTGCGACAGGGCGGGGTGGTGCACGTCGCCCCAGTGGTATTCGCCCAGCATCTCCTTCGATTCTTCATCGAACCCGTATCCGGTTCCGGAATAGGGGGAGAAGACGGGGATGGTCATGATGTGGCGCATCGAGGGCAGGCCGGCCACGAAGACCTGGCCGCTGTGTCCTCCCGAGTAGAACAGGTAGTATTGATCCTTCTCGCCCGGCGCGACGTAGACGGCTTCGGCGGCGCTGCGGCTGCGGGCCCGCGCTTCGTCGTCCTTGTCCGACGGGCCGCAACTCGAGAAGGAGGTCAGTGCGGCGGGTGCGAGGAGGGCAAGTTTGAGGTGGCGGGGTATCTTCATTGTGATTTTTCCGGTTGGTGTTTCGGGTGCGGATCATTCCGCGGTCATGACGCCCTTCATGCCGGCCGCGAAGTGGCCCGGGAAACTACACACATAGTTGTATTTCCCGGCCTTTTCCGGGGCGGTGAAGGTGACGGTGTCGCTTTCGCCGGGGCCGAGGAGTCTGGTGGCGGCGATGATCTGATCAGCGACGCCGGGATCAATGTAGTCGTTGGCGGCGTCGTCGAATCCCGCCTCGACGAACTTGCCGGGCGCGGCGTCATCCTTCAGCAGCACCCAATTGTGTCCCATCGAGACTTTCGGCATCGTTCCGACATTCTTGAGTGTGACTTCGACCGGTTGGCCCGTTTCGACGGAGAACCCGGTGACGCTGAACTTCATTTTGTCGTTCGCCTCGATGGCGACCTTTTTGGTTTCGGCCCGGGTTGTGGGGTTTGAGGCCGGGGTTTTCTTTTCGGGGGTTGCGGACCGGGGCGTTGCGGGGCGTTCGGCGGCGGGGGCTTCCCCGGTGTCGTTCCGTTCGCAGCCGTTCAGGATGAGACAGGCGAGCAACGGAGCCAACGCCACGGCTCGCTTTCGTGTCGGGTTAGTGTCAGGGTTGTTGGTTGATGTCATGTTGCGATTGCGGTGGTGAGAAGCTGACTGTTTCATGCCGCCAGTCTGGGCGGGCGATGGGCGGGGGATCTTGATGTGGATCAAGGATGGGGTGGTTCGGGGTGTTTTTTTTGGGAAAGCTTCGGGCGGGGGTGCTTGCGGAGGGCGCCGAGGACGTCGTCCGGTTTCCAGAAGTTGCCGCGCCAGATCTTGCGGACCACTCCGCTGCGATCGATCAGGGCGGTGGTCAAGGAATGGGTGATTGAGCCGCCTTCGGGCTTGCGGTGCACCGCGAAAGCCCCGGCGAGGCGGTCAATCTGCGCCGGTTGGCCGGTCAGGAAGGTCCAGACCTCGGCATCTGCGCCGAACTGTTCGGCGTATTCGGCCAGGACTTCCGGCGTGTCGAACTCGGGGTCGATGGTGACGCTCACCAACTGCACCCCGCCCAGTTCGGGGTCCTGCTTGATGGCTTCCTGCAATTCCGCGAACTGCCGGGACATCAACGGGCAGTAGTTGGGGACCGGACATCGCGTGAAGATGAAGGTCAGCACGGTTGGTTGCCCTCCGAGGTCGTCACGGTCGAATCCCGTGCCGTTCTGCCTGACGAGTCGGAAATCGGGCACGGCGTCGCCCTCGTCGAGGCGGGGACCGGCGGAGGGTGCAACGGCGCCGCCTCTTGTCGCCGGCAGGCCGGGGGACTCGGCGGGGTCCAGTTCGCGGATATTCGTGATCCACGAATCGTCCTCGGTGACGACGAAGTCGAAAGCCACGGCTTGGCCGGGGGTGTAGGAGGCGGCCATTTCGGGGTTGCGCAGATTGAAAGGCATCACCATCGACGGCATGTATCCCGGGATCTCCTCGTGGTGGATACTCAGGGAACCGATTTTGGGGTCGACTCCCCGGACGATGCCGCGAACCTGGTAGACGGTGTTTTCGGGAGGGGGTTGTTCGGCGGTCTCCTCTTGGTCGGTGCAGGCGGAAGCGCCGAGAAGGACGCTTCCGAGGAGGGCCGCGGCGCGCCATCGGTGGAGCATGAATCGAGACAGGTCGGACATGAGCAAAGCCGGATTTTCGGTGCCGGAACCTCCGCGGTGTGCGGTGGAGCCCGCAACCAAAGGTCGATTTCATCCCGGCGCAACCGAAGAGAAGGGCTCGTGGGAGGGACAGGAAAAAACCGCTGCGGCAAGGTCATTGCAGGAATTGTGCCGATCTGTGTCCCTTCCCCGTTGTTTAGGGTGGTGGATTACAGGAATGACGCAGGAAATCCGGCGGTGGCGCGAGGGCCGGCCTTGATCTGGGTTTTTTCGCAGCGGGAGGAGCGGCGGTGTGGCACGAGTGCAAGATGCAGCGTCACTCGTGCAATTTGCGGGTGACGGTTGAAACACGGAGGGTTTTCTGGCAGTCTGAGGTGGTGGAAGGGGACTTGTCGACGGGCTTCGAGGCGAGGCGGTCCGAATTGGAGCCGGCCGGTCCGGCTGCGGTGATGCCGGACTTCACGGTTTTCAGCCATTTGTCGTCGCCGAAGGGAGGTGATTACCGGGCGGTGCTTGTTGCGTTTGCGAAGGCGCGCAGCGAGTTCGTGCTTCATTTGCGTCCGGCCGAGTTGGCGCGGGCGACGGGGATGCCGGTCTGCGACCTTGATCCGCTCCTTGATCAACTTGCCGCATGGGGGAATCTGGACCGCAGCCGGGACGACATCCTCGCGGGATCGGTCGAGGACTTTTACAAGGTGAAGTGGCTTTATCGGCTTTCGGCGCGGGGGGAGGCGGCGGAACGTGGGCTCGAGGTGTTTGACGAGTTGCTGCGGCAGCCGGGCGAACTGCAAACCGAGGCGTTGCGCGACATCATCGAGTATCTCGAGGCGATTCGGAAGCTGATGACCGGCGCCACCCCCGCGTCGGTGGACTATGGCAAGCTGCTTCAGCAGTTCAATCATCTCGACGCAAGGTTCGAGGAGTTCACCGTGCAGGCGCAACGGTTCATGCAGTTCCTGCAAAGTACGATCGAACTCCACGGACTCACGCTCGAGGACTTCATCGACTACAAGGATCGTCTCATTGAATACCTGCAGCGGTTCGTCGGGGAACTGATCACCTCCACCAACGAGATCGAACAGAAGATCGGCGCCCTCGAGGCGGCGGGCATCCTTGACTGCTTCGGCGGTCTGGCCCGTCACGCCCGGGCGGACGCGCTGGACCCCTCCGAGGGGGAGATGCTGGCGGCCGAGCGGAGGCGGCGGGAGGGACGATGGCGCGGCCTGCGGCGCTGGTTCCTTGGAGAGGCGGAGGGACGGTCGCAGGCGGAGATGCTGCGCGCCCGGGCGCGGGAGGCGATTCCGGCCCTTCTGGTGGCGCTGCAGAGTTTTCACGACCGGCGCCAGACCGGCAGCGACCGCCATCGCGACTGGCGGCAGTTGGCGCGCTGGTTCGCGGAGGCGCCCGACGACGAATCCGCGCATCGCATCTGGCGTGCCGCCTTCGCCATGGGGCCGTCGCGCCACCTCCGCATCAACGAGGAAACCCTCGCCCGACGCGATCAGGCGAACGAGGACGCCCGCACGAGTTGGCTCGAAGCGGCGCCGATGTGGCTCGAACCGCAACTGCGGCGAGCGGGGCGCACCCACCGGACCGGACGCGCCCCGGCGATGGTCGATTTGTCGTCCGAGCGTGACTTGCTCCGGCGGCTCGCGGAAGAGGAGAACGAACAAATCGCCCGCGCCCACGAAGTCCTTGCCGGCGCCGAACCGAGGTGGCTTTCCGATTTCGCCGAACTCGATGCGGCGGCGTTCCACCTGCTGCTGGATCTGCTCGGGCGGGCGCTGACGCGCGCGGCGGGCCGGGCGCCCGCGGCGGGGCCGGTGGTGGCCGCTTCGACCGACGGATCGCTCGTTATCGAACTCGACCTGAGCGAGCGCGGGGGCGGGCCGGTGCGCCTTCACACCTCGGAGGGGATCCTCAGGGGCCCTGACTTCCGGGTCACGATTCGGCCCGCGGCGGGCGGCGAACCGCTCCTGAAAGCGTCATGAGACCCTCCCGCATCCCACCACCCGTGGCGGGGCGCCGGTTGGCTCGCTCGACGAGGCGGCGCCGCGAACGGCTGACGGAACTCGAGCGGGACGTCGACCCGGCGGTCCGGGACGAGCGGCGCCAGGCCCTGCGCGCGCTGCTGGCCCGCCCGCTGCTGGCGGGCAACGACCCGGCGCGCGTGCTGGTCCGGCGGCAGCAGGAGTGGCTCGGCTTGTGGTTCTCGCACCATGCCGGCTGGGAACTCTCGATCGACGCCGAGGCCTGCCGGCTCGTGAAGCGTCCCGCGCACACCCGCGACGGGACGCGCCCTTGCTACGACCCCTCCAGTAAGAACACGCCGCTCGGGCGGCGCGCGTATGTCTTCCTCTGCCTGGTGCTCGGGATCCTCCTGCGGGAGGGACGGCAACTGACGTTGAAGAACATCGCCGAGCGCCTCGGCGGGATCGGCCGCGCCGACTCCGTGTTCACGGACCATGGCGTGCCTCTCGACCTGGACCGGCGGGAGGTCCGGCGCGACCTGGTCCGCGCCCTGCGTGTGCTGCTCGACTGGCGGGTCTTGTCCCGGGTCGACGGCAGCGAGGACGCCTACATCGTCACCGAAGCGACGGACGTTCTCTACAACGTGAACCGGGCCATCCTTTCCCGTCTGCTGGCGGCGCGGCAGCCGCCCTCGCTGGCAGGCGCGGAAGACATCGAGACGAGGCTGGAAATGATGTGGCGCGGGTCGGCAGCGGCCGACCAGTCGGAGGACTGGCGCATCCGGGAGATCCGCTTTGGGATCTTCCGCCGCCTCCTCGACGATCCCGTGCTTTACTACCGCCATCTTGACGACGACGAGCGGGCCTATCTCGAACGGCAGCGGACGTTCATTCTTCGCGAAATCGAGCAGGCCACGGGGTTGGTTGCGGAAGTCCGCGCCGAGGGGATCGCGATGGTCGACCTGACCGGAGACCTGACCGATTATGGTCTGCCCCGGGCGGGCACCGGCGGTCACCTCACCCTCCTGTTGGCGACTTCGCTTGCGGAGCGGCTCCGGAGCGGCGATCCGGCCCCGGTTCCGGAATCCGAGCTGCAGGCCGAGACCCGCCGCCATATCGAGGAGCACCCGGGGTGGCGCAAGGATGTCAGGAACCCCGGCAGCGAAGTCGTGCTCGTCCGCGAGGTGATCGTGCGTCTCTGCGCGCTGGGCCTTGCGAGACGCGTCGATGCTCCGGACCCCGCTTTGGAGCCGTTGCCGGCCATCGCCCGCTTTGGTTTGCGCGAACCCGCCCCGTCGTCCGCCGCCGCCGGGGAACTGGAACTCTTCGGCTGACAAGATGACGAACTCCGTTCTTCGCGAGCGTTGGCAGCCGATTCGCAGCGGGCTGCTCAATCTCTTCAAGTTCGAGGACCAGGTGTTCCGGTTCGAGAACGGGCGGCTCCTGCTGCGCGGCGACAACGGCTCGGGCAAGTCCCGGGTGCTCGCGCTGCAACTGCCGTTCCTGCTCGACGGCGAGTTGTCGCCCCATCGGGTCGAGCCGGACCGCGATCCCGCCAAGCGGATGGAGTGGCACTTGTTGATGGACCGCTACGAACAGCGCACCGGATACACGTGGATCGAGTTCGGGCGCCTCGAGGACGGCGAACCCCGCTACCTGACGCTCGGCTGCGGCTTGGAGGCGCAAAAGGGCGGCGGGAGCCCCAGGCGGTGGTTCTTCATCAGCCCGCGCCGCGTCGGACGGGACTTCCAGTTGGCGAAGAACCGCGTTCCGCTGGGCCGGCGGCAGCTTGCCGCGGAGTTCGAGGAGCGCGGTCTTGGGTCGATCTACGAGAAGGCGGGCGAGTATCGGGTCGCGGTCGATGACGCCCTCTTCAAGCTCGGGAGCCGGTATTCCCCGCTCATTGATCTGCTGATCCAGCTGCGCCAGCCGCAGTTGATGCGCGAGATGAAGGAGGACGTGCTGTCGGCGGCGTTGAGCGAGGCACTGCCGCCGGTGGGGGAGGCGCTCATCGAGGAAGTGGCGGAGTCGTTTCAGGGTCTCGACAGTGATCGGCGGCGCTACGACGACCACCGTGAGATGCTCGAAAGCGTCGAGACGTTCCGCGACGGGTACCGGCAGTATCTCGCCGTCGCCATCCGGCGGTTGTGCAAGGTGGTGCGCATCGGCCACAGCCAGTTCGAGGGCGCCAGCCGCGACCTCCGCGCGCTCGATGGCCAGAGCGAGGAGAACACCGCCGCACAGACCGCGGCCCGCGCCGAGGCGGCGGATCTTGAGGCCCGCCGCACCGCCGTCGAGGAGGAAATCGCGACCCTCCGCGACAGTCCCGAGATGCGCAGCAGAAGGGAGCTTGAGGAAGCCGTGCGCCGCGCCGGGGAGTGCCGGAGCGAAGCCGGGGCGGCGCAAACCGAGTGGGAGCGGGCGGAACGAAGCCGTCAATCGGCCGCCGCGGAGCGGGAGGACTCTTCAAGGCGATGCCGGGAGCGGCGCGGCGAGGTCGAAACAGGTCACGCCCGGCTCGCCGAGGCTCATGGCATCATCGCAATGCCGGGTGCGGAATGGTTCGACTGGGAAACGGCGGAGCTGGCCGCGGAACGGTCCCGCGCCGGCGAGTTGGTGGATGTGAGAAGGCGGAGCATCGTCCACCTGCGGCAACGCAACGAAGAGGTCGCCGGCCGCCGGTCGCGACTTGACCGTGAGCGTGAGCGCTTCGACGAACGCCGCTCGGCGGTCGCGGCGGCCGAAGAGAAGGTCCGTGAATCCGGGATCCGGCTCGACGAGGAGACCGAGGCCTTCGGCGAGGCGGTGGCCAGATGGGAAGCCTCCATTGTCGAGCTGCACGCGGACGCGTTTCCCCGCGGGCACGACTGGGCCGCGGCGTTGTCGGGCTGGGTCGGCGACCGCGTCGGCGATCCCCCCTTGGCCGGGCGGCTCGTAGCGGGCCGCGACCATGTGCATCGGGAACTTGCCGAGGTCCGCAGGGATCTGACAAGCAGGAGGGAACGGCTCGAAGCGGAAGGCGCGGAAGTGGGCGGGGAACTCGCCCGCCTGCGCGAAGGCCGCCAACCGGAACCGCCGGCGCGGCCGGCTCGCGCGCCACGCCCGCCCGGTCGCCCCGGCGCCCCGTTCTGGCGCTGGTGCGAGTTTCGCGATGAGATCCCCGATGACGAGCGCTCCGGCTGGGAGGCGGCTTTGGAATCGGCGGGGTTGCTCGACGCCTGGGTGTGCCCGGACGGCCGCCTCGACGCGGAGGCCGCGGACGACGATTTCCTTGCCGTGGCGCGGGGGGACGAGCTGGCGTTGGAGAAGAGCCTCGCCGTCATTCTGCGGCCCGAGGCAGGCTGCGAGGCCATTGCGGGTTTGCTGCGCCGGGTCGGAAACCATCGCGAGGCGGCCGGATGCTGGGTGGCTCGCGACGGTCATTGGGCCAACGGTCCGCACTTCGGAAGCTGGCACAAGCCGGCTTCCGAATACCTCGGGCATCGGGCCCGCGAAGCGGCCCGCCTGCGTCGTATTGCCGCGTTGGAAGCGCAGTTCCGCGAGGTGACCGGGCAGTTGGAGCAACTTGCCGCGCGGGAATCCGAGTTGGACGGCCGCGCCGTCCGGCTCGACGCCGAGTGCCGCGCCGCGCCACCCTCCCGGCCGGTCGAAGAACTCGCGATTGCACTCGAGGCGGAGCGCGACGCCCTGCAGGGACATAAGGCGCACATGATCGAGGCTGAAGGCCGCATGACCGAGGCCGAGCACCACCTCCACGAAGCCATCGCCCGCCGCGACGCGGATGCCGCGGACATGGGCCTGGCTGCATGGGCGGAACCGGAGAAACTCGACGAGTTCGTCGCGGCCGTCGACGACTTCGATAGGCGGGCCATCCCGCTCTGGAGCGCGTGGGAGCGCTACCTCGACACCGTCGAAGATCACCGCCGCGCCACCGAGCGCGAGGCCCGGGCGATCGAGGACGAAGAACGGCTCCTCCGCTGGCGCGACGAGAAGCGCGACCGTGCCGAACGCGCCCGCGTGCACGCCCAGACGATGCGCGAGGCGGTGGGCGCCACGGTCGAGCAATTGCTTGAGCGTCTCCACACTGCCGAAGCCGCCGCAGGGGCCGCCCGCCGTGATCACGACGCGGTGCTCGAGCGCATCCGCCGTCTGGAACTCGACGCGGCCCGCCTCGATGAGAAGCGCGACACCGCCCACGAGAAGCGCGAGAGCGCCGAAGCCAGCCGCAATCGGGCCGTCGGCCGCATGGAGGGCTTCGTCGCGGAGCGCCTCTTCGCCGAACTCGATCCCGACTGGCAGCCGGACCGCGCCACCTTTTCGGCCACCGCCGCGGTGGAACTGGCCCGCCGCCTCGAACACGAACTCAAGGACCATCCCGAGGACGACGAACACTGGAACAGTTTCCAGAGCGAGATCACAGGCGCCTTCAACGAACTGACCGACCAACTTGGCCGGCACGGCATGGTTCCGCGGCTCCGCGTCATCGACGAGAGCAGCGTCAGCGTCATCGACTGCGAGTTCCAGAGCCGCCCCCGCACGGTCCGCGAACTCAGCGTGGTGCTTGCCGAGGAGCTGGCCAACCGCGAGCGCATCTTCCAGGAGCACGAGCGGGAGGTCATCGAGAACCACCTGATCGGGGAGGCCGCCATCGAGCTGCAGCGCCTCATCCGGTCCGGCGAGGAATCGGTGACCCGCATCAACGAGGAACTCTCCCGCGTGCCCACCTCGAGCGGCATCCTGCTGAAGTTCGCGTGGGAGGTGGCCGATCCCGGCGACGACGATCTCCGGGCGGTCCGCCGGTTGTTCCTCAAGACCTCGGCCACATGGACGCTCGCCGAACGCGACGCGGTGGGCCGCTTCCTGCAACAACGCATCCAGGCCGCGCGCGATGAGGACGACACCGTGACGTGGCGCGAACACCTTGCCCGCGCCCTCGACTATCGATCATGGCACTGCTTCCACATCCTGCGGCGGCGGAGCGGCGAGGACGGATGGAAGAAGCTGACGAAGCGGACCTTCGGCACCGGCTCCGGCGGCGAGAAGGCGCTCACCCTGACCGTCCCGCAGTTCGCCGCGGCGGCCGCGCACTACCGGAGCGCGAGCCCCATCGCACCGCGCCTCATTTTGCTCGACGAGGTGTTCGTGGCGATCGACGCGCCGACCCGCGCCCGGCTCATGGAGCTGCTGGAGACGTTTGATCTCGACTACGTCATGACCAGCGAACGCGAGTGGGGCGTCTATGCCACCGTCTCTGCCCTCGCCATCTATCACCTCGCCTCCCGCCCCGGCTACAATGCCATCGCCGTGACCCGCTGGGTGTGGAACGGGCGCGACAGACTTCGCGACGAGACCCGCACCGATGAATCGTCCGCCTCGATCGGGGAACGGCATGAGTGAGCTGGCCGACATGTTCCGCCGCCCCGAACTGGCGTGGCTGATCGAGCGCCTCGCGGCGCGCCTGCGACAAGGCAAACCGCTCGACTGCGGAGCGGTGACCCTCCGCGAGGCCGGCCCCGACGAACGGCGCGCCGTCGACGACCTGCTCGGGCGCCGAAGCACCCGCGGCCGGCAGCTGACGGTCGACCTCGCCAGACTCTGCGAACGGATCCACGCCGACGCGAAACGGCTTGAAGCGATCGTGGCGGCCGTTCACGGTCCGGTGGAGAACCTCCGCGCCGCCCGCGAGGCCGCCGCCGCCGCGTGGGAGGCCGTCCATTCCCGCTGGCGCGAGCGGTTGGCGGATCATCCCGCTGCCACCCGGTGGTTCGAGGGGCTCGTCTCAGGCGGACTGCTCAAGCGCCTCGCCTCCGGCGAGCCCGGTATGGCCGGATCGCTTCTCGATCAGGCGTGGAGGATCCTCTCCGGCATCCCGCACGACGAGATCCTGCTCGCCAACCTTGCAGCCCGCATTACGGGCGACAGTCACGCCTTGGACCGCGGCCGTCCGCTGTCCACGCTCTGCCTGCGCGCCCTCGCCGAGATCGCGGGCATCGACGGGACCGCGGGGGCCGGCCGCCGGCGCGAGGCGTGGGCCGCGGCGGGAGTCGTCGTGGACGATCTCAGTGCTCCGGTTCTGTGCCTGAACCTCCGCGCCGCCGCCGGCAACGACCTTGCGCCCGTGCTCGACTGGCATCTGGCCCGCGGCGAGCCGTTCTACCTGCCGTGGCGGCAGGTGCGCCGGTTCGCCCCCGATTCCGCCATGGCGGCCGTCTACGTTTGCGAGAACCCGGCCCTCGTCAGCGAAGCCGCCAACCGGCTCGGGGCGCAATCGCAACCGCTGGTCTGCCTCAACGGGATCCCCGGCACTCCCGCGAGGTTCCTCCTGCGCCGCCTCCTCGAGCACGGCGTCGTCCTCCACCTGCGCGCCGACTTCGACTGGACCGGCCTGCGCATCGTCGACCGCCTCCGGCGCCCCGGTCTGACCCGCCTCTGGCGGATGACCGCCGTCGACTACCATGCCTGCCGCCCCATCCAACCCCTGACCGGCGCCCCCGTCACTCCCTCGTGGGGCGCCGAACTCGCCGCGGCCATGCGCGCCTCCGGCCTCGCCGCCTACGAAGAAGAGCTCACCGACCGCCTCCTCGCCGACCTGCAACGCCCGGCGCCGGCGAGTCCGCCGCCGAGCGGAGGTGCCGGCTGATGAGACGCCGTGAAGCATTCGAAAGCGGCGTCGCCCGACTTCGTCCCCTTCGACGCAGCTCAGGGCCTGAGCCTGTCGAACGGCTGCGGGCTACGACGGGCAAGCTGCTGCGCTTGCCACCGCACTCCACATGTGGGCCCCTCTGGAGTGCGCGGAGCTGCCCTCGGTTGAAGGATTCGTCACTGGACGGGGCGGTTGAGGATTGCCATCCGGGGGGTTGGGGGGGCCGTTGTCGGCATGGCGTTGGTGAAAACCTTGGCGGTTCTGGGGTTGGTCCTTGCGGGTTCGCTTTTCTCGGACGCGAAGGTCCTGGGTTTGCGAACCTGGACCAGCGACACGAATCAGGAGATCGAGGCCACCCTCGTGCGCGCCTTCAAGAAGGAGAAGGGCGGTGCTCTGATGGTGACCCTGAAGCTGACAAGCGGCAAGCGCGCGACCCTGCCGGCGACGCGATTCAGCGAGGCGGACCGCAAACAACTCGCGGAGTGGCTGGCGAGGAATCCGCTTGGCGTCGCGCCGCCGGCGCCGCCCTACCGCTGGCCCTCGATCTACAACGGCACCAACTCGCCGAAGGTCGACTACGCCGGCTACCGGGAGGAGCGCAAGGCGCATCTCTTTCGCGCCAGGCACTTTGACTTTTATTGCGACGAGCGGCTCAGCGACGCCACCGTGTCGAAGTGCGTGGCGGTCTTCGACAACATCGTGGAGGCCATCGACAGCCTGCCCATGATGATGGACTCCGTTCCGTCGGAGGGCAGTCCTCGCTACGAAGCCGTCATGGTGGCCGACAAGGCCAAGTACATGAAGATGGGAGGTCTCCCCAACAGCGCGGGCTTCTTCTCCCGCCGCATGAACAGGACGATCATCCCGTTTGAGTCGTTGGGAATCGTCAAGAAGGGGACCAACTGGGTCTTTGACGGCAAGCGGAGATATTTCGGCACGCTGGTGCATGAACTCACACACCACGCCACCAGCCACTGGCGCGGAATGCCTCCATGGTTCGAGGAAGGACTTGCGGATTACATGCAGGCCATGCCGTATCGTTCCGGGCGGTTCCTCTTCACCAGCCCGGGCAGCGCCGTCGCCGCCTCGATCCGGAACTATGAGGAGACCACCGTCGGAAGCGGGGTGATCCCGGACGGTAATCTCCTGATGGTGCATCCCCGCGATCTCTTCCTCCTCGATCGCCCGACCTGGAACCAGACCATGCAGAACGAAGTGGCGGCGGCCCGCAACTACGCCAGCTCCGCGGTGCTCGTCTACTTCTTCATGCACGAAGACGGCCGGGGCGACGGCGCCCATTTCATCCAGTGGATGCATGCCTGGCGCTCGGCCGTGTTCAGCCGCCGCGCCCTCGAATATGGCGCGCTGATCGCGAAACACCTGGTGCGGGGAAGGAGCGATGCGGAGTTGGAAGCCGAGATCGCAGAGGCCATGTCGAAGCGCGGGCTCCGCATCAAGTTTGCGGATTGATCGGGTCCTTCCGCCGGGCACGGGTCGCGGAGGCGTCCCTCTGGAGCGCGCCGGCGGAGTCCCGCCGGGGACGGCGACGGCGCTTTGCGCCGGGGGTAACGCGTTCTCATCCCCCAAAGCGGTGTCGCCGCCCCGTTGGGGCTCTGCCACCGCACTCCGACACGATCGCTTCGCATGACGAATCCTTGCAGGGGGCGCCTCGTTTCATTTCCATCCCTTGATCGGTCCGTTTCGCCCCGGGTTCGCTCCATCTCGTCCCCATTGTGTCGCCAAGGCCGGGGTTTTGGGCGATCCATTGGCTCGTGATGGAACGCTTTCGTGCCGATCGTCGAAGTGATTCCCCAACCACCAGGCAAAACATGAAGATGAAAACGTTGCTCCGATTGACCTTGACGGCAAACCTGGCCGCTGCGTGCTTCGCCGCCGGAGCCGGGAGCCGGTCCGTGAGCCAGCCCGTCGTCGATACCGGGCAGGTCAAGTGCTACGACAATGTGCGGGAGATCAGATACCCGCGGGGCCGGGACTCCTCCGGCCAGGATGCCCAGTATGAGGGGAACGTTCCGGAATACCGGGACAACGGAGACGGCACCGTCAGCGATCTGGTGACCGGATTGATGTGGTCCAGGGAGGTGTCTCCCAACAAGGTGAGCCTGGTCGAGGCGGAAGCGATCGCGGCGGAGATGACCCTCGGAGGCCATTCCGGCTGGCGAGTCCCGAACATCAAGTTCGATTTCCACGACCGCGATCGCGACCGCTTTCTCTCGGACGACGAAGCCCCCCATGGACCGCCTCCGCACACGCGAGGCCGCCCGCCAAGGCGTTAGTGGTTCGTCAAGATTGAGATGATGGGTAGGCGGGCCGGAGGATGGAGGGCTGGCAAGGCGGCGAAGCGGAGTGATGTGATAATTTGAACAATTTTCTTGCTTTGCGATCGAAGAAAGTGTTCTTGAGAACAACTTCAAGACAGACACCGAGATGAAACGCAAAAAGAAGAATCGACCGGCGCGCCGCTCCCGACTCCCAGAAGAGCCTCTTTTTTGCGGTCGCCACCCCGATCTCAGTGACGAAGCGTTCGAGGAGTTCATGAAGCGCGTTCACGCCTTCGAGTCGGCGCCCACGACGACCCTCGCCCGCCTCCTGATCCGCGACGGGGTGGAGCTTCCGCCCCCGGAGGCCTTCACGGAAGAGTCGGTTCATGAGAAACTGTGGGAAGTGATCCACGGCATGGAGAGCCGCCGCCATTTCCTCGAATCGACCGACCACCTGACCGACCTCGCACTGTATCGCCACTTGTGGGAGAAGACGCTCAACGAGCCCACCGAGGAGGTCACCGAGGCCATGGGGGATTGCGCTTGTCACATTGATCTGCTCGGCGACGGATCGGAGGAATCGATCCGGCTCTGGCTGTGCTACCATGCCTCCGAGGCGGACCGCGCCGAATGGGCCCGGAATTATCCCGATGACCCGATGCCCGCGCACATCGACCCGCCGTGCGATCGGGACCGCCACCTGCCGAAGCGTTTCGCGTGAACCGGACTGCGCAGGACCCGGGGTTTTGCGGAATGGGGGATTCGCCTATCGCCAGCGGGCTTCGGCCGCGTGCAGGATGTCGGCGATTTGCGAGCGGGCCTCGTGCCGGTCCCAGCCCTGCATGAGGAGATGATCGTAATTGGTCTTCGCGTGGCGCAGATGGGCGCGGACGGCGAGGCGGATGGCGTTCACGGCGAACTCCTTGACGGAGTTTTCACGGAGCGGACGGTTCGGTTCGCGGCATCAGAGTCAAGGCGGGGCTCGCCTTCCGGACCATCAAGCGGTCCGCTCCGCGGCGAGGGTGTCGGTTTTTGCGGCCATGATGAAGTCGTTGCGGTGCAGGCCGCCGATCTTGTGGGTCCACCAGGAGACGGTGACGCGTCCCCATTCGGTGACGAGTTTCGGGTGGTGGCCCTCCTCCTCGGCGAGGGCCCCGACGCGCTCGGTGAAGGCGAGGGCGTCGGCGAAGCCGGCGAATTCGTAGCTCCGCTTGAGGCGCGGGACGCCATCGACCTCGGCGATCTCCCAATCGGGCAGCTCGCGTTTCCATGTGGCGACTTCCTCGGGAGTGGCTTGTGGCGAGTCGCCGCGACAGGCATCGCATTTTTGTTGGGCTAGTTCGGCGGTCATGGGGGACATCCTCGGACAGGGGTGCCGGTTCCGCAAGTGCGGGCGGCGGCGCTTTGGCGGGGTTCGGCCGCTACCCGCCAGGGCGGTGTCGCCCGACTTCGCCCTTCGGGCTGCGACGGGCAAGCTGCTGCGCTTGCCACCGCACTCCCATGCGACGGGCATTCCTCTGCCGCATCTTTCTGGGATGAAATCGGGCAAGCG
>Ga0180435_10000591_pt1 | contig 38127 bp, 31 predicted proteins | sample SS_ome_3_FD_132467 | JGI IMG/M metagenome (GOLD analysis project Ga0180435, IMG submission 132467) | Hypersaline lake sediment archaeal communities from the Salton Sea, California, USA - SS_3_S_1 metaG | ecosystem: Environmental > Aquatic > Non-marine Saline and Alkaline > Hypersaline >... | reverse complement strand
ATTCAATACATACGTCATCGCCGCAACCAAGGTCGTCTTACCATGATCAACGTGGCCGATCGTACCAACGTTAACGTGCGGCTTCGTCCGTACAAACTTCTCCTTGGCCATAAGTCAACCTCCAGCTCTTTTTGCTTATTTTCGATATCTATGCTCCGGGCAACATCCCGGAGTCTCTGATGCTTGGCTTCATGGAGCCCATGACCAGGATTGAACTGGTGACCTCATCCTTACCAAGGATGTGCTCTACCAACTGAGCTACATGGGCAGCAATCGATAATCTCTCTCAGGCTATTGATCCTCACCTATAGTAAAAGTCCCACCTCGGGTGCCGTCAAAGATAACAGGCAGGACGCTTCTTCTCTATCGGCGCCGCTTCAAGCACGATTTTTGACCAATACTAATTCGGAATTAGCATCCCGAGACGCTAATTCCCAATGTAACAAGCCTTTAATATACGCACCCGATTTAGCTTGTCAAGATAAATTTTACGTTTTTTGCAGCTCTGCTGTTTGACCTTCCCTCGACCTGGGCAGCTTCATGCTCATCTCCTGTCCGTTTATTTTGACTATCCTGCCCGGGGTGCCCGCCACGGTAGTATTGTCCGGAACGTCGCACATGAGAATGAACGTGTTAGCCCCGATCCTCACGTTATTTCCCACCCTCACCGGCCCAAGGATGATTGCCCCGGTTCCTATCATCACGTTGTCCCCGATGGTGGGGTGCCTCTTCCCCTTGTGTTTGCCCGTCCCGCCCAAGGTGACGTTGTGGAACAGAACGCACTTCTCGCCGATCTCGGTGGTCTCTCCGATCACCACCCCCATGCCGTGGTCGATGAAGAATCCTTTGCCTATCTTGGCCCCCGGGTGTATCTCCACCCCGGTCAAGAATCTTGATATCTGCGAAAGCAGCCTGGGGAAAAAGGGTATCCCCAACTTCCATATAGGATGGGTCAAACGATGAATGAAGATGGCATGAAATCCGGAGTAGAGCAGTATCTCCAGGTTTCGTGCCGCCGGGTCGTTTCGATATATGGCCTTGATATCTTCGATGATGGAAAGCACCTGAGACTCCACGGTTTTTCGGCCCCCGACCCCTCATCTTTTCGGAGAGCCGGGCTGGGTGTCGGCAGAAACGATCGAATCGAAATCTGCCCCTATTGAATCCTCCTGATTTGACCCGTTCATTAATACGTGCCGGGCGTCAATATCTTGGCTTCTCAAAACACACCACACCATAACTCTTATCGTCAGAAAAACCTTCCTCTGAACAGGCAATCCCGCTCTTTCAGTGTCGCCCATTCCGCGCGAAGATGCAACCGATGCGTCTGGCGAGACTGCAGGAACCCGAAAGGCGTGCCTCTGCTCGAATCCGATTGGTACCACCCGCGAGTGCAGCATACCTCTCCGGCAAGTGACATCACAACAAAGAGAGTTGAGCACTCTGTGAAAAGTCTGCTGCCGCCTGGCGGCAGCCAACAAGGGGCCCGCCCGGACGTTTGTCCTTCCGGATCACCTGTGACGCCTCGGCTCCACCTCCTCTATGTGATGACGGATGTCCTTTCCCTGGACCAAGTAGATGACGTTCTCAGCTATGTTGGTGGCGTGGTCGCCGATTCTCTCCAGATGTCTGGAGATCAGAATCAACTCCAATGCTCTCTGGATACTGGACGGATCGCTGATCATGAAGGTGAGCAGCTCGCGGAATATCTGATCTTTCAAAGCGTCGATCTCATCATCGCGCGCAAGAACCGACCGGGCCAGCTTTACGTCCTGCTTGATGAAGGAGTCCAGGCTGTCCCTGACCACCTTCTGCGCCAGATCCGCCATTCGGGGAATGTCTATGTACGGCTTGAGCTGGGGCTGCTTGATCAGGACGGCGACAGACTGGGTGATGTTCACCGCCATATCGCCGATCCTCTCCAGTTCGCTGTCGATCCTCATGGCCGAGGTGATCAACCGGAGGTCCTTTGCCATGGGCTGTTTCAGAGCCAGAAGCTTCAGGCACAAATCGTCGATCTCTATCTCCAGCAGGTTCAGCTTCTTCTCTTCGGCGTTCACCTGTTCGGACAGGCCCTGGTTTCTCTCCATCAACGACTTGACCGCCTTATGGATCATCGACTCGGCCAGGCTGGCCATGGTCAGGAGCTTCTCCTTGAGGAGGCTCAGTTCCTTGTCAAAGTGCCTGTGAACTGTCATTTTTCCGATTCCTTTCAGAGATTCTATCCGAAACGTCCGGTCACGTAATCCTCGGTTCTCTTATCCTTCGGATTTGTGAAGATGTTGGAGGTCTCGTCAAACTCTACAACTTCACCCAGCAGAAAAAAGGCGGTATAGTCGGAGGCTCTGGCTGCCTGCTGCATGTTGTGAGTCACTATGACTATGGTGTAATCCTTCTTTAGATCCTGGATCAGCTCCTCGATCTTGGCCGTGGATATGGGGTCTAAAGCGGAGGCCGGCTCATCCATCAGTATAACCTCCGGCTGGATGGCCAGTGCCCGGGCTATGCAGACCCTCTGCTGTTGTCCCCCGGAGAGCTGCAAGGCCGAGGTATGCAGCTTGTCGCGCACCTCATCCCAGAGTGCCGCATCCTTCAAGGCCTTCTCCACCTTCTCCTCCAAGGCCGTCCTATCTCGCAGGCCGCCAACTTTCAGACCATAGGCCACGTTCTCGAAGATCGACTTGGGAAAAGGGTTCGATTTCTGAAACACCATTCCCACCCGGCGGCGGAGAACCGAGAGATCGATGTTTTGCTGATATATATCCGTCCCGTCCAGCAAGACCCGGCCTTCCAATCTGGTGCGGGGAATGATGTCGTTCATCCGGTTCAAGGTCCTCAGAAAGGTGGACTTCCCGCATCCGGAGGGGCCGATCAAGCCGGTGATGTGGTTCTCCCGGATAGAGAGGTTCACGTCCTTCAGGGCCAGGGTTTCGCCGTAGTAGAAATTAAGGTGCTCCACCGACATCTTCGTCCTGTCGGACCCCCGGTTCTTCTCGGCGGTAGGAGGCATGCCGGTTTTCTCTCCGGACGATCTCTGCTCCTCGAGCATGTCGGTCGATTCCTTTTCGTCTTCCGCCGTAGACATGACCTTATCCTTTGCTGGTTTCAACGGGCTCTCCTTTGAGCCATCCTTATCCTGCTGCGAATCAAGATGGCCAGCAGGTTCAACACGAAGGTCAGTATCAGAAGCACCAGCACGGTGCCGTAAAGTATGGGCTTGGTTCCCTCTATGTCGGGCGACTGGGTGGACATGACGAAGATGTGATAGCCCAATTCCATGAACTGGTCGTTCAGTTTGGTGGGAAGGTAGGGGAGAAAATAGGCTGCTCCGGTAAACATGATGGGAGCCACCTCTCCCGCTCCCCGGCTCACCGCTAAGATGCTGCCGGTCAGAATCCCGGGGACCGAATGGGGCAGGACGATCTTGCGAATGGTCTGCCATTTGGTGCCGCCCAAGGCCAGGCTGGCCTCTCTGTAATCATCGGGGACCGCCCTCAAAGCCTCCTCGGTGGAGACTATCACCACCGGCAGGGTGAGAACGGCCAGGGTCAGAGACGCCCAGATTATGGCCGGCTGGCCCCAGGCGACCTCGCCTCCCAGCAGGAACTTGTCGATCCCCCCCCCGATGAAATGAATGAAAAAGCCCAATCCGAACAGACCGAAGACTATGGAGGGCACCCCCGCCAAGTTGCCCACCGCCACCCGGATCAGCCGGGCTACTCTTGAATCCGGCTTGGCGTACTCATGCAAGTAGACCGCGGTGAGAACGCCCAGCGGAACCACGGCTATGGTCATCAGCAGAACCAGGGCCACCGTGCCGAAGATGGCCGGGAAGATCCCGCCGGCGGTCATGCCCATCTCCGGGGCTTTGACGAAGAACCCCCAGGAGAGCTGCTGGTGCCCGTTCAGCACGATGTTCCCCACCACCAGAACCAGCATGGCCACGATCACCGCCGTGGCGGCTATGGTCAAGCCCTTGAAGACGAATCCCTTTATATGGATCGCACCTCTGGCCATCTGCATCATCTTACCCTTTTCCTCCGGTCAACTTCAGTCTCAGCCTCTCCACGTAGGCCGCCCCGGAGAGGTTGATGATGAAGGTGACCATGAACAGGAGGGCGCCCAAGAAGAAGAGCGCGTGGTAATGGGCGCTTCCGAAAACCACCTCACCCAGCTCGGCGGCGATGGATGCGGAGAGGGCTCTGATCGACTCCCCCAGGTTCCAGGATATGATGGCCGCATTTCCGGAGGCCATCAACACTATCATGGTCTCTCCCACCGCCCTGCCGAATCCCAGCACCATCCCCGCGAAGACTCCGGGAAGCGCGGCAGGCAGAGCCACGGTCCAGGCCGTCTGCCAGCGGGTGGCACCCAATGCCAAAGACGCCTCCCGGTACTGCCTGGGAACCGCGTTCAAGGCGTCCTCGGAAACCGTGTATATAATAGGTATGACCGCCAGGCCCAGGGCGATGCCCGCGTTGACCGCATTCAACCGAAAAGTGAAATCGAAGATGCTCTGAATCATGCTTGCCAGCACGATCAGGGCAAAGAAGCCCAAAACCACGGAGGGTATCCCTGCCAGAAGCTCGATTATCGGCTTTATCGTCTCCTTCACCCAGCCGGGGGCAAACTCGGAGGTGTAGATCGCGGCAGCCACCCCCAGCGGGGCCGCGAAAAGCATGGCCACCAGCGTCGCCTTCAGGGTACCCACGATCAACGGTATGATACTGTATTTGGGTCGTTCGGAAACCGGCTGCCAGATGAAGTCGGGTGACTTCTCCGGGGAGTACTTCTGCGGGAGGAAGAACTCGGAGAGACTGGCCTCCTCCTTGACCTCCGGGCTGGTGAAAACCGGCAGGGCCTCCTTGCCCACAAAGACAAAGATCAACACTATGGCCCCGATGGCCACCATGGCGTTGAGAAGAATGAACTTCTCCACCAGCCATTCTTTGATCCGTTCACTCCGGCGACGACCTAAGTCTGCCGGAATCCTTTTCTCTTCCTCTGTGGCGACAGTCTCTGTTTCCATCACAGTTCAATCTACTTGAGGACAAAAGGGGCCAGCCAGTCGAGGGAGGTTGATGGCTGACCCCCAGCGTCAGTCGAAATCTACTTCTTCTCTTTCCTCTCCTCTTTCTTCCCGGTCTCCTCTTCCGTGGGCAGCGGGAAGTAGCCGACCTCCTCCACAACCTTCTGTCCCTCAGGACTCAGAACCCAGTCCACCAACTCCTTCATCTCTCCCTTGGGAGAACCGGCTGTGTACCAGAATAGGTAGCGGCTTATGGGATATTTCCCGGAGACGATGTTCTCCATGTTGGGAGGGAAGTAGCCCGACTCCTCGTCATGGGCCACCAAAACCTCTTTGACCCCCTTGGCATAGGCCGCTCCGCCGTATCCGATACCCTTCTCATCCTTGGCCACGGCGTTTACGACGGCAGCGGTCCCCGGAAGGGGCTGGACCCTCACCGCATAATCCTCTTTCTTGAGAACGTGCTCTTTGAAAAAGACGTGTGTGCCGGAGGAGTTCTCCCTGCCGTACAGCACGATCTTCTCATCGCTGCCCCCGACCTCTTTCCAATTCCTGATCGTAGCTTGGAATATGTCTTTAAGCTGGGCAAAGGTGAGCCTCTCCACCGGGTTCTTGTCGTTGACGTACACGGCAATCCCGTCCAGGGCCACCGGGATCTCGTTCACCCCGATCCCCCGCTTCTCTAACATTTTATCTTTCTCTTTTTCCTTCATGGGACGGGATGCCTGGGCGATGTCGGTGCCCCCGTTTATCAGAGCGGAGATCCCCACCCCGCTTCCCCCGCCGGTAACCTGAACCACGGTCCCCGGATTCTTCTTCATGTATATCTCCGCCCACTTCTGGCCTAAGATCAGCAGGGTATCGGAACCCTTGAGAGTGATGTTCTTGCCGGCGAAAACCAAGCTGCTCAGAAGAAACAACCCTACTGCAATTATGATTACCTTCTTCATGACCTATTCCTCCTCTTGCGTTTAAGTAGATTCCCTGTTTCGGTTTCCCAGCGTTGGTACCTTATCAATGTTTCCCCTGTGTTAAGTCCGTGTTAAATTCGTGTTAAATCTGTATGGGCTCCTAGAACTTGAACAGGGCATTCACCACGAACGAGTCTTCCGCATCCTCGCCCTCCGCCTCCATCCTCTGGAAGTTGGGCATAATGTTGAAGCCCTCGTTAACTTCGTACTCGACGCCGGCGATCAGATAGGTCTTCTCGTCCTCCTCAGCGTTCTTGTTCTGATCGTAGCTGTCGTATCTTCCCACCAGCGCGATCCTCTTCAGGAACGGATTTTCAGCCATGGGGAATTTCACCTCGCCAAAGACGGAAATCCCATCTCTTTCCAGGTCATCCGCTCCCTTGGCTTCCGTGCAGTCCCAGGACCTGAAGTACTCTCCGGAGGCCCTGAAGATTCCGCCGTAGACCAGGCTCACCAGCCCTGCGACACGGTCCTTCCTATCCTCCGAGGTGATGTCGGCCTCGTCGGAGTAACCCTTGTAGTAGTATCCTCCTACCATGCTGGCAGCCAGGTCCGGAACTTGAGTCAGCGGTCGGAAGAAGACAAAAGCAGAGACATCCTTATACTTGTTCTCCTCTTTCCCCTTGTAACCCGGCCCCTGGAGTACCTGAATGGCTCCGTGTCCGTACCCGTCTGGAAACTTCGCCAGGTGTGATATGCCGTAGTCCGCGGAAGGCAAAAGCTTGTATTGGTCCATGAGAGTCTTGACCACGTACCTTCTCCCCCAGACCTTGTTCATGTAATCTATCCATCCGGTCTGCTGAAGACCGAACCTTACAGTGGAGTAAGGGATGACCTTTGAGACGTCATAATCCAGATAGGCATACTTCAGGTAGAGCTCGCGCGCGCTGCCGTCCATGCCGCTCGCGTCCGCGGTGATCCGAACCGAGACCTGATTGGACAACTTGCTCTGGACCGTGACGTAAACCCTGCTCAAGTCGAACTTACTGTAGCCCTTCCCCTGACCATTGTCGGTCATGTCAGTGATGAAAAACGAGTACACTTCTCCCCCCACCTTCGTATCCGCTGCCGAAGTTTGTGATGCCCCAAGCAGCGTGAATGCCAACACCAGCGCTAAGATTGGCCTGCCTTTCATTTCTCCTCCTTACGAGATTATGCGCTTTGGTCATCAGCTCTCTTGCGGTGAGCGTTATGTTGACAGCTCAACCGCTATCTGTGTTTCTAAGATTCTCTCAAATACCGACCTCCTTTCCTTTGACCCATGTTTTCGACATGGCCATTGCGTGATATCTTCGATTTCGATCGTTCCGTTTTGTACAGATACTCCCCGAATGTTTCTGTCAGATTGAATATTTGTTAAATCCGTGTAAACTCCACACATTCATCTGCAGATGGCGCCTACCGTTCAACCGGTAAGTCCCTGTCTCGCCCAGCGTAGATCACCTGTCTTCTCTGATTCCCAACGGGAAATAACCCACCTCTTCCACGAGCCTTTGACCCTCGGGACTCAAGATCCAGTCCAGGTATTTCTTGACCGCCCCCTTGGGGGGACCGGCGGTGTAAATGTAGAGATAACGACCGAGCTTGTACTGACCGGTGACTATAAACTCCTTATCCGGTGGGTAATAGCCAGACTCCTCCTCCACCGCCACCATAAGCTTTTTGACCCCCTTGGCATAGGCCACCCCCCCGTACCCTATTCCGTTGGCATCTTTGGCAACGGCATTGACTATGGCCGCGGTTCCCATAAGAGGCTGAACCAGCTTGGAGTAATCTCCCATGTTCAGCACCATGGCTCGAAAGAACTCCCGGGTGCCCGAGGCGCTCTGTCTGCCATAGAGGATGATTCTGGCATCCTTTCCCCCAACCTCCTTCCAATTTCTGATCTTACCCAGATAGATTTCTCTCAGCTGATCGAATGTCAACCGGTCCACCGGGTTGTCTTCGTTGACATAGAGGGTTATGGCATCCAGGGCCACCCGGAACTCGTAGGCATGTTTACCCGTCTCCTGGATCAGCAGTTCCTCTTCGTCTTTGTACATATGGCGGGATCCCTCAGCGATGTCAGTGGTGCCATTGATCAACGCGGCGAAACCCGCACCGCTTCCCCCGCCGCTGATCTGGATCCTGACATCCGGACTTGCCTTCATATATTCCTCCGCCCATCTCTGACCCAAGATCAGCATGGTGTCTGATCCTTTGACGGTTATCGTTTCTCCGGCAATCGTCAAAACGCATCCAACGGTAAGGATTGCGGCCGTGACTGGGAAAGCGATAAACTTGTTCACCTATTACCTCCTTGCTTTCAAGGGCTTTCTTCCCCCATGTACGATTATATGGAATAGGACAAACCGACGGAGAAGCTCACCCCCTCCTTGTATTCTCTCCAAACCGGAGATACGTACTCGGCTTTGTGCGGTAACCACACGTCCTTATCCCCTTGCATGAACTCAGACTCGGAGTCAAGTAGATTCGCTGCGTTGAGCTTGAGGCCGAGCCTGCCCCATAACTTCTGTTCTATCGCCAAGTCCAACTGGTCGAAAGGCTTTTCGATGATGTCCGGATTTCCCAACGCCCCGATATATGCTATTCGTTCCCCGAACCGGTTATAGAGAACACGCAAGCTGGCCCCGTGCTGGTTCTCGTAACCCAAAGTTGCGTTTACCACATACGGGGATTGACCCATCAAAGCCCTGTCCAGATTGGTCGGCTTGAAGGTGCTCATGCCCGTTTCGTCGATTTCGACCCGGGACTGAATGATGGCGTAATTCGCATTGACCGAAAAACCGGACAACCGACCCCAGACGAAGTCCAGATTCTTCCTGACTTCGAACTCTATCCCGTAATTCTCTGCAGCCTCCATGTTTACCGGGATGACGGTGAGGGTCCCCATTATGGTGAATATGCTTTCGATCGGCTTCTTGAACCTCTTGTAGAAAACGCTGACCGCAAACATCTCACCCGGGCGGGGATAGTCTTCCCATCTCAGGTCGTAGTTGTATATCCGGGTGTGCTCCAAATCAGGATTTCCGTAGCTTTTCAAACTCTCGAATATCTCTCGGTCTTCCCTTTGGATCAACTCGTAGTACTCCGGCCTGGTTATGGTCTTGGTCGCACCTGCACGCAGGTTCATGTTTTCCGAAAGGCCATAGGTAAGATTGACCGATGGAAGCCAATCTGTTTGGTTCTTTTCCACGTTGTCCTTCAGTTCGAAATTCCCCACCGGGTTATAGGTGATGTTCACCTTGGTGTCCTCCACCCTCAGACCGGCAATCATGCGCAGGCGTTTGAAAACAGGCATGTCGAAGGAGAAGTACGCCCCGTCGATTCTCTTGTCGGCGTTGTAGGATTGGGCACCTGCCCAGCGCAGGCCCTTTGAGGGAATCAGGGCGATCTGAGTAGGACGGTGCTCCTTAAGACTATCCTTGTTCTGGTACCATTCACCTGGTGGCGGAGAGGCTGACAGGTCAAAAAACCACATGTGATCCTTCCGATCCATCTTCTCTATCGCCCAACCGGTCTTGAACTTGGCGGGCAGGCCATTCCACTGGGTGAAATCCTTGGTCCAATCTAGCGAAAAACCGTAATTCTCGTCTTGGCTGTCCTCCCAGAACCGGTTTCCCCCCGATTTCTGGCTGTTGATGTAGTACATGTCGTCGGAATCTCCCGGGTCGTCCTTGCACCAGAGAAGGGTCGATTCGTCCGGCTCTTCCCTTTGGGCCTCCCCATAGGATGCGCTCCAATCTATGTGGGACGACCAAATGGAGGGAAGCTCATGCTCGCCGCTCAACCGGAAATGTGCCAAAGACTGCTCGGCCCACTTGAGGCGGTTCTCGAGCCACATCCGTTGCTCGTAGTAGCCATCCATCCATCTGACCTGATCCTCCGCATCCCGGGTATAGGTTGTGTTGAGCAGCAGCTTATGATATGGATGTGGTTTGAAGTTGAGGTTCAGTATCCCTCCCCAGGATATCGCGTAGATGGTTTCTTCGATATTCCAGTCGGATCGGAGATTCATTCCCGCGTTGAATACTCTCTGCTTCTCCTGCCGGTACTTGTATTTGCTCCCATAGGTCAACGAGAAGACATAGCCCAAGGGTCTTCCTGAGATCTCGGTTTGACTACCCAAGGAAAGGCTGTAGTTCTGGTTCAGGGGGGCTCTCCTTGGCGATCCGTCCCACACGTGACGGAAGGACTGAGCTAGCTCGGCATTGATGTGGCCATTCCAATCACCGACACCGGACCAACCCTCCTTCACGGCCTCATAAACCAACTTTGGGATTTCTCTGGTTCCATCGTCCACACCCAGCCAGTCGGTAGCTCCACCTCCGTCCTGGTGCACGGTACGCCCGGTAGTCTCGGTATTCCCGCCGCTGGATGCGCTGAACTTCAGCGTGAACTTCTCCGGGAACTCTTTGGTTTTCAGCCTGACTGAGCCACCCGAGAAGCTCCCCCACTGATCCGGCGTGAAGGTTTTGGTGGTAACCACATTATCCAGCAGATTGGCCGGGATAATGTCCATGGGAACCACCCTCTTCTTCGGTTCGGGACTGGGCAGGGTAGCTCCGTTCAACAAGGTGTTGCTGTATCGCTCTCCCATTCCTCTGACATACACATATTTGCCCCCCACCACGGTCACACCGCTGATTCTCTTCAGCGCGCTGGCCGCGTCCGAATCCGGAGATTTGGAGATTTGCTCAGCGCTTATTCCGTCGCTTATAGATGGTGCCTTCATCTGTATGCGAAGAAGCGCCGCCTCGGTATTGGTGACCCGCTTGGCGGTTACCTCCACCCCCCTCACCTCGACTGCCTCGGGGCGGAGAAACACGTCTTCCAGACTCCTGGTCTGGCCAGCCTCCACCATGATGCTGTCCACCTTGGATCCCTGGTAACCGATCAGAGAGAAAATAAGAGCATATGTGCCGGGTTCAAGATTCTTGAGCTTGAAGTAACCGTCCAGATCGGAATAGGTTCCCAATTTGGCTCCCTGCACCATGACCGAAACCCCGGGCAATGGCTCGCCAGTCTCCCTGTCTGATATGCTTCCTGATATGCTAGCCGGATTCTCAGCGGCAGAATGATCAGCCACTCCCGTTACCATCGATGATGCCAGAAGGACAACCATAAGGAAGAACCTTATCTTTTTTCGCTTCATCTCATTCCTCCTCCGGATTTTTGCGACAGTTTCAGCCGTATGAACGACCGTCACATTTCCTCAGAATTACAGAAATTTAAATCTGTGTTAAACCCCTCGGTATTCTTCAGCTGCAGTTATTTCTGCCCCACGGGGCTGGGACAGCATGCGAAGCCAAAGGAACTCACGAATGGTATGCTACCACTTTGTAACCCCCGTTCATTTCGATTACCGTGTTGATGTATCGCAGTTCCTCCTCTTCCCCCTCTTCGTTTCTTACCACTATCCGGAAGTCCCGCCAGATTTTAAACTCGCCGATCTGCTCATCTTGTCCTTTGGCAAAGTACGCCCGGACCAGCTTCAGCTTTTTCCCCCCGAACTCTCCCAGAGCTCTGCCGATTGCCTTATCGGCGTCCATCCGATTTATGAACCATGGTTGATCCGAAAGCCCGTACCCAATCTTCTGGTAGGCCGGCCAGATGAGCTTTTTGTATTCGATCTCGGTCACCCTCAGGTCCCACAGCGCGGTAGTATCTTCAGCCTCCAGCGCCGCAAGGAAACGCCGGGCCACTTCCTCCGGTGAACCTGAGGGATTTACCAGGGGGCATTCCTTCGTCTCACAGTTCCACAGGATCGAGGAAAACAGAAGAAGGAGTCCGAACGTGAGAGCGTACAAAATGCTTTTATTCTTCATCTTTCCGCCTCAGAGAATGAGAAACCCGCCCAAGAAGCGGCACGGGCCTGCTTCATAACAAGCAGTACCCGTGCCTTCTTGCAGCAGGCCAATCCACCGCAAGAGATCTCTATTCGTCTCAGATTCTAGTTGTCAGGCCATGCGGCCCAGGGATAGGTCCAGTCGTTGTCATGGTTGGCCGGATTGCCGACATCGAAACCTCCCACATACTCAACCGGATCGAGGAACGGGTTGGCAGCGTAAAGGGCATGAGCCAGTGGCATGTAATTGCCCGCCTGCAAAGCCGGAGATCCCGCCAGGGGACGGAAGTCGGGATTGCTGCCTGTCACTTCCGTAACTTCTCGTGGGGCAATCAACAGGGGGTCGTAGTTTCCGGTGCCGTTGTCAGCCAATATCTGCTCGATCCCGGGATCGGTCACCGAGTAGGGAGGGTTGGGGTATAATCCTGCCGCGGACCAGGCATCCCCTGTGTGAGGCAGGTAGGGGTCGGCCAAACACACCGCATCGAAATTCACCACGCTGGGCTGTGTCGTCCACTCGGAGCTTCTGTCCTTCCAGTGTCCTATCCCGTCCTTCAGGGGATCGCTGTCATAGTCGTTGTTGAAGAAGATAGCATAGTCGACGTCCAGGGAATCGGCATTGATGGTGCCGTCCGGCCAGGGAGCATCGCCGTAATCCTCAATCCAGGCATGCTCGTTGTCGTGCTGACAATCCAGGCCGGCGCTGGTTGCATCCATGCAGATGACGTTGTAAATCCTGCCGCCGGTTCCATGGCGCAGCTTCATATTCTCGCTGTTGGATACCGGAGCTCCCGAGCCTGAATAGCGGACCTCTTTGCCGCCCACTATGGTCACATTCAGGATCAGGGGGTTGGAGCCAGGCTGTAGATTGTAGTTGTTTTCCTGGTTGTCGCACTCCATCATTCGGTCGCCCCACTTACCCTGGTAGTTCACTCCGTCGAAGTACCCTCCGTAGCCACGCAATGCCACGAACTGGGCGGTAAACCTGGCCCCGTCGGTCCAGTCGAAATGATCGTCCCAGCACTCGCTGACCAAAACGTGCTTGGCGTTGTTGGTGCCGCCGAACCACTCGATGCCGTCGTCGTAGTTGCGGTGTACCTGAACGTAATCGATCAGGGTTCTGCTCCCTACTCCGTACATGGCTATTCCGTTCAGCTCGTTGTCCGGACCCAACTCCACCCCGGCGAACTCCACCCTCACGTACCGGAGCACCCCGGAGCTGTCCTCCTCGTTGCAGGGAGGATCCCCGCCGGGTGGGCAGTCACAGCCGAAGTCACCAGCGTCCCCCTCGGCAGTGCCGCAGCCGGTATTCATCGGGGAATATCCGAAAAGCATCAGGCCGCCCCAGTCTCCGCCTTCCCGAGAGCCGGTTCCGGCATTGCTGGTGAAGACGATGGGCAGGCAAGCCTCACCGTCGGCGATGATCTTGCCGCCCTGCTGAACGGCCAGGTAGGTGGTGGGCTGTCCCACGCTTCCGTAAACGGTGACGCCCGCATCGATGGTCAGTTCCTGGCCGCTGGTCACACTGCACTCCCCGGACATCACGTACTTGTGACAGCCGCGAGTCCACTGCTGTGTCCCCAGGCCGGCGGGCCTGGGGCCGGTGACGGTGATGGTGGTTGTGGGATAAAGCTCGAAGTCGACCCGGGTCATCTCTCCGGCTACCACGATTACACCATTCTGGGTCACGGTGGCGCTGTTAGGATCGTCGGTGTCCGTGCAATCCAGGTTATAGGTTCCCGGATCCGCCCCCTTCAGAATGTAGTAACCCACGCATTCGTCTGCGGATGTGGCGCTCTGCGCTGTCTCCTGGATAGTGATGGTAGCTCCATCAACAGCCCCTTCCAGGTGGGCATATGTGACATACCCATAAATCATGCCGGTTCCGCCGCAGGGGGCCGGGCCTCCCTTGTATAGGTACGTGACCAGGTAGACTATGTCTCCCACGTTGACCACGCAGTCGTGGTTAACGTCACCAGCATCCACGACCGGAATCGGCTCCGGTCCGCCCTTATAAAGGTAAGTGACCAGATACACCACGTCGCCCACGTTTATGACCGCATCATCGTTGGCATCCCCGATGGGATGACCGGCCAAAGCGGGCAAGCCCGACACAACCATCAAGCCCAACGCAAAAACCAGAGTCAAACAAAGCCATTTAAAACGCATTATCATCTCCTTCATTCGCCTCGAGTTAATTTACAACCTCATTAATACCAATCCGTTAACACAACGCCCTTGAATGAACGGAACCCGGTTGTCCGTTCCCTTTCTCAGCCCGGGTCATCAAGCAACTTTGCTGGTCTTTTGGCCGCAACAAGCCGTCCGACCAGCCTCACCACCTCCTCGGTCGAGTTTGAAAGTTGTCGATTTACTCCTTAAAGAATCCACCTACCTTGCCCACCTCGCAGAGCAAGGCTACTAACGGACTGCAACCTTTGCTTCCCAATTTAGCGGCCGGTGTTTCAGGAGAATTAAGGAGAGGTTAATTCTGTGTAAACGTGGCAAACAACAGGCCCTGAACGCGGTGTGACGTGGTATGTGAACCGGACGAAAAGCCTCTTGGGGAGGCCGATCTTCAAACCGAACGACTTCGAAACCCTAAGCTATCTAACCACCGAAACGGGCACAAGCCCGCCCGGACTTCGTGGCCTACGACTGCGGGCCTTGGGAAGTCGGCTCAAAGTCAATTATCGGTGACGACGAATTGTCTGCTCTCTTCTTCGTCGCGAGAGTCGTTCTGAGGAGGTTTCAGAAGGATGTCTTCGCCTCTCAAGATCCCCTCGACGGCTTTGATGAATTTCTCGGTTGACAGCCCTTGCAGACGATAGGTGATCCACCGCTTCCGATCCGGCGGTCTTCTTTCCTTCTTCAAATCGAGCACAGGTCGTACCCCTTATTATTTAAAGTGCTGCCAACTCCCTGTGAAAAACGTTCCAGTCGGATACCGACTGCTCCGATTTCAGCCTTTCCGGTGATTTGCCGGACCGGATGAAGAACGGACACAACAGGTGCTTTCCGCTGGTGCAGAACTTGTTGAGTTCCGAGAGATTCGGCACCATGGAATCGAACATCTCCGAGCCACACATGTTTACCTTACCCCTGACAAGCATTGGACAAGTCACTTCGTCTCACCTCCTTTTACTCTTCAGTGTCAAACATCCTCTCCAGCAGGCCAAACAGCCAAGAAGCGTTCGCGGGCACCGTCGGCTTGCCTCTGACCTTTCCCACCGCCAGGTAAATCAAAGCCCAGGATGAGGCCAGAGCGAGTAGCGTTAGAACCACATATTTGAGTGAGAGCATTTGTTAGCACACCTCCCTCTCGAATTGACTTCGACAGTAAGAACGAGGGCGGCGTTGCGGGGGAATTAAGGCTGGGTTAAATTAGTGTTAAAACTGGACATCTATCCAGGCTGCCCAATCTGGTCAAGAGATAGTTTGAAGCGGAGGGAAATGAGAAAGGAGGAGAGTCCTCTCAGCCTTCTAGCGCGAAAGCCTCTTTGAGAGGGGTGTGAGGGTTAGTCGAATCTGACCCGGGTGACGCGGGACCCCTATGCCTTTTTCAGGGTGCAACTGAACCTACTCCCCTTGCCAGGTTCGCTTTCCACCCGGATTTCGCCCTGATGAGCATCAATGATATGCTTCACAATGGAGAGCCCTAATCCTGTTCCCCCCAGCTCTCTTGAGCGACCCTTGTCTATCGTGTAGAATCTCTCAAATATCCGAGGTAGATCCTTTTGAGCTATGCCCACGCCGCTGTCGCTGACCGTAATCTCGATCAAACCATCCTTCTCCCGGGCCTCGACTTTGACCTTTCCCTTTTCAGGAGTATACTTGATGGCGTTGTCCAAGAGATTGGTGAGGGCTTGGGTGATCCTGTACCTATCTCCGACCGCCATCAGATCTTCCGAATCGGTTTCTACTGTCAGGCTCTGTTGCTTCTCGTCCGCGGAGCGCCTCAGGCTGTCAAATACCTCCTCGATTATCTCCTTCACCGAAAAGGCCTCGCTCTTCAGCTCGAACTCCTTCGACTCGATCTCGGATAGCTGTAAGAGATCGGAGATCAGCTTGTTCATCCGGTCGACATGTCGGCAGATTATGGAAAGAAACCGAGAGGATTGCTCGGGGCTTTCTATCGCCCCGTCCTGCAGCGCTTCCACGAATCCCCTGATAGAGGTTAACGGAGTCCTCAATTCGTGCGAGACGTTGGCCACGAAGTCCTTCCGAACCCGCTCCAGCTTCTTTATCGCGGTGATGTCGTGGAAGACGAATACCGCCAATATTCCGCCCTCGGTGGGCTGCCTGACCAGGGCCGATTCTATCATGATGTCTCTTTCCCTGGGATGAATGAATGAGACCTCCTTGCTCTTCTCCCTCCCGGTGGACAGCACCTCTCGGATGAACTGGTTAAGGTCATGATCTCTGATGACTTCGTAATGCGGTTTCCCTTGAGGGTCCTCGTCCAACTCGAACATCTGTCTCAGGGCATCGTTGAGCAGCAGGACCCTGCCCCCCCGGTCCACCGCCAGCACCCCCTCCACCATGCTGGAGAGAATGGAATTCAGTTGCGACTTCTCCTGAGTCATCAGGGCTATCTTGCGCGACAGATCTACCGACATCTGATTCAAAATCTGAGCCAGCTCGCCGATTTCGTCTCTGGTCCTGACCTTGATCTTCTGCTCAAAATCTCCTTGGGACATTCGTTTACCAACCAGCATCATTCTCCGCAACGGTCTGGTCACTGTGCTGGAAAACCAGAAGCTCAGGAGGAGGGAGAAGACGAAGGCGGCCGAAAGGCCAATCAGGCCAATATGGATGATGGTATTCTGACGCTCTTTCAGCTCGGTCAGCGGAAGCGCCAGCCTGGCCACGCCCACGATCCTTCCGCTCGCCATGACCGGCATCGCCACATAGAGCATGTCGGTCTTGACGGTATGGCTGAATCTTAAGCTCCTGCCCGGCTCACCCTGAAGTGCGGAAACCACCTCCGGTCGATCTCCGTGGTTCTCCATCTTCAGCAGATCCTCGTCGCTCCGGTAGGAATCCGCAACCACCCTGCCATCTAAATCGATAATTGTTATGCGACCTTGGATCCTGCGGCCGAGGCGATCTGCCAGACTGTCTGCCGCTCCCAGGTCCGAATCACCCGCCAGATGCGAAGCGAACAGCGAGGATAGAAGGTGCGCTTCACAGAGCATGCTCTCCTCAAGTTGGCCAAGTGAGCGTCTTTTCTCCGAGCTGAGAATCAGAATTCCGGCTATGCACAGGCCCAGAAAGCTGATCAGAAGGTAGGTCAGGAAAAGCTTTGACTGCATCTTCATATAGAACACCGCCGATCGGGCCAGGGATCACACCAGAGATTTGAGCCTTTTCAATTATAACACCCGGGCCGGGAAGAATCAAGCAAAACCCTAAGCGTATCGTTGCTGCAGATCAAACAGGTAATCTCGCCGGCCTTCAGCCCCGTCTGGTCAGTAATCCTTTTCTCTTACATGTCTTTACTTCTCCTGGGGACTCCATCCGAGTGTCTTTCATGAAGCTTTTTCTGGACGGTCAGTGAAAATGAAAGTTTTGTGAGGAGAACTTCAGAAATAGTTTGACTTTTCTTTGTCAAACATTATCATACTCGACAATTGATCGGTACCGCTTGTAGGATGGGATCCTATCATGTCAAATGGCGTTAAACCCCGGAGGGGAAAATGGTTCTGAAGCTGCCCCGACTGCTTCCCAAGGAAGAGAAATTCTTCGACCTGCTGGAGAGCTCGGCCAAGAATCTGCTGAAAGGGGCGGAAGCCCTGCAGGATCTGGTGCACGACTACGTGGATGTGGAGAGGAAGTTGAAGCGCATAAAAGATATAGAGCACCAGGGGGATGACATCATCCACGATATCATGGACAAGCTGGACAAGACCTTCATCACGCCCATAGACAGGGAAGACATTCACATCTTAGCTTCCGAGCTGGACGACGTTCTGGATGCCATCGAAGGTATTGCAAGCCGGCTCTACAACTTCAAGATTCCCGAACCTACTCCGGAGTGCGTCCGCCTGGTCAACATTATCTATCAGGGTGTGCAACAGATTGAGAAGGCCATATCCGATCTGGAGCACTTCGACAACCTCCGCCCCTTCTGTATCGAGATAAACAGCCTGGAAAACGAGGCGGATCAGATCTCCCAGCAGATGATCGGAAAGCTGCTAGACGAGGAGCCCGACTGGCGGAAGGCCATAAAGTGGAAGGAGATCTATGGCCGGCTGGAGACGGCTGCGGACCACTGTGAAAACATCGCCGACGCGATAGAGAGCGTAGTGGTGAAAAGTGCTTGACCTTCTGCTGCTTCTGGCCATCATCCTGGCGGCCTTGGTCTACGATTTCTTCAACGGCTTCAACGATTGCGCCAATGCCATAGCCACGACAATCTCCACCCGGGCCCTTTCCCCCCAGCATGCCATCATAATGGCTCGCACCCTCAATTTCTTCGGAGCGCTCAGCCACACCGCCGTAGCTGCCACCATCGGAAAGGGCGTGATAGACCCCCAGTACGTGAATCTGCCTCTGGTGCTGGCAGCACTCATCGGTGCCAGTGCCTGGACCGCTTTTGCCAGCTTCTCCGGAATACCTGTGAGCGTCTCACACTCTCTTGTGGGGGGTCTGCTGGGAGCGGGGTTCGTGGCTGCCGGGGTCAAGATCGTGGTGATGAAAGGGATCATAAAAATCACTGCGGCCATGTTGGTCTCCCCCATTCTCGGATTCTTAGGAGGCCTGCTGCTGATCGTTGCTCTTTCATGGATATTCAAGAACGCCGCTCCCAGAAGATTGAACTCTTACTTCAGGCGACTCCAGATAGTCTCGGCTGCCTGGATGTCTTTCTCACACGGAATGAACGATGCCCAAAATGCGATGGGCATAATAACCATGGCTCTGGTCAGCTACGGAGCCCTTTCCACCTTCAAGGTTCCCCTGTGGGTAATGATCGCCTGCGCCCTTGCAATGGGATTGGGCACCAGCATGGGAGGATGGAAGGTAATCAAGACCATGGGCAGCAAGGTGTTCAAACTGCAGCCCATCCACGGGTTCTCTGCCGAAACCTCCGCTGCGGCAGTGATAGCAGGGATGTCGTTGATCGGGACGCCCATCAGCACCACCCATGTGATCTCAACCGCCATCATGGGTTCCGGTTCTTCGCAAAGACTCTCCGCTGTGAGATGGGGATTGGTGAAGAATATCGTGATCACCTGGATCGTCACCATCCCCGCCTCGGCCGTCGTGGCAGGGCTTCTCTATTTCCTGTTCGGTTTGATTCCTTAATGGTCCCGGAACCACAGATACAGAGAAGCTGACTGGACATGCGGTCCGGCCGTTTCGTGACGATCGTTTTGTCAGGCAGACACTCAAAGACTGGATTCTGCTGCTTTCTCCTCGGCCCGGTCCTTGTCGGTTGAAAGGACACACTGTGAGCTTTGAACCGAAAGCACAGGTTTCAGGAACGGGATTTAAGGCGCAGCGATCAGGAGTCTACAGTCCTAATCCAGTAAGGGAATCAACAAGCTAGGGGCTTTGCCTCAACTTGTAGCCCACGTTCTTCACCGTCTCGATGGCTCGAGACAATGCCGGGATTTTCTCTCTCAGTCGTCTTACGTGAACGTCCACGGTGCGCATCCCGCCATAATAATCGTAACCCCACACCTGATCCATGAGGTAATCCCTGCTGAGGACCCGACCTTTGCTCCGCAGCAGGCACTCAAGCAGGTCGAACTCCTTGGAGGTCAGCTCGACCGGTTTGCCGTCCAAGGAAACCTCGTGCTTTGGTGGATCCAGGATGAGTTTTCCGTAACGATAGATCTTCTGCTTTTCCGGTTCCCTCCCCACCCTGCGAAGCATGGCTTTCACCCTTGCGACCAGTTCCTTGGGGCTGAAAGGCTTAGTCACGTAGTCGTCCGCACCCAATTCCAGTCCCACTATCTTGTCCGTCTCCTCCGTCTTGGCGGTAAGCATTATGATAGGAACGGTGGAGGTCTTGGCATCAGCGCGCAGTTCTCTGCACACCTCGAGCCCGTCCATCTCCGGCAAAAGGATATCTAAGATGATCAGATCGAAGCCTTCGGCTTTTGCCCTTCTAAGACCGGAAAATCCGTCCGGGGCATCCTTGAGAACGAAGCCCTCCTTCTCCAGGTAATGCCGGAGCAGGACCACTATATCCTTGTCATCCTCAATGGCCAGAATCTTCCTTTTCATGAATCAGCCTCCGCCGAGCCTCTCGCACAAGATAACACCAAGTTCCGATCTCGACAATCGAATTTTTCTCTCGGATAACGAGCTTCAGGGGAGACAGGTTTTCCGAAAATGGAGGGCAAAAACAAGAGCCGTTCTGCAAACCGGCCAAGTGGAGAGATCAAAACACTGACCGAAGCGCTGGAGGACGCACTTCCCGCTACACAGTATTCTGGCCGCCGCAAGCATGGCCAAAGGGCTGCCTTCTCAAAGGCAGCCCTTCAGAACTTGGTCTCATCGAAACACCTGACTGGCGGTCGTCCCCCTTGCTTTGAATTCGCGGCTATCGGTCGGAATCCTCCAGCTACACGCTATTTCAGCAACAGCATCTTCCTCGTCTCGCTGGCCCTGATCATCCGGTCGCCGCCTTCAACCGGTTCAGCTTCCATCCGGTAGAGATAGATCCCGGAGGCCACCGTCTCACCCTTATCATTCGTCCCGTCCCACTCGAAGGAGCTGTATCCCGAGGCCTGGGAATGGTCCGCCAAGGTCCTGACTCGCCTTCCCGACAAATCATAGATGGTCAGTCTGATATTGGCCGCCGGCATGCTGCAGGTGATAGTGGTCTTCAGATTGAATGGATTGGGATGGTTCTGGTTCAGAATAAAACCGGAATGACCGGACAACAGGGAGTCTTCATCCTCGACGCCCGACACCAGCACCAGGAAGACGGCCTCATTGGAATCGCACAGTCCCCCCGGATCGCAGGCCTTAAACCAGATGGTCTCAAGACCGCTCCAGCCCGGATCGGGAGCGGTTACGGTAGCCACTCGATCGGTTATGTCCACCAGCAACTCCACCTCTCCCCGATGCGACCAGATCATGGTCGAGTCATGGTGATCGGCATCCTCGACGTGGTCGTCTAAACTGATCGGCGCGAAGCTGCCGCTGTCCCCGATGGTCTGATCCGGGATGTCCGAAACCAAGGGTGCGTCATTGGATGCCGTCACGGTGAAGACCGCCTCATTGGAATCACACAATCCCTCCGGATCGCAGGCCACAAACCAGATGGTCTCGGAACCGTTCCACTCCGAATCGGGCACGGCCACGAAGACCACCCTATCGGTTATATCCACCAACAACTCTATTTCGCCCCGGTGGGACCAGATCATGACCGAGTCATCATCGTCCGGATCGGCCACGTAATTGCCCAGGTCGACCGAGGCGAAGCCTCCGTTCTCCGCGATGGTCTGATCCGGAATGTCCGAAACCACAGGTGGTTGGTTGGGCGCGGTAACTGTGAAGGTTGCCTCATTGGAATCACATAATCCTCCCGGATCGCAGGCCACAAACCGGATGCTCTCCGAACCGGTCCAATCCGAATCGGGGACAGTTACGGTGGCCACCCTATCGGTTATATCCACCAGCAACTCCGTTTCCCCCCGATGGGACCAAACCATGACTGAATCGTCATCGTCCGGGTCAACAACGTAGCTGTCCAGGTCGATCGAGGCGAAGCCTCCGTTCTCCGCGATGGTCTGATCCGGAATGTCCGAGACCACAGGTGGCTGATTGGGTGCCATGACCGTGAAGACTGCCTCATTGGAATCACATAATCCTCCTGGATCGCAGGCCACAAACCGGATGCTCTCCGAACCGGTCCAATCCGAATCGGGGACAGTTACGGTGGCCACCCTATCGGTTATATCCACCAGCAACTCCGTTTCCCCCCGATGGGACCAAAGCATGACTGAATCGTCATCGTCCGGGTCAACAACGTAGTCATCCAGGGGTACCGAGGTGAAGCTCCCATTCTTCGCGACCTCCTGATCAGGAATGTCGGAGACCACCGGTGTATCATTGACCGCCGTGACCGTGAAGACGGCTTGATTGGAATCGCATAATGCCCCCGGATCGCAGGCTTTAAACCAGACGCTTTCGGCACCATTCCACTCGGGATCGGGTACGGCCACGCTCACTATCCTGTCGGTTACGTCCACCAGCAACTCCGTTTCTCCCCAATGTGACCAGGTCATGGTTGAGTCGTGATCATCCGCATCGATCACATAATCGTCCAGGTCTATCGGACCGAAGCTCTCACCTTCAGTGATGGAGGAATCCGAAATGTCGGATACCAGGGGTGGATCATTCACTGCCGTCACGGTGAAAGTCGCCTCATTGGAATCGCAAAGTCCCCCCGGATCGCAGGCCTTAAACCAGACGGTCTCGGAGCCATTCCACTCCGAATCGGGTACGGATATCGAAGCCACCCGGCCGGCCACATCAACCAGCAACTCCGTCTGGCCCCGGTACGACCAGATCATCACAGAATCATCATTGTCCGGATCGGCGACGTAATCGTCCAAGTCGATGGAAGCGAAGCTGTCATTCTCCCCGATGGTTTGATCGGGAATGTCCGAGACCACAGGTGTATCGTTGAATGCCGTCACCGTGTAGGTGGCCTGATTGGAATCACACAACCCTCCCGAATCGCAGGCAACAAACCAAATGGTCTCAAAGCCCAACCAGTCCGGGCTGGGAACGGCCACGGTGGCCACCCGATCGGTAATGTCGACCAGCAGCTCAGCTTCACCCCTGTGCGACCAGATGATGGTCGAATCATCATCGTTGGGATCGGCCACGTAGTCGTCCAGGCTTATGGGAGGGAAACTGTCACCCTCGAAGATGGAGGTGTCGGGAATGTCGGAGACGATGGGCGGCTCGTTACCGCAGATGAAGTACGAAGCGTCGAAATCATCGATACCCGCCTCCACGACAGAGCCATCGTTTAAGTCCGAGGCCTCGAAGCGAACCCTAACTTGGCTTGTGAGCGTGACGAAGTCACCAACCATGAAGCTGTGCTCGGTCCACCCGGATGAGGTCACCGGTCCTATGGTCTCGGCCAAGGTCCAGTCTGTGCCGTCATTGTCGGAAACGTAGACACGAAACAGATCGTTGTTGGGATTGCTGCCGAAGTTGTTGGTGTACCACAAGGCGAAATGGACCCTGGCCTCGCCCCCAGAATTTAGATCGAGCGATGGTGATATCAACCAAGTGGTTCCACCATCTACGTCGGAATCACCATACACATTATCTGTAAGATAGCAACTCCCCGATCCGTCGAAATCGGCGGGCGGGTCGCCGCGATCCCCCCCGCCGGCAGGAACGCCCCGGTCCCAGGCGCCAGCCGTAAGATAGGGATCGTTCTGCACCAGCCAGCCCCGATCGGTTTCGAAGCTGTCAGCAAATACCGGGCTGAGCTCTCCGACCAGACAGGAATAGACGGAGGAGGGAGCATTGTAGGGGTTGTAAGTCACCCCGGAGACCAATCCCTCTGCGCTGAAGTAGTATTCCGGCTGGTCACTGCAATTGACGGGAGGCAGTGTGGCCTGGTACAGGTCGCCTCCCAGCGGCGTCAGGGCCGAGGTGAGATAAGAGCCACCGTCATAGCGATAGTGCAAAAGACCTGTGCCCGGAACGTAGGTGTCGCTGACCTCCTCGATTTGCACCGTGATGGTTGGTGAGCTGCCGGGAGCAATTATGTCCGGAAGGCCGCTCGGAAGGTTGATTCCCAATATGGCCGTGCCGTTATATTCCACGTAACTGGCGGCGTATCCTATTCTGGAACAATCATACGGCATTCGCATGTACCCCCCCTCGCCCCATCCCGGACCCCACGAGTTGCGCATGATCCAGACACCAGCGGTTCCCTGATTGTCGTCCCAGCCGACTATGACCACCCCGTGATTGATGGCTTGGTCTTCGCAGCCGTTGAACACGCCGCCGGTATAAGCCTGCATGGCAGCATTGGCGTAGACCGTCACGGAGACCGGACCGTAGTCCAGAATGGCCTGCTTTATGGAACTCACCGGGGGAACCCCGTAGGAGCTGCCAACGTAGCCCCAACTATCGATCAGATACCGGTGGGGATAAGGGCAGTTGCAGGGAAGGTCGGAAGCCGTGTACGGAAAGGAGGCTTCCAGCACCGCTCCGGTACCTCCGCATGGGTCTGTCTTCCACTGGTGGTAATCATGCGCCCACCAACCTCCCCCACAGCCAAAGCCGTCCGAGTTGCAGCTCACCAGCCACTGCTCGGAGAGGTCAACCGTCAGGTTGTCCTTGAGCTTGATATTGCATTCCAGCGGCCCGACCGTGCTGAAAGCCCAGCAGCTCCCGCAGGAGCTTTGGTTTTTGATCGGCGTGCATCCGCCCGAGTCGCACCAGCTGAACGCCTCCGGCAGAGCTTTGGTGGGAGTGCAGGGATTGAAGTTTGCACCCGCCTGCCAGTTCTCCGGAGCCCTCATTCCGCAGAGCTCATCCAGAGAGTACTGGGTGGCCGGGTTCTCGCCGACCGTGAAGGTCCAGCCCTCGGTCTCTCCCTGCTTCCGCAGGCTGTCGATATCGGCGCTCGAAAGCCCCGCCGCCGAGGAGATCTGTGCCGTCAAGAGCAAGAGTGAGAAGGCTACCGTTGACAGTTTTGCTGTTTTCGTCGGACTCATCATGTCCCTCTCCTGTTTCAGGCTGTTGGCGTTCGCAACTTGTGACAAAGCCACTCCTACAAGAAGTGACCGACCGACTTGGTGTGAAAGATCAGACTCCGGATCGCAGACCGGAGCATACCTGGTGCCCACATCCCCATGAACAGCAAACAAGATCGACGGGGCAAGCTGTAGAGATCAAACTAAAGTGTGGAATATCTCAGCCCCAGGCGGATGTCACAGGCTGAGGTCCTGGGCCTTGGTTTCCTCCGCCCTTCCTCTAGCATATTACATCGGCATGTTGTCGACGAAATCTGAGCAAGACGGACTTTTTGCGCCCAACCGTTTTGTCTGTGAAAAAGGTGGGGGAGGTGGAAAGATAAGTGATGGAGGCGAACTAGCTAAAAAAGCGGAAGACGGGGCTCGAACACTTTTCGAGTCCCTCTCCAAGCTATTGACAGATGGGCTATTGCATGCACGGTCGATAGGTTGCCGGATTTGCGGTAACCCATGACAACCCATGACAACCCCGGAAAACGGAAGTGGTTTTGAAACAGGATTGAAACAAGTGGCGTTTACCCTGCCGCTCGACTCACTATATCTCCGATGCAGTGGATGCCGGGCGTAACAAGGGGTGTCGAGCGACCCGGCACCCGCATCATCCAGTGATGTTTCATTTGGGCCGATGATCCCGGGGATGATATTGGGGAGAACACTTCCCCGGGTCCCTTGGCGATCGTCTCCGATTCCGATGATATAAATTAATCCGGTCCTATGAAGCGGATTCTGAGAGAAAGAACGTGCCGAGCGGTGGTCGGCCCAAAAACATCTAATGAACGTAAGCCTGCCGGAGTGTTTAGGCGGAGCTTGGCTTGAAAACGATGCTCGAAGGAGTCCACATCATCCACTCCATCCCGCGTCGCAGGGCGCGAGGACAGCGTTCTCTAAGAGTCAACCAGAGCATAGAGCAGTGCACCAGAGGAAGTCGGAAAAAGCCTACTCCCCTCAGATCAGGCTCAATTCGGTAGGAGACAGTTCGAAGGACTCGATGGTACTACAGCGAGAAGACTCCTACAGGTCCCTCTTTGCCTGCTTCTTTAGCCTTGCATTCCTCTTGAGAAGATACAGCCCGCCAAAGACTATGGCCAGTACTATAATGATTATCCAGGTTGTCACCTTTAGCTCACCTCCTTCCCTTGCTCTATTTTGCCATATCGGAGAGGGCCTTATAAAGGTTTATCATGGCTGGCCCCACTAATATAACCATTAGCTCCGGGAAAATCAACAGCACCAAAGGAAAAACCAGCTTCACCTGAGTCTTGTGGGCCGTCTCCTCGGCCCTCTGCCGACGCTTGACTCTCAGCGAATCGGCGAGAACTCTCAAGGAGCTGGCTACGCTGGTTCCCAGTTTGTCTGCCTGAATCAGCATCACGGCCAATGACCTGAGCTCGTCCACGCCTGTTCTCCGGGCCAGGTTGCGGAAGGCCTCTGCCCTGGTTTTGCCGATCAGGATCTCCTGGTTCACCAGATGAAGTTCCTCGCTCAAGGCCCGGTAAGTATCTCTGGTCTCCTCGGTGATCCTCTGAACAGCCGCATTCAGGCTTAATCCGGCCTCCACGCACACCACCATCAGGTCAAGCACGCTGGGAACGGATCGCCTGATCTCATCTCTTCTTCGGCTGATCTTGTAGGATACCCAAAACCTGGGAGCGAACGCCCCGACCAGCAGCCCGGCGAACACTGCAAAGGGAATCAGCGCCGGATCGGCATGAAGAAACAGACATAGAAACAGACCGGCCACTCCCAAAGAAATCGCTCCGAATAGCCGCAATCCCTGGTAGTTGAACACGCTCTGATGTCCCCGGTATCCCGCCTGCGCGAGCCAGATTCTGGTGCTTCTGGCTTCGCCCGCACTTAGTCCGATCAGGTCCGCTGCGCCTTTAAGCGGAAGGGCTCTCTTTTTCTCCTCCGTTTCCTCCACCCCTTGTTCCTCCAGTTCCCTCAGACGAAGTCTGACCGGGTCCTTGGCCTGAGCAAGAAGATACAACATCCCAAAGGAAAAGAGGAACACCCCCAGAAACACAAAGCCTATGATCAGGTATACCGCCATGAGATCACTCTATATGCGAATGTCTACGATTCGTCTTATCACCCAGATACCCAGGATCTGCATTATGATGGCCCCACCCAACATGAAATTGCCTGCCCTCTCCACCAGCAAGGTTTTGAGGTATTCAGGATTGATTGCAAGCAGCACGATAGCCGTGATTATGGGCAGCAGAACCAGGACGAAGCCGGAGAGTCTTCCCTGGGCGGTAAATACTCTCACCTGCCGCTTAAGCTGAAACCGCTCTCTGATAGTGCTCCCGATCTTCTCCAGGATCTCGACCAAGTTGCCGCCGGTCTTCTTCTGAATGGTCAGCGCGGTGGTAAATAGTCCCAGATCCTCGCTCTCCACCCGCGTTTCCATGTTGGACAAGGCATCCGTCAGGCCGATGCCCAGATTCTGCTCCTCAAAGGCGATGGCGAATTCTATTCCCACCGGGTCGGGGATCTCCTTGGACACCATGCTTAACGAGGATTCTAAGGAGAATCCCGACTTGAGGGCGTTGGTTATCAAATCAATCGCCTCAGGCAACAGGGACTCAAAGTCCCGCTGCCTTTTCGTCTTTTGTCTCCGGACGTAGATGTAGGGGAGGCTGGCTGCGGCCAAACCGGCCGCCAGAGCTAAGAGGATGCTGTCCAAGAAATTCAGTATCAGGAGAGACACCAATCCCCCTAAGGATAACATTCCCAGGACCAGAGCTCCCGCCTTCATGGGAATGCCGGCCTGATCTATGAGACGCTGAAGGTTTTGAGAGAATCTAAACCTGGAGAGGAGCCGATTCATCGCCGGGATCCCGCTCAGCTTATCGTCCCGCAGGATTGGATAGAATGCCTCCCCCTCCACAGGGGTCTCAGCGGTCAGACCATCCAACCTTTTTCTGATGGCCCGATGCCGCTTTCCCAGCTTTTCGCTGAAGAGCAGATAGATTGCCACCGCGGCCAAGAAGGCTGCCGAGAAGACCGCCAATGCTATGTGTACGAGCATGGAATTCTCACCTCTTATGGAATTCTCACCTCTTAAGGACTGAAGAGCTCAGTGGGCAAATGGACGCCCGACCGAATCATTCTCTCCATGAACTTGGGGCGGATGCCGGTGGGTCTGAAATCACCCAAGACCTTACCATCTTTCTCTACGCCGGTCTTTTCAAAGTTGAAAATCTCCTGCATGGTGATGGTCTGCTGCTCCATTCCCACGATCTCGGAGATGCTGGAGACTTTGCGGGTGCCGTCACTAAACCGGGCAATCTGTACCACCAGGTCGATGGAGGAGCTGATCAGCTCCCGGATGGCTTTCTCCGGTATGTCTATTCCGGCCAGAAGCATCAAGGTCTCCAGTCTCAGGAGAACGTCCCGGGTGCTGTTGGCATGAATTGTGGTCAGTGAACCGTCATGGCCGGTGTTCATGGCCTGAAGCATGTCATATATCTCGGAACCTCTGACCTCCCCGATGATTATCCGGTCGGGCCTCATTCTCAGACTGTTCCTGACCAAGTCTCTCTGGGTGACGGTTCCCTTTCCCTCGATGTTGGGAGGTCTGGTCTCCAGCCTCACCACGTGAGGCTGCTGCATTTGAAGCTCGGCAGAGTCCTCGATGGTCACGATTCTCTCATCCGGAGGGATGTAGGCGGAGAGGATGTTCAGCAGGGTGGTTTTTCCCGCTCCGGTTCCGCCGGAGATCACCACGTTCAGCCGGGCCTTGACCATCCCCTTCAGAAGCTCCACCATGGGAGAGTTCAATGAGCCATTCGCCAGGAGGTCCTTGACGCTCAGCACGTTTATCCGAAACCGACGGATGGAAAGAATGGGGCCGTCCAACGCCAGGGGGTAGATTATGGCATTGACCCTGGACCCATCGGTCAGCCTCGCGTCCACCATGGGAGAAGACTCGTCTATTCTGCGCCCGATCGCGGATACGATCCGGTCGATGATCAGCATAAGGTGATCGTCATCCTTGAACTTGGTGTCGGTCAACTCCAACTTTCCGTGCTTTTCGATATAGACTTGGTTGTAAGTATTCACCAGAATGTCCGATATATCCGGGTCGTGCATGTATTGTTCTATCGGGCCCAAGCCCAAAGTCTCGCTCTGTATCTCGGTGATCAAGCGCTCCTTGTTCTCCGGACTGAGGAACAGATCTTCCTCGGAGAGGAGCCTTTCCAGCACCTCCTTGATCTGATCCCGCAGCGTGCCTCGGTCCACCGTGGTCAGGACCGACAAATCCAGGCTGTCGATCAGCTTCTGGTGAAGCCTGTTCTTCAGTTCCTGGAAGCTGTCTCTGCGCAGGTGAACCGTGCCGGGATTATCCTGCTTGACCGTTTTGGTGTTCTTGTTCTTGTTGTTACCGAACCGCTGTCTCAGATTCATCAAAATCTCCTCTTTAAGTGAAACGAGGCTAATCTCTCAGCTCCACATACAGACTTCGGCTCCAGTCAGGGATATCATTAGCCAGTTCTAAAATGCTTTTTGCCAGGTTGGATTCAGCCTTGTGATTCACCAGGGGGACTCCCGAGTTAACCGCGTCTATGGCAACCGGATAGTTGTTGGGAACCACCCAGCTCACCGGATATCGGAGGGTCTTTTCGACGTCATCCACCTTCACCGAATCCTTCTTCCCCACCCGGTTGACCACCACTCTCACCTTATCGCGAGGATAACCCAACTGCTTGAAGACGCCCAATGTTCTCTTGGCGGCTCGAACGGCCGAGAAGTTGGGCACGACCACCATTATTATATGATCGGACAGCTCGAATACTTCCAGATTCTTGGAGTCAAAGTTGTGGGGAGTGTCCACGACCACGTAGGAGAAGGTTGAGCGCAGGTGGCTCACGATCTGGTTTATCTGAGAGGAGCTGACGTTGTCCGAGTCCGCCGGATTCTTCGGTTCGGGCAGCACGAAGACTCCCGACTCGTGCCGGGTCATACAGCTCTGGAGCTTGACCGGGTCGACTCCGCCATCCTCATTCAGGACGTCTAATATGTTGTACTCCGGGGAGAGATTCAAGAAACTGGTGACGTCGCCCAACTGCAGATCCAGATCGATCAGGGCGGCTTTGTTCTCAGCCCCCCGTGCCAGGGCCGAACTCAGGTTAACCGCCAGAGTGGTCACTCCCAGGCCGCCCTTCTTGCTGAACACCGAGATCACCTTGCCTCTGGTCGGGGCTTGAACCCTGGCCTGTTCCCTGGTTTTGAAAACCTTATTTATGGCTTTTTTCAACTCTTCTGAGTTTATTGGCCGGCCCAGGAACTCCTGGACACCCGCCCTCATGGCGGAGATGACCAGATCCGGACTTTTGTCCGCAGAACTCACAAATATGGATATATCGGGAAACTCAAGTTTCATCCGCTCAATCCACTTGAGAGTCTTATCGGAATCCTTGGAGAGCTCTAAGATCAACACGTGAGGCTTCGAAGCCCTTATCGCTGGAAAAGCCTCCTCCTGCCCCTTGGCCACGCAGGCGACTTCAAGGTTCCTTTGTTGATCAAGCAGATCCCTCAGCGTCTTCCGTGACGATTTCTCTGTGTCAATTACGACTACTGTAAGTTTACCTGCCATCATTCCCTCATGAACAGTCTCTTCATTCCACCAACACCACCGCGGACATGAAGCCTCCCGGGCAATCCGGGTCGGTGACGCCCTCGGTTATGGTCGTTATGAACCGCCCGTTAAGCAACAATTCCCCACTCACGAACTGGTGGCGCTCATCCAAGAAAAGAACCAATATATTGGATATGGTCAGATACTTTCTGCCGTTGAGGTCCGTCTGCAGTCCCAGGGTCGGATCGAAGGCTGGAGCCTTTATTATCCTCGGGCTGTTGTCGCCATAAAGGCTCCCCATCACTGTTCCGGTGGCGTCATCCCAATATGCATCCGGGTCCAGGTCCCAGAGCTCGTCGAGCGCGTTAGAGGTTGGGTTGGCGAAGTTTCCCGGTTCCACCTGCAGCAGGTCTCCAAGGCTCACAATGAAAGGCTCGCATTCCCCGCTGATCCACCTCACAACAGAGACCGTGCCTGTATATACAGGGTCTCCCGTGTTTATAGGTCCGAAACAGACCGTATAATACCAGAACATCCCGAGACTGGCGGTGGCTGCCTGCAATCTGAAGGTCACCGTATCACCGATGTCGTCCGGCGCCTTGTAGCCCGTTAGCTCCGGGTCGTAAAACTCAGCCGGATCCCAGACTCCATTCTCATTCCAATCCATAGTCAGAGGTTCTCCCGGCTCCCAGCCCCCGCTTGCATTCACATCGTCATACTCGTCATCGGGCGTCCAAATGCCGTTACTATCGACATCATCCCATCTGTCCGGCGGGCAGAAAGGCTTCAGGCAATCGGTACCGCAGATCTTTTCCACTCCGGCCATGGCTGTGGCGGTAATCTCCTCCTGGTTTGTGAGCAGCGGATCCAAGACCTTCAGGAAGTAGGTGGTGACGTAATCGCCTGTCCCGGTGGTAACCCTGACCAGGGTCGGCTGGGGAAAGGTGACCTTGTCCGGGGTTATCACCACTGACCGATCGATCTCCTGCAGGGCCACGTTAAGAGAGCAGACCCTTATGGCCTCCGCAGTGGCCGCCGCCTCTTTGTCCTCTTGACTGCCCGAGGTTGTGGCCAGCATCAAGGCCCCGGCCAACGCTCCGGCATCCGCCGCATTCTGCAACTGAGTCTTGGCCAGTTGAATCAAGGACATGTCGATGGCCACCACGGCAAAACCAAAGACCATCACTATGGCGACGGCGATCATTATCACCGATGCCCCCTCTTCGTCCTTCAGAATTCTCCTTACAAATCTCATGACGGAATCCTCCTATCCCTCCTTCTCAATCTCCGGCACTACTTCTTCCAGCGTGTCCGGCTCTGTGCCGGGAAGGGGAGGGATTATCTCTTGGGCTATGGAGGTGATTATCCTGGGTGAAATAACGATTAACAACTCGGTTTCTAGCTTTGTGGTCTCCTTTCTGGAGAAGAAGAAGTTGAGCAAGGGGATGTGCCCCAGGATGGGAACCCTCTTGACCGTCCTTACCTCCTCCGTGGACAGCAGCCCACCCAGAACCACTGACTGCTCGGAGTTAAGCTCTACGGTTGCATCGGCCTTGCGCGAGCGAAGGGCCGGTACGTCCCACCCGGCGAATGAGACCGCATTGGCCCAGTCCAAGCTCGAGACCTCCGGGGTGATCTGCAAGTTGATCAGGTCAGTGTCGACCACGGTGGGCAGGAAATCCAATCTGACCCCGTATTCTTTCCACTCGATGCTGACCGAGGGGGCTCCGCCTGACGACACCGCCTGAGCAATCGGAACCGGAACCTCTCCACCGACTAAAAAGCTGGCTTCCTCGCCGCTCAGGCAGAGCAGCCTGGGATTGGCCAGAAGTGTCAGATCACCCTTTTCCTGTAACGCCTTGAAGATAACGGAGAATTCTCTCTTGTCTCCGAACCACCTGACAACCCCGGTAATGCCGTCCTGCGCGAACATCTTCCGGCTGTTCGGGTCGGGGCTGGTCACTTGACCCGAATAGGTGCCCAGTATCTTATCACCCCTCTTTATGTGGCTGGGGTCACTATCCACCATCAAGAAATCAATACCATACTCACTTAAGGCTCTCCTGTTGACCTCCGCCACCTGCACCTCCAGAACCACCTGCTGTCCGGAGATATCTCGTTCCACCTTCACGTCGTAGGCGGTGTGCCTCTTGGATTCTCCCCATACGATCAGGGTGGTGATGCCCACCTCCTTGCCGATTACAACCAGCTCAGTCGGCGTTACGGTGACCGCGTCGGCGATATCCTGGTTAGCCAGAGACACGGTCTGGACCTTCTCCGGATAAGACAGGACTATGGATTTTCCCTTCATCACTCTCAGAAGCTGATTGTCAGCTTGCGAGAGAGAGATGAAAGGGCCAAATGCGAACAGCAATGTGGCTAAAACCAAAAATCCCCCGATTCCAATTTTAGCTCCCTTTAGCAATTTTCATCTCCTTTCAATGGATCACTCTAAACCGACTCTCCAGTTCCGCGAATCTTATTCTTTCTCTTCCTTCTCAGGCATGGCCGGGGCCTCTTTTTTCTTCTCAGTCCCCCTAAACATGGTGACGGAGTCGGTCTTCGGTGTCTTCACAACTTCTTTTATTCGATCTCTGTAAACGATTTTTGGCTTGGGCTGCTGTTTCGTCTTCCCTTTCAGGATACCTGTCTTGCTCTGCGGGTCAACGGTTGCGATCTCATCATCAGTGGGGTTTCTCAAGGCTAAGTGGAGTTTCCCCTCGCTTCTGGCCAAAGCCAGGTCCTGGGCGCCCTCCGGCTCAACCAGGAGGGTAACCGCCTGGACGGTGATCACCTTATCGCCTTTCTGCTGGGTCTTCTCCCCTGCCGCCAGGACCTCGATGTTCTGCAGAATGGTCTTGGCAACGGCATCTCCGACGGTTCCCGGCTGTTTGACCGTCAGTATCACGTCTACTCTATCTCCGGGAAGCACGAAACCCGAGACTCCCGAGACCTTATCCACCTCGATGGATGAAGCTCTCTTGGTCGGCTCGATCAAAAGCGAAAGACCGCCGCCCTTGGAGGAAAGCTTGGAGTCTAAGATCGGCTCGTTCTCCATCAGGAAGACCTTGGTGACCTGACCCGAAAGGCTTTCCGGCATGGCATAGGAACCTTTGGCAACGCTGCCCAGGGGAAACATGGCCACCTTCATGTCGGCCTCGTCCAGAATCTCTCCGAAGGTCAGATCCTTGGACGCCACCACCACCGGCTCCACCTCCAGGCCCCTCTCGGCCGATTCGGTCTTAAGGTAGATGTAGGTCAGCCCGCTGGCGACGGCCGCGAAAGCAACGGCCAGGATAATAACTACGAAAATCGCTACTTTTCTCATCGATCAGTCACCTCCTCAAATCGGAGATAGGTTGGCTCAGGTCAACCTCCGGTCGGTGCTTCCGCAAACGACCCGGGACCGGGGATCTTCCGGCAAAACCGTCCCCCGCCAGGTTCATCACTCCAACCTCATTACCGTCTTACCTTTCAATTCGAACGTTCCCATAAACGGGTCAAGAATGCCGCCGCTCAGCACCTCGAAATCAGTTTTTACAGTCACATCGACCTTCCTGTTGGGTGTGTCGTAAAAAATGATGACCTCTGTCGGAGTAACATTTGCGGCATTCAGTACCTCCATAACCCGCCCGTGGGCAGAGGTGCTGTCACTGACCACGGCCAGCCTGGCTCCTTCCCGAGCGGCCGTGTGAAGCACGTTCTTGACCATGATGGCCCTGCCGAACTCGGTTATGCCGAACAGCACCATCAGCACAATCGGCAGGAGTATGGCGAACTCGATTATGGATTGACCCTCTTTATCTTTTGAAAAGAGCTTTCTCATTTCCGAATTTGAATAACCTCCTAGACGATCTTACCCGCGGCCAGATAAAGCAAGGTTCCTGCACCAATGGCCACGCCGTAAGGCATGCTGAAGCTCTTCTTGAAGACCGCGGCTCCGGCTGCGGGCGCCTGGAACAGAAATACACATTTCATGAAGAGGACTATTCTCTTGAGCATCTCGATCAAACTCCTGTTGGCCACAGCCATCACAATGGCGATTATCCCGCCGACAAGGCTGGTATAAAGAAATACGTTTAAGACGGCGTGGCTGCCCAACAAAGATCCCAAGGCTCCCATTAGTTTTACGTCTCCTCCTCCCATGCCGCCCAGAAGATATGGCAGCATCAAGAGGCCCATCCCCACCACTAACCCTAGCAACGCAAAAAGCAACCCGTTCCAGCCATTGCCCAGGAAGTTCAGCACGAACCCCAGGGCAACGGCTGGAAGGGTAAGACAGTTCGGTATTTTGCGCCGGCGCAGATCCGAATACATGGCCAAACAGACGAGGGCTACCACCAGAACGAGGATATGGCCATTTGCAGCAAAAAAAGGTTTCACTTTCTTGTCCTTCTTGAACACGGGCAGAGGTGTGTGCTGACATGCAGAACACTCCTTCCCGGCCGAGTCCATTCGTAGGTTTGTTCATCATTCTTAGGTTAGCGCGTCCCTGATGGCTGTGTAGATAGTCACCAGGATCGGACCGATCAGCTTGATGATTCCGATGGCGACGATAGAAATGAAAAACGCCAGGAGCGCGTATTCGATGATGTCCTGTCCGCCTTCGTCCTTGAAGAATGCCTTAAGCTTCTTCAGCATGTCTCATCCCTCCTTTCCTCTCGGTATGGTCTATCCGAACTGTCGCTGTGCGCTTCCAATGCACGAACGTTAATTTTTCTTTTCATCTATATCTTGTCGATCGCCTCAGCCGCGCCCACACCTCTCCCGGCACAAAGGCTGAAGTGCGAAACTGTCTTCAGCCACAGCGGCACCCATGAATCGGCGGTCGAGAATATACAATGTTGAATTCCTCTTGGCAACATAAACTTCAGAAAATCGGTTACCTGGTTGATTTTTGACTGGCTAAAGGTGCAAACAACGTGCCCAAATAGAATACCCTGCCCAGAGGCAGGGTTGACTTCAAGACTTCGAATTCTTATTATCTGGTTTACATGGGCTTTCGGAAGACGTTCTCCCTCTTGAACAACAACGCCTTGTGCCGACAGACCTTGGTGTGTCAGAAGCGTGCAGACTATGCCTGAAAGAGCTTACATGTTTTGTGCAAACTCACGGCCCGGCGCAACACTCCCCCATAAGGTAATTTACGCACTATCGTGGGGTGAAGTTGACCCTATTTATCCCCTTCGTTCTGACCGAGGCTCTTTCTTGTCCTGTATCCCAGAAGCTAAGGCTTCTCGGCATGGATGTTGTCCAAAACAGCGGTGGGTCAGGAACCCCGTGCTCCTTACCTGCAAGCTGCAAGCACATCGTCGAATGTCGGCTAAGAAACTCGTTCATCCCGAATTCACACCGGCTCGGGCAGGAGACTGCAAGGGATTATCGGTGCGGATCATATTCCTTGATTTTTCTTGAGAACATGCTATCCTACCGTTGCCGATCGATGTCGGCGTGATACGACCTATTGCGAAACGGTGCTTAAACCTCAATGAACGACATTGAGCCTACAAGAGAGCCGGGAGACGTCAGAGCTAAGAATCCCTCTCGCGGTCCCAAGCGGCAGGTCCGGTATGACAACATGCGGCACCTGGGTCGCATCTCCCTGATCGTGCTCGCCGTTGTCGTGAGCGTTGCCTTCGCGTGGGGTTACGGCTGGATCAGCTGGCATAAGGCACAGCAGCCGTGGGTGACGGATCTCGCCAAGTTCTACATGTCGGCGAGGCAGTACCTCGACGGCGGGGATATCTACGACGAAATCCCCTACTCCAGCTTCGGCCCGATGCCCCCCGAGTTGACAACAACACGGGAGAATTTCCACCCGAATCTCAACCCCCCGTTTCAAACCCTCCTGTTCACACCCCTGGCCTCCTTAGATTTCACTACGGTCTACTGGGTCTGGCTTGCTCTATCTATCGGTTGTGGGGTGGCGGCCACAATCCGCCTTTCGCGCGAAGCCGGCAACATCCTGGCCTCCCGGACCGGACCGCGGATTCAGACGCCGCTTCTACTCTATGCCTTGTTCTGCTCGTTTCCAACCTTGATCGGACTCACCCTCGGCCAGTTCTCGATGATTCTGTATCTTTTGGTTGTCTCCGCCTGGATTGCGGTTCGACGCGGGCGGGAGGTAACCGGCGGCCTGTTGAGCGGACTCGCAATCAGCCTGAAGCCGTTCGCGGGCGCGTATTTGCTGCTGTTCCTCTTCTTGCGCAGGTGGCGTCTGTCCGCCGCATGCGGATTGTCGGTTCTCGCATGTACTTCTGCAGCGGCCCTGGCAATGGGGATAGAGTCCCATCTAAGGTACCTCGAAATCCTACAGGGCCTCACCTGGTTCGGATCCGGCTGGAACGCGTCGTTGCTCGGATTCCTGGCCCCCATCCTTGGCGGACCGGAAGACGCGTCCTGGATGGACTGGCCCACCCTTTCCTCCGGACTCAGCTTGACCATCGGCGTGGCCGGCATAGTGTTTATGGGCGGATTGGCGCATCGGTCTCAATCACGATTTGACCGCCTCGGGGTGGACCTCGGTTTTGCTCTGGTTGGTCCCCTGATGCTCCTCATTTCGCCGCTCGGCTGGAGCTACTACTTCCCTATCCTGCTGCTCAGCGCAGCCCTGGGTGTGAAGTACTCCCGTGAGGTTAAGAACGGCAGGCGCTGGCGCGTCCTAATCTTCGTCGCTTGGCTGCTAAGTGTCCCTTGCTACTCCCCGATGATGGCCCGCGACATAAGCAGGCCGTTGCTGTGGTTTACCTATCCGGCGCTCGACACCTATGCCCTACTGCTAATGGTCGCAGCCGTTGCAGGTCTCCATTTGGCTTATCTTCGCGACCACCCGCCACACCCTGTGCCCGCCAACGACTCTCTGCGCCCTGCAGAGGAATCCATTGGGTGATGGGGTAGTTCTCTACCCCCCCCTCTGGCAGGAAAGAAGGAAATCACACAGAGATTTTTCTGGGAACAGCGGGATGAAATGAGGATAGCGCCGACGGTGTTCGAACAGACCCTTCCAGAACATTTCTTGACATGATTCCGCGCACTGCTTATATTCGCGGGTGACCCCTACGGCAGACCACAGCGTGAGTATCGTCAGGCGAGGGGAAAGCCGTAACGGACTACCGAGAGGAGTCGATATGCTAAGGGTGATTGCGTTTGCCTTACTTCTTCTTGCGCCTGGTACAGTCTATGCGGGTACCACACCTGAGGACAGCCCGACCGGAGGTGGGCACAAGGCGCCGCCCACTGTATCGGTCGATAGCCCGGTGGGAGGCGAGGAGTGGTGCATCGACAGCAGTTACAGCATCACCTGGTCTGCTTCGGATGACACTTTGGTGACGAACATAGCGATATACTATTCTACCGACGGGGGAGCGGGCTGGATCACCATATCCGATGCCGACACAAATGACGGCACCTATCCCTGGACCGTACCCAGTACCCCTTCGACTCAGTGCCTGGTCAAGGTCATAGCCTTCGATGCGACCGACAGCACGGAGGATGTAAGTGACAGTAACTTCACCATAAAAGACTGTCAGGCCCCCACGGTTGATATCACCAGTCCGGTGGGAGGTGAGGAGTGGTGCATAGACAGCAGTTACAACATCACCTGGTCTGCCTCGGATAATGTCGGGGTGACCAACATAGCGCTGTATTACTCCACCGACGCAGGAGCGGCCTGGATCAACATTTCGGACACCGAACCCAACGACAGCGCCTACTCCTGGACCGTACCGAGTACGCCTTCGACTCAGTGCCTGGTCAAAGTCATAGCGTTCGATGGAACCGACAGCACTGCCGATTCAAGCGATGGCAACTTCACTATCAAGGATTGCCAGGCCCCCACGGTTGATATCACCAGTCCGGTGGGAGGTGAGGAGTGGTGCATGGACAGCAGTTACAACATCACCTGGTCTGCCTCGGATAATATCGGGGTGACCAACATAGCGCTGTATTAT
>Ga0180435_10000589_pt1 | contig 38143 bp, 28 predicted proteins | sample SS_ome_3_FD_132467 | JGI IMG/M metagenome (GOLD analysis project Ga0180435, IMG submission 132467) | Hypersaline lake sediment archaeal communities from the Salton Sea, California, USA - SS_3_S_1 metaG | ecosystem: Environmental > Aquatic > Non-marine Saline and Alkaline > Hypersaline >... | reverse complement strand
GCCAGAAGCGATCCCGCTCCGTCAGCGCTCGTCTCGATCCCATATCACCCCTCCTTCGTTGAAGGAGGAGCACCGTCGCTCAGCTCACGACGATCGGAAACATGGGGTTCGTTGAGCGCTTACGGTCTTCCCCGACGAGCCGGGGCGCTCGTCCCCGGCGAATGGTCGGGCCGGCGGGACTTGAACCCGCGACCTCTTGACCCCCAGTCAAGCGCGCTACCAGACTGCGCCACGGCCCGACGAGCGCGTAGGTTTAGCTCACGCGATCCCCAGCGTCGATGCCGGAAGCCCCGGAAACGACAGGGAAATCCGACCGGGAGGTCGATGCGCCGTGCCTTCCGCTCAGAGCTCGAGGTCGTCCTCGATGGGGCGCCCCATCCAGTCCTCGCGGCGTCGCTTCGCGTCGAGGTCCTCGGCGCCCCCCACCGACGCCGCCGAACCGAAATGGTCCAGGGCCACTGCATGGATCGCCCTCGGCACGCCGTTCGAGAGCGCGTGGATCCGCAGGGCCTCCGCCTCGTCCACCCGCGCGATCTCGACCCCCGGAAAGCCGGCCCAGCGCATGCGCGCGCGAACGTAGTCCCCCGTCTCCGCCGGACTCAAACGCGTGCGATGGCGGATCTCGCGCGGCCCGAGCGCGTGCAGCGCCGCGAGCAGACGGCTCCCCTTCGAGTCCGGATTGAGCGCCAGCAGCAGCCGGAGCGGAGACCCTTCGCGCGGGAGCTGATCCGTCAGGGCTTCGATCGTCGCGGCGGGCATCGAGTCCGCGTCGTCGAGCAGCAGTGTGAGCGGTGCCTCCGCCCCGTCGCCCAGGGCGCGAAGGGCGGCGATCGCATCGGCGGCGTCTTCCCCGATCTCGGGACACGGACGTCCGAGGAGTCCATGAACCCAGATCGCGAGGTCTGCGGGCTCGAGCCCCGCATACGGGAGATAGAGCGCGCTCGGTCTCGCGGCCGGTGTTCCCGCAGCGAGCCCCTGCCGGTTCGACCGGGATTCGACGACGCGAAGCAGCATCGTCTTTCCGAGTCCGGGCGACGCGACCACCGCGGCGAGTGGCGATCCGAGCCGCTCTTCCTGCCAGTCGGCGATCGCGCGAAGCGCCGCGGCGCTCCCGGGAAGCTCGACGTAGGCGTCGGGGTCGGCGGTCTCGGAGAAGGCCCGACGGCTCGCCTCGACGAGCGAGACGGGAGGATCGGACGTCGGGTGGGGCGGCACTTTCGTACTCACCGCCGCACCCGGCGAAGGGGCGCCGTGGCGCACACGAAGCAACCTGCAGGACGTCTGCCCCCGGTGCTCATGTGCCTTCCTGCAGGACTCCCCGAAGAGCGAGGAGCTCCGACTCCATCTCGTCGAGCGCGGCTCGGAACGAGACCCACTGCTCGCTGCTCGCCGCCTGGACGGCCGCCTCGACTTCGGACTTCGTCGCACTCGTGCCGGGCGGCTGGTCGAGGAGCGCCAGCGCTTCTTCGACGCCGAGCTCCTGGATGCGCTGTCGCGCGCCGGCGATCGTGTAGCGCTCCTCCCAGAGCAGTCGCTTCAGGAGCCACACGAACTCGATGTCGCGCTTGCGATAGAGGCGCTGCTTCGAACGACTCTTCGGCGGTGCCATCCAGCGGAACTCCGTCTCCCAGTAGCGGAGCACGTGCGCCTTCACGCCGGTCAGCTTGCTGACCTCTCCGATCCGGTAGTAGAGCTTGTCCGAAGCGAGGAGCTTCGCGCGAGCCGCCGCGTCTCCCTCGTGATCGACGGGCTCGATCCCGTCGACGTCCTGCGCGCCGTTGCCCTTCGAAGCGCGCTTGGCGCCTCGCGTGGCGCCCGACTTCCCCGTCCCTCGCGGCATACGTTCCCCCGAACCATCTACGTAGCCGTGTCACGATGCCACGCACACCGCGAGCACGCACGGGAAAAGTCTTCGCGAATGCCGGTTCGTCTTCCCGGCGTACTCGCGCCCGGGGACGAGATCGGTCGCCCGGTCGTGCGGGCGGCGTCGATCTCAGTCTTCGGCGTTCTGCCGGGCCTCGGCGGCGCGATCCTCGTCGGTCACCTCGGTCTCGTTCAGGACGTTCTTCAGAACGAGACTGGGCTTGAACGTGAGGACGCGGCGAGCGTCGAGCAGGATCTCCTGCCCGGTCTGGGGATTTCGCCCCTTGCGTGCGTTCTTCTCGCGCACGACGAAATTGCCGAAGCCGGAGATCTTGACCTTCTCGCCCTCGGCGAGGGTTTCCTTCATGATCTCGAACACCTTCTCGACGAGCTCCGCGGCCTCCTTCTTGGAGAAGCCCACTCGCTCGTAGATCTGTTCGACGATCTCGGCCTTGGTCATCGTCCGCTCTCCCGCTTCCCGCCCGTTCCCCGGACCCCGAGCTGCTGATTCCCTCAGCGCTTTCGCCTACTTGGAGGCTAGTCGACGCGCGGGGGGATGGGTAGTTCGGGCTGCTTCGAACCTCGCCCAGCTCGGCGCGACGTGCAAACCGCGTCGCGCCGAGGGGCGTGATCGACTAGAGGCTGGCCTTGGCCTTCTCCGCCAGCGCCGCGAAGCCCTGCGGGTCCTCGAGGGCCAGCTGCGCGAGGACCTTCCGGTCCACCTCGACGTTGGCGGCCTTGAGGCCCGCCATCAGGCGGCTGTATGAAACGCCGTTCTGACGAGCAGCCGCGTTGATGCGCGCGATCCAGAGACCGCGGAATTCCCGCTTGCGCTGGCGACGGTCGCGATAAGCGTACTTCTCGGCCTTGTCGACGGCCTCGGTCGCCACGCTGTGCAGCTTGCTGCGCGCGCCGAAATAGCCTTTCGCGCGCTTCAGTACTCGCTTTCGTCTCTTGGAGCCGGGGACGCCCCGCTTCACTCTCGGCATCTTCTTCTCGCTTCTCTTCGACCGCTCGGGATCGTTCCCGGGGTCTTTCCGGTCCGGCAGGCGTGCCTCGGCCTCCTCGGACGGTTCGGATACAGGCGCCGCTCTCTACGACCCTGCTGACTCTCTCTTATCGCTGGCAAGCGCCTGCGGCCCTCTGAGACCGCGTGCGGTCTCAGAGATAAGGGAGAAGCCGACGCACGCGCGGCGTGTCGTCCGCCGACACCAGGTCGTGCTGGCGCAGCTGACGCTTCCGCTTCGTCGTCTTCTTCGTCAGGATGTGCTGACGATTGCTCTTGTTGCGCTTCAGCTTGCCCGTTCCGGTCTTGCTGAATCGCTTGGCGGACCCGCGGTGGGTCTTCATCTTGGGCATCGGAACCTTTCCTTCGCCTGGGTTGGTCGGAGCGGGCTGCTTGCCCGCCACGAAATTCTCTTCGCTAGCTCGAGGGAGTGGCTTCTTCCGAAGTCGCTTCGGATTCGGGCGTAGCCGCCTCGGTCGTCGTCTCTTCGGGCGCTTCTTCCACGCCCTCCATCGCTCCCTCGCCCGCCTCTTCGGCGCGCTTGGCCTCCGCCACCGCCTCTCGATCGGCGACCAGGATCATCGACATGAAGCGCCCCTCCATCCGGGGGGTCGATTCCACCTTCGCGATCGGACCGAGCTGCTCGATCACGGCGTTGAGCTGCTCGCGGCCGCGATAGGTGTGGACCATCTCCCGGCCGCGGAACATGACCGTGACCTTCACCTTGTCGCCTGCCATGAGAAACTTGCGCGCGTTGCCGAGCTTGAAGTTCAGGTCGTGCTGATCGGTCCCCGGTCGCAACTTCACCTCCTTGAGGCTCGCCGACTGGGTCTTCTTGTTCGCACCCTTCTTCTTCTGCTCGTACTTGAACTTGCCGTAGTCCATGATCCGGCAGACGGGCGGTCGCGAGTTCGCGGCCACCTCCACCAGATCGAGACCGTCCTCTCGGGCGATGTCGAGGGCGGCTTCCGGCGGCATGACGCCGAGCTGCTCCCCGTCGGCGCCGATGACGCGGACTTCACGGACTCGAATCCTCTCGTTCACCCGGGTCTGATCTCGCTCGGGCTGAACGATCCTGAATCTGGATCTGGACGGAATGAGGCTCTCCTCCTCAGGCCAGCGGTGTCTTGCGACGCTCGGCGTTCGCCAGGGCGAGGGCCTCTACGAGCGCCTCCACCGACATCGCATCCGCTGCCTGCTTGGATTTTCGCAATCGCGGGGAAACCGTTCCCCGCTCGACTTCTTCGTCTCCGATCACCAGGGTGAGCGGAATCTTCTGGGTCTGACCCTCTCGGATCCGGAACCCGAGAGTCTCGCTCCGATCGTCGACTTCCGCACGCACCCCCTGCGAGGCGAGCGCGGCCTTGAGCTCGTGTGCCCGAGGGCCGTGCCGGTCCGCGATCGGCAGGATCACCACCTGGACGGGGCTCAGCCAGAACGGGAAATCCCCGCCCGTGTGCTCGATGTAGATCCCGATGAAGCGCTCGAGGGAGCCCAGGATCGCCCTATGGAGCATTGCGGGCTGGTGGAGCCCGCCGTCCCGTCCCACGTACTTGAGACCGAACCGACCGGGCATCGCCATGTCGATCTGGATCGTCGCCAGCGTCCACGCGCGCCCGAGCACGTCCTTGAAGTCCGCCTCGACCTTCGGTGCGTAGAAGGCGGCGTCCTTCTCCTTGATCTGGCACTGGAATCCGGCGCGCTCGACCGCGTCGATCAGGGCCTTCTCGGCCACGTCCCAGTCCGCCGGGTCCCCGAGGAACTCGTCCGGCCGCGTCGAGACCGCCATCTCGACGCCGTCGACGCCGAGCTTGTCGTAGATCTCGGCGGTCATCTGGAAGAAGCTGTCGATCTCCTGCGGGACCTGGTCGGGCTCGCAGTAGATGTGCGCGTCGTCCTGGGCGAAGGTGCGCACGCGGGTGATGCCGTTCAGGGTGCCGCTGCGCTCGTTGCGGTGGAGACGCGAGAACTCTGCCCAGCGGATCGGCAGCTCGCGGTAGCTGCGCTTGCCGGTCGAGAAGAGATGGCAATGACCCGGGCAGTTCATCGCCTTCACGCCGAGCTCCTCGCCCTCGTCGCTGCCCTCGAACCAGTACATGTCGTCGTGGAACTTGTCGTAGTGGCCCGACGTCTTGAACAGGTCCGAACGGAAGAGCTGCGGCGTCATGACCTCCTTGTATCCGTATTTGGGATAGAGGTCCTGGACGAAGCGGACGAGCTCGTTGTAGAGCGCCATGCCCTTCGGCAGATAGAACGGAGAGCCCGGGGCGAGCGGGTCGAGGTGGAAGAGGCCGAGATCGGCGCCGACACGCCGGTGGTCGCGCTTCTTTGCTTCCTCGAGGCGAGCGAGATGGCTCTTCAGGGCCTTCTTGCTCTCGAAGGCGGTTCCGTAGATCCGCTGGAGCTTGGGGCCCGACTCGTCGCCGCGGAAGTAGGTCCCGCTCGACTCGAGGAGCTTCACGGCGCCGATCTGCTTCGTCGACTGGACGTGCGGGCCGCGGCAGAGGTCGGCGAAGGCGCCGTGGCGGAAGACGGTGATCTCGGCGTCCTCGGGGATGTCGGCGAGGCGGGAGAGCTTCAGCTCTTCGCCCATCGAGCGGAAGAGCTCGGCGGCCTCTTCCCGGGAGAGGACCTCACGCGAGAAGTCCGCCCCCTCGGAGAGGATCGCGTTCATCTCCTTCTCGATCGCCTCGAGGTCTTCCGGCGTGAAGGGCTCGTCGACGAGGAAGTCGTACTGGAACTTCTCGCTGTGATCGGTCCGGCCGGCGTCGACCTGGGCGTTCGGGAAGAGTCGCTTGACCGCATCGGCCATGACGTGCTCTGCGGAGTGCCGGATCACCTCGCCGCCCGCCTCGTCCTTCGTCGTGACGATCGAGAGCGCGACGTCCTCGCGAAGCGGCGCCCGGAGGTCGACGACCTGACCGTCGATCCGCCCGGCGAGCGCGGCCTTGGCGAGACCCGGTCCGATCTCGGCGGCCACGTCGAGGACCGTGGCGCCGGCGGCGAGCGAGAGCTGCTTGCCGTCCGGGAGCGTGACCGTGATGGCGTCACTCATGGGGGTGGGCCATGGAGGTCAGCGGGCGCGGGCGCAGCACAGGGAAGACCGCGCGTCCCACGAGGGGGCGCAGCCGAGAGCCTTCCATGTTCGGTTCGCGACGATCCACCGCAGACCTCAATACACGAGAGCGCCCTCTCTCGATCGAGAACGCGCTCAACAGCCACGGCCCGGCGACCGCGTCGAGGGTTTCCAGCGAAGACGCCCCCCAGCGCCACCGCGAGCCGGCCGTGGGAAAAGAGGCTGGTAGACACGGGCGGATTTGAACCGCCGACCCCCGCCATGTCAAGGCGGTGCTCTAGACCCCTGAGCTACGTGTCTATGACCAGCTAAAGCGGCGGTTTAATTAGCCTTTTGATCGGGAAGCGTCAACAGGGTCCAGCGGGGAATGTCGCTGGGGACCCTGCTCTCCTGGGCCTGAGGACGTTTTCGGCGCCCCGATCAGCGCCCTGCCGCCTCCAGCGCGTCCTCGTCGGGCGGAAACCAGCGGGCCTGCACACGGATCCGGCGGAAGACCGGGTCGAGGGCCACCGGCTCTAGGTCGAGCCGCTCGTCGCGCAGATCCGCGATCCTCGCCGCCAGCGACTCGGCATCGAAGGGCCCTTCGACCTCGATCAGCTGCCGACCGCGCTCGAATTCGAGCGTCGAGACCCTCGTCGCCCCGAGCGGGCCGCGGAGCGCCGCCAGGACCCGCTCGAGAGCCGGATAGCGCGAGAGCCCGACGAGCTCGACCGTCAGGTCGACCTGCTCGTTCTCGGCATCGGCCGAGACGACGAGGCCCGCGTCCTCGAGCGCGCGCCCCACCCGGTCGACGTCCACGATCACCTCGATCACCACGACGTACTCGGTGTCGATCCCCGGCGCGTCGTCGAAGAGCACCGGGCGCTCGCCCTGATCCTCGAGAATCCGGTAGCTGCGCGTGTAGGGCAGCATGTCCTTGCCGAGCGCCTCGCGCAGCAGCGCCGTCTCGTCCTCGCTGGGGCCGTCGCGGCCGAGTCGCACGTCGTCGGGGTCCACGCGACGAGCCCCGCGCCCCGCGGATTCGAGGGGCGCCTCGATCTCCGAGCCCGCTCGCGGCAGGGCGTCGAGGATCTCGCCGAAGGCATCGAGCTCTTCGTCGTCGACGACGGCCCCCGACTCCCCGATCAGCTCGAGCGCGACCCGGGAGACGCCTTCCCAGCGGGCATCCGCGATGGCTTCGTCCCGGGGGATCACCTTCGTCCGCATCGAATCGCGGATGCCGTAGATGCCCACCGCCTCGACGCGCTGCACGTCGGCCCGGGCTTCGCCCGTCCCGACGACGAGGAGCATCGCCCACGCCAGCGCGAACGAGAACGAGCGCGCGTGGCGCCTGCCCCGGTCTCTTCCCAAGACCCGCATCCGGTTGCCTCCCCCCATCAAGCCTTCAGTCTACCGAGCGCCGACCGGGTCTACATCGCCCGCTCGGTCACCGGCCTTCCGAAGAGCCGGTCGACCTCGCGACAGAGCCCCTCGGAGGCGGCGACACCGCGGATTCCCCCGACGCCGAGCACGGTCTCGCTCTCGCCGGGAATCGTGATGTGGAGATAGACACCGCAGTCCCCCGCATGGGATCCCAGCAGCTTGCGGAGGGCCTCGAGCCGGTCCCGGGTCACGTCCGGCGCCTGGACCCGGACCCGCAGGCTGGCGGAGAGCTTCTCCTCGGCCTGGTCGAGTCGCGTCACGTCGCGCACGAGGATCTTCGGCGGATCGCCCTCCTCCAGCGTGCCGTGGATCACCAGAGGAATCGGACCGACCTCGCCTTCGACACCGCCGCCATCCTTGGCCATCCGCAGCAGCTCCACGTGCTGCTCGAAGGGCTCGGAGAAGATCACCAGCTCGAAGCTGCCCTCGAGGTCTTCGAGCTGGCCGAAGCCCATGCGCTGACCGCGCTTCGTCCGGGTCTCCCGGAGTCCGGTCAGCAGTCCGCCGGCGCGGATCTCGCGACCCGCCTTGCCTTCGGTCGCGAGCGCCGTCGTGTCGGTGAAGCGGGAGAGGAGCGGTGCGACCTCCGCCAGCGGATGCCCCGTCACGTAGAAGCCCAGCAGCTCCTTCTCGTGGCTGAGCCGCTCCCGCTCGCCCCAGTCCGCCGCCTCGAGCAGCTTCGGTGCGTCCCCCGCGTCGGCTTCGCTCGTCCCGCCGAAGAGATCCCCCTGCCCGACCGCGCGGTCCCGCTGGGCCCGCGCGGCGCGTCCGAGGGCCGTCTCGATCGACGCCCAGACCGACGCGCGGCCGGGATGCAGCGAATCAAAAGCGCCGCACTTCACGAGCGCCTCCACGACGCGACGATTCACCTTCTTGCCGTCCACGCGATCCGCGAAGTCGAAGAGACTCTTGAAGGGGCCGCCCTCGGCTCGGGCCTCGAGGACCGACTCGATCGCCCCGGCGCCGACATTCTTGATCCCCGCGAAGCCGAAGCGGATCGCCCCGTCGACGACGCCGAAGTCCTGCTCGGACTCGTTCACGTCCGGCGGAAGAATCTCGATCGACTTCTCACGGACGTGGGCGATGTAGCGGGACAGGCGATCGTGATTCACCGACTCGATCGTCAGGACCGAGGCGAGGTATTCCGCGGGATGATTGGCCTTCAGGAAGGCCGTCTGGTAGGTGATGTAGGCGTAGGCCGTCGAGTGGGCCTTCGGAAAGCCGTAGCCCGCGAACTCGACGATCATGTCGAACACGTGCCCGGCCTCGTTCTTGTCGATGCCGTTCTCGACCGAGCCGTCGACGAAGCGCTTGCGCTGCTCCTGCATCACCTCGGGCTTCTTCTTGCCCATCGCACGGCGCAGGAGGTCGGCCTCTCCGAGGCTGTAGCCCGCCATCTTCTGGGCGATCTGCAGGACCTGGTCCTGATAGACGATGACGCCGAGGGTCTCCTCCGTGAGGTCGACGATCGTCGGGTGCAGGTACTCGATCTTCGTGACGCCGTTCTTTCGGGCCACGTAGTCGTCGACCATGCCCGACTGGAGCGGACCCGGCCGGTAGAGCGCCACCAGCGGGATGATCTCGCGGAACGTCCTCGGCTTGAGCTTGAGGACGAGGTCCGTCATCCCCGACGACTCCACCTGGAACACGCCTTCGGTGTCGCCCCCGCAGAGCAGGTCGTAGGTCGTCTCGTCGTCCATCGGGATGGCGATGACGTCGAACTCCTCGAAGCCCGGCTTCTTGCGGATCATCCTCTCGGCGTCCGCCATGAGCGTCAGCGTCTTGAGCCCCAGGAAGTCGAACTTGATCAGCCCGACCTGCTCGACGTTCACCATGTTGTACTGGGTCATCACGTCGCCGGACTTCGGATCCTTGTAGAGCGGGACCATGTCGATCAAGGGACGCGTTCCGATCACGACGCCGGCGGCGTGCTTCGACGCGTGGCGCGTCAGCCCCTCGAGGCTCTGCGCCGTGTCGACGAGACGCTTGACCTGGGCATCCGAGTCCATGAGGGCGCGCAGCTCGGGCGACTGATCGATCGCATCCGCCAGCTTGATCCCCAGCACCTCCGGAACCAGCTTCGCAATCCGGTCGACGTCCCCGAAGCTCATGCCGAGCACGCGACCGACGTCGCGGATCGCCGCTTTGGCTTGCAGCGTCCCAAAGGTCGCGATCTGCGCGACGCGCATCTGGTCGTACTTGCCGTCGAGCTCGTGGCGCGGGTCGTCCTCGTCCCGCTCGGGGACCTCGCCGTCGTACTTGTCGGCGACCCAGCGGATCACCTGCTCGCGACCCCGCATGCAGAAATCGACGTCGATATCCGGCATCGAGATGCGCTCCGGATTCAGGAAGCGCTCGAAGATGATGTCGTATTCGATCGGGTCGACGTTCGTGATGTTCATGCCGTACGCGACGAGACTCCCAGCGGAGCTGCCGCGCCCGGGACCGACTGGGATCCCGTTGCGCTTCGCGTAGTTGATGAAGTCGGCGACGATCAGGAAGTAGCCGGGGAAGCCCATCTTGTTGATGACGCCCAGCTCGTGGTGGAGGCGATCGACGTAGGCCTTGCCCTTGTCGCCCTCGAAGGGCTCGTCGGGGGCCATCCCGAGCTTCTCGCGCAGGCCGGAGAAGGCCTGCTCCTCCATCACCTCCTCGAGGCTCTTGCCGGACGGGACCTGGAAGTCCGGCATGTGATAGGTGTCCATGTCGATCTCGACGTCACACCGCTCCGCGATCTCGAGGGTGTTCTCGACCGCATCCGGATGGTCGTGGAAGACCTCGAGCATCGCGTCGCCGTCCTTGACGTAGAAGCCCTTCCCGTCGAAGCGGAAGCGCTTCTCGTCGGACACGTTCGCGGCCGTACCCACGCAGAGCAGCACGTCGTGATCGTCGTGATCGTGTTCTTCGAGGTAGTGGCAGTCGTTCGTCGCGACGAGCGGGATCCCCAGGTCGTGCTTCATCTTGAAGAGTTCCTGGTTGACGATCTCCTGGTCCTGGATGCCGTGGCGCATCACTTCGAGGTAGTAGCGGTCGCCGAAGAGCCGATGGAAGTCCTCGGCCAGGGTCCACGCCTTGTCCAGCTCGCCGGCGGTGATCGCCCGGGACACCGGCGAGGACAGGCAGCCCGAAGTGCAGATCAGCCCCTCGTGGTGCTTCTCGAGGAGCTCCCAGTCGATCCGCGGCTTGTAGTAGAAGCCCTCGAGATACGCCTTCGAAATGAGCTTCATCAGGTTGGCGTAGCCCGTGTTGTTCATCGCGAGCAGCAGCAGGTGGTTGACCGAGTCGTAGCCGGTCTCCTCGCGCTGCTTGCGCTCGCGGTCGAAGCGGGAGCCCCCGGCGAAGTACGCCTCGCACCCGATGATCGGCTTCACGCCGTTCGCGCGGGCCTTCTCGTAGAACTCGATCGTCCCGAAGAGATTGCCGTGATCGGTCTGGGCGACCGCCGGCATGTTCGCCGACTTCGCGCGTTCGAAGAGCGGGTTGTGCTTGATCGCGCCGTCGAGGAGCGAGTACTGCGTGTGGAGATGGAGGTGGACGAAGGGCTTGGGCATCCGTTGACCCTTCCCCTATTCCCACTCGATCGTGGCGGGGGGCTTGCTCGAGATGTCGTAGACGACGCGGTTGATCCCCTGGACCTCGTTGATGATCCGGTTCGAGATCCGCCCCAGGACCTCGTAGGGGATGTGGGCGAAGTCCGCGGTCATCGCGTCCGTCGACGTCACCGCGCGGACGGCCACGACGTTCTCGTAGGTCCGGTCGTCGCCCATCACGCCCACGCTCTGGACCGGCAGGAAGACCACGAGGGCCTGCCAGATCTCGTCGTAGAGCCCCGCCGCGCGGATCTCCTCGACCATGATCGCGTCCGCCTCGCGAAGCGGGGCCAGCCGCTCGGGCGTGACCTCGCCGAGGATCCGGATCCCGAGGCCGGGGCCCGGGAAGGGGTGGCGCCCGAGCGCGCGGGCCGGCAGGCCGAGCTCGCGCCCGACGGCCCGGACCTCGTCCTTGAAGAGCTCCCGCAGCGGCTCGACGAGATCGAGCTTCATGTCGTCGGGCAGCCCCCCCACGTTGTGGTGGGTCTTGATCGTGACCGACTTGCCCTTGACCGAGACGCTCTCGATCACGTCCGGATAGAGCGTGCCCTGGACCAGGAAGCCGACGTCTCCGCGCTCTTCGGTGATCCGGGCGGCGACCTCGTCGAAGACTTCGATGAACATGTTGCCGATGATCTTGCGCTTCTTCTCGGGCTCGGAAACACCTTCGAGCGCCTTGAGGAAGCGCTCGCTCGCGTCGACCGAGATCAGCTCGACGCCGAGCGCCTCGGCGAAGAGCGCCTCGACCTCCTGGCGCTCGTTCTTCCGCATCATGCCGTGGTCGACGAAGATGCAGGTCAGCTGCTCTCCGATCGCACGGTGGACGAGGGCCGCGGCGACCGAGGAATCGACGCCACCGGAGAGACCGCACACGGCGCGCTTGTCCCCCACCTGCGCACGGATCGACTCGACCGCGTCGTCGACGAAGCTCGACATCGTCCACGACGGCGAGCAGCCGCAGATCCCGTGGACGAAGTTCTCGAGCATCCGGACGCCGTTGTCCGTGTGGACGACCTCGGGATGGAACTGCACGCCCCAGTAGGGACCTCGCGTCGACCGGACCGCAGCGAAGGGCGAGCCACCCGAGCGCGCGATCACGTGGATGTCGTCCGGCAGGCCGAGCACGCGGTCGCCGTGGCTCATCCAGACGACCTGCGCGTCGTCGCGGGAGAGCCCCTCGAAGAGCGGATCGTCCTCGACGATCTCGAGCTCGGCGCGTCCGTACTCGCGATCGTCCGCCGACTCGATCTGGCCGCCGAGCTTCTGGACGAGGAGCTGGAGCCCGTAGCAGATCCCGAGCACCGGGACGCCGAGCTGGAGCACGCCCTCGTCCATGTCCGGCGCGTCGGGATCGAGGACGGACGACGGGCCGCCCGAGAGGATCACCCCAGTCGGTGCGAAGTCCTTGATGCGCTCGAGCGAGACGTCGGCGGGGACGAGCTCGCAGTAGACCTTGCTCTCCCGAACGCGGCGCGCGATCAGCTGGGAGTATTGGGCGCCGAAGTCGAGGATCAGGATCCGCGAGGACTGGGCGTCGCGACCGGTAGAAGAATCGGACATGAGAGGGGGTTCCGGATGGGGTCGCTCGGGTGGGGCGCCCGCACGAGTCGATGGGTCGGGTCCCTTCGCGGGGCCCTGCGGCGCTGCCCGTGACGAGTGGGGGGGTAGCAGCGCCGGAGATTCGTTCTGGCTGCGCTCTACTCGAGCCGGTAGTTCGGCGCCTCCTTCGTCACGATCACGTCGTGGACGTGACTCTCGTGGAGACCGGCGGAGGAGATCCGCACGAAGTTCGCGTTGGCGCGGAGCGCCGCCAGGTCCGGCGCGCCGCAGTAGCCCATGCCCGAGCGGAGCCCGCCGTATAGCTGATGGAGCGACTGCGAGAGGCTGCCGCGGTAGGGCACGCGGCCCTCGATGCCTTCCGGGACGAGCTTGTCGTTGGTGACCTCGTCCTGGAAGTAGCGATCGCGGCTGCCGGCGGCCATCGCGCCGAGCGAGCCCATGCCCCGGTACACCTTGTAGGAGCGTCCCTGGAAGAGCACGACCTCCCCGGGCGATTCGTCGGTCCCCGCGAAGAGCGATCCGATCATGATCGTCGACGCACCGGCGGCGAGGCCCTTCACGACGTCGCCGGAGAACTTGATCCCGCCGTCGCCGATCACCGGGATCCCCGAACGGCTCGCCACCTCGGCGGCGTCGCGAATCGCGGTGAACTGGGGCACACCGACGCCGGCGACGACGCGGGTGGTGCAGATCGAGCCGGGCCCGACCCCGACCTTGACGGCGGAGACCCCGGCCTTGATCAGCGCCTCGGCCCCCTCCGCCGTCGCGACGTTGCCGCCGACGAGCGAGAGCTCCGGGAAGTGGCCCTTCAGCTCGCGAACCGTTTCGAGCACGCCCGCGGAATGGCCGTGGGCCGTGTCGACGATGACCACGTCGACGCCGGCGTCCACGAGGGCCTGGCAGCGCTCGAGCCGGTCGGGGCCGACGCCGATCGCCGCGCCGCAGCGGAGGCGTCCGAGATCGTCCTTGCAGGCGTCGGGATAGCGCTCCGTCTTCTCGATGTCCTTGATCGTGATCAGACCGCAGAGGTCGCCGGCGGCGTCGACCACCAGCAGCTTCTCGATCCGATGCTGATGGAGCAGCTCGCGCGCGCGCTCCATCGTCGTCCCGGGCTCGACCGTGACGAGGTTCTCGCTCGTCATGACCGTCGAGATCTCGGCGGAGACGTCCTTCACGAAGCGCAGGTCGCGGTTGGTCAGGATCCCGACCGCCTTGCCGTCGCGGGTCACGGGCACGCCCGAGATCCGGAAGCGGCTCATCACCTCGAGCGCCTCGCGGATCGGCTGCTCGGGGCGCATCGTGATCGGGTCGACGATCATGCCCGACTCCGAGCGCTTGACCTTGTCGACCTCGGCCGCCTGCTCCGCGACCGAGAGGTTCTTGTGCACGATCCCGATCCCGCCGTTGCGGGCCATGCAGATCGCGGTCTCGTGTTCGGTGACCGTGTCGATCGCCGCCGAGATCAGGGGCGTGTTGAGCTCGATCGTCGACGTGAGCTTCGTCCGGAGGTCCACCTCGTTCGGCAGCACCTCCGAGGCGTTGGGGACGAGCAGGACGTCGTCGAAGGTCAGACCTTCGCGGATCGCCGGCCGGGTCTCCGAATGGTGCTCCGAATGGTGCATGGGGCCTCTCCTCGCGCGCGCGTCGTGGGACGGGTATCGCAGCGCGAGGGGCCGGCGGGTCGAGGGGTGCAGGTGGAAAATCGGACCGGCGATCGACCGGACGCGTCACCCCCGCGAGACGATGCCGGAGGATAATCGGCGGTCGGTCCGGTTTCAAGGAACCGGGGGGACGAAGCGCACGACGAAGCCGCTCTCGGCGCTACTTCGTCTCTCCGAGATCGTGTTCTGCCAGGACGTCGAGCCGGCTGCGCACCAGTCCGGCGAGCTCGATCGCCACCGCCTCGGCCAGACGAAAGGCCGCTCGGGGAGCGTCGTCGGCCAGCCGGGGGAGCCCAACGCGGGGCAGCAGGTGGATCGTCGCGCCGCCGTCCGAGAGGGCGGTGACCTCGCGCTTGCCGAAGGCGAAGAGCGAGGCGGCCCCGAGATGCGCCGGCGCCTCGACGACGCCGACGACGGCGCCGGTCCGCTTGCTCTTGAGCTTGAGCCGGCCCTCGGCGAGCAGCAGCATGCCTTCGGACTCGGCGCCCTCCCGGAAGGCGCTCTTGCCGTCGGGCAACGTGCGCTCCTCCAGCAGGTCGGTCAGGACCTCGCGCTCCTCCTCGGTGAACTCGGCGAAGAGCACGAACTGCTTCAGCTGGGATGCCTTCAACGGGCACTCCGTTCCGTGACCGGGGTCGACCTCACGGCACGATCCTCGCGAAGAGACTGCGCAGCAGCGAACTCGGATCCTTGTCCGGCTCGATCGGCAGCAGGAAGAGGCTGGCCTCGTCGATCAGCGAGAGGTTGTCGCGCAGATCGTCGGGAGAGAGCCGCTCGCCCTGGGCGAGCATCACCACGTGGAAGGTGCGCGCGCCGGGCACACTGCCGAGCGCCGCCGCCACCTGGGCGAGCTCCGCCGCCGACGCGCCGACGGCAGCGTCGAGCAGGAAGACGGTGCCGAGGGCACGGTGGCCCGCGAACTGCCAGAGCGGCGCATAGCCTTCGGCGGTCGGCACGTGGATCAGATCGATGCCGAAGTCTCCGTCGACACCGATGCGCGCGATCGCCTCGAGGTCGCCCCGCCCCACCTGGCCGCGCTCGAAGCGCGGGGCGAGCTCGGCCCCCGGCACCTTCGCGATCAGCGAGGTGAAGAGCTCGACGCTCCCCTGGCTCGCTCCGACGACGAGCAGCTTGCAGCTCGGCGGCACGACGTCCCGCGCCACGCCCTGCCCCGCGAAGCTGCGCAGCCGGCGAACCTGGGCCTCGTGGAAGAGGGCCTGCCCTGCCGCCGGCTCCGGCGGCGCGATGCGGGCGCGGCCGAACTCGACGATGCCCCGCTCGGAGAGCGTGTGCAGCGTTCTCAGCACCTGGTAGTCGGGATGGGGACAGCGGTCGACCACGTCACCGACGCGGTCCGCCTCCTCGAGCTCGGCCAGCACCGCCTGGGTCAGCGGATGCACCGTCGTCGGCAGCTCCCCGCGTTCCACCCGGAGCTTCACGGGGGACTCGAGCGGCGGGAACTTGGGCGCGAGCCGGTTCCATTCGTCGAGCTGCCGCAGGCCCTCCGCGAGGACGGAGCGCGTCGGTGCCTTGAGGGTCGCCGGGCGATCGATCCCGGTCGGCTCGAAGTGGAAATCCCCGAGGCCCCAGTCGAGCATCCGGAAGAGCGCCTTCTCCCCTTCGGCCGGGCCGGCGCATGCCGAGTGGATCTCGCCCTCGTTGAGAAGGATCCAGCCGTCGGGGGTCGAGCCGTCCTCGAGCTCCGGGGTCAGCGTGAGGCGCCCCGTGGAGCGGCGCACGTTCAGCAGCTGCAGGAGCTCGGCCGGTCGCAGCTCGGACAGGGAGCCTTCGAATTCGCGCTCGAAGCTCGCCCGCTCTTCGAGCGCCTCGATCCGCGCCTGCCGGTCGAGCAGGATCTCGACGGCGTCGTGGATGTCGTTCGTCTCGGCGTCCGCCGGCAGGCACGCGTCCCCGACCCCGCCGAGGGTCGCCTCGCGCGCGCCGTCGGCGCCCAGGAACAGGAACCGGACCGCGCGGGTCCGCGGGTTGGCCCGCAGGATCTCGGCGAGCTTGCCGGGCTCGACCAGCGGGAGATCGACGTGGGCGACGATGACCCGGGGCTGCTCGGCGAGCGCGACCTCGAGGGCCCCGGCGCCGTGGGACGCCGTCGCGCAGGGTCGCCCCGCGGCCTCGAGGGCCGTCGCGACGCGGCGAGCGCGGCCTCCGTTGGCGTCGGCGATCAGGACGAGGTCACTGGACATGCTTCCCCTCCCCTAGACCGACAGCACGATCTCGAGCTCGCGCTGGAGCTCGAAGGCCAGGTGTTCGACGAGGGCGCGGTCCGCCGTCTGGAAGATCGCCGCCCGCGCCGCGGCGAGGGTGACCTGGCCGACCATCGCGTAGGCGGGACCGTCGCCGTAGTAGACCAGGAAGGGTCGCCGGGAGTCGAGTCCCGCCTTCGCCACCCAGGTGAGCTGCGGATGCATCTGGCGCGGCTCTCCTTCGGCGAGCAGGACGATCTCCGTCTTCGAGGGGCTGCGGCCGATCTCCTCGAGGGTCTCGAGCACCTCGGGCAGCCAGCGAACGCCCGGCGACAGGAAGAGCACGCCCCGCTCCGCCGGGCGTCGGACGACGTCCTCGAGCACGAAGCGGAGGATCTGACCCTCGACGTCGGCGTCCTCGACGCTGCCGAACTCGAGCATGCGATCGAAGAGCGGGTCGAGGGGCTGGGACCGGCAGAGCTCGGGATGCTGGACGAGCAGGCTCTGCTGGGCCTGCTCGACCCGTTCCTCGAGCACGCGCTCGAGCCCTTCGAGCTGGGTCGCGTCCACCGGGAACGTCGCGGCGGCGAAGCGCGCAGCCGGTGCGTCCCCTCCGTCCCAGAGCGCCGCGAAGGCCGTGCGGATGCGCTGGGCCAGGACCCCGGCCCCGAGCGCGTCGGTCTGGGACAGCAGCAGCACGAAGGCGCCGTCCGAAGCGGTCGCCATCAGGTCCGTCGCCCGGAGCGCCCCCTCGATCCGGCGCGCCACCTCGACCGCTTCGCGATCGACGATCGCCGGCGCCCCGTTGGCGTCGGGGGCCATCAGGCCGTCGACCTCGACGCGCAGGAGCGAGAAGCGGTGACCGAAGCGGTTCGCCTTCTGGATCTCGTTACGGACCGCATCGGAGAGATAGGCGTGGGAGTAGGCGCGAGTTTCGGGATCCCGGAGCGAGCGCCGCTCGAGGGCCCGGAAGCGGAGCGCGTTCTGGATCGCGATGCCGCCGTAGTCGGAGAACTTCTCGGCGCGCACGCGATCGTTCGCGTCGAAGGCTTCTCCGTCGAGCTTGTCGGAGAGTCGGGCCACGGCGAGGGTCGTCGCGCCGACCCGCAGCGGGACGTAGAGCGCCTCGACGCCTTCGACGTCCTCGGGCATCGCTGCCAGGACGGAACGCGCTTCGCAAAGCCCCGGGCACCATTCGGATTCGAGGTCCGCGAGCTCGAGCCGCTCGGGCTCCCCGTCGACCCGCACGAGCCCCCGCGCACCGACGAGATCGAAGCTCTCCCGACCCCGATCCTCGGCGACCCAGAGCACGCCGGACTGCGCCCGGGTCTCCAGGCAGAGGCCTTCGATGATCCGCTCGGCGAGGGGCTCGACGGCCAGGGTCGAGAAGAGCCCGCTCGCGCGCTCGACCAGCGAGAGCACGCCCATGAACTCGAGGTTCTCCTCCATCAGACGGGCGTGCTCGGCTTCGAGTCGCTGCTGCGAGAGGATCTTGTCGAGGGCGTCGACGAGCGTCGGTCCATCGAAGGGCTTGAGGATGTAGTCGGTCGCCCCGAGCTTCATCGCCTGCACGGCGGTCTCGACGTCGACGACACCGGTGACCATCACCACGGCCTGCTCGGGACGGCGCTCCTTGACGAGGCGGACGAGCTCGGCGCCGTCGATCCCCGGCATCACGAGGTCGGTCAGGATGACGTCGAAGTCCTCGCGCTCCAGGACGTGCAGCGCCTCCTCTCCGGAGGCACACGTCTGGACCTCGAAGCCCTCGTCGTCGAGCAGCCCCTCGATCAGCTCTCGGAAATACCGCTGATCGTCGACTGCGAGTATGCGCGCCTTGCCCATGACCCCTCTTGCGCTCGTGGGACGACCCCGCGGCGGAGGGCTCGAGGACACGGCATGCGCCCTCGACCGGGCTCCGGGCGCGGTCGACACTCCTCTGCACATCGGCAGGTCGGGGGCGTGACTTCAGCCGGGATCGGGTGAAATGCGGGGGTCCCGAGCCGCGGCGGCGGGTGCCTGGAGGGGCCCCCGCCCTCTCGCGGCGCCGGTCCGCAGGGCGCGCGGGCCTCAGGCGCGCAGGACCGGATCCACGGGGCGCCCCAGGAGGCTGTGCGGCGTCGCCTCCACCAGCTCGACCGTCAGCGCCTCTCCGGGCGCGAGGCCGGCACCGGGTCTCAGATCGACGTTCACGACCCGATGCTGGGGGTCGCGGCCCGAGAGCTGCCCCTGCCCCCGACGGCTCTCGCCGTCGACGAAGACGAGGGCCTGCTGCCCCACCCGCGTCTCGTGATACGCGAGGGTCTGAGCCTTCTGCTGGGTCTGCAGACGTTCGAGCCGGTCCTGGGCGACGTCGGGGGGCACCTCTCCCGACAGATCGGCCGCCGTGGTGCCCGGACGCGGCGAGTACTTGAAGCTGAAGCTGTCGACGAGCGCGGCGCGCTCGACGAGTCCGAGGGTGTCCTCGAAATCCGCCTCGGTCTCCCCCGGAAAGCCCACGATCAGATCGGACGTGATCGCGATGTCCGGCCGGGCCGCGCGGAGCGCGTCGACGATCTCGAAGTACCGCTCGCGGGTATAGCGGCGCCGCATCGCTTCGAGGATCCGGTTCGAGCCGCTCTGGACCGGCAGGTGGACGTGGGGACAGAGGTGCTCGAGCTCACCGTGGGCGCGGATGAGCGCGTCGTCGTAGAAGAGCGGGTGGGGACTCGTGTAGCGGATGCGCTCGATCCCGGGGATCGCATCGAGCCGCGCGAGCAGCTCCGCGAAGGGCATGGTCCCGGCCGCCGCCGCCTTCCCGCGCCGCACGTCGTGTCGGCCGTAGGCGTTCACCGTCTGGCCGAGCAGCGTGACCTCGCGGATCCCCTGCGAAGCGAGCGCCGCGACCTCCGCTTCGATCTCGCTCGCGACGCGACTGATCTCGCGGCCGCGGGTCGAGGGGACGATGCAGAAGCTGCAGAACATGTCGCAGCCTTCCATGACCGTGACGAAGGCCTTGTGACGCTTCCCGACCGGCGCCTCTGGACGCCGCATCGGGAGGTCGAAGCGTTCCTGGCTCTTCTCCTCGTCGACCCAGGCGGCGCGCTGTCCCTGCTCCGCGCGATCGAGCATCGCCGGCACCTTGCGCAGGTTGTGCGTCCCGAACACGAAGTCGAGGTGGTCGAAACGGCCGAGCAGCTTGTCGCCGACCTGCTGCGCCACGCAGCCGCCGACGCCGACCACCCGGCCCGGCTTCTCCGCCTTCCACGCCCGCAGCTTCCCGAGGTCGCTGTAGAGCTGGTGCTCCGCCTTGTCGCGGATCGAGCACGTGTTGATGACGAGCACGTCCGCGTCGCCCTCGCCCCCCGCCGCCGCGAGCCCCGCGTCCTCGAGGAGCGTCGCGACCTTCTCGGAGTCGTGCACGTTCATCTGGCAGCCGTAGGTGCGGATGGCGAAGCGTTTCGGGTCCACGGATTCGTACTCGCGGCCTGGGATCGGGCCGTCTCGGAGGGGAGGCTTCCGCATCGAGGCGGACGGACATCGCGTCCTCGAGCGGCCGCGAACGTACCCGAGGCCCCTGCCACCGTCGATCACGGGAGGGTGGGGATCCCGGGCCGGGGCAACCCCCTCGTTTTTCTCAGATTTTCTCTCGAAAGATCACAAAAACCTACGTTTTTGAAGCGTTTTCAACTTCTCTTGGATCGGGTGTCGAAACGTGATTGACAACACACCGAAGCCGGCCATAATGCCCACAAGTCATCGGGTTTCGGAGTGGCGGCGGATTGGCCATTTCTTCTGAGATGTCCAACCTCTCACCCCCCATTGAATGAGTCCGCCGCCTCTCCCCCTGACGAACGGCCCGCTTCGAGAGATCGAAGCGGGTCGTTTTTTTTGCGGTGGGGGGACGGGGGGGCGCCGTCGGGGGACTTGCGCTCAGATGCGGCTTGGGGGGCCCGGTCTGGGGCTTCGCGCTCACCCGTGGCCTTGGGGGGGCCCGGTCTGGGGCTTCGGGATGCCTTGCGGTGCAGGCGCCGGGCTTGGGGATACCAGGGCGTTCTGGTGCCTGTACTGGGCTCGGTGCTCGGGCGTATCCGCCTGCTCGTTTCGAGCCGGGCGCTCGAGACGCGCCCGGGCGTGAGCCGTGGCGCCGCGCGCGGGCGGCGTTCGGCTAGAGGACCAGGAAGAGCAGGAAGGCGGCGCCGACGGCCCAGGGGGTGTAGCGCTGGACGAAGTCGCGGGGGATGGTGCCGAGGGCTTCGAGGCCAGGCTTGCCTTCGCGGCTTCGGGCGATGACGGGCCACTCGACGAGGCTCGAGAAGACGGCGAAGCCCGCTGCACCGGCGACCAGGGCGGCGGTTCCCGGTCCGTTCGTCGGGAGCGCGAGGAAGTAGACCAGCGGGACGGCGACGTGGGCGATGTTGCCACCGAAGCTCATCCACTCGAAGGCCTTGCGGTCGTTGTTCCGGTAGTCGAAATCGAAGAGCGGGAGGAAGCCGGACAGCGGCTTGAGCGGCGCATGCCCTCCCCCGAGCCGGGCCCCGGCGAAGTGTCCCCATTCGTGGGCGAGCGCCGTGGTGAGCGCACCGACGAGGAATCCGTCGATCGTCGCGAGCAGCGAGGCGAAGGCGAGCCCGGATACCGTCGCCCAGGCTTCCGCCGCCGCGAAGAGCGATAGCAGCCCGGACAGGATCGCCACGTCGCGCAGGGCGACGAGCAGGAGCGAGGCCTCGTCCTCTGCGGCGACGCCGCGGCCTACGGCCTTCGACAGATCGTCCGCGATCGACTCGCGGCCCTCGGTTTCGGGAATCGGGGCTTCGGATGCACTCATGGGACGCTCCTGCGACGTCACGCCCTCCAGTCGGGCGGGTCCGTCCAAGGATAGTCCGCGCTGGCCCCAGGCGCCGTCGAACACCGGGGAGATGGGCTCAGAGGTCGCCAGGAAGCACCGAGCCCTACAGCACGATCTGATCGACGACCTTGGAGAGCTGCCGAAGGTTCCGGCACTCCTCGACGATGTCGCAGTACGGCATGTACCGGTCCATCACCGAATCGCCGAAGCCCCAGGCCGAGGGACTCTCGGGGTTCAGCCAGACGACGTTCTTGGCCTTGTTCTGGATGTCGCGGATGCACCAGGCCTTCGCGTCGTTGTAGTTGTTCCGCGCGTCGCCCAGGATGATCACCGTCGTCTTGTTGTCGACGGCGGCCAGGTGGTTCTTCCAGAACTCGTGGAAGGCGAAGCCGAAGTTGCTGCGGGTGTAGACGTTGATCACGTCACCGCCGTCGAGCGCCTTCTCGACCGCGCTGTTGACGTCGCCGTCGTGGAAGACGTCCGTCACCTCGCCGAGCTCGGCGACGAAGACGTAGCAGCGGATCTTGGTGAAGGCCTCCTGCAGGCTGTACATGAACTGCAGCATGAAGCGCGAGACGTTGGCCACCGACGACGAGACGTCGCACATGATGATCAGCTTGGGACGGTCCTTGCGGCGGGTCTTGTAGACGACCTCGAAGGGGATGCCGCCGCGCGCCATGTTGCGGCGCAGGGTCTGATGGAGGTCGAGCTTGCCGCGCTTGAGCCGCTTCTTTCGGATCGAGAGGATGTTCTTGATCCGCTGCGCGAGTCGCGTAACCACCTCGCGCATCTTCTGGATTTCCTCTTCCGTCAGATGATAGAAGGATTTCTCCGTCAGCATCTCGCGACGGAACTTCTCCATGTAGTTGTGGTTCTGCTGCTGCAGCTCCCGCTCGGTGAAGTTCCGGACCGTGCGGCGAACCGTCTCCATCAGCTTGCGGATCAGCTCCTGCATCTGCTGGATCTGCTCGTCGCCCATCCCCATCGCCTTCATGCGTTCGACGAGGCTCTCGAGGTCCTGCTGGGCGCCTTCGAGGCCGAGCTGCTCGGTCGTGCGGCGCGAGAAGAAGCCCACCTGGAGCATGTTCTCGATCCGCCCCGTTCCCGCCTCTTCGGCGGCGGCGCGGATCATGTTCTCGAGCTCCGAGAGGTCCTGGGTGAGCAGCGCCTGGGCTAGCTCGCTCATGTCCAGGTCGCCGTCCATGTTCTCCATCATCTCGGCCAGCTGACTGAGCAGCTGCTCGAGATCGATGCCCATGTTGGCGAGGTCGCCCTCCATGTCACCGAAGGCGCCCTTCAGGTTGTCGTAGAAGCCGGACCAGAAGAGGTTGAAGAGCTCGTCGAAGGTCGGGATCTCGTCCCCGCGCTTGACCATGGACGATCGCAGCGCGTCCTGGAAGACCTCCCGGTCGTCCAGTGAGAGCTCGTCGAGCGCGTTGAACGCGTCGATGCCCTCGGCCACGGATACCCGGATCCCGCTCTTTCTGAGCAGATTCGTGAACTCGATGATCTTCTTCTGCATGGGTGCCTCGGACGATCACGCGCCCGGTTCGAGAGAGCCGAGCCCGCTTGCCGGTCTGCCAGGCCGCGCGCGACGCGCACAGGAACGGTCCGGTCTGCGGCGGGCCCGCGAGGACATGCGCGACTAGTGCAGGATGCCCTTCTTGGTCGTCTCGGCGGGCGCCGGCTGCGGAGCCTCCGCCTTCTTTTTCGCCGTCTTCTTCTCGATCAGCTTCGCGAGCTCGTTCTGCGCCTTCTGGACGTCGCCCTCGTACTTGAGGATGACGTTCAGGGTGTCGCCCACGATCTGATCCTCGAGCTCGTCCGCGTTCAGCGCGAGCAGCGCCCGGGCCCAGTCGAGGGTCTCCGAGATCGACGGCGTCTTCTTGAGATCGAGATCGCGGATCTTGTTCATCAGCTGCACGACCTCTTCCGCGAGTCGCTTGTCGATGTTCGGGACCTTGCGGTCGAGGATCTGGACCTCGAGCTCTTCGCTCGGGTAGTCGATCCACAGATGGAGGCAACGACGCTTGAGCGCGTCACTCATCTCGCGGGCGTCGTTCGAGGTCAGGAAGACGAGCGGCTTCGTCTTCGACTCGATCGTACCGATCTCCGGAATCGTGACCTGGAAGTCCGAGAGGACCTCGAGCAGGAACGCCTCGAACTCCGGGTCGGACTTGTCGACCTCGTCGATCAGCAGCAGCGTCGGCTGCTCCGACGTGATCGCCTGCATGAGCGGGCGCGGCACGATGAAGCGATTCGAGAAGAAGACCGAGTCCTCGGCGCCCACGCGATCGGCGGCTTCGGTCAGGTTGCCCGCGTCCGCGATCGTCTCGGAGACCTTGTCCTTCAGGATCTGGGTGTAGAGCAGCTGCTTCGAGTACTCCCACTCGTAGAGCGCCTTCGCCTCGTCGAGCCCCTCGTAGCACTGGAGCCGGATCATCTCGCGGCCGAGGGCCTTCGAGACGACCTTGGCGAGCTCGGTCTTGCCGACGCCGGCCGGCCCCTCGACGAGGACGGGCTTGTCGAGCTGCTGCGCAAGGAAGACGACCGTCGCGATCTGCTTGTCGCAGATGTACTCCTGGTCGCCGAGCTGCTGGATCACGTCTTCTACGGAACTGAACATCTTCTCTTCCTTGCTCTCTACTCGCCCTGCGACCGGAAGCTCAGAACGTGCCCGAGCTTCTCCTTCTTGGTCTTCAGGTAGTTCAGGTTGCTGGCGTTGGGCTCGATCTCGAGCGGAACCCGCTCGACGATCTCGACCCCGTAGCCACTGATCCCGGCCCGCTTGCCGGGGTTGTTCGTGAGGATCCGGATCTTCGTCACGCCGAGGTCCGCGAGGATCTGCGCGCCCACGCCGTAGTCGCGCAGATCGGCGCCGAACCCGAGCCGATTGTTCGCCTCGACCGTATCGAGCCCTTCCTTGTCCTGGAGCTCGTAGGCCTTGATCTTGTTCTTGAGACCGATCCCGCGGCCTTCCTGGCGCATGTAGAGGATGATCCCGCCGCCCGCTTCCGAGATCATGCGCATCGCCGCGTCGAGCTGCTCACCGCAATCGCAGCGCATCGAGCCAAACGCATCTCCGGTCAGGCACTCGGAATGAACGCGGATCAGGACAGGTTCTTCCGGGTCGATCTCGCCCATGACCAGCGCCATGTGGTCGACGTGGTCGATCTCGTTCTCGAAGACGATCGCATCGAACTCGCCGAACTTCGTGGGCATCTTCGCTACGGCGGAGCGGTGGACGAGCTGCTCGTTGCGGAGGCGGTAGGCAACGAGGTCCTTGATCGTCACGATCTTGAGATCGTGCTCCTTCGCGAACTCGACGAGATCCGGTAGGCGCGCCATGGTCCCGTCGTCGTTCATGATCTCGCAGATCACCCCCGACGGATGGCAGCCGGCGAGCCGCGCGAGGTCCACCGAGCCCTCGGTCTGACCGACGCGTCTAAGCACACCGCCCTTGCGGGCGCGGAGCGGAAAGATGTGGCCGGGCCGGACGATGTCGGTCGGCCGGGCGTCGGGGTTCACCGCGGCGAGCACGGTCGCCGATCGGTCGGCCGCCGAGATGCCGGTCGTCACGCCCTCGCGGGCCTCGATGGAGACGGTGAACGCCGTGCCGTAGGGCGTCGTGTTCTCGTAGTCCGGCACCATCATGGACAGGTTGAGCCGCTCGAGCTGCTCTTCCTCCATCGGAAGACAAATCAAGCCACGACCGTACTTGGCCATGAAGTTGATCGCCTCGGGCGTGCACTTGTCGGCGGCGATCACGAGGTCGCCCTCGTTCTCGCGGTCCTCGTCGTCGACGAGGATCACCATCTTCCCGGCCGCGATGTCCTCGATCGCTTCGGAGATGGTCGACAGGCCCGGCGCCGGCTCGTTCTCCCGGATCTCGCGCCCGGAGCGCGCGTCGGAATCGGGCGTCCGGGACCCTGAATCGGGCGTCCGGGACCCTGAATCGGGCGTCCGGGACCCTGAATCGAAAGTAGACATGGGCGGGGACTCACCTTTGCGATCCCGCCGTCCAGACCGAGGAGGAGCGAAGGCTCTCAGAGGGTTCCGGCGGCGGTTGGAGGGCGCACCCGGGCGGAATACCCGGGGGTGACGGTGCGCGGACGATAGGCATGGTTGACTGGGGTGTCAATCACGCGGCGCCGCAGGTCAGGGGACTCGGCGTCCAGGGGAATCGCGAGGCGCGACGGGCGGTTCCCGTCGGAGCGACGAGATCCGGATGCGCCGACGAGGCCGCGGAGAAGACGTCCGCGTGGCCCTCGAGGCCTTCGGTTCAGACCGCAGTGCCCTTGAAGTTCTTCATCACGCCCTTGAGGAACTCGTCCTCCGAGAGCGCGAACTTGGCGGAGAAGTCGTGGCGATCCTCGAGTCCGCGATAGAGGACCCTCATCAGCTCACGGAAGGTCTCCACGACGCCCTCGCCCCGATTCGCGATCGCGGGGAAGGTCGGCGTGTCGCCCCACTGCTTCTTGATCTCCGCGAGGTCCTTCACGTCCGGCATGTCGCGCTTGTTGAACTGCACGACCTTCGGAAGCGAATCGAAGTCGATGCCGTGGGCCTTCAGGTTCGCCTCCATGTCGCGCCAGGAGTAGGCGTTCGCGGAGGCCGCACTGCGCTGGCTGTCGGCGATGAAGGCGATCGCGTCGGCGCCGGCGAGGACGACCTTGCGCGTCGACTTGTGCATCACCTGACCGGGGACGGTGAAGAGCTTCATCTTGACCGAGAAGCCGCCCACCGTGTCGAACTCGACGGGCAGGAAGTCGAAGTAGAGGGTCCGGTCGTCCTTGGTGTCGAGGGTCAGCATGTGGCTGCGCGTCGACTCATCCATCATCTCGTGCAGCATCTGCAGATTGCTGGTCTTGCCGGAGAGCGCCGGGCCGTAGTACACGACCTTGAGCGTGATCTCCTTGCTGTTCATGTTGATCTGGACCATGACCGCGACTCCTGCCGACGCGCTGCACGCCTGTGGTCCTGGCCTCATCGGCGGCCCCGGAGGCCGGGTTGAGTCCGGATCAGGGAAATGCCCGGGTGGGCACCGCACGATCGGCAGCCGTACCCGCAGGCGGCGCCCGGAAGGCCCGGTCGATGCGCCCTCCCCCAGCCGACCCGCTTCGGTTCAGCGCGCGCGGAAGGCGTCGAGCAGGACCCGTGCGGCGGCGGCCGGCGTCGCCTTCTGGGCCGCGACCGAGGCTTCCTGCTCGGTGATGCGGGCGTCCATGCCGGGCTGCTCGCGGAACTCCCGGGCGATCCCCTCGTCCACGAGCTTCCACATCCAGTCCTTCGCCTGATCGCGGCGGCGCTGCTCGAACCCGCCGTTGCCCACGCAGAGCTCGTGGTGCTCGAGGATCGTGTTCCAGACCGCGGCGATCCCTTCCTCGTTGAGCGCGCTCGCGGCGAGCGCGACCGGACGCCACTCGTCGTTGCCGGAGCGGATCAGGTCGAGGGCACTCGCGTAGTCGACCCGGGTCCGGTGGGCCGTCTGCTCCATCGGTCCGTCCGCCTTGTTCACCACCAGGGCGTCGGCGAGCTCGATGACCCCCTTCTTGATGCCCTGGAGCTCGTCGCCGCCCGAAGGCAGCAGCAGCACGAGGAAGAAGTCGACCATGGAGGCGACCGTGACCTCGGACTGCCCGATCCCGACGGTCTCGATCAGGATCACGTCGTAGCCCGCGGCCTCGCACAGCAACATCGCCTCGCGGGTCCGATGGGCCACGCCGCCGAGGGAGCCGCCGGACGGCGAAGGTCGGATGAACGCCTCGGGCCTGACGGTCAGCCGCTCCATTCGGGTCTTGTCACCGAGGATCGAGCCCCCCGTCACCGGGCTCGAAGGATCCACCGCGAGCACGGCCACTCGCTTGCCCTGCTCCACGAGGTAGAGGCCGAGCGCTTCGATGAAAGTGCTCTTGCCGACGCCCGGCGGACCGGTGATGCCGACGCGGATCGCGTTGCCGGCGTCCGTGATCATCTTCTCGAGGATCGCCTGGCCCGCGGCGTAGTCGTCGTCGCGGGTGCTCTCGAGCTTCGTGATGGCGCGGGCCATCATCCGCCGGTCGCCCGCGCGAATGGCGCGAGCGACCTCGGCGGGATCGGAAGACGCCGCCATCAGGCAGCGCGATCCTTCAGGACCTGCAGCACTTCGGCGGCGGCGTCCGGAACCGGCGTCCCCGGACCGAAAATCGCCGAGACGCCGGCCTCGCGCAGGAAGTCGTAGTCCTGGGGCGGGATGATGCCGCCGACGATGACCGCGATATCCGACGCGCCGACGTCGGCGAGGGCCTTGATCAGCTGGGGCACGAGGGTCTTGTGCCCGGCCGCCTGGCTCGACACGCCGATCACGTGCACGTCGTTGTCGATCGCCTGCTGGGCGGCCTCCTCGGGCGTCTGGAAGAGCGGGCCGACGTCGACGTCGAAGCCGAGGTCGGCGAAGGACGTCGCGATCACCTTGATCCCGCGATCGTGGCCGTCCTGGCCGAGCTTGACCGCGAGCATGCGCGGTCGACGCCCCTGGCTCTCTCCGAACGCGGCCACGTCCTTCGACACCTTTTCGAACGCATCTTCGTCACGGTACATCTGGCGATAGACCCCCGAGACCGAGCGGACCTCGGCGCGATGGCGAGAGTAGACCTTCTCCATCGCCTCCGTGATCTCGCCGACGGTCGCCCGCACTCGTGCGGCTGCGACGGCAGCCTCGAGCATGTTGCCTTCGCCGCTCTCCGCGAGCTCAGTGATGTGGGCCAGCGCCGCGTCGACGGCGCTCTGGTCGCGGCTCGCGCGGATGTCGTCGAGCCGGCGGCACTGGGACTCACGGACGGCCGTGTTGTCGATGTCGCGGATCTCGATCGGGTCTTCTTCCGCGAGGCGGTACTTGTTGACGCCGACGATGACGTCCTCGCCCGAGTCCACGCGCGCCTGGCGACGCGTCGCGGACTCCTCGATCCGGAGCTTGGGCATGCCCTGCTCGATCGCCTGCGTCATCCCGCCGAGTTCTTCGACCTCGTCGATCAGCTCGTTCGCGGCGTCGTAGACCTGCTGGGTCAGGTTCTCCATGAAGTAGGAGCCCGCCCAGGGATCGACGACCGCCGGGATCCCCGACTCCTCCTGCAGGATGAGCTGGGTGTTCCGGGCGACGCGCGCCGCGGTATCCGTCGGGAGCGAGACCGCCTCGTCGTAACCGTTGGTGTGGAGCGACTGCGTTCCGCCGAAGACGGAGGCCATCGCCTCGACCGTCGTCCGGATCACGTTGTTCATCGGATCCTGCTCGGTCAGCGACGCGCCCGACGTCTGCGAGTGGGTGCGGAGCATCATGCTGCGCGCGTTCTTCGGCTTGAACTCCTTCTGCATGCGCTCGGCCCAGATCCGGCGCGCGGCGCGCATCTTGGCGATCTCCATGTAGAAGTTCATGCCGATGCACCAGAAGAACGAGAGCCGGCCGGCGAACTTGTCGACGTCCATCCCCTTGCCGAGCGCGGCGCGCACGTACTCGAGGCCGTCGGCGATCGTGAAGGCGAGCTCCTGGACCGTCGTCGCCCCCGCTTCCTGCATGTGGTAGCCGGAGATCGAGATCGAGTTGAACTTCGGCATCTCCTTCGCCGTGTACTCGATGATGTCCGCCACGAGCCGCATGCTCGGCGTGGGCGGATAGATGTAGGTGTTCCGAACCATGAACTCCTTGAGGATGTCGTTCTGGATCGTTCCGGCGAGGTCCTTGCGATCGACGCCCTGCTCCTCGCCCGCCACGATGAACGAAGCGAGGACGGGGATCACCGCCCCGTTCATGGTCATCGAGACGGTGACCTCGCCGAGCGGGATTCCGTCGAAGAGGATCTTCATGTCCTCGACGGAGTCGATGGCCACGCCCGCCTTGCCGACGTCGCCAGTCACGCGTTCGTGGTCCGAGTCGTAGCCGCGGTGGGTCGCGAGATCGAAGGCGACCGACAGGCCCTGCTGACCCGCGGCGAGGTTCGCCTTGTAGAAGCGGTTCGACTCCTCGGCGGTCGAGAAGCCCGCGTACTGGCGAAGCGTCCAGGGACGGTTCGCGTACATCGTCGCCCGCGGTCCGCGCAGGAACGGGAACATGCCCGGGAGCGTGTCGGCGTGGTCGAGGCCTTCGAGGTCGGCGGCCGTGTAGAGCGCCTTCACGTCGATTCCGTCTGGGCTGGTCCAGACCAGCTCGTCGACGTCCTTGCCGCGAAGCTCCTTGCTCGCGAGCTCCTTCCACTCGGAAAGCTGATCGGCGGCGCGCATGCCGCCCTTCGAATCGGCCATCTCGTCGGCTCCTCTCTTGGATCGCGGCCCCACCATCCGGGGTCCGCGTCACGCTCAGAGGCCCTTCCGGGCCACGCGGGCGGCGAGTCTAGCAGCCCCGCCCGACCCGACATCTTTTTCGTTTCCGGTCACTTAGCAGCCGGGCACGGCGGATCGCCGGCGTCCTACATCGCCCGCCGATAGCGCCCACCGACCTCGAAGAGCGCCTCGCTGATCTGCCCCAGGCTCGCGACCTTGACCGTCTCGAGCAGCTCGTCGAAGAGGTTCTCCCCGCTTCGCGCCTTCTCCTGGAGACGGGCGAGCGCGGCCGGGGCCTCCTCGGCCCACCGGGCGTGGAAGGCAGCGAGAGAATCGAGCTGCGCCTGCTTCTCCGCGTCGGAAGAACGCATCAGGCTGTCCTCGTCGAGGACCGGGTCGGCGGGCTGGTCGGGCAGGAAGGTGTTCACGCCGATGATCGGCAGCTCGCCCGTGTGCTTCAGCTGCTCGTAGTGCATCGACTCGTCCTGGATCCGCCCGCGCTGGTAGAGCGTCTCCATCGCGCCGAGAACGCCGCCGCGCTCCGACAGCCGCTCGAACTCCTGGAGCACCGCCTCTTCCACGAGGTCCGTCAGCTCGTCGATCACGAACGCGCCCTGGATCGGGTTCTCGTTCTTCATGAGCCCGGCCTCGCGGTTGATGATCAGCTGGATCGCGAGCGCTCTTCGGACGGACTCCTCCGTCGGCGTCGTGACCGCTTCGTCGTACGCGTTCGTGTGCAGGCTGTTGCACTGGTCCTGGAGCGCGGTCAGTGCCTGGAGCGTCGTCCGGATGTCGTTGAAGTCCATCTCCTGAGCGTGGAGCGATCGCCCCGAAGTCTGGATGTGATACTTCAGCTTCTGACTCGCCTCGGACGCCCCGTACTTCTCGCGCATCGCGACCGCCCAGATGCGCCGCGCCACGCGCCCCATCACGGAGTACTCCGCGTCGAGCCCGTTCGAGAAGAAGAACGAGAAGTTCGAGGCGAAGTCGTCGACGGACATGCCGCGTGCGAGGAAGTACTCGCAGAACGTGAAGCCGTTCGCGAGCGTGAACGCGAGCTGGGAGATCGGGTTCGCCCCCGCCTCGGCCATGTGGTAGCCGGAGATCGAGACCGAGTAGAAGTTCGAGATCCTCTCGCGACAGAAGGTCTCCTGGATGTCGCCCTGGAGCTTGAGGGAGAACTCGGTGGAGAAGATGCAGGTGTTCTGGGCCTGGTCCTCCTTGAGGATGTCGGCCTGGACCGTGCCGCGAACGGACTGGAGGACCTCGCTCCGCAGGCGCGCGTAGGTCTCGCCGTCGACGACGCGATCGCCGGGGATCCCGAGCAGGCCGAGGCCGAGCCCGTCGTGGGATTCGGGCCGTTCGCCTTCGTAGGTCGGAAGCGAGCTCCCCTTCGCCTCGAGCTCTGCCGCGAAGCGCGCGACCGCGCCCTCGAGCGCTCCCGTCTCCCGGAGGTGGCGCTCGACGCGCTGGTCGATCGCAGCGTTCAGGAAGAACGCCAGGACCGTCGGCGCCGGGCCATTGATCGTCAGCGAGACGGAGGTGGTCGGCGCGACCAGATCGAAGCCCGAGTAGAGCTTCTTCGCGTCGTCGAGCGTGCAGATCGACACGCCGGAGTTGCCGACCTTCCCGAAGACGTCGGGCTGCTCGGCCGGGTTCCGTCCGTAGAGCGTCACGCTGTCGAAGGCCGTCGAGAGCCTTGCCGCGGGCTGGCCGGCCGAGACGTAGTGGAAGCGCCGATTCGTCCGCTCGGGTCCCCCCTCCCCCGCGAACATCCGCGCAGGATCCTCGCCGCTCCGCTTGAACGGGAAGACGCCCGCGGTGAAGGGAAAGGAGCCGGGGACGTTCTCGAGGGCCAGATAGCGCGCGAGGTCGCCCCAGTCGTCGGTACGAGGGATCGCGACCTTCGGAATCGCATTCCCGGAGAGCGTCGCGGTCCGGTTCTCGACCTCGATCTCCCTCCCGCGCACGGCGTAGCTCTGGCGCTCGGCCCGATACTGCTCGCGCCGCTGCGGCCACGCCGCGAGCGCCGCCGCGAGCCCCGGGTCGACCTCGGCGGCGGCGGTGGCATAGCCGCGGGCCAGGCGCGCGAGGACGTCGTCGTCGTCGGGCGCGTCGATCGGTGCCAGAGGCGCCGTCGGCGCGATGCCTTCGCTGGCCAGGACGCGTGCGTAGCCGTCCGCGCGCGCGGCGGCGGCGCAGTCCGCCTCGACCCGGGCCCGGTAGCCACGGATCGACTCCGCGATCTCGGCTAGGTAACGCTGCCGCGAAGCGGGCACGAGCCCGCTCGCCTCGGGCACTTCGATTCCGCCCAGCGCCGGCGCCTCCACGCCCTCGAACGCCGCGATCCCGAGCGTGCCGAGCCGCGCCTCGAGCGCCCGCGCGAGATGCTCGGTTCCCGGATCGTTCCAGTTCCGCGCGACCGTGGGAAAGACCGGCACCTCGGCATCCGGCGTGGTCATCGCGTTCCGGTTCCGTCGCCACTGCTTACGGACGTCCCTGAGCGAGTCCGCCGCGCCCCGTCGATCGCACTTGTTCAGCACGATCAGGTCGGCGTAGTCGATCATGTCGATCTTCTCGAGCTGCGAAGGCGCGCCGTAGTCGGGCGTCATGACGTAGAGCGAGCAATCGACCTGGTCGACGATCTCCGAATCGCTCTGGCCGATCCCGGCCGTCTCGAGGAAGACCAGATCGAAATCCGCAGCCCGCAGGACCGAGAGCGCGTCGCCGACCGCCGCCGCGAGGGAGAGGTTCGCGCGGCGGGTCGCCATCGAACGCACGAAGACCTGCTCGCCGCCGATCGCGTTCATGCGGATGCGGTCGCCGAGAAGCGCCCCTCCGCTCCGCCGACGCGTCGGGTCGACCAGCAGGAGGGCGATCCGGAGCTCCGGCGCATCGCGGCGCAGCCGCATGACCAGCTCGTCGACGACGCTCGACTTGCCCGCCCCGCCGGTGCCGGTGAAGCCGATGACCGGCGCCCGCTCGCGCCCGTGCTCGGCCACGAGCCCGCGCAGTCGTTCGGCATCTTCCTTGTGCGCGTCGGCGTAGCTCTCGAAGAAGGTGATCAGGCGGCCCACGTCCCGAGCGCTGGCCGCGCCGATGTCGGCCGCCACCGCATCCAGTCCGCTGGCCGGTTCGTTCTCGCGCGCGACCCGAGCCTCGAGGCACTCGTCGACGATCGTCGAGATCATGCCTTCGAGCCCGAGGATCCGTCCGTCTTCCGGGCTGAAGACGCGGGCGACCCCGATCCCGTGGAGCGCTTCGATCTCTTCGGGCGTGATGGTGCCGCCCCCCCCGCCGTACACGCGCACGTGCGGCAGACCGACCTCGGCGAGTCGCTGGACCAGGTACCGGAAATACTCCATGTGCCCGCCCTGGTAGGACGAGAGCGCGATCGCGTCCGCGTCCTCCTCGAGCGCCGCCTCGACGAGCTCGTCGACGCCGCGATCGTGGCCCAGATGGATCACCTCGGCGCCGAGGCCCTGGAGCAGCCGCCGCATGATGTTGATCGCCGCGTCGTGGCCGTCGAAGAGCGAGGCGGCCGTCACGACGCGGATCGGGGGACGGGAAGCGGAATCGGTCATGCCGTGGCACTCCTCGGGCTGGACACGTCGTGTCCGGCTTCGTTCTCGGCGGTCGGGTCGGGGGACTGCGCGGCGTCCGAGGCAGAGAGCGAGCCGCCCCCCTCGGCGATCCGGGCATCGATGTGATCGCGGTAGAGCGCGAGCTGACCGCGCAACGCGCGCAGCTCGTCGAGCCGGCGGTCGACGTCGGCGAGATGCGCATCGAGCAACGGCTGCAGGTGCTCGAGCATCGCCTGTGTCGATCCGCCGATCGCGTAGACCGCGTTCAGCGCTCGGATCTCCTTGAGCGGGAGGCCCAGGGTCTTGAGCCGCGTGATGAAGGCGAGCCGCTCGAGCTCGTCCTCGCCGTAGACGCGGCGTCCCCCCTCGCTCCGACGGACGCCGGGCAGCAGCCCGATCTCCTCGTAGTAGCGGACGGTCCGCGCCGAGAGGCCGGCGCGCTCACAGATCTCGGCGATGCTCCACATGGCGCAATTCTTCATCGATCTGCCAGCTCACGTCAACTGTGAATTGCGGCAGATAGCCCCAGATGAACGAGCCCCCACGGGGCCCTGATCGACCGGCAGGCCCGGCCCCGGGCACGCCGGCGAGCGCCCGCAGCCGGCAGATTCAGTGGTACCCGAGCGCCTTGATCCGCCGCTCGTTCTTGAGCCAGCCCGGATCGACCTTCACGAAGAGCTCCAGGTGGACCTGACGACCGACCCACTCCTCGATCGCCCGGCGCGACCGGATCCCGATCTTCTTGATCATCGCCCCGCCCTTGCCCACGACGATCCGCTTCTGCGACTCCCGCTCGACCAGCAGATTCGCCCCGATCTTCAGCGCCTTCCGGCCCGACTCGTCGTAGCGGAGCACGTCGACCGCCATCGAGTAAGGCAGCTCCTGGTCGAGCAGCTCGAAGAGCGCCTCGCGAATCATCTCGCCGCAGAGCCAACGCATCGGCCGGTCGGTGAGCTCCTCCTCGCCGTAGAGGGGCGGCGACTCCGGAAGCGCTTCCACGATCGCGTCGAGGAGCGGGTCGAGACCGCTCTCCGATTTCGCCGAGACCGAGAGCTGCGGCCAGTCGGTGGGCGCTTCGGGGATCGGCCACGGCGCGTCCTTCGCACGTCCCAGGTCTTCCTTGGTCCCGACGACGATCGTCGGCCGGCCGAGCTTCTGGAGAGCGGTGGCGATCTCGTCGTGGATCTCACTCCAGCCCGTCGCCCGATCGACCAGCAGGAGCGCGACCTCGCTGTCCCGGGCGACCTCGTCGACGACTTCGTTGAGCGCCTCGTTCAGCTTCTTCTCGCTCCGGTGTCGACCCGGCGTGTCGAGGAAGAGGATCTGCGCTCCTTCCCGGGGCAGGATCCCGAGGATCCGGCTGCGCGTGGTCTGGGGCTTCGCGCTCACGATCGCAAGGCGCATCCCGAGCAGGGCGTTCAAGAGAGAGGACTTGCCCGCATTGGGCGGGCCGAGCAACGCCACGAAGCCCGCCTTGAATCCTTCACCTTCCATCTCGAGGAGCCTCCACGTCTTCCGGGGGACGCGCGAGGGCCTCGCGCGCAGCGGCCTTCTCGGCCCGGCGCTTGGTCCGGTCGGTTCCGCGACCGAGCACTTCGCCCTTGGAGACGACCTCGACCGAGAAACGGGCTTCGTCGCCTTCGATCCCGGTATCCGCCGTCAGGCGATACGACGGAAACTCGCCGACGTCCCGCATCAGTCGCTCCTGCAGCTCGGTCTTCGGGTCCCGCTCGACGGGGGCGGCGTCCACGGCGAGGGTCTCCGCGAAGCGGTCGCCGACGAAACGCCGCACGGGATCGAGCCCCGCGTCGAGATACATCGCACCGATCAGCGCCTCCATCGCGTCTTCGAGGACTTTCGGCTTCGACGCGCCACCGGAGCTCTCCTCGGTTCGTCCGAGACGCATCACGTCGCCGACGCCGAGCGAGGCCGCGAGCGACGCCAGGCTGCGCCCCTCGACCACCGAGTGGAGCGCCCGCGTGAGCTCTCCTTCCCGCCAATCGGGCTTCGCGGCATAGAGCGCCTCTGCGACGACCAGGGCGAGCACCGCGTCGCCCAGGAACTCGAGGCGTTCGTTGCTCTCGGCTTCCCCGTCCGCGGCGTCGCTCGCGTCCCGGGCCCGCTCGTGGGCATAGGACGCGTGGCGCAGCGCGGTGTCGAGGAGCGAGGCGTCGGCGAAGCGATGTCCGAGGGCGGCCTCGAGCTCGACCACGGCAGCTTCACGGGCCGCTTCGTCAGGCGCCCGGTCCTGGGCACGGCCGCGCGGTTCCCGGTCGTTCACGCATTCCCCCACGTGAGCCAACCCCCGCCGATCACCTCCGCGTCGCTCTCGGCGTCGTAGAACACGGCCGCCTGCCCCGGCGCGACGGCGCGGACGGGCTCCTCGAAGGCGATCTCCGCCGTCTCCCCGGGACCCGGCGTGACACGCGCGAGCGCCGGCGAGTGTCGGTGCCGAACCTGGACCCGCACGTGCACCGGCTCCGGCGGGGTCGTCCCCGCGATCCAGTTCACCCGGTCCACCTGCGCCCTTCCGCAATCGAGCCCCTCGACCCCGCCGACGACCACCTTCTGCTCCCGAGGATCGAGCCGCAGGACGTAGAGGCGTCGGTCGGAAGAGATGCCCAGACCGTGGCGCTGGCCGACCGTGAAGTGATGGACCCCCCGGTGCTCGCCGAGCACGCGACCGGACTCGTCCACGATGTCGCCTCGGAGCCTTCCGGCTTCGGGGCGCAGCCGCTCGACGACCTTCGCATAGTCCCCGTCCGGGACGAAGCAGATCTCCTGGCTCTCGGGCTTCTCCGCCGTGCCGAGTCCGAGATCCCGCGCGCGTTCGCGCACCTGCTCCTTGGTCAGATCGCCGACGGGGAACGAGGCGGCGCGCAGCTGCGCCTGCGTCAACGAGAAGAGGAAGTAGCTCTGATCCTTCTGTCGATCGCGTCCCCGGAAGAGCCGCGCGGCGCCCGTCTCGGGATCGTGTTCCAGGCGCGCATAGTGGCCCGTCGCGACCCGCTCGGCCCCGAAGACCCGGGCCCGATCCAGCAGGTGGTCGAACTTGAAGGACTGATTGCAGGCGACGCAGGGAATCGGCGTCCGCGCGGCGAGATAGGCGTCCGCGAAGGGCTCGACGACCTCCTTCGTGAACGCGTCGGCATAGTTCGCCACGTAGAACTTGATGCCGATCCGCTCGGCCACGCGACGGGCGTCGTCCGCATCCTCGAGCGAGCAACAACGCGACTCGCTCTCCGAGAGCTTCATCGTCACGCCGATCGCGTCCGCCCCCGACTCGACCAGCATCGCCGCCGCCACCGACGAATCCACGCCCCCGGACATCGCGACGACGACACGCCCTCCGCCCTCCTTGCTCACGCGTTCTCCATCTCGCGGACCCGCGGGACGAGCCGCGCGAAGAGGGCCACTGCTTCGTCGACCGCGGCCTCGTCGAGTCCGTGCCCCACGGAGAGCCGCAGGCTCGCCCGGGCCTGCTCCTGGGTCCGGCCCATCGCGGTCAACACCTTCGACGGGTCGATCGATCCCGAGTGGCAGGCCGCGCCTGCCGAGACCGCGACGCCTTCGAGGTCCAGCGCCTGGACGAGTACCTCGCCCGCCACGCCTTCGAACTCGACGTTCAGCGTGTTCACGAGCGCGCGCTTCGGGTCGCCGTTCCACCGCAGGCCGTCGAGCGTCTCCTGCAGCCCCTGCCAGAGCCGATCCCGAAGCGAGGCATAGCGAGCCAGCCGATCGTCGATCTCGGCCTCGGCGAGGGCGCAGGCCACCCCGAAGCCGACCAGCCCCGCGACGTTCTCGGTCCCCCCTCGCATGCCCTTCTCCTGACCGCCCCCGAGCAGATACGCCGGCGCGGCCCGCCCGTCCCGCACGAAGAGCGCGCCCGCGCCCTTCGGACCGCCGAGCTTGTGCGCCGAGGTCGACAGGTAATCGAGAGGGACGCGAGCGAGATCGATGACGAGCTTGCCGACGCCCTGGGTCGCATCGGAGTGGACGAGCACGCCACGCGCGCGCGCGCCCTCGGCAATCGCTTCGACGGGCTGCAGCGCCCCCGTCTCGTTGTTCGCCCAGATCACGCTCACGAGCTTCGTCGCCGGACCGATCGCCTCGAGGACCGCGTCCGCCGCGACGCACCCGTCCGCGTCGGGGGGCACGCGCGTGACCGCGACGCCCTGCGATTCGAGGATCTCGAGGGGCGCGAGCACGGAGGGATGTTCGACCGCCGTCGTCACCACGTGATCACCAGGCTGGAGGAGCCCGAGCAGGAGCGTGTTGTTGGCTTCGGTCGCACCGCTCGTGAAGCGGATCTCGTTCGCCTCCGCCCCGAGCAGGGAGGCGACCTGCGCGCGCGCGTTCTCCAGCCGGGCGCGTGCCGCCGCGCCCTCCTCGTAGACGCTCGACGGATTGCCGTAGCCGCTGCGCAGGATGTCGGTCATCGCGTCCACGACCTCCTCGCGGACCGGCGTGGTGGCGTTGTGATCGAGGTAGATCCTCACTCTCGGGACTCCGTTCCGGGTCGTTCGCAGAGCATCGCGAGACTCGTCTCGTCCGCGACGCTCCCCCAGGCACCTTCGAGGCGCTCCATCACGCCGGCGACCGCGGCCGTCCGCGCGAAGGCATGCTCACCGGAACCGTACACGTCTCCCCGCGCCGCGCGCAGCACCGCGCCGACGGAGATCTCGGCGATCGGCCCCGCCGGCACGTATCCGGGATCCACCCCGTCCTCCGTCGCGACGGCGAGCACGAGCCCCGCCTCCTCGAGCCCTTCGCACAGCCGCCGGACGAGCCGGACCGGCTCGTCGAGGGCATCGGCGAGGTTCTCGGCCGCAGGCGGCTTCGCCCGCGACTGGAAGCAGCGCGCGATCGTCACGGCGATCTCGAGGGCGATCGCCTCCTGCTCGGCCACGCCCGCCTCCCCGTACCGCATCTCACGGCGCGCGAAGGCCAGGTTCTGGGCCGCGAAAGCCACCTCCGCACCGAGCAGCAGCACGGCCCAGCAGGCATAGAGCCAGGCCAGGATCAGCGGGATCGCGGAGAGCGCTCCGAAGACGGTCTCGTAG
>Ga0180435_10000588_pt1 | contig 38176 bp, 35 predicted proteins | sample SS_ome_3_FD_132467 | JGI IMG/M metagenome (GOLD analysis project Ga0180435, IMG submission 132467) | Hypersaline lake sediment archaeal communities from the Salton Sea, California, USA - SS_3_S_1 metaG | ecosystem: Environmental > Aquatic > Non-marine Saline and Alkaline > Hypersaline >... | reverse complement strand
GCTGGACCTCATTCCCATGGGCAGATTCGGAGAAACCTCGGAAATCGCGTCAACAGCCTTGTTTCTCGCTTCCAAAGCTTCCAGTTACATTACCGGGTCCATATTGCTGGTTGACGGAGGGTACACCTGCTACTGATTATTTCAACAATGAGCTTTTGCAAACCAAAGAACTGCACATAAAAGGAAAACAAATTATGAAAGCGAAAACCAAAATTGCAATTGCGTCCGACTTATCCGGATTTCCTCTTAAAGAAGCCATTACGGAATACTTGAATGAACAACCCGGTTTTGAGGTCGTCGATTTCGGCATAGTCGATCCTGACAACCCCAAGCCCTACACCGTCCAGGGCCCCAAAGTGGCGGGCGCCGTACAAAGCGGCGAAGTTGAAAAAGGTATCCTGATTTGCGGAACCGGTCAGGGAATGGCTATTGTCGCAAATAAATTCAAGGGAGTATATGCCTGCGTTGTCGACAGCATCTTCTCCGGAGAAAGGGCGAAAATTATCAATAACGCTAATGTCATCACCCTCGGCGGCTGGATAACTGCACCGTTTCTTGGGGTGCAAATTGTGGAGGCCTGGCTGAGCGTCAGCTTTACAGAAAAAATGGAATTCAAAAAAGACTTCCTGACCGAGAATTTCAACCTGGTTGCGGAGATCGAAGATAAGCATTTCAAGTAGAAATTTGAACGCTCGAACAGCAAATCATTATCAGCTGCGGCGACACCATCTTTTGCAAAATTGAAACAAAGTGCCATTATTATTTACATACAACAAGGTGGAACCGTTTACGAGCAGGCGAACTGCATACAATTACCGTCGTCTATCAGATCTGTTGAGGCATGCTTTCTTATAAATACATGTGATACACTCAAGTTCTGATCAGATTGATGCGACTATAAACGCAGTAACCGCATGTGCCGAAAACCGGAGCCCACTATTCGTCTTGTTGCCAGGTATTGGGCGCGGGCTTTCGGCGCATCATCTCGTTATTTTATGGAAAAACACCCATTTTTATTTATTACATTTTTCCCAAACTGCTGGTCCTGTAATTGTATGTATGTTAATTAAAAGTCGATAAGGAAGAGAAAAATAATGTCTCACATTGGAATCATCGGACTTGGTGTTATGGGATTGCAGGCCTCGAAATGCCTGCTGAAAGCCGATTACAGAGTATTCGGCTATGATCCCGTCGAATTCGCCGTAGCCAGGGCTAAAGAAGCAGGAGTGGAAATTTGTCAATCTCCCGCAGAGGTTGGATCCAAGGTAACAACAGTCCTGCTTGTTGTACCAGGGCCGAATGAATGCCGTCAGACCATATTCGGCGAGCAGGGCCTGGCTAACCAACCGACAGACAACCTCCTGATCGCCAACATGAGTACTGTCGGACCATCGTCAAATATCGAGCTCTCTGATAGACTTGCAGCCCAAGGTGTTACTTTGATCGATACGCCAGTGCTGGGGCTCCCCTCTGGAGTAGGCCATTGGGCCTTCCCGGTAGGGGGCAGCGATGAAGCTTTCCAGCGAATCGTGCCGGTGCTGAGATGCCTGGGAGGCAGTGACGACAGAATTTTTCATGTCGGCGACGTCGGCAGCGGCAACAAGCTCAAACTGCTGAACAACCTGATGTTTGGTGCAATAACGGCCTGTACAGCAGAAATCATGGCATCGGCTAAAGACATGGGGCTGTCTCAGAAGCTCCTGTTTGAAGTACCCGAGGCAGCCGGTGCGGGTACGATCAGCAACCTGTATAAAGCCATGGCAGGCCGGATAATCGAAGACAACTACGAAGACCCGTTTTTTACCATACAGTTACTAAAAAAAGATAACGCTCTGGCTCTCGATATGGCAAGAGAGCATGGAATCTCCCTGACGCTTGCCAAGACAATCAACGCGATGAACGAGAGGGGATGTGACAGCGGGCTGGGCAGCTCGGATATTTCGGCCATGTGGAAAATGCTGACCGATAAGAATTAAATCAACTGCAGTTCTTGAATCTAGCCGTAAGGCTAATTCGAGATTTATTTGGTACCAGGCGGAATATGCTGCGTTGGCATATTTCTACTAAAGAAATCAACAGAGGAGGCAGTTATGAAAAAAGCATTTGTACCAGCAATTGCAGTTTTGTTCTTTACATTTCTTGTTGCAGGGTCTTTTAGTACCGCCATTGCGGCTGAGTTTACCATCAAATATGCCGTTTCATCGCCGGATACCAGCTTCCATGCTGAGTTTGCCAGAAAATTCAAGGAAGAAACCGAGAAACGGTCAGATGGGCGTATTCAGGTAAACATTTATGGAGGCGGACAGCTTGGCAGCGAGCAGGATAACGTCCAAGGCTGTTCCACCAACATGATCCAGATGTCCACTGTGGCCGTGAACAACCTGACCCCTTTCGCTCCCGCGGTTGGTGTTCTGACCCTGCCCTACATTATGCCGGACATCGAATCGGCATACAAACTGCTGTCAGATCCCTACATGGACTCTTTGAACGATGAAATTATCGCTAAGTCCAATGTGCGGGTACTTTCCTGGCTGATCGGCGGCTATCGCGTATTGACCAACTCCAAGCAACCGGTCAAGGTTCCGGCAGACATGGATGGCCTGAAAGTTCGGGTGCCGAAAAACGAGATCATGCTGCAGACATACAAAGCATGGGGAGTAAATCCGGTACCTATGGCATGGACTGAGGTCTTCAATGCCCTCCAGCAGAAAGTTATTGACGCTCAGGACAACCCTCACATCGTCAACACGGCGAGCAAATTTTATGAGGTACAGAAGTATATCACCGATATTCATTACGTCCTCTGGACCGGTCCGTGCATGATGAGTGAGCAGTTCTATCAGAAGCTCCCGGCTGACTTGCAGGCAGTAGTAAAAGAAGCCGCCATGATTGCCGCCAAACATGAGTGGGAGTGGGTTGCGGAAATGGAAGCCAAAGCACTCCAGGAATGCATCGACAATGGCATGATTTTCATGAAGCCCGAAAAAGAGGACACCGAGTGGATCCCGAAAGCACGCTCCGTATGGCCGAATTTCTACGACTCCGTAGGCGGCAAGGAGGCTGTTGACAAGGTTCTCGCCATCATGGAAAAATAACGTTTCAAACGCTGTACTTCATTATACGGGGAAGGGCGTATCCGCTCTTCCCCGTTGCAGGTTGTGAACAGTTTAAATGGGGTGAAAAGAAATATGTACAGTCGGATCCTATGGAAGATTGTCAATAGGTTTGAGCTATATTTTGCGTCGTTTCTCCTTGTGGTCCTTGTCGTATGTCTTGGTCTACAGGTCTTTTACCGCTATGTGCTGGGCGATTCCCCGACATGGACCGAAGAGCTGAGCAGGATGTGCTTTGTGTGGATCGTCTATCTAGGCGCCAGTCTCGCTGCTCATCAGCAGATGCACGTCCGGGTAACCGCGCAATATCTCCTTCTGCCTGAGCGGTTCCGTATTTACATGTGGGTGTTAGCTGACTTACTCTGGATCGCCTGTAATACCCTCTTCCTGATTCAGGGTTCCGCTTTTGTCCAACATACCCTGCGTTTTGTCGAAATGACACCGACCCTGCATATCTCGAAGCACTGGATTTATCTCATTTTACCGATCAGTTCGACCCTCGTCACCTTCCGTATTCTACAAGTTTATTATCAGCTATACAAAGATACCGGGTCAATTCGCAGTATCGTTAAAACAGGGGGAGGACACTAATGTTCGAAGCAACGACAGCAATGATTATTACCCTGGTTGTGGCCCTGCTTCTCGGCATGCCGGTATACATGTCACTCGGAGCGGCCACGGCGGTTGCCCTTTATCTTGGGGATGTCACCCTCATCATGATCCCCCAGACCTTGTTCAGGGGAGTCGACAGCTTTCCACTTCTCGCCATTCCCTGCTTTATCCTCGCCGGCTCCATTATGGAACACAGTGACGTCACCAAACAGATTATCGACGTCGTTCGAAAACCGATGGGACGCACATACGGAGGGCTTGGTATTGCCACCATTCTGGCCTGTATGTTTTTTTCCGCCATTTCCGGATCCGGCCCCGGCACGGTAGCTGCAGTTGGCGCCATTATGGTACCAGCCATGCTGCGACAGGGCTACGACAAGGGATATACCGGCGCCATAGCATCTTCGGGAGGCACCCTTGGCATTCTGATCCCGCCTTCAAATCCGATGATAATCTATGGTGTCATAGCCGGGTGTTCAATCACGGGTCTTTTCATGGCTGGTATGATACCCGGAGCCATGATTGGTTTCGCCCATTGCCTTGTTGCCTGGTATGTAGCACGGCGCAACGGGTATAAAGGAGAGCAGGAGCCGTTTGACACCGTCGATTTTCTCAGGACCTGCTGGAAATCGAAGTGGGCCCTGGCCTCTCCGATCGTCATTCTCGGCGGAATTTACGGCGGAATCTTCACCCCTGTGGAAGCTTCTGTTGTCGCAGTCTTCTGGGGCCTGTTCGTGGGAGGTGTCATAAACCGAAAACTGACTTTTGAAAAACTGCTGATTTCTCTGCAGGACGGGGTTATGATCGCCGGCACCGTTATCGTTATTGTCGGCACCTCTACCCTTTTCGGGCAAATGCTGACAATGGCACAGGTGCCCTCCAAGATTGCCGAACTCATCATCAGTATCTCAGACCACTGGTTTGTTGTTATGTTGATGCTGATTGTCCTGTTCTACATACTCGGCATGTTCATGGAAACGCTTTCTACCATCATCATTCTGACCCCGGTACTGCTGCCGGTTGTCACGATGCTCGGCATTCATCCGATTCATTTCGGCATCATTCTGGTTGTGACCAACGAGGTAGCATTCCTGACGCCTCCACTCGGAGTCAATCTTTTTGTTGCCTCAAAAATGGTCGGCACATCCCTTGAACGGGTGTCGATACACGTGCTGCCGCACATTCTCGCAATATCAATCTGTATACTTCTGCTGACCTATTTTCCGGTTATCAGTCTCTGGCTGCCGAAACTAATGGGGTACGGCTCTTTTTGATCAGCCGCTCATGAAGAAGGTCGACATCTATGCCCACAAACGACGAAGAATAACAGCCCATAGGGCTCGAACAATATTCTGAACGGAAAAAAAGCAGAAATGTTCCAAGACGCGTAAGTCAGAGCCTGGCAAAACAAACATGAAAGCCAGGCTCGACTGCCATCTTTTTCTCGGCAACTGCTCCAGATGAAGAATGAGCATTTTTCAAACCTGCGTTCACAGGAATAAGCCAACCCTATCGGACAGCTCTTTACTTGCTTTACGCAAAAGCTCAACTTTGGGAGGGATATGTTCATCTGAAAAATCGATTCCGAAGCCGGCTGCTACCAATGCAGCTGCAACCTGCCCTGAAGAATTATGCACCGGTACCGCCAGCGCGGATAAGCCCAAAACAACCGTGCTATGATCGAGGCAATAGCTTCGTTCACGAACTTCCGCCAACACTGCCTCGATTTCATCAACTTCCATAACCGTGTGTATCGTCAAAGCCTTGAAGGATGCTGTACTTAAAATTTCCGTACGCTCTTTTTCAGGCAGGAATGCCAGCAGCGTATTGCCAGCAGCGCCGATATATAACGGCAAATGTTCCCCTCGACGCAGATGAATAGTTTGAACTAGAGTCGGGCCATCCGCGTGTTCAAGGCAAACGACATCATCGCCCGCGCGTACGGCCAGGGAAACCGTATTATCTAGAGCATTCGCAACGCTTTTGATAATTGGCCTGGATTCAAGACAAATGTCAAAACCCCGAATAGAATGATTGCCTATTTTAAATAGTTTCAGGCTTATCTTGTACCGGGAATTTTCGGGATTCTGAATCACATAATTATTTGCCTTCAAGGCAGACAACAGCTTATGCGTATTACCGCGGCTGAAACCCAGTTCTCTGGCAATCTCAGAAAGCGCCCATTCCTGGGGTCTGGCTGCCAGCCATTCCAACACCTCCAGTCCCCTTTCCAGCGAGTGAACGATGTAACTCTTACTCATTTCATCTCTGAAACGTTTTGAAGTTTAAGTCCAGACCTTATCAGTCTATTTTATAGGCACCGAGCTGACCGAGTGCGATACTGGCTGGACTGATGACTTCAGGGTCGGTCATCACATTTACACAGGCTACGGTATTTGCTGCAAAAGCTGCTTCGATTGCCGGTTTAATATCGTCTGCCTTGTCGACAAAGAAACCTTTTCCACCTGCGGCCTCAACCATTTTGTGGTACGGAACAGGTCCAAGCCAGGTAACGTCATCTATGGGATAACCGAGACGCAACTGCTGACTGTGTCGAATCATCCCCCAGCTTTGATCATTGGAAACAATTATGACAATTTTCATTTGCTCGCGAACAGCCGTTGTTATTTCCATGAAATTGAAACCAAATGACCCGTCACCGGTTATCAGCGCGACCCGGCTCTCCGGGTAAACCAGTCTTGCGGCAAGCGTATCGGCCAGACCGCCGCCAATACACCAGAACAGGCCAAGGTCAAGGATTCTATACGGTTTGCGCACCGTACGACCAATTTGCGTCCAGGTAGCAGTATCTCCTCCATCGGTGAGCACCACGTCATCATCTCTGTTCAGAAAGCTATCAACTTCGTAAACCAGGCGCTGCGGATGAATTGGATGTTCATTGCTGGTCATGTTCGGCAGCATGGCTTCATGGCAACGCACCTGCTCTTGGCGCAATGTATCAATCCACGGCTCAAAATTCAGTTTATTGCTCAATCCCTGCTGATCAAGTTGTTCCGTAACTTCCTGTACAAAAGCCTTGATATCGCTCACAACCGGTAGATCGATGGGCAGGTTCCGACCTATTTCCTCTGCTTCGATATCAACCTGGATAAGTTTTGCATTGCGGTTATACGAGCCGCCGAAATAGTGATTCAAGGTAATGCGATTTCCGAGGATGATAAAAAGGTCCGCCTCAGCATACGCTTTTTCGGCCACTAAAGGGCGATTTGGAGCAGCAAGTCCAAAGCTCAGAGGATGGAGGTCAGATACGATGCCTCGTCCGGTATTGCAGGTAAAAACTGGCAGACTGGCCTTTTCGATCAATTCCTGCAGAGCTTCCCCAGCTTTTGCATACCCGCCGCCACTGCCGACCACCACAATCGGCTGTTTGGCTTCTTTAAGCATATCAACCGTCTTTTTGGCGGCGTCACGGTCAACCGGTCTCGATTGTACTATCGTTTTGAAATAGACGTATTTGTTATCCGGAGAGGATTTGGCAAGCACGTCGCATGGTAATTCAAGGTAAACAGGTCCCGGCCTGCCGGTACTAGCAGTTCGATATGCCAATTCGACATATTCGGCCACCCGCGAAGGCTGGGTGCAAAGAAACGTATCTTTGACGATTGGTGCAGCAATTGCCATTTGCGGACTGTCCTGCAAATCGATCTTATCACGATATTCAAGACCTGCCGAACCGGCAATCAGCAACAATGGCGTTCCATTAAATGCAGCCTGTTGCAGAGGAGATATGCAATTTGTAAAACCAGGACCGGCAGTTAACATCGCAACCCCCGGTTTACCCTTCATCTGAGCGAAAGCTGTGGCCATGAATGTGGCCGCCTGCTCATGGCGCGCATGTACGAGCTGTACTGAATTATCAGTTTTTCTCAGCTCGTCGTGAATATGGTTCAAATGCCCTCCGGTAAGGGTAAAAACAAATTCCACATCAAGATCAATAAGTGCTTTTGCACAAGCTTCTCCGGCATTTCCGCATGTCATCTTCATGATACTCTCCTTGAATTTATGAATCTGACAATGTTCGCATTATACGAACATTGTTTTCTTAATGTGAACAACTGAAAAATATAGGAATTTTCTATCTCTGTCAAGGACTCCGTGACAAGCAGGTGGAATGACAACTTTCTCTTTGCACTAATGAATTGCGACACTGATTACGGTGGGGTAGCTCGTTGACGAAAGGCAGCCCATATCGAATCACAGGGGAATTGCGCCTTCTCATTATCAAGGCAGTGAACTTAAAGCCCTGATTTCCTCCATTAAAGCAACTGGCACGTCCACCCCCTGGGTTTCACTCCTGCTCCTTTTGCCCAATCTCCCCGTCCCAGGAAAACGTGCACCTTCCAGTTCGTCATATACTTCAGCAAGGTCACGCATTCTTTCAGCAAACATCCCGCCGGACAAGGTGTGCGCATCAACTGCCAGAATTACCTGCCCCAGCTTGGGCGGCTCGCCTGCTTCTTCAAACAGTGACGGTGCTTCTACGCTGAGGGCGGCGCCGGCAAGGCATGCGGACATCACTTCGATCAGCAATGCAAGCGCTGCCCCTTTTGCACCTCCAATCGGCAGCATCGATCCGGACAACGCAACACCTGGATCAGTCGTAGACTCACCATCCGGCCCCAGCGCCCAACCATCTGGGATCGTCGTACCAGCTTGTCGCGCCGCATTGATTTTTCCACGAGCGACAACCGATAGGGCGAAATCAATTACGAGCGGATCATCATCCAGGGGCGCACCAAATGCGATCGGGTTAGTACCAAGCACTTTTTGGGTTGCGCCAAATGGCGCTATGGCTTTCGGCGTATTACCATATACAAAAGCTATCAGGCCCTGCCGCGCCAGATCTTCGCAGGGATGTCCGGCAACACCAAAATGATGTGACCGATAAATTGCAGCAGCGGCGATTCCCAGCTTTTTGGTTCGACGCGCCAGCTCCGGAAGCGCGAGCTTGAACGCTGGATACGCAAAACCACAATCGGCATCGACTCTGAACAATCCTGGTTTGACATTTTCAACTTCAGGATGGGCTCTACCGTTTACTTTGCCCGTTTTAACCTGGGCAGCATATGATGGCACACGGGACAATCCATGGCCATGCTGACCGTCGGTTTCGGCACGCACCAGCGCATCGGCGGTAATCAGCGCATTGTCCTTCGACGCACCAACTCCCATCAATGCACGACAGCAAAGATCACGAGCTTCATCAATCTGGATCGTTATGTGATTGGTCATAAACGTTACCCCTTATTTCGCCTCTCTTGAAATTGGAATGGCATCCGCCATAAGCGTAAAATCTTATATCCTAATCATCTTGCGAACATCTGTTAATTTTGTTAAAAACTTTACATAATAAAAAATTTTCTGTCCATAATTCTACATTAAGAGTTACAAGCAATTCATTGAGGTGATCACATGGCACAAATTTGTTGCGTTGGCCTCGCCTGCCTGGACTATCTGTTCAGGGTTCCAGAGTTACCCAGCGGGGGGGGGAAGTCATTTGCTGAAGACTATAAAGCAGCACCAGGCGGCCCTGCTGCTGCTGCCAGTATTGCCGCAGCGGGACTGGGGCACCAGGCGATATTCATCGGTCGCCTTGGTAATGACCAGACCGGTCAGGATGTTGTCAGGTATCTGGATGATCGAAACGTTGATACAAGTCACGTTCGTATGATCGACAATCAGGTTTCTCAAGTTTCATCGGTGGTCATCGATCAAACCGGAGAGCGCCAGATCATAAACTTCTCGAGCAGCACTCTCGATGCGGATCCCTCATGGATTCCAGACAATGTAATTGAATCGAGCGACTTCGTGCTCACCGACATCCGCTGGCCTGATGGCTCCGAACACGCACTGAAATCCGCCCGGAAATTCGGCATTCCCAGTCTGCTCGATGCTGATATTGCCCCCACGGATATCAGCCATCTCGTTAAGCTTGCAACGTACACGGTTTTCAGTGAACGGGGGCTGGAAGCAGTCAGTGGCACAAGTGACATTACAGAAGGACTGCAAAAAATCAAACGAACCACGCCAACCTGGCCAGCTGTTACCGCAGGAGACCAGGGAAGTTTCTGGCTTGATAGTGGTCTATTGCAAAACTGTCCGGCTGAGAAAATCGATGCAGTGGACACATGCGGTGCCGGCGATGTATTTCATGGCGCATTTGCCGCAGCTATGGTTGAACATATGGATATTCAGGCGGCAATGTGCTTCGCGGGAACTGTCGCAGCTATAAAATGCCTGACCTTCGGCGGAAGTCTTGGAGCACCTCAGCGCGCTGCTGTTGATCGGTATTTAGCTGGAAAATAATTGCGGTTTTGCTTGTACAGCAAGGGGACACGCTAAAGTATGTCCCCTTTTCAGAAGGCCTAGTTTACGCTTTTCCAGTCGATCCGAAAAGCTGCATCTTCGCAGCTACCGCCCGGCTGACCGCGTCCATTCCCGCGTCATAATCTTCCAACAGGTCCGCATCGGCTTGTTCAATCAACCGCGTCGACAGAAAATCTTTCAGCACAACTTTCAGGCCGGTGTTCACGTTGATCTTCCTGATGCCGTTTTCCACCGCCGATTTCAGGTGATCGTCGACAACCCCGGAAGCACCGTGGAGTACGAGCGGAACCGGAATCTGTTCATGCAGTTTTTTGAGCAGATTCTGGTTCAGCGAGGCCCCCGCGGTTTTCATTCCGTGCACGCTGCCCAGCGATACCGCCAGATAATCGACGCCGGTCTTCTCGGCAAACTCCACCGCGCGCGCAGGATCGGTCATATCTTCCTCACTGACGACTGCATCGCCGTGGGGCACGATACCGATTTCCCCTTCCGCTGTCGCACCGCAATCGTGCGCCATACGTACCACTTCTGTGGTTTTCTCAACATTTTCCTCGTAGCTCAATGCAGATCCGTCGAACATGACGGAGTTGATGCCGAGATCGAGTGCCTGACGGACGATATCGAGGTCCCGGGCATGATCCAGGTGAACGGCGACCGGCACATCCGTATCCTTTGAGATGAGCTGGCAGGAACTGATGAGCGGAGCCAGTCCCATATACTTGATAGACATCATGCCGACCGCCAGAATCGCCGGTGACTGCTCCTGTTCAGCGGCCCGAACGACGGCCCGGATGAATTCCTGATTATGGATATTGAAATGACCGACGGCCCACGGATCTTCACGGGTAACACCAAGTTGGTTCAAATTGCACGGATTCATAATTGCTCCTCCCGGTTCAGCGGATTGATAGAGGTTCAGCTAATTTTAATAAGGCAAGGATAAATAAAATATGGTCATATAGCCGTTAGCATGTCACGTTAGATAAAAAAATCAAGCATAAAATGAAATATTATTGACACTATTTCAAAATTATGTCATTTAATTTACATTCTTCACCTCAGAACCAGCTGCAAACATTTCACCATATATCGTATCAGGAGTAAAACCGATGGACTTCGTAAAACCCCGTGTCGGCGTGCTGGCGGTTGGTCGCAACACGTTTGACGTTCCTTTTGCAGAAGAGATTCTCGATTCTGCATGGCAGACACTTTCCCGGATGGACATCGACGTATGCGGTGAAAAAAAGCTGCTTTTCGATGCTGCTGAAGTCACACCGGCCCTTGAGGCCTTGCAAGCCCAGCCGCTCGACATCATGCTCCAGCTCCAGGTCACTTTTACCGATGCGGCGATGACCATGGAAATCGCCCGCCAGATGGATGCCCCGCTGGTCATGTGGTCATTTCCGGAACCCCGCACCGGCGGTCGCCTGCGCCTCAACTCCTTCTGCGGCATAAACCTGGCCGCCCACGCGCTGTCCCGGGAGAATCTCGCCTACGAATACGTGCACGGCATGCCGGACGACGAAGCGGTGGTCGAGCAGCTGATGGTCATCGCCAAGGCAGCAGCCGTCAAAAACAGTCTCAAAAATGTCAGTATCGGGGTTATCGGTCAGCATCCAGACGGCTTTGACGCCTGCATGTTCAGCCATCAGGAATGCAAGGAGCTGTTCGGCGTCACCGTGGAAGAGCACGACCTCATCGCTTTCCTGGACACGCTGAAGGAAATGGATGACACGGCTGCCAAAGCGCATTATGAAGAACGCGCGCAGGTTCTAACCAACCTCGCCGACATGGATTACGACACGACGCTCAAGACGCTCAAGGCCTATGAGGGTATGCGCCTCATGGCGGAAGAGAAACAGTACAAGGGTATTGCGGTACGCTGCTGGCCGGATTTTTTCACGTATTACGGCGGCGCCGCCTGCGGCGCGGTGGCGATGCTGAACGAGAATTTCATCCCGGGCGGCTGCGAGGCGGACGTTCACGGCGTAATCACGTCGCTGATCCTGCAGCGGCTTGCCGGAGAGCCGGCGTTCAATACCGATCTCGTGGATATCGACCGTGAATCCGACACGTGCGTTTTCTGGCACTGCGGCCAGGCACCGGTGCAGATGGCCGATCCGGAAGTGGCTATCAAGGCAACCATTCATTCAAACCGGAAACTGCCGCTGCTCAACGAGTTCCCGCTCAAACCGGGACGTTTTACGATGGCCCGTTTCAGCAAGGGACACGCCAGGGCGACGATGGTCCTCGGAGCCGGGGAAATGCTCAGGGCGCCGCTCGCTTTTTCCGGAACGTCCGGTGTCGCACGGCTCGACAGCCCGGTTGACGAGGTGCTCGAAAACCTGATGCGGGCCGGGCTCGAACATCACTCGGCCATCGTTTATGGAGAGCACCGGCCGGCGCTTCGCAAACTGGCCGCCATGCTCGGCATAGAAGTAATCGAGCTGACCAGGTAGCAGGACAGATAGAATCCAAAACAAGATCCGGATGATGTACCCATAACAAGGGAGACAACGCGATGCCGATACAGAAAAGCTCGTTCGGGCAGTTCTGGAACACCCCCGTCACCTGTTACACCCTCGAAAATCCGGGCGGCGTCAAGATCAACATCCTCGATTACGGAGCCATCATCCAGGCCCTGGAGGCGCCCGGCCGTGACGGCAGCGCCGACATCATCCTCGGCTTCGACAATCTCTATGGTTACCTGAAGGGCCACCCGTTCTTCGGGGCGATTGCCGGGCGGGTCGCAAACCGCATCCCGGAAGGCCGCTTCACGATTGACGGGACAGCCTATCAGCTCGGCGTCAACGCACCGCTGGAAAACCATCTTCACGGCGGTTTTCGCGGTTTTGACAAATACATATGGGATGCGGAAACGAGAGAAGATGACGGCGGCATGACGGTGAAGCTGACCCGCACGAGCCCGGACGGTGAAGAAGGCTATCCCGGAACCCTGGCAACCTCGATCACCTACACGCTCACGAGCGATAACGTGCTGATGTTTCTGGTCGAAGCAACGACCGACAAGCCCACCATCGTCAATATCGTCCAGCATTCCTATTTCAACATGGCCGGCCATGATTCGGGCGATGTGCGCGGCCAGGAGCTGACCATCGAGGCCGATGCCGTGACCCCGGTGGACGGCGCCCTACGGCCGACCGGGGAAATAACGGATGTCGCCGGTACCGCTTTTGATCTGCGCACTCCCACGCTTCTGGCTGATGCCTTTGGCCGGGTAAACGACGTGTACGATATCAACTACGTCCTGCGCGGAAGTGTTGCCCCAGATGACGACATGGCGCCGTGCGCCCGATTCCGCGATCCGCAGTCGGGGCGCACGATGGATATCGTCACAAACCAGCCGGGAGTACAGTTTTACAACGGCTTCAAGGTGTATGACCAGAACCAGGTCGGCAAGGGAGAACACCGGTATCCGGCATGTGCCGGTATCTGCCTCGAAACGCAGGCGTTCCCGAATGCGGTCAACCATGACAATTTCCCGTCGATGGTTCTGCGACCCGGAGAGACGTACCGGAACAGGACGACGTTTACTTTTTCTATTTCTTAGTGCAACAGGGAGCCGCTGATTTTTACTCGTTAATACAGGACTGCAGCAGGGGGGATATATGACTGCACTTGAAAAATTAGGACACGCACTGGAAAAACTCAACAGCTGGGTCGAGAAGGTCGCCATCAACATGGCCTGGGTCATGCTCTTGATTATCACCCTGCTCAACATCATCCAGGTGTTTTACCGCTACGTGCTGAACAATGCCCTTTCCTGGTCGGAGGAAGCGTCGTTGTGGATGATGGTGTGGATCACCTTTCTGATGCTCCCCGTCGCCTACTACCGCGGACTTAACATCTCGATGATGTTCTTCAGGGACCGACTCAATAAAAACCGGCTCGAATACATTATCCGCTGCATGTTCCATATCATCGTCATCGTCATCGCGGTGGTCTGTTTCGACCAGGCCTGGAAGATGTTCAAAGGCGGATTCCGCATCGAGCTGCCCGCCCTGGAGGTAACCAAGGCATGGGTCTACGCGATCATGCCCCCGGCCTGGCTGCTGCTGATCACCGCCGCCGTCGGCAAGTTCCTGAAAGATTTTCTCGGCATAATCTCCCCAGAAGCGGCACGGGCTGCGGAAGAACAGGATGATGAGCCGGAGCTCGAAGATGCAGCCGTAGAAGGAGGTGTTCAGTCATGACCTATTTTATCGTCTTCCTGGTAATGATGTTCAGCGGTATGTCAGTGGTTTTCGCCCTGCTGTTCGGGCCCGGTCTCGCGTTCGTCCTCGACGGCAAGGTCATGTTCCTGAAGCTGCTCTACTCGCGCCTGTTCAACGGAATTTACAGCCCGGCCCTGCTGGCCCTGCCGTTTTTCATCGTGGCCGGTGAGATCATGAACCAGGGCGGTATCACCAAAAACCTGGTTAAACTGGCCACCGCTTTTCTGGGGCACCGCAGGGGCGGCCTCGCCCAGGTGAATATTGCCTCATCGATGCTCTTCGCCGGACTGTCCGGTTCCGCGGTAGCCGATACATCGGCGCTCGGATCGATGCTGATTCCGGCCATGGAGAAAAACGGTTATACCCGGCGCTTCGCCGCTGCCGTGACCGCGGCGTCTTCAGTGATCGGGCCGATCATTCCGCCCTCGGGGCTGATGATCATGTACGCCTTTGTCATGAACGTATCGGTGGCCGGTCTGTTTGCCGCGGGCCTCGTGCCCGGCATCGGTATCGGTGTGGGGCTGATGCTGCTCACGGCCTACCTGGCCAAAATCCGTGATTTCCCCATCGCCAACGAGCCCATGCCCTGGAAAGAACGGCTCAAGGCCCTGTGGGACGGCATCATTCCGATGATGACGCCGATCATCATGCTCGGCGGTATCCTGGCCGGTATCTTCACGCCCACCGAGGCGGCTGCGATCGGCGCCGGCTACGCGCTGGTCGTTGCTCTCGGTACGCGGCAGATGTCGTTCAAAGATATCCCGCGGGTATTCACCTCCGCGGCCATTTCTTCCGGCGTCATCCTGATGCTGGTGGGCGCCGCCGTGTCGTTTGCGTCGATCGTCAGTTTCTACCACACGCCGGAGAAGATGGCCAAAATGGTGCTGTCGGTCAGTGAGAATCCGTACGCGGTATTCTTCATGGTCAACATCCTGCTCTTTATTGTCGGCATGTTCCTCGATGCCGGCCCGGCCATCCTGATCCTGGGACCGATCCTCGGACCGGCGATGGTCCAGGTGGGCATCCACCCGCTTCATTTTGCAGTCGTAATGTGTGTTAACGTGACCGTAGGTTTGGCCACGCCGCCGATGGGGCTTGTCCTGTTCGTGGCGGCCGGGCTCAGCCGGGAGTCACTCGAGAAAATTGCCCTGGAGATGATTCCATTTCTGATCGTGGAATTCCTGGTGATTTTCCTGATTTCCTACTTCCCGATGCTTACCATGGCAATCCCCAACTGGCTGGGATACCTCGACGTTCCCGCAGCGGCCAGCTGGATTCTGGGCGGTATCGGCGGATAGGCAACTAATGGCGAACGTGAAGAGTTCGTCTAAAGGGTAAAACCCCAAAACCAAACATGGAGGAGTTAGAGATGAAAAAAGTACTGGTAGTGCTGATTGCTTGTTTGTTCGCCTTCGGCGTCACATCCGTGTACGCGGCGGATCACACCCTGCGCGTAGTGCATCTGTCCAACACGAACGATGAAGACTACGACGGCGCACTGGTCTTCAAAGACTATGTCGAAGCCCGTTCCAACGGCAAAATTGTTGTCGAAGTCTACCCGGGCGCCCAGCTCTGCGGCAATGCCGGGGAATGCTACGAAGCCACCCAGGGCAACATCATCCAGGTTCACCAGATGACGATCGGCGGCATCTCCGTCGCGTTTCCGGAACTGCAGGTTCTCGATCTGCCATACATGATGGACAACGACGCGGTGGCTGAAGAAGTCCTGACCGGTCCGTTCCTGAACGTTCTTCGCCAGTATGTCCTGGAGAAAGGCGGCCCGCGCATCATGACGATGACCAACACCGGCGGCTGGAGAAACATCGCCAACACCAAGAAGCAGGTGAAGACTCCGGCGGACATGAGCGGACTGCGCATCCGCACGATCAACTCGCCGCTGCAGCAGACCCTGGTCAAGAACCTCGGCGCATCCGCAACCCCCGTTGCCTGGCCGGAAGTTTACACGTCGCTGGCCACCGGTGTTATCGACGGTTCCAAGAACGGCATCACCGATATCGTCGGCATGAAGTTCCACGAGCATATCAAGCACATCACGCTTGACGGCCACGCCTACATGGCCAGCCTCTGGATCATGAATGAAGACGCCTACCAGGCACTCGACGACGAGCAGAAGCGCATCGTCAACGACGGTTTCCGTCATCTCGGCCAGATCTGTTTCGCATTCCCGAAGCGTCGGGCAATCGAAGCGTATGAGGAATTCAAGAAGGCCGGAGGAACCATCTACGTGCCGACTGCAGCTGAAAAAGATGCATTCCGTAAAGCTGCCGAGCCGCTGAAGCAATGGTACACCGACAAATACGGTGCCGAAGGCGCAGAGCTTCTCAAGGCATATGAAGCGGCCATCCAGGACGCTGAAGCAAAACTTGCCGAAGAACTCAAGGCAAACATGTAACACCGCATCAACAACGGGCGGCACGGCGTAACCGCGCCGCCCGTCAACAACACAACGGATTCCCAATCATGAGTTCAGTAGTCAACTACGCAATCATCGGCTCCGGCATGATGGGCCGGGAGCATATCCAGAATATTTCCCTGCTCCCCGACACGGCGGTTACCGCGCTGTTCGAGCCCGATGCCGAACAGGCGGCACTGTCACAAGCACTGGTCCCCGGCGCCGTCGTCTACCATGACCTCCGCGATCTTCTCAGGGATACCGGTATCGATGCGTTTGTGATCGCGTCGCCGAACAACACCCACATCGATGTCTTGAACGCGATCCTGCCGGTCGATTCCCGCCCCATTTTGGCGGAAAAACCGCTCTGCACGACCATTGAGGACTGCAGAACGATCGCGAGACAGGCGGAAAGCTACCAGGCGCCGATCTGGGTAGCCATGGAATACCGCTATATGCCGGCAGTGACCGAACTGCTGAAGCGGGTCAAGGGAGGCGCTGTCGGTGATCCCAAGATGATCGGCGTCCAGGAGCACCGGTTTCCGTTTTTGAAAAAAGTGGGAGACTGGAACCGCTTCAATGTCAACACCGGCGGTACGCTCGTGGAAAAATGCTGCCACTTCTTCGACCTGATGAGGCTGCTTGCAGAAGACAACGCTGTCAGGGTCTATGCGTCAGGCGCCCCGGATGTCAATTTCCACGACGAGAGTTATGGCGGCAGGACACCCGATATTATCGACAACGCGTATGTGATTGTCGACTTCGCCTCCGGTAAAAGGGCCGCCCTGAACCTCTGCATGTTCTGCGACGGATCCTACTGGCAGGAAGAGATTTCAGTGCTCGGCCCCAAAGGCAAACTCGAATGCCGTGTGCCCGGGCCGGACCGGCTCTGGGCGGTCGACAGCGTCGCTGAAATCGGCCACTCCACCGGTTTTACCGGCAAACACCGGGACTCCGAGATCGTTTTCAGTCCGCGCAGCCCGAAGGGTCCGGTACGGGAGGCGATCAAGGTGGACACCGAGCTTCAGCTGGCGGGAGATCACCACGGCTCAACCTTCTACCAGCACCGGAAATTCAACGAGGTGATCCGGGGTGAAGGCACGGTGGAGGTCACCGTCGATGACGGACTGCAGGCGGTCCTGATCGGCCTGGCGGCAGAACAGTCCATCAAAGAGCACCGGGCAATCGAAATTGCCGAGCTCTAGCATGTCGAAGGCGGACAACGGATACGGGAGAAACGCCTGACCGATAAGCTATCAGGCGGGGTGCAATGAAAAAAGAACCGAGATCAAAAGTAACGAATCGTCGGGAGGAAATTGCCACCCTGATTAACCAGATCGGCTACGCCAGTATCGAGCAGCTCGCCGAAAAGTTCGGCGTTTCCACCCAAACCATCAGGCGCGATATCTACGATCTTGCCGACCAGCAGCTCGTCAGCCGTCATCACGGCGGCGCCGGTTCCGTTTCGTCCATGATCAACGTCAGCTACGATGCCCGCCGCATCTCGATGCTCGAGGAAAAACAGCGTCTGGCGGTGCGCGCCGCCCAGCTGATACGCTCCAGTCAGTCGATTTTCATGACCGGCGGCTCCACCATGGAGATCGTTGCGAAGGAACTGTCCGAGATACCGACGTTATGTGTCATCACGAATAATATTCACGCCGCGATTCACCTCTACAGCAAAAAAGACATCGAACTGCTGATGCCGTGCGGCAGGGTACGTCATCACAACGGATGCATCATCGGCCCGGCGGCCATGGACTTCATCACCAATTTCCACACCGATTTCCTGATCATGGGCATCGGCGCAATTTCGCCGGAAGGGCGCCTGCTCGACTACGACTACGAAGAGTCAATGCTGATGGGGGAAATGATGCGGAACGCGAAGGAGACCATTCTCGTCACCGACCATACGAAATTTAAAAACAGTGCGACATCCCAGGTCGGTCACCTCAAGGATATATCGTATCTCGTCACCGATACGGAACCGCCGGTCCCGTTCCGCGAACTACTCGATGAACTCAATGTGACGCTCATCGTTCCCGACTAGTGGAAAGGTAGATTACGCCACTTCCTTCAGCCGCACGGTACCGGTCTCCAAAACTTCTTCGAACGCATCGACCGGGAGCGGTTTACTGAAATAATATCCCTGGTACACGAAACATCCCCTGTTGCTCAGATAGCTCAGCTCCAGTTCCGATTCGACCCCTTCGGCAATGACGTCGAGTCCCAGGTTCGTGGCCATCATGATAATGGTGTCGACGAGTACGACCGTCTGGCTCAGGCTGGAGATATCGCTGATGAACAGCCGATCTATCTTCAGCGTGTTGATCGGAAGACTTTTCAGGTAGTTCAGCGATGAGTAGCCGGTGCCGAAATCGTCGACGGAGAATTTCACGCCGAGATCGCGGATCTGGGTCATCTTGTCTATGATATCCTTGCCGGTGGAGATAAGACTTCCCTCGGTGAGCTCCAGCCCGAGATACTGCGGGTTCGCCCTCGTTTCCCTGAGGACATCGCTGATCGTGTGCACGAAATCGTTGGCGGCAATCTCGAGGCCGCTGATATTGACCGAGATAACCCATGACGTGCGCAGCAACCCGGCATCCTCCCACTCTCTAATCTTCCTGCAGGTTTCGGTCAACACCCAGCGGCCGATATCGTGCATCAACCCTGATTCCTCGGCAATCTTGATAAAGACACCGGGCGACATCATGCCGCGCTCCGGGTGATCCCAGCGCAGCAGCGCTTCGGCGCCGACCAGGTTGCCGGAGATATCAACCTGCGGCTGGAAGTGGAGGAACAGCTCATCATTTTTCAGCGCATGCCGGAGCTCCGTGCTGATAAGGAGCTTTTCGTCGGCGGCCTCCTGCATGCTCGGCAGGAAGAAGCAGATCTCGTTGCGCCCAGCCGCTTTCGCCCGGTACATGGCCGTATCGGCCTGTTTGAGGATATCGTCCGCACCTTTGTCATCTTTCGGAAACAGGGAAATACCGATACTCACCGTACTCTGCAGGTCCCTGCCGCCGATCTTGCACGGAGACTCCAGGCAACAGCTCAGCTCTTCAGCAAACTGCCGCACTTTTGACGCGGCCAGCTGGGATGAGTTACCCAGTTCGGTTATTACGAGCGTAAACTCGTCGCCGCCCATTCGCGATGCGACATCCTCCTTCCGGACATACTCGCTCAGCCGCACGGCCACGACTTTCAGGAATTCGTCGCCGACGGAATGACCGAGCGAATCGTTTATCGTCTTGAAATTGTCAAGGTCGAGATACAGCAGTGCACCGAAATAGCCGTGCCGGGTGGCGCGGGCAATTTCGCTGCTCAGATGATCCGTGAACAAGCGCCGATTCGGCAGGCCCGTCAACGCATCGTAGGAGGCATGGTACTTGATCCGCTCTTCGGACTGGCGTTTTTCGGAAAAGTCCTCTACTATTGCAATGCCGCCCGATATCATCGTTTTAGCCCCGGTGAGCGTCTTGAAGAAAGCCCTGATCGGCGTCGTCTTATTGCTGGTTATGGAGGTATAATCACCCTCATAGTAGCCCTCACCGGTGACAACCGAGGCTTTAAGGGATTTCAGCACTTCTTCATTCCTGATGTCCGTGAACAGGTTGATTCCGATCAACTGCTCTCTGGTTGCGCCCATGATCCGCGCCAGTTCGTCGTTGCAGTCGATAATGACCCCTTCATTATCGTACTGGATGATGCCAAGCGGCGCATTGCTGAACAGGTGGCGATAGCGCTCCTCGCTGATCTTCAGAATTCGTTCCCGGTTGACGCTCTGCTGGCGCAGCTCGATGTTTTCGCGGATATTGATATTGATCTTCTTGCCGCCCAGATACGTCACATACCAGAACAGCAGAACCAGAATGGCTTTGAGCAGCTCTGCAGCGGTTCCTTCCAGACACAGCTTGATGATCAGCGGGTACAGGATCAGGCTCAGAAATCCGGTAAGCGCCGCCACACTCGGGCACAGCGACGCGACACCACCAGCTGCCATGCCGACCATGATCATGAAATAGACAATCTGGTGATGCAGGCTGTGCTGAGGAAACACAAGCAACGACGAGAGTCCCCAGGTCAGGGCGGCAATATAGTTGCCAAGCAGAAATCGATTGTGCCAGGATTGATCGTCCGTGTCGGTTTCCGGGCGATTTCTGTACTGCGAGAGCAGCCGCAGCCTGAAAATGGAGATCACCAGGAACGAACAGAGCCAGACAACCAGGTTCAGGTGCGCAATCTGCCTCCACAGAAAAATCACCAGCAACTGCGCCGCTATCATCGATACGATGATCGGCGTCAGCGCGTTCTGGTAGAGGAGCCGGGTCTGCTCCGATATGATATGTTTATAGGTCTGTTCTTCCGTCATTACCTGGTCACTGGTCACCTGAACCCCGATTGTAACTATTTCTTATAATGCCACAGGAAATTAAAAATCTGAAATCATTTACTAATTTTTCCTGTTTTCCAGCCGCTTGTGCGGTCGAACAATTGATCTATCCGTTCAATCCGATTAAAATCCTATGGTATTGCAATCACGACGTTTCCGAACATGCAGCAGGAACGCTGCATGCTTCAACGACATGCTGAGCCCGGTATCTGCATCCGCTGTCGTACATCTGCTCCAGGAGGAATCATGAAAAAATATGTCTGCCCGCTCTGCGGCTATATCTACGACCCGGGCGAAGGTGACCCAGACGAAGGTATCGAACCGGGAACTCCCTTTGCAGAACTCCCGGACGCCTGGTGCTGTCCAATTTGCGGGGCGGCGAAAGATGAATTTTTCGCGCAAGAATAGCACTCGGGGACGCTGAGCACGGTGCCGGTTCAGCAATGGACGCAACGCAAACAATCTGGATAATCGGGGGCGGTATGTTCGGCCTCAAAGCAGCCGCCCGGCTTGGCGACGCGACGAGCGCAAGCATTACGCTGGTCGACCGCGAAGCAATCGCTGAGACGGATACGCTCACTTTCATCCAGGCCGATGGGGCCGCCTGGCTGGCTGCGCATCTGACCCGTACAGCCCCGGTCACCAAAATCATTCCGGCGGTTCCGTTCCATCTCGCCGCCTTTTGGTTAATGAAAAAACTCGGTACCGCCGCGCAGCATCAGCTTCATGCGCTCCCCGCCCGGGTATGCAGGCAGTTTCCGAACCCGTTTACCACCGCCGACAACAGCGTGGTCATGTCGTATGCGGATTTCATCTGTCCGGACGACTGCCCGGAGCCGGAGGGCTTCTGCACGTATACCGGGTTGCCACGCCCGGAACCGCTCTATTCCCGCCTGCACTCCATCGACTGCGAACCGTATCCCAAGTTGATCCTCAGGAGCCGTCAATTTGCCCCCGGCGTCGGCGGTTTTTATCCCGCAGACCTCTGGAATTTACTGGATCAGGCCCGCTTGTATCCAGGCCGGTCAATACTGGTAGCAACGGCCTGCAAATGCCACGGCGTCGCCAGCCTGATCGGGCCTGCACCGGATGATCGGGAGCAGCGCCGGCAACAGACGCAGGAAGTGCTGTCTACAAAGTAGACGCCCCTGGCGAGAATTAACCACGCGCTGTACACATCGGTCCCTGAAACAGCTTGCCATACGCTACGAATCCCCCTCAATTAAAAATCATTACCATTAATTACAGCTACCTGCAGAGCAAATCGGATTTTTCTGACTGCGCTCATCGATACTGGCACGCTCCTGGCAAACAGGTGGATGACAGGTGACCGATTGTTACATATCAGGGTGCGGGCAGTGCAGGAGTCGGGCGCAAGGGGGCCCGGTTTTCATCAAAACTGAGTTGGGGGGATGTAAACATGAACGGGTTAGATCAAATTGTCATTGCGCTGTGGTTTCTTCCAGTAGTCCTCTTTATCATCGTACCGTTGAGCATCGGCGCGCTCTGGCTGCCGATCTCACTGTTTTTCCGATTCTTCCAGCGGGAATCGGTACCGGCGGCCGCTGCCGCGGATGTGCGTTCAGCCTGAGTGCAGGGGCGAGGACGGCACAGCCAGCTGCAATAGTGCGTTGGTGCCAGGCGGGCCGCAGGGTGCAGCCGCCTGGCTCCCGCTTAATTGTGCGCCGCGCCGGCGAGCTGCTCTTCCAGCGGCAGGTATTTGGTCAGCGGGCACGAAGCGCAACCACCTTCCGGCAGGTCGGTATCGTTGTGGATAATGTCGATAATCGCTGCCGTTGCGGCCCGGCTGTCGGCATAGATACATTCCTTGCCGATTTCATCATAGAGGCCGGTACGCTCCATCACGTTGAGCACCTGCCCCTTCACACCGCACATCGCAAAGCCCAGGCCGGCGCTGCGCACCCTTCTCACCAGCATCGCCAGAGCCTCTTCCCCCGATGAGTCCATATCGTTGATACCCCGTGCATCAAGCAGTATGTAACGCAGCTCCGGACGATCTGTCCTGAACTTCAATACCTGCTCGTCGAGATAGCTGGCATTGGCGAAAAAGAGGGCTCCGTCAAAGCGCACGACGGCAATATGCCGGCATCCTTTCAAACGATAATATTCGGCGCTTTTCAGCACTTTTTCCTCGTTCATCGACAAACTCGCGACCACCGGGCGCATCGATTTATAGAGGAAGATGATCATCGACAGGACGACGCCGACGATAATCCCCTTGTCCAGGTGCGGGGCAAAATAGAGCGTCACGACAAAGCTGATGATCGAGATCGCCCCGTCGTACCATTGGGCCTTCCATGCATGAACGAACCCTTTTACGTTTACCAGGCCGATCACCGCCATCATGATGACCGCGGCCAGCACCGCCTGGGGCAGATGGTAGAGCAGCGGTGTGAAAAACAAGAGCGTAATGCATACCATGAGCGACGTGACCACCGACGATATCCCGGACACCGCACCGGCCTGGAGATTGACCGCCGAACGCGAAAAGGATCCGGACACCGCATAGCTGGAACCGAACGACCCGATGATGTTGGCCAGCCCCTGGCCGATCAGTTCCTGGTTCGGATCGAGCTTCTGCCCGGTATACGCCGCCATCGCTTTGGCAATGGCGATGGCCTCCATAAAGCCAAGCAGGGAAATAATCACCGCGGTGGGCAGCAGTTTTAAAAAGGTTTTCAGGTTCAGCTCAGGCATCGTCAATGTCGGCAGGCCGTCGGGAATCGTGCCGACGATAGCGCCGCCGCCGGCAATCTTCAGATTTCCGGGATCGAGTTCCCTGTTCCCCACCCTGACAAACCAGGTCGAACCGTCTGTGATCGGGGTTTCCGGCGCCTGTGATTTCTCATAGAACCGGTACGCTCCGTTTTCCTCGACGGCGACCAGTTTCATCTCCCGCATCTGCTGGCGCACCGCACCGGCATGCTGTTTCGTCTCCTCCAGGTGCAGGCTCAGGATATCGACCTCGGCCTGCAGCTCGATGAGTTTTTCCGAATATGATGAACCATGCCCCGATTTTTCCGCCGCCAGCCGCTGCTTTTCTTCATCCATTTCGGCAATGAGTTTTGCCCGGGTTTCCCCGATATGTTCGATCTCGGCGATATCGGCATTAAAGGCGTCCACCTGCTGGCTGAACCCGGACACATGCACCGCAGAAACAGCGACGACCGCATCTTTGTTGAATCCGGTCAGAGATGAAATCAGCGTGGTTACCGCTACGGCAATGAGCACATTGGGTATGCGGGGATTAATCCTGCGCAGGACAACCATGATCGCGACCGCTCCGCACCCGAACAGCAGCGTTGGGATGTGGGTGTGATGAAACGCAGCCCGGGCGACCCGGATAAGCGTTTCGTAATGGTGCGGTGCTTTATCCACATAAACCCCGAAAAATTTCGAGAACTGCGACGATGCGATGATAATGGCCGCCGCATTGGTAAAACCGTTGACAACCGGATGAGAGAGGAAATTGACGACAAGACCGAGGCGCAGGACACCGAGGCTGAATTGAAAGATACCGACCGTCAGCGCCAGCACGATGGAATACGCGATAAATTCCGCGGACCCGGCTGTAGCGAGCGGTTCCAGTGACGCAGCGGACATCAGCGAGACTACAGCCACCGGACCGGTCGCCAGTTGCCGGCTCGAGCCGAACAGCGCCGCTACGACCGGCGGCAGAAACGCCGCATACAAGCCGTAATAAGCCGGCAGACCGGCCAGCTGCGCGTAGGCCATTGACTGCGGGATCAACACCAGCGCCACCGTGATACCGGCAAGCAGGTCTATGCGGAATTTACCCGCATCATACTCTTTAAACCACGCCAAAAACGGAAAAATTCTAGACATCACCCTCACCTGATTCTGATTTCAGACAAATGCTGCTTGAAGCGTCAGCCGGCATCAGTCGACATCAATCGGCAGAATACTGATTTTGATTTCACGGTGCTCGATTATATTGCGGGTCAGACCGTAAATCTTTTCACGTGCGGTTTCTTCCAGCGCCATGGCCGCCTCCAGGCTGACGATGACCGATCCGTTCTGGGCATACACAGAGGACGTCGGAAAATCGTCGATAATCGCCGAGTGTACTTTTGCGGCAAGATAGTGGCGCTCGATCAAATGCCTCGTTTTTTCGCCTATGCTGAAGTTGTCCCGCTTGACCATATCGATCAGGATCTCGACGACGTCGTCCGCTTGGAGGTTATCGATATGAAACACCGCATCGTACAGCGAGTTGTCAGCGGTGTCGATGCCGTAGAGCCTCATCCCCCACTTTCTGCGCTCATCGTCGTCTTTTACGAGCAGGTGGCGAGCTTTTTTCTCGGATATCGATTCCCGTTTCATTTCCTCGGCTACCCGATAGTCGAGGTCTGCAGTTATGCGGACTTTCAAGATATTGGGAATACCGCGCAACAGAAAATGGCCGGCCAGCCCGTGATAGACCACGTCGCCCTTCAGCGCGTGTTCGAGCAGGGTCTCGCGGATATAGGCGATGAATTTTTCCCTGCCGTGCTGAACCCGGTTCAAAAACGACGGTGCATCGTGAATGGCCCGGGCCAGTTTAAGTTCAGGGATATTGAAATGTTCCGACGTTTCCAGCAGGATATCGCGGGATATGCATTCGTACCCCAGCGCTTCCGCCACTTTTTCTGCTATATATTTGCCCTTGCTGTATGATCCTCTTGAAATGGTTATGACACCCATGATTTCCTCCTGTAACTGCTATAAATTATGAAACACCGGCCATATGAATTGAGCCGGATTGTTGATACGGTTACCCGCTGCATAAAACATCATGGCAGCCGCTCACGCATACCGCGTGCAGCTGCAGTAATCGGTTTCATGTATCAATTTTACTGGGGGAATCTGGAACGGCGGCGAGCGGATACAACACTGCCGTCACCCCGACGGGGGACTACGGTGAAAGATCGTTGGCAAGACAGAGCCGACGTTCTTTTTCTGATTCGGAAACGATCATACCTGCACAATACTTCAAATTCAGATGATATTTATACGTGGAGCCTACTATTACAGCTCTCGCCTGAAGCTTGCAAGGGGAATTGCGAAAAAATACACGCGCCCCGATATTTACGCGGCGAAACCAGGTGCGGATTCTTCACCTGGTGAACCAGGCAGAATCATGCTCCATGCAGTGATCGTACATCTGCCGTGTCCATTCCCTGCACGGGTGATACGTTTGATGATCGATATAGTCCCGGTAGTATACGCATTTTTTGTGAGTCCAGATAAGGACTAAATCACGGCACACCTGTGCGCGGGAATCGGCCCCCGTGCTGCCGGTGTTCTGCTTCATCCATTTCAGCGAAAACCGGCAGTCTTCTCCGACATTGCGCAACAATACCGCTGGTCGATGAATTTCCTCGATCTGCCGGATCCATTGACTCGCGCTGGCAAAGCATCCGTTTTCTGCCGGCTCTTCAGCAACACACCCGACTGCTAGAAATATTACCCCGACCGTCACCGCCACGGCCACAAATCCAGGCATCAGCCATTTCCCGCAAACGGCGGGCAGGAAGACCGAAGATAAGCGCTGCATCATTTCCAATGAAATTGCTCTTACCAAAAAACAGCGTTGTTCAGGATCCCGGCACAAATCCATTACCCGGGCACTAGCCGGGAAGTCCTGGGAAATTTACGGAAACACGATAAGGTATTTATAGTATAATGAATGACAACGAACCACAATTACCCGGAATTAACTTTGATCAACACATCATGCAGATAAGAACGGCGGTACAACAGGACGAGAACGATATCAAACGTGTCTACATGTCTGCGTTTGCCGAAAGTGAGAGGACGGTAGTGTCCGAACTTGCGCTCAATCTCCTGAGTGAGCAGGCGGCCGCACCGGTCATTTCGCTGGTGGCGGAAACGGCAGGAACGGTCATCGGCCATGCTGCGTTCAGCCCGATAAGGATCGACGGTGAGGATACGTTTAAAGGCTATATCCTGGCACCGCTGGCTATCATGCCGGCACATCAGCGGAACCGTGCCGGTTCCAGTCTGGTGGAAAGCGGCATTCATATACTCCGGGAGATGCAGGTTGACGCCGTGTTCGTATACGGCGATCCGGCATATTATGCAAGATTTGGTTTCAATGCGGATGCCGCAAAACCCTATATCCCCCCTCACCGGCTTCAATACCCCGTCGGCTGGCAGGGGCTCATCCTGGGTGGACGAGGTGATAGGAAGTCCCCGGTCACGCTTGTCTGCGTCGAATCGTTGGACGATCCAATATTGTGGTAATCACAGAAAAATGAGACAGCATCACCGCCAGTGAGGTATCTCAAGGTAAATCATGCAGAGGGATAGAGCAAAAGCGGTTCCCTGCATATCAGAACACGCTTTTGTTTTTATCCCGTATGTTCAACTCATTGTTTACGGATTCAACGCCCTGCATGCTCATCAGCATCTGTTCACACTTTTCTTTGGTTGCCGCAGAACCTACCAGCCCTGACAAGGTCGCCACTCCTCCGTCAAACTCCAGATCCGTTCGATCCACCTTGTCGGTGATATTCAGGAGTGCCGATTTGGCTTTTTGAACCATTGCCTGATTGTGCAGTATGTCGGCTATCTGAGGACAATTATTCAATTTCTCGGCCTGTACGGCACGGGCGATGATTTCTATGCAGTCACTCACCATTATCGACCTGGTATTCAGCACCAGATCATACTGGTCGCAATGATTCCAATCAGCGTCGAAGTAGGTATGTAAATACCCTGCGGAATCGCGATCACTCTGTTTAAGGGCACGCTGTGCATCATTTTTTTCATATCCCCTTTCCTTCACCAGCCGGCAGAATCTTGTTTCATAAGGGGCAACGATTCTGATGTGCAGGGTCCCGGGAACGTCCTTGAGTATGACCTGCCCACCTCTGCCGACAATGACCGCGTTGTTTGCGGCGGCAAGCTCGTACACTGCCGCCTGGATGAGATGCGCGAACTGTTCTTTCCGGACAGAAAGGGATCTCCATATCGATGGTTTCTTTTCATCGTATTTATCGAGTTCCGCTATCGAAAACCCGAAATCCGCCAGGGTTTCACTTATCTCCGACTTTTCAACGTATCGATATCCGAGCGCGTCTGCCGTGGCTCGCGCTATTTGATCACCCAAACTGCCAAATTGGCGGGAAATGGTAATAATCGGCATTGTTGATCCCTCCTCTGCGTTGAGGCAGCACCGTGCCTTCTATTTCTTTATTGTGCGAAACAAGAGGGTCAAAATTAAATAATTATTACAACAAAATAAGCACGTTATCTAACTTGTCAAAGCAGCAGAACAGCCCACTCGTGCAGGGTATCTGGTAAACGACCTTTTTGGTGTTGCAGGAGGGCGCGTTTTACGGGACGCAACCAGGATAGAGACCGGGTGATGTTTCAGGCAGCCGCCGTGGACAGAATAAGCCGGACGTGATCAAAGTTGGGATTGACCATACAGCGACAGACGGGTTGCATGCAGCAGTTCAGATGAGGTCTGAACCACTGCATGCTGCAGAATCCCGCTCAGTGGTCTACCGCGACCAGAGAAACACCAAGCTGCTTCTCCACCTCCTCGATCCTGCTGAGCTCGTCACCGGTCAGTCCCGACGGCCTCAGGTCATGACATGAAAATGCCAGCAGGGTTTTTCCCAGCTCTTTTTCCAGGGCGTTGATGGATTTCAGCGTTTCATCATTGATATTGTTTGCGATTGAACAGAGCATTGTCACACCTCCAGTTGGAATTTGATCTTGGGCTATGCGAGAAATTGTAATGTACGATTTTCCCGGGATCAATGAGGGATAAATAACGGCATTATGACGGGTAAATACCGTCATCTTTCCAGTTTAATGAGATATGTCCTCAGGTTTGAACCGGTGTTGCGTAGCGCCAATTTTTCACGAAGGTTGCGCCGGTGAAAATTCACGGTGGTGATGCTGATGTTGAGTCTGTTGGCAATATCTTTTGACGTGAGGCCCTCACGAATCAGGGCTGCAATTTCTATTTCCTGGGGGGTGAGAATGGATTCGACCGCTTCAACTCTCTGCAGAAAAGGTTTCGTTACCTGCTCCAGGCGAAATTCAAGCGTAGCCACAAGCTTTTCTGTGCGCTCGGGCAGTGCGTTCACCCTGATCTGCTGTATCACCGGAGTAACCAATTGGCGGATACTGTCGAGAACATTGGCTTCCAGGTCACGACGATCCTCCTCCCTGCGAGCCAGCAGCACCTTCAGAGCGGTATTGGCTTCTTCCAGGCGAAGCTTCTCCTGCAGGAGTTCCTGCTCGCTTCGATGGATTTTCTCCTGGGCGAGTTTTATCGCCGTTATATTTTCGTGACTGACAACAACACGAAGCGGACCGGTATCGCCTGCCCGGGTTGCCCGCATGTAGAACCAGCGTTTTTCCGTGTCCGAATGGCATGGATAGTCCATGACAAACTCGCCTTTCGCGCCGGCAATGACATCTCTGATACCGGCGGCGACAAACGCGTATTCCCCGGTGCGCTCGCACACTTCCAGGTAATTGACATTGGTCATATCCGGCCTGACCTGTATTCGATTCTGTTCTGCGAACCTTTTCCAGGCACGGTTGGTTTCAAGGATATAGCCTTCGGCATCAAGTATGGCGACGTGGGCGGAAATCGAGTCCAGAATCGTTTGCGCAAATTGATGATCCCGGGGATGGGGGGTGAAGTCTTGCCGATTCATCGTTTTTCAGAACCTGATTTCAACGTTCACGTCTTTTCATCGTACCGGTGGATTACCCGCTTGCAACCGTTCTTCAATGCGGCTGATAGTCCTCGGTGCCGAGCCCTCAAAATGATTGTTGACATATAAAAATGTTTCCACCTGGCGCTCGGACAGGTTGTCGAGCATGTCTCCGAGCAGTGCAAGATCACGGTTGCGGGGCGCAACGATCCGACTCCAGTTCCTGCCGGTTTTCTTTTCTATCTCACTCCGGCCCGGTCCGTGCAGCCTGATGACGGTTTTATTTCGGATCTGCGCTCTGAACTGCTTGTACACCTCAAAAATTGGCGGCATGTAGTATCCATGCAGGAAAACATGCCCGAGACTGTGCGCTGCGAGAAAATCAAAATACGGCCGCTTTAGGTAATTTGGATTCCTGGTTTCCACGAAGTAGTCATAACCGGCCGGCAAATCACCGGCAAAGGCGCCGAATCGGTTCATGAACGCGCCAAGGCTGTTCATCTTCTTTTTATTGAGATATTCAAATTGAAAGATGAGCGGCCCCAGCCTGCCCCTGATCGGCTCCAGCAATTCCAGGAATCGCTCCATGACGGGGATAGACAAGAAACAGGGATTTGGCCTCAGCGGGGCCTTCTTGTCAGTGTGGTAGTGATGGGTCAAGGTGATGCTGTTGGGCACCTTGACACAAAAAATAAAATCAGCCGGGACCGACGCGGCGTATTCCTGCACCACGCCGGGCTTGGGCAGTACCGCAGTATCTCCGTCAAACAGGGACCAGAACCACTGATCAACCTCAACGGTCCTGTAGCGGCGGCTGTACGCTTCAAGATAATTACTGGTTTCATCCGGATAGACCAGGCCGCGCCAGGAGTCGTATTTCCAGGAGCAGGTACCGATATGGAGTCGATGCGGTGATCTCATGAGATGACTGTAATTCGATAAACGCTGATCGCAATATCGCTTGCTGTTTTCGGATGCGGGTTAGATCTTGCTGTCTCTTTTCAATGATCCAGCGAGGCTGTTCCACGGGCTGCTCCAGGTTACCTGAAAGGACCGGAGAATGAAGAGACCCATGGGTTTGCGGAGCGCACCTGTCCGCGTAAGATATGCTGATCATAGGCAATCAGCAGATCATCCTTTTTCAGGTAGCCGACCACCTTTTTTGAATTGGCTGCGCTCAAAACCGGCAAAAACGAAAAGTTCCCGAGGGAAAACTGCTTGAAAGCATTTTCGAGATTCTGGTTCTGGTGCACGGTGATCACATCCTTGGTCATGATATCAGCTGCAACTTCATCGTCACCGCTGTATTCCGGATCGGCCAGCCGACTCCTGATATCGCGCAGGCTGAGCACCCCGACCAGCGCATCAGCATCGTCAAGCACCATGAAGTGAGGAAACGGACTGTGCAGGACCATTTTTATCAACTCATGAAACGGCGTTGAATCCCTGAGGATTTCATATTCTTTATGCATGGAATCCTTCACTTTGAGTGAGCGAAGACGATTGGCGTCCCGTCCCCGTACGATCCTGATTCCCTGGGTGAGCAGTTTTGTTTCATAGATCGAGAAATCGTGAAACAGGCGAACGACGACGACGCTGGGAATACAGGCGGCCATCAGGGGCAGGACAACCTGGTAATTATAGGTCAATTCAAAAATTGTCAGAATCGCGGTTATCGGGGCAAGCGTGGTACCGGCGACGAACGCCCCCATCCCAATCAAGCCGTAATGCGCCGGCGACAGCGGCAAATCCGGCCAGAACAGGTTAGCCACATGGCCAAACAGGCAGCCAAGCATGGCGCCGATAAACAGCGACGGAGCGAAAACACCGCCGCTCATTCCCGAGCCGAGACAGAGACCGGTCGTGAGCAGCTTGGCTATGAATATCAGGGCAACCGCACCAAGGATGGTCTGACTGTTCAGGACCTCATTGATCGTTTCATATCCGACCCCCAGAGCCTGGGGGCAGAAGAGGCCGACCGCACCAACGACCAGCCCGGCTGCTGCCGGCGCCAGCCACCCCGGGATGCGCAGCTTGTTGAAAAGCCTGGGCAGTGAGAAAATATAGGCCATGAAAACCAGACTGAAAAACCCGGTAATCAACCCAAGCAGAACATAGAGCAGCAATTCACCAGGATGGGACAGGCTGAAGAAGGGGATCTGGAAAATTGTCTCATTCGACCACACAGCGGTCGACACAACGGTTCCGGTCACCGCGGCGATGACGATATTTGAAAGCGACGCGACTTCCAGGTCAAAAAGCAGTATTTCCACGGCAAACATGGTGCCGGTCATCGGTGCCTGGAACGTGGCGGCAATGCCTGCAGCCGCCCCGCAGGCGATAGCCAGTTTGCGTTTATCCGGCCCCAGCCGCAGCATCTGGGTAACCGTCGACCCGATCGAGGCGCCGATGTGCACAATCGGCCCTTCACGCCCGACGGAGCAGCCGGCGGCGATAAACGTTGCCGTGGCAAAACTCTTGAGCGCGGTAACCCGGCGGCGGATAACACCATCTTTCAGGCTCAGGGCCTTGATAACCTCGGAAACCCCTGGACCCCGCACCTCAGGTGCAGCACGAAAAATCAGCGGGCTGATGAGCAAACCGGCGAACATCGGTGCCGTCAGGCGCCAGGCCCAATGGGCCTGCGAGTAACTTTCTACAAAATTGGCTCCCTCCGGCCACATCAGACCGATTTCAAAACTGATAAGCATGCGGAAAAACACCGCACCCAAACCGGCGAAGACACCAATACTCACAGCTATCAGAAGGGGATAAAGTGTCTCTGTAACACCCTGTTTTGACGTCATCGACCCTCTTTTTCCACCGTGCAGAAGATTTCACGCGGGAAACGCACACGTCAGCTGGTCATATCTCTTCACAGTCCATAGTCAGCTTTTCCAGAGTAATGTATACGTTCACTGGCGGCAAGTATACACGCTTCTTTTCAAGAATGCCGCTTTCTCATCACATGCTCCCGCTTGAAACACTCAGAATCGCCGCTCGGGCTGCCTGCGTTTGGTCGGGTCGATTAGATCTTTATCAGCCTGTTTCTCCCGCACATTTCTCTTGACAGGGATTCAGTTCTGAATCTATGCTCCTGGAAAGAATCTCCCGGTCGCAACCAGATCCGATTTCGGCCGGACAAAAGGTCGCAGGCGCTCAGGGAATCATTATCGCCCCATGATGGAGAAAATATGACGCTAAAACAATCGATTCTGTTTTTCACCGTAATCATGCTCCTGGGTGCTTGTGCATCACAGCAGACCTACAAGGCCGCCCTGAATTCCTGGATCGGCTCAAATAAGAGTGAGCTGCTGAAAAGTTGGGGAGAACCGGCGAAAACCTACTCTCAGGGGGGCTCGACTTATCTCGTCTATGACAGGAGCGGCCCCGGCAGTGGCGACATGGGGTATAAACAGCGTGTTGTTGGCATGGGAAGCTGCACGACGACATTTGAAATCGCAGACGACACCATTATATCATCCACGTTTTCAGGTAAAGACTGTCGGGCAAGAACAGCTCTGCCGTAGCTGCTCTTCCTGGTCTTGGCCTGCTGTTTCAGCCCCCGTCGCTGAGCGAAGTGAAGTGTTGATCATGGACTCGACCATTGCGGAAGACGCGGCCGTCACCTGGGTATTCACCCCATCAGGGAATCACAGACCAGTGATGCCAACGTGTGGCCCCCTCACCATCATTTCGAGGTATTTGATTTCAGTCTGCCATAACGCCGGTAGGAAGCATGGATTCAGTGATATCTGGAGTGGAGCATAGGCAAATAGATGATTACTGTTGTCCCGGTGTGGACCGGTTAGATGCACCAGCCCGGCTGAGAATAAACCTTTTTAATGGCATGGGAAACAGCGACGTCTGTCCAAGAGCTCGGGAACATATACCATACGCATGAATTTCCAACCAAAGTCCCTGCAGCAGAGGATACTCCTCTATACGATACTGCCGACCCTATTGCTGCTCATTACGGTATCGTTGATCGGTTTCATATTCGTCAGGAACCTGCTCATCACGCAATGGGGTGAAACGACCATTGCCCGGCTGGAGAGATCAGCCGAACTGATAGAAACGAGAATACTCGAACCGAAAAACCTGCTGATGCTGCTTCAAAATGGCGATAACGCATCGGTACATGGTGAACTGGTGCACCGGGTGGTGAATCAAATCAAAGAACTGGATATCGTCGAAGACGTTATTGTTACCTGGCCGGATTATTACCATGCAGCCGGGCCTGACCCCGTTATGAAGAGCGCTGCCCCGGTTGATCGTGACGAGCGCACCTACGAGCTGCGGCGATTTGACATCAGCTCCCCTGAATATGACGACTGGGTCAACAATCGAACCATTTCATTGATTTCAGAGTTCAGGGGCGTCAATGATGAAATCGTCGGCGACATCGAGGTCATCATTTCATTCGATGATCTGCTCGAACAGGTCGTCAATGCCTCCTGGTGGAAAACGGATAAAACATACCTTCTGGATGATTCCCAGAACGTTCTCGTGACCACCGGCGACAGTAACGATCTTGAAGATAACTATCCCATGCGGACATACGGCACCGTCAACCAGTTTGAGCAGGATATACTGCATGCCATTGTGAACAGCAGCTCTGGCATTGTCCTGGGCTCCGGCATCCCCCCGGAACAAATCGGCGGCTTTTATCATTTGAAACAGGTTCCGTGGACGCTGGTGGTGACGGTACCCGGGAAAAAGGTCCTGGCGCCGATAATTCTCTTTCTCAGACACTATATGCTTTCACTCGCCCTGTGTATCGGTATGATACTGCTGTTCATGAGGATTTCCATGAACCGGATGGCAGCGGGCATAACCCAGGTCTCCCGTGCATCGAACGAATTGGCCAGCGGTCGATTCGGTGCCCCGCTCGCCGTCATGACCCGTGACGAAGTTGGAGAATTGACGGAAAATTTCAATAAAATGAGCACCCAGCTCAAGCAGCGTCTCGAGCTGAAAAAAAATATAGATCTGGCCCGTGAAGTCCAGCAGAGTCTCCTGCCCCAGAACAGTCTTAGAAGAGACGATATTGATATTCACGGGACCGTCCTGTTTTGCGACGACACCGGAGGGGACTATTTCGATATCCTCGAAGCAGCCGACGAGGATGGAACGATTGGCGTCGTCGTGGGTGATGTCGTCGGTCACGGGGTCGGGGCAGCCCTCTTCATGACCACCGTCCGTTCACTGGTAAGGAGCAGTTTTGTGCAATCCGACACCCCGGAAGACATGATGGACAATGTCAACAAACTGCTGTCCAGGGACACGCAAACCTCGGGAGGGTTCGCGACGCTGTTCTATCTCGAGTTCGACCGATCCCTGCAATCCCTGCGCTGGGTTCGTGCAGGCCACGACCCTGCCTTTGCCGTCAGTTGCCCATCCGGCGAGTTTGCAGAGCTTAAAGGCGATGGAGTGGCGCTCGGCGTGGATCCACAGTGGCGCTATGTGTGCAATGAGCTGCCGCTGACAAAACTGCCCCAGACCGTGGTGATCTGCAGCGATGGCATCTTTGAAGCCACCAACGAAGCGGGGGAAGCATTCGGCAAACAGCGGATTTACGAACTGCTGCCTGACCTTGTCAAGCTGCCGTCGGAAAAGGCGGTCAACCGTATTATCGGCGAAATTCAAGCTTTTGTGCAGGGATCTGCATTGGCTGATGATATCACCGTGGCGGTGATCAGAATCGGGGAAGATGCTGATCGTACTCAGGATCGCTGAACCGGAGCCGGCTGCAGTACAGTTCCATTTCCTCTCCGCGCAGCGCACGGCAATGATGCACTGCGGGCACGGTCTGTCAAGCAGCGCTTCTCATGAGTATGACGATGAGACCGACGGCAAGAAAAGAGAAGACGACTACTGCATATACCAGAAACGCAGAACTGTTTGAGTTACCTTTGCGCTCGCCTGGTTCTGTATTTTTCTTCATGGTCATGAAGGCCTCTGCGGTTTGGGTTTGGCTGCGCGGCAGAGCGCTGTCAGCAATAACCGGGCTCATCAACAGCGCTCCCGGCGCAGGCCCGGTTATGCACAATCTCCCTCAAAAAAAAGATGCGTATGTAATGTATCAAGGTTGCCTATTTTTTGCGATCGACGATAATGCGAAAAAATCGATGATGCATAACAGACTAATCGCATTACCTAAAGGCATTAGAGGCATTAGACTCGAAAGATTATCGGAAACATGGCGGTAGACCTTCTGAGGCTGGGATTCGTTCTCTGAGCTTTTATAGCATCAAAGGTTGAACAAACTCGATAATTGCCCATCTCCCTGCTTTCTCTCGAACATTGATCTGTATATTTATCGGAATTTCAAAAATGACTCGGCGATATCCTGATTATGCCGGCTTCATTCTGGACTGAAGATCCAGGCTGAGGCTGGTACATGGGGTCCTTTTTTTGTTATTTCCTGGCGGTTTTCATATGCCGGCAGGCTCATGAGCATTGTAAATGCCTCACCGATATAAGACCGATTACCGCGCGCCTCCTGAAGTATGAAGCAGGCTTTACTTGAAGAACCATCATTAATGATCTCAACAATATCAATATCAGTATCATGAACCTTTGTCGATCCAGTTACGGGTACTTCTAACGATTCGTCATTTCGGTAAATATACCAAGGTACAAGAGAGAAATATTGAGGATCGGTAAGAACAATCGTTGTGCGATCCCGGCATCGCAATCGCTCTATTGCCTGTTTGGAAGGATTCGTAATGGGGTGGTGCTTGGAGTACCGATATTGAGCAGCCTCTGAATACATAACTCCCAGTGCCGCGACGGCTACGAGCATTGCGATAGGAAGCCTGCTTTTAAATTTCCCAAGCACGTACTCGGCCCCGATTGCGGTCAGCAGAGCAAAAGCAACATACGATGCGGTAAGGTATCTCTGACCAAACCATGGTATGGTCGCATACGTGACGCAGGTGCTGAAAATCAATTGCCCCAGAAGTATGCATAACAGATATACAATTACCCATGGCTTGAACCAAAATGAAAATGAGATCCCAACAATAAAGAAAATAATAACCAGATAACTCGAAAGCGTTGGATGAGGAATTTGAAAAGAATTTTTCAGCACCTGGAAATTCTCTATCAAGTGTTCCAGAAAATCATTGATAGAGCCTGTGTTGATACCGTTTGCCAGTGAAACTGCAAGTGCCAGGGGGATCAAGTACAGGCTGCACAGAATTACCGAAACCACTACCATTGGCTTATTCAGGCTGATTATGGGTACCACTCCCTCTTTGCTCGATCTCCAGAGTACGTACGAAAGAACGAAAAAGATCTGAACCCCAAAAACAAAACAATTCAAAGTCAAGGAATACTGCAGTAAAAGCGCCGAAAGAAAATACAGCCAGGCGTGTTTCCAACTTTGCGGATTTTGCATCAAACGATAAAAGAAAACACTCGATACGAGAATGGAGAGTACCGCCAGTGCGTAGGGTCTGAATTCAGTTACCGCGTAGTTGGCAAAAGGCAAGATAATCAATACGAAGCATAAAAAAAAGCGGGTAATAAGCTTCAATTCGTTTACCGCAAAGACAATAAATCCTATCAATAATATATAGCAGCAGACAGACACACTTCTCAGTGTAGCCGGGTCTGTTCCAAATTGGACCGCCAAACCGCCCAACCAGAAATAGAGCGGCGGTTGCATCTGGTGTTTATATACAATTGCCTGAAAAGGGATTTCGAGAAATGAATTGAGAGCGATTTTTAAAGTAATGACCTCATCAAGCCAGAACATTCGGTCGGCTATATGCTGAGTATTCGTAAAAATCAGAAGCATTACTAAAAAGATGAAAAGCAGTGCTTTGATTAACGGTCTCATTTTCTCTGCTGCAGGGTCATTTCTTTTTGAACAGGATCACCTGTGTGACAACACGTGATCCAGTTATTTTCATTGCGCCACCCAGAGCAGGTGGCTCGCAGTTAATTATGATGATTGTCAGCAGTCGTAATCTGTTGTCGCTGCAACCACGGTCCCAGAATCCTATACCTGAATAGCGCGAACGCAAACGTGACCCCGCTGTAGAAGAAATAGAGCCAGTGCAGAGGAATAGCACGGATCATGAACGCAGATCCTTTTTTACGTAGAAGGAAACGATAAAATCCCCTGTTCAGCAGCAGCAGGAGTCCGCAGCAAAGCAGCACCAAGGATGAGCAATAAGGAATTTCTGCTCCCAGACATAACAAAAATAAAACAGGAAGAACCGAAGCAGTAAATGTACTGACGCGCGCTGACAGAGATATGTTGAGGTCCCACGCGACACCGTCCCGTTGCAAAATAAGCTTCGACCATGGCAGTGCCCTGT
>Ga0180435_10000587_pt1 | contig 38197 bp, 30 predicted proteins | sample SS_ome_3_FD_132467 | JGI IMG/M metagenome (GOLD analysis project Ga0180435, IMG submission 132467) | Hypersaline lake sediment archaeal communities from the Salton Sea, California, USA - SS_3_S_1 metaG | ecosystem: Environmental > Aquatic > Non-marine Saline and Alkaline > Hypersaline >... | reverse complement strand
CGTGCTGTTGGATAAGATGCGGGAAGTCAGCATCCTTCGTCAGGACGATGGCATCTGCTTCGCGCGCGGCCTGGAAGATGGTGTGCTCACATGGATGTCCCCCAACGTTGCACGCCGTCGGCGTGTCCAATTGATGACCCCAACGTTGCACGCCTTCAGCGTGCTCACATGGATGTCCCCCAACGTTGCACGCCGTCGGCGTGTCCAATTGATGACCCCAACGGGGTCAAACATTAAAGCCCAGCCAGAATGGCTGGGTTGAGTAGGAGCCCAAAACCCCCCCGACCCCAACGGGGTCGAACATCATGGTTTCAAGGGGACCGACTATTAATGCGGCGACTAAACAGTAGCAACCAGAGCCTTTTCTCTTGTTTATGCCCAGGACCCCACGGGGCATGCTTTCATCCGATGCGGAACCGGGCCGCGATTGGTTGGCGGCTGATTTGAGCTGCGACTCGGTCTCGCCATTGTCGATCCCGTAGCGTTCGCAGGTTGTCGTTTACCCACTTGTCATACTGCGCCAGCGAAAGGTGACGCGGCTTCGCCTCCGGAACGACACACACGGGCAGATTCAGGTCAACTTTCACAAATGCCTCCCCAGCTTGTCACGGATGCCTGCCGGGCCGTAGCGCTCGCAGACTTCGCTCAACTCCCGGTCGGAGACCGCGCGGGGATTTGCCCGCAAGAGCTCCACAATGTCTCCGAGGTCTTTAAGCTCCCTCTTCGGGTTATGCTTTACGGCATGGAGCTTCAGCGCAATCAGGTGCAGCAAACAGGGAACGCGTGCGGTAAGTGACTGGACCTCGCACTCGCAGCTTTGCGCAAACATCTTGTCGAATGTGCCGCCGTCGACAGTCATGACGTCGACATCCATGAACCATACCGACGGGTGCGAGTAGCGGATGAACGCTTCCGCACGCTGCTCTTCTACGTAGCCGGCGTCACAGAGGACGGCCCTGAGCGAACCTTCTTCCTGGTCCGCGACGAGGCAGTCCAAGTCCAAGGTCTGCCGCACAACACCGTATGCCTGCAGCGCATAGGCGCCAATCAGCATCAACCGTGTGTCGCCGCGGGCCAATCCGTCATGAACGATCTCAAGAGCGGTCTTCATCAGGATAATCTCACCATACAGCGCAGCACCGATCCTCGCAACGGAATTCAGCCCTGAAAGCGGTCTATCAGTATAGGGTTCGAACATCCCGCCCTTTGTCTACCTTGGGCGGCAAGTTCGGTTAAAGAGCAGGTTCATGAGGTCGCCGTCGGCCATGGCGCCGAGGGAGCCCTGCAGGCAGGATATCTCGTTATAAACCTGCACGGCGTCCGGCTCCGCTCCGGCCATGCGGACGGCGACGGGCACGGGCGTGCGCGTGTGCTTGCCGATCGCGATCGGCACGGGATGGTCCGGCAGCACCGCGGCGTTAAGATCGGGACCGGCCGCCCGCAGCACACGCTGCACGACGCGCGCATCGAAATCCTCGATGGCCGCTATCTTCTTGCGCAGGTCCTGCTCGTGCGAGACTTCGTCGATGGCCTCGAGATGCAGAAAGACGAAATCGCGCGTTCGCAGCGCTTCGACCGCGGCGTCGGCCTTGCCCTCGTAGTTCGTGTCGATGTATCCGGTGGCTCCGGGCACATCGATGACGTCCATACCCAGACAGCGCCCGAGCCCCACGATGACGTCGACGGCCGAAATCACGGCGGAGCTGATGCCGTACTTGTCGCTGAGCTTGCGCAGCGCGCCGGTCTCGCCGCCGCTCCAGATCCATACCGCGTTGGCCTCGGCACGCCCCTCGGCGCGCCTGCGCCGGTTTGCCACGGCCTTTTCCAGCACGGCGGGCGCCTCGGCCATAATCCGGCGCAGCAAATCCACCGTGTTCCGCGCCGCGTGTTGCGAGGCAACCGGCAGGTGATCCGCCACGCGCTCCCCATGGTTATCGTCGGGTTTCTCCGTCGCAACTTCGGCCGAATATTCCGGACCAGACAGGACCAGGATGTTGCGGTAACTGACGCCGGCGTAAAAACGGATTGATTCGCTGCCGAAATGCCGGTTGAGCAGGTCGATAAGTTCGCGGCCCTCGTCCTCGGTCACCCGCCCGCCGGAGTAATCTTTCAGGATGCCGCCGGCCACCGTCACCAGGTTGACCCGGAATGCCTTGTCGCCCGGCCCGAGCGGAATGTTGCGCCCCGCCGCTTCCAGCGGCCCGCGGCCGTGGAACTCGGTTGCCAGGTCGCATCCCAGCACCGACATGTTCGCCACTTCGCTGCTGGTCGGGAAAGGCTCGGGAAGCGTGAAGAGCGTCCCGCAGCGTCCGTCGCGGGCAATCGCATCCATGCCGGGAGTGCGCGCGGCCTGCAGCGGCGTCCTGCCGCCCAGCTCGGCAATCGGTTCGTCGGCCATGCCGTCGCCCAGGAATATAATGGTCTTGCCGGGAGCCATGCCCGGAAATTTGCCAGAGCAGGCCGCCGGTGTCAACGGCAGCTTTTTCCTTTAAAACCGCACCCGTGTCGGGTACTTTGAGCATTCAGATTGGGTGGGAATCGACGCATGGAGTTAAGCGATTGTGAGAATACTTTCGGGAATTCAACCTTCGGGCAGGCTGCATCTGGGCAACTACTTCGGCATGATGAAGCCGGCCATCGAGATGCAGGCGGAAGGCGAGGCCTACCTTTTCATTGCCGACTACCACGCCCTGACGACCGTTGCGGAGCCCGCTGCGCTCAGGCAGGGCACGCGGGACGTGGCCATCGACTTCCTGGCCTGCGGGCTGGATCCGGAACGGACCGTGTTTTTCAGACAGAGCGACGTCCCGCAGGTTACCGAGCTGACATGGCTGCTCTCGGTGGTGACCCCGATGGGCCTGCTGGAACGCTGTCATTCGTACAAGGACAAGATCGCGCGCGGCATTTCTCCCAGCCACGGGCTGTTCGCGTATCCCGTCCTGATGGCGGCCGATATCCTGGCCTACCAGTCGGACGTCGTGCCGGTCGGCCGCGACCAGAAGCAGCACGTCGAGGTGACGCGCGATATCGCCATCAAGTTCAACGGCCGGTTCGGCGACGTCTTCAAGGTGCCGGAAGTGTCCATCCGTGAAGATGTGGCGGTCGTGCCCGGAATCGACGGCCAGAAGATGTCGAAGTCCTACGATAATCACATCGAGCTTTTTGGAGACGAAAAGGAAACGCGGGAGCGGATCATGCGGATCGTTACCGACAGCACGCCGCTTGAGGCGCCGAAAGATACTGATTCGTGCAACGTGTTTGCCCTGTACCGTCTGTTCGGGACCGAAGAGCAGGTCGAGAGCATGGCGGCGGATTATCGCCGCGGAGGCTACGGTTACGGCAGCGCCAAGAAAGCGCTGTTCGAGGCCATGTGGGGTGCGCTCGAGCCGTTTCGCAGGAAGCGCGCGGAGCTCTGCCGCGATCCCGATTACGTTGACGCGGTTCTGCGGCGGGGGGCCGAGCGGGCCGCGGCCGAAGCCGATAAGACCCTGCGGCACGCCCGCCGCGCCGTAGGCCTGGATTGACAACGGAAGTCGCGCCGGAATCGCTTATGCTGTCTCAGGACGAATACAAGGTGGAACTGGACGTCTTCGAGGGCCCCCTCGATCTCCTGCTTTACCTCATCAAGAAGAACGAGGTCGATATCTACAATATCCCCATCGAAAGAATCACCACCCAGTACATGGAATACCTCAACATGATGAGGATGCTGGACCTCAATATCGCCGGCGAGTTCATCGTTATGGCCGCGACGCTGATGATGATCAAGAGCCGGATGCTGCTGCCCGAAGAAGAGAGGCCCGAGGAGGAGGAAGAGGAAGACGATCCGCGCTGGGACCTGGTGCGGCAGCTCGTCGAGTACAAGAAATTCAAGGATGCCGCCATGCAGCTTCAGCGGCTGGAGGGGGAACAGGAAGACATCTTCGGCCTGGGCCTGGAGAAGGTTCACGTGGAGACGGACGAGCCGGGCCTGGTCATGCAGGATGTCAGCCTGTTCGACCTGCTCAACGCGTTCAACGAAGTCCTGAAGAGAGCCGGGCCCGAGCAGATCGGCGAGATTTACGCGGAGCGGTTCACCGTGGCCGACAAGATCGACGCCATTCTGGAGTCGGTCGCGGGGCAGAAAATGGTTGCTTTCTCGACGCTTTTCGGTGATATGGCCCCTCGCCACGAGATCGTCTGCACCTTCCTGGCGCTGCTGGAGCTGATCCGCCTGCGCCAGGTGGCGGTCGAACAGAAAGATCGATTCGGCGACATAATGATTCTTCAAATCGAACACGACACGGTTGCCGTGGAGGCCGCCGTGCCGGTGTGAGTGGAGCGTAAAGCATGCCCGCAACCGAGGTTATGCCCGAACTCAAGGAGATCGTCGGCGCGATGATCTTCGCGGCCAACCGTCCCATCGGGGTCGGCGAGATGCACCGCTGCCTGCAGGAAGTCGCGCGGACGCACGGGGGCGAGACCGCGGTTTTCGCGGAGACGCGTCCTTCCGATGTGCGGGCCGCGCTCGGCGAGCTCGAAGCGGAACTGCTGCGCGGGCGCTGCGGTTTCGTGCTGAAAGAGGTGGCCGGCGGATTCAGGCTGCAGAGCCGCTCGAGCTGCGGCAGGTGGCTCAGGCACCTGCTAGACCGCGATAAGCCGCGGCGGCTCTCGGTGCCGGCCCTCGAGACTCTGGCAATCATCGCATATCGCCAGCCGGTCAGTCGCGCCGAGATCGAGAACGTGCGCGGGGTGGCCGTCGACCACGTTGTCAAGCTGCTGATGGAACTGCACCTGATCCGGATAGTCGGCCGCAGTGAACTGCCCGGGAGGCCGTTTCTCTATGGAACCACGCGCAACTTCCTCGAACACTTCGGGCTGAAGGACCTGAAGGACCTGGAGCACCTTGGACCCGGCATCCTGAGATCCCTCGAGCGTGAGAGGCTGCGGGCGGAGCAGTCGGCGCAAGCAGGCGATGACGACGGTGGTCAGACGGACTGTAGCAGCCGCTCTGCGAGCGGCTCTCCGACGGATCGGCTCGCAGAGCCGATGCCACAGGGGACGGATCGGCACGCAGAGCCGATGCCACAGGGGACGGATCGGCGCGCAGAGCCGATGCCACAGGGGACGGATCGGCACGCAGAGCCGATGCCGCAGGGGACGGATCGGCACGCAGAGCCGATGCCACAGGGGATTGACGACGATGAAGAGGAGGACGAGGAGGCGTGAGAATCGAGGAATGGAGAGAACGGATTGACGAGATAGACCGTGAACTCGTCGCTCTCCTCAACAAACGCGCCGCCCTGGCCGTCAGGGTGGGGGAGGAGAAGCGGCGGACCGGAACCGGCGTTTACGATCCCGAGCGCGAAGACGAAGTCCTCGGCCGCATTCGCCGTCTGAGCGGCGGTCCCCTGCGCGCGCACGCGCTGGATGCCATCTACCGCGCCATTATCGCCGGTTGCACGGAAGTGCAATCGGACAAATCGCTACCGCAAACGGGGTGTGAAACATGAATGCCATAACCGACAGAGCGAATCCCTGGGTCAAGGATCTGCCGACTTACGAGCCCGGCCGGCCGGTCGAGGAGGTCGCGCGCGAGCTGGGATTCGAAAGCGCCGACGAAATCGACAAACTGGCTTCCAACGAGAACGCGCTCGGCCCGGCGCCGAGCGCGATCGAGGCCATGCGGGCGGTCTCAACCCGGATGCACCGCTATCCCGACGGCGGCGCGTTCTACCTCAAGCAGGCCCTCGCGAAGAAGCTGGATGTCGCGCCGGAGATGATTCTCGCGGGCAACGGCAGCAACGAGCTTATAGAGCTCATCGCGCACGTTTATCTGGGACCCGGAGCAGGCATTGTCACGGCGGATCACGCGTTCGTGGTCTACCGGCTGATCGCGGCGTCGTCGAGGGCCGATGCGGTCTCGACGCCGATGAAGGCCCTGACGTACGATCTCGACGCGGTGCTCGCCGCGATAACTCCGGAGACCGCGGTGGTCTTCATCAGCAACCCGAACAATCCCACCGGGACAATGGTCGACGGCGACGAAATCGATGCATTCATGGCGCGCGTGCCCGAGCACGTTGTGACCTGTTTCGATGAAGCTTACGTGGAGCTGCTGCCGCCGGAAAGGCAACCGGATACGCTGCGCTACGTCCGCGAAGGGCGTTCGGTCATAGTCTTGCGCACGTTTTCCAAGGCTTACGGCCTGGCGGGTCTGCGCATCGGGTATGGCGTTGCGCCGGCCGAATGCATCAAGCTGCTACACAAAACGCGCCAGCCCTTCAACGTGAATGCCATGGCCCAGGCCGCGGCCCTTGCCGCGCTCGACGACGAAGAGCACGTCGCGAAGACACGGCGCATGGTGGCCGACGGTTTGAAATACTTCGAAACCGAATGCGCCCGGCTGGAATTGCCGATCGTGCCGTCGGTCGTCAACTTCCTGCTTGTCGAGGTGGGCGAAGGCCGTCGCGTTTTCGAGGAACTCATGAAGGAAGGCGTCATCGTGCGGCCGATGGACGGGTACGGTCTACCCCGTCACGTGCGCATCACGGTGGGAACGCGGCGCGAAAACGAACGCTGCATCCGCGCGCTGGAGCGTGTGCGCGGCCGCGGGTGAACCCTTGCAACTGAATCCCCTTCTCCAGACATGAGCGAAGACTCGGCAACTGTTCATCCTGCCCGCCGGATCGGCGGTACGCTGAGCGTCCCCGGCGACAAGAGTATCTCTCACCGCCTGGCCCTGCTCTGTGCGGCGGCGCCGGGCGCCTCGGTCATACACGGCTTTCTGACCAGCGAGGATTGCCTGCACACGCTGGCCGCCGTAGCTTCCCTGGGCGCGCGCGTGAGGAGGGAAGGCGACCGCATCGAAATAGCGGGGACGGGCGGGCAACTGTGCGCCCCTCCGGATGTTCTGGACCTGGGCAACTCCGGCACCGGATTGCGCCTGCTGTCGGGATTGCTTGCCGGGCAGAACTTCACGTCCGGGCTGACCGGCGACGCCTCGCTGCGTTCGCGCCCGATGCGGCGGATCAAGGAGCCGCTCGAAATGATGGGAGCGCGGGTGGAACTCCTGGGAGAGAACGGTTGCGCGCCGCTGCGGATTACCGGCGGCGGGCTGCGCGGGATCGATTACACGCTGCCCGTGGCGTCGGCGCAGGTGAAGTCGTGCGTACTGCTGGCCGGGTTGTTTGCCGAAGGAGAAACGGTCGTGCGTGAACCGAGGCCGACGCGCGACCACACCGAACGCCTGCTACGTGCCGTGGGAGCGGAAATCAAGGTAGACGGTCCCGATATCAGGCTGCGCGGCGCGCGGGGAGCGCGCAACCTGCGGTCGGCCGGCGAACGGACCGTGCCCGGCGACTTTTCGTCGGCCGCCTTCTGGTTGACGGCCGCGGCCTGCAGGGAAGGGGCCCGGGTGACGGTACGGGGCGTCGGCCTCAACCCGCGCCGCACGGCACTGCTGGACGTTCTGAAGCGTATGGGCGCTCTGGTGGAGACGCAAGCCGGCGAGCCGGAGGAAGGCACGGATCCGGCGTGGGAGCCGGCCGGCGCCGTCACGGTCGAGGGTCGGCCGCTCAAGGCGACGGAGATCGGCGGCGACGAGATCCCGAACCTGATCGACGAGCTTCCGCTGGTTGCCGTGGCCGCCGCGCTGGCCGAAGGCCGCACGACCATACGCGACGCCGCCGAGCTGCGCGTCAAGGAGTCGGACCGCATCGCGGCCATGGCCGCGATCCTGACGGCATTCGGCGTGCCGGTGCGCGAGGCGCCGGACGGCATGATCGTGGAAGGCGTGCCTCGGCCGCGCGGCGGCGCCGCCGTGGACAGCCGCGGCGACCACCGCATGGCCATGGCCGCGGCGATCCTGGGGCTCATGGCGGACGGCCCCAGCAGGATCAACGGAACCGCCTGTATCGCGACGTCGTATCCGTCTTTCTGGGAAGATATGAATAGACTGTCGGCGAAATAGACCGGCCCGCAAGCCGGCAATTCCGCCGGCGGTCCGCGCCGGCAACTTCGCCCGGGGGAACGCAAGTGTCTGCTGAAGATGTTATCGCAATCGACGGGCCCGCGGCCTCCGGTAAGTCGACCGTGGCGCGCCGCGTGGCAGAGGAACTGGGGAGACTTTATGTCGATTCGGGAAGCCTCTACCGCGCCGTAACGTGGCGGACGCTCGAAGACGGCGGGTCGGGTGAGGATCCCGCCGCGGTGACACGGTCTCTGGAAAAGTGCCGGCCGGAATTCTTCGCTGACGGGAATCGCGTCGGCTTCAGGCTTGGCGGCAGGCTGCTCGATCGCGAGCTGCGGACGGAGCGGATAAACCGGCATGTGAGTCCGGTCGCGGCGCAGACGGCCGTGCGGCAAAGGGTCGTGGCCTGGCTGCGCGGGCTGTCCGGGTTCGGGAAGCTGGTGATGGAGGGGCGCGATATCGGCACCGCCGTCTTTCCCGGCGCCCGCCACAAGTTCTACCTGGACGCGTCGCCCGCCGAACGCGCGCGCCGCCGGCACAGGGAAATTTCCGAAGGAGGCCCGTGCGGGGAGGAGGTGCACAAGGTCGGCCTTGCGCTCCAGCGCCGCGACAAGATCGACAGCACGCGCAAGAAGGACCCGTTGCGCGTTGCCCCCGACGCGGTAGTCGTCGACTCGACGGACCTGACCATCGACGAAGTCGTCAACAGCATCATCGAAACGGTGCGCCGGAATGAATGCTGAGACGATCGCGGGAACATCGATTGTTGTCACGGCGTTGACGCTGCTGGTGGGTCTTGTGGCCTGGAGCCGCCGGGCAATCGAACGCATTTCCGAGCGTGATCTCAAGTCCGTGCGGGATATAGTCAAGGACTTCCGCAATGGATCGTGACCGGCAGCTTTCGTCCGAGCTTTCCCGCGACCTGTCGCTGTTTCACGTGACGATGATGGGGCTCGGCATGATGATCGGCGCCGGGGTCTTTCTGGGCACCGGCAAGACCATAGGCTATGCGGGTCCCGGCGGCGTCCTGCTGACCTTTGCCCTGAACGGCCTGATAGCGCTTTTCACCGCTATGTCCTACGCCGAGTTGAGCTCGGCCATACCGCGGGCGGGCGGCGCGTACAACTTTGCGCGGGTTGCCTTCGGGCGCGGGACCAGTTTCGTGGCCGGCTGGATGGAGTGGTTTGCCTCGAGCGTGGCCGGCTCGCTTTACGCGGTCTGTTTCGCCACCTACACCGTGCGCTTCTTCGCCGGGCTCGGTTTAGTCCCGATTACCGCAACGCAGGAAGCGGTCGCGGTCAGGATTGTGGCGGTGCTTGTGGCCGCGGCATTCATCTACATCAACTATCGCGGGGCTTCGGAGACCGGGAAAGTCGGGGCCGTCATGACCGTGGCACAGACCCTTTTCCTTGTGTTCATCGGAATCGTCGGTTTTGTCGTTGTGCTGCGCGATCCTTCGCGACTGGACAACTTCAGCCCCTTCCTGAATCACTCCCACGGAGGCTGGAGAAGCCTGCTTGTAACCATGGGATTTACGGCCGTTGCCTTTGAAGGCTACGAGGTTATCGCGCAGGCCGGGGACGAAACCGTGAATCCGCGTAAGAACATTCCCAAGGCCATGCTCTATTCGGTGCTGATCGTGACGCTGACCTACGTGGCCTGCGCTTTTGCCGCCGTTGTTGCCGTGAAGGCGGGTCCCGGCCTGACAATCGGCGGCCGCGAGGTGGCGCCCTGGGAGTGGATAGGTCATTTCGGCGGCAAAGGTTTCGGCGCGGCCGTGGAGAGACTCCTGCCGCGGGGCGGGGGACTGCTTGTGATGCTGGCGGTCATATTCGCTTCGACCTCCGCCCTCAACGCCACGATCTATTCGGCGACGCGGGCCTCTTACGCTCTCGGGCGCGACCGCATGCTGCCGGCTTTCTTCTCGATAATTTCCGAGCGCCGCAAGACACCCTGGGTGGCGCTTTGCTTCACCGCCGCGATAGTGCTGGGCGTGGCCGGGCTTCTCAACGCCGACCAGGTTGCGAGCAGCGCCAGCATCATGTTTCTTCTTCTGTTTTTTCTCGTAAACCTGTGCGTTATCAAGATCCGTTACAACATGGGCGACGAGCTGCACTACGGATTCGTAATGCCGCTTTTTCCCTTACTGCCGGTGCTGGCAATCCTCCTGCAGGGCTTGCTTGCCGTTTTTCTGCACGAGATGGGGCCGATCGCGTGGGTAATTGCGCCCTGCTGGATCGGCGGCGGCATTGTGATCTACCGCTTCTATTCGAGACACCGCGCGGCGCCCACGGCGGACGAGATCACGGTGATCGAGGAAGAACGCGCTCCGGGGGACGAGGGCTACCGCGTCATGGTGGCGGTTGCCAATCCCGACAACGCGCTTTCCCTGGTAAAGCACACCTACGCCGTCTGCCGCGCCAAGCAGGCGCGGGTGGAACTGCTGCACATGGTGCGCGTGCCGGACCAGGTTCCGCTCTCGGACGCTCACAAGTACACGGCCGAGGGCAAGGAGGCCGTGACCGAAACGATGCTTTACCTTGCGCCGATGTTTCCGCTCAGCACAACGCTGCGCTACTGCCGCAACGTGGCGCGCGGTATCGTCAGCGCCGTGCGCGAAAAACGCGTGCAGTTGCTGATCATGGGCTGGCACGGGCGTTCGCTGTCGAGCGGTTTCACGCTCGGCAGTACGGTGGATCCGGTAATCGAACGGGTGCCGTGCAACGTGCTGATTCTGAAGAACTGCGGCGATCAGACTTTCAAACGCGTGCTGGTGCCGGTGGCGGGCGGCCCCAACAGCGTCTTCGCTCTCGAAATCGCTTCTATTCTGGCCGACCGCGAAGAGGGCACGCTGACGGCCTTCCACGTTGCCTCGCAGGGAGGGCGGCGCCCCTTTGACGTGGACGCCTTTGTCGGCGAACACCTCGACAGGATGGAACTGCCCCGCACGCGGATAACCGCGCGGACGCAGGTCGCGCGCAACGCGGCGCAGGCCATCCTTGCGGAAATCGAGAATCCCGCGGCCGATTACGACCTGGTGGTGCTCGGCTGCACCCGCGACCCCAAACTGTACCAGTTTACCCGCGAATCGGTTCCCGAGCGCGTCGCCAAGTTCTGCGCCAAGCCCCTGGTCATGGTCAAAGCGTCGGCGGGAATACAGTCATTCATCAAACGCTGGATTTGACCGCGCAATCCCCAATGACTTGATGCTTCTTTCCGGGGTTGGTAGGGTTTGCTGATCTGAAGGGAGCTGCATATGACTGATGAAACCTGCTGGATTCCGTTCGACCTGCTGGAGCGTTTCATGATCGACGTTTTCAAGGGCATCGGTGTACCCGCGGAGGATGCGTGCGTCTGCGCCGATATTCTCATCACGGCCGACAAGCGCGGCATCGATTCTCACGGTATCGGCCGCCTCAAGCCGATCTACTATGACCGGATCGTCAAGGATCGCATCCAGGAACCGGTTACACGCTTCGAGGTTGTGCGCGACGCGGCCGCCACGGCCGTCGTCGACGGCCATAACGGCATGGGCATGGTCGTTGCGCGGCGCTGCATGAGTATGGCGATCGACAAGGCGCGCAAGTTCGGACTGGGCATGGTTGTGGCCCGCAATTCGACGCATTACGGCATTGCCGGCTACTACGCTTTGATGGCCTGCGAGGCCGGCATGATCGGCCTGAGCGGCACGAACGCGCGCCCGTCCATCGCGCCGACCTTCGGCGTCGAGAACATGCTGGGCACCAATCCGCTGGTTTTCGGCATGCCCACGGACGAGCCGTTTCCCTTCACCAACGACTACGCCACCTCTATATCGCAGCGCGGCAAGATCGAACAGTACGCGCGCGAGGGCAAGCCGCTGCCGCCGGGTTGGGTGATCGGCCGCGACGGCGGCACCCGCACCGATGCGGCCGAGGTCTTGCGGGATCTGGTAGAAGGCCGGGCCGCGCTCTGCCCCCTCGGCGGCATCGGCGAGGAAACCGCCGGTTACAAGGGTTACGGTTACTCAACGGTCGTCGAGATCCTCTCCGCCGCCCTGCAGCAGGGCGCCTTCCTGAAGCAGCTCCTGGGATATGAAGGCGGCAGGAAAGTGCCCTACAGGCTGGGCCACTTCTTCATGGCGATCAACATCGAATGTTTCACCGACCTCGAGTCGTTCAAGAAAACAACCGGCGATATTCTGCGCGAGCTGCGCGCATCGGCCAGGGCGCCGGGCGCCGAGCGTATTTATACCTGCGGCGAAAAGGAGTACCTGGCTTGGCTCGAGCGCAAGGACAAAGGGGTCCCCGTCGGCGGGGAACTTCAGAAGCAGATCCTGGAGATGAGGGACGAGCTGGGTTTGCGGGAATACAGATTCGCATTCGAGGGTTGAGCATGGACGTTTTCCTGAATGTGCTGCGGGAGGCGGCCCACTGGACGGCCTTCGCGCTGGTCTGGATTCTCTGCCTGGCCGGGATCGGTCTCTCGAGTCTTTCGCTATCTGGAACATGGCTTGTCACCGCCGGCGCATTGCTGGCGCTGCTTGTGAGGAAAGGTTCGTTTCCCGGGATCTGGACAGTGGTTGTTTTTGTCCTGATCTCCGCGGCGGTGGAGGGGGTGGAGGCGATTGCCGGCGCCTGGGGGGTGACCCGGCGGGGAGGCTCGAAGCTGGCCGGGGCGGCCGCCGTCGTGGGCGGCCTGGCGGGCCTGCTGGTGGGAGGCATAATCCCGCCGCCCCTGGTGGGGAGCCTGATCGGCATGATGGTCTGCAGTTTCGGTCTGGTATATCTGGTGGAACGGCGCCGGCTGCGCGCGTCCGGCGATGCCGCCGGCATCGCCTGGGGCGCGGTGACGGCGCGGGTGCTGGTCATCTTCGTCAAGGTCGGGGTCACCATCGGCATGTCGACGGTGCTGCTGGCGGGCATGCTGTTCCTGAGCGGATGCAGCCGGGACGGGCAGCGGCCGGCCGCCGGGATCCGCGCCGTCTCGCTGGCGCCGAACCTGACCGAGATCGTCTATGCCATAGGCGCGCAGGACTGCCTGGTCGGGCGCAGCTCGGCGTGCGACTACCCTCCCGCCGCGGCGCGGGATGTACCCGCCGTCGGCGGATTCGGCGACCCTTCGATCGAAACGCTGCTGGCGGCGCGGCCGACAATCGTGCTGGAGGTGGACCTGGCGGACGAGGCGCTCCGGGAACAGTTCGCGGAGCTCGGCATTCGCCGGGAACGGATTCCCTGTCAGACCCTGGACCAGATACCGGCGGCGATACGGCGGGTGGGCGAGTTGCTGGACCGCGCGGCCGATGCCGAGCGTGTGGCCGGGGATTTCGAGTCGCGGCTGGCCGCGCTGCGCGACCGGGCCGCGCACGATACCGACCGGCCGGCCGTCTACGTGGAAATCTGGCACGATCCGCTTATGACGGCCGGCCGCGGGACTTTTGTTTCGGACCTGGTCCATCTCGCGGGAGGACGTAACATTGGCGACGAAACCGACCGCAACTACTTTCGCGTTTCTTCCGAATGGATTGTGTCGCACGATCCTGAGATCATAGTCTGCACGTACATGTCCGACTCGGTTGACACCGTTGAGCGCGTGAAGCGGCGACCGGGCTGGCGGACGATTCGGGCGGTACGCGACGGTAGGATCTGCGCCGGTTTCGACAGCGATGTCATTTTGCGTCCGGGGCCGCGGGCATTACAGGCGGTGGAGGAGCTTCGTTCGTGCATTGCTCAACAGGGAACCGGGTAGCGTCGAGGCTGCCGCTGCTCTGCTTCATGGCGGCGCCGCTGGTACTGGCCCTTTGCCTTGCGCTGGGGCCTTCCGGCATCGGCTTTCCCGATACCGCTACGGCAACCGGGCGGGCGATCCTGATGCTGCGGGTCAACCGCGTAATCAGCGGTTTCGTCGTGGGATCCGCCCTGGCCTGCGCCGGCATGGTGCTGCAGGCCGTCCTGCGCAATCCGCTGGCCGAGCCCTACGTGCTGGGGGTCAGCAGCGGAGCGGGACTCGGGGCGGGGCTGGCGATTCTGTCGGGCCTGAGCGCGGCTTCGGTATTCATGCTGCCGCTCTGCGCGTTTGCGGGCGGGGCGGCGACGCTGCTGATCGTCTACGGCATCTCGGCGGCGGGCGGACGGCTCTCGGTCTACGGCCTGATCCTGAGCGGCGTGATCGTCAGCGCCATCTGTTCCAGCCTGCTGATGTTCCTGGTCGCTACGGCGCCGGTGGAGGGCATGCACAGCGTGATGTGGTGGATGCTGGGCAACCTTCAGCCGGCCTCACTGGAGTTGCTGACATCCATCGCGGCGGTGATTGCCGCGACGTTTTTCGGAATCCTGCTGATGAGCGCCGAGCTCAATGCCCTTACGATGGGCCGCGAGGTGGCGCACCACGTAGGGGTCAGGACCGGGATCATGCTGCCCCTGGCGCTGGGGGCGGCGACCCTGATGACTGCCGCCGCGGTCAGCATGTCGGGGATAATCGGTTTTGTCGGTCTGATCATTCCGCACGTGGCGCGAGGCCTGGTAGGGGCCGACCACCGCCGCCTGGCGCCGGCCGCGGCCGTGGGCGGGGGGGTGTTTCTCGCTCTGTGCGATGCCCTCGCGCGCACGGTAATGGCGCCCGTCGAGATTCCCGTCGGCGTGGTGACCGCGCTGTGCGGCGGACCTTTCTTCCTGCTGGTTCTTACCCGCAGGCGCAGGCGGGGATGGATCGGATGAGCGCGGCAATGAAGACGAGCGCGATCGAGATTGAAGGCCTGGAAGCCGGGTACAGGGACGCGCCGGTGCTGCGCGGAATCTCGTGCCTCATAGAGCCCGGCGAAATGGTCGGCGTGATCGGTCCTAACGGCGCCGGCAAGACCACGCTTTTGCGCGCACTGACCGGCCTGATCAAGCCGGCGCGCGGCACGATCCGTCTGCTTGGCGAAAACCTCGAAGATATCTCCGCCCGCCGGCGTGCGCGGCTCGTTGGGGTGGTGCCCCAGTCCGTGGATACGCCGATGGCGTTCACGGTCGAAGAAATAGTCGCCATGGGGCGCACGGCCGCACTGAAGAGCTGGGGAAGGCCGGCGGGCCGGGATCGTCGAATCATTGAAAAAGCGCTTGTCTACACCGATACGGCGGACATGCGGGGCCGCTTCTTTTCGGAGCTCAGCGGCGGAGAGAAACAGCGGGCCGTAATCGCCATGGTCCTCGCCCAGGAACCACGCATTATCCTGATGGACGAGCCCACGAGCCACCTGGATATCAACCACCGCATCGAGATCATGCAGATTGTCGAACGTCTTAACGGAGAAGCCGGGGTGACCGTTCTCATGGTCAGCCACGATCTGAATCTCTCGGCCGAATTCTGCCGCCGGCTTGTCCTGGTTCACCACGGCAGGATCGTTTCCGACGGAGCCCCGGCACAGGTGCTCAAGGAGGAAACTCTGCGGCGGGTCTACGAGTGCGACGTGCGCGTGCAGTGCGGCCCGGCCGACGGTTCGGTGACCGTGGCTCCCGCGCCGAGACTGCTGCCGGAACACTCCGGGCGCGGGCTCCGCGTGCACGTGGTCGCCGGCGGCGGGTGCGGCGCCGAAATCCTGCGGCGGCTTGTGCTGGCGGAGTACTCCGTAACCTGCGGGGTTCTCAACGGGGGCGACAGCGACGCCGAAGTCTGCGAAGCCCTGGATATAGATACGGCGCTTGAAACGCCGTTTTCCCCGGTGGGTTCGGAGGCACTGGCGCGCGCGATGAAGATGGCCGGGACCGCCGACGCCGTCGTCGTCTGCGGCGTGCCGTTCGGAACCGGCAATGTCGCCAACCTTGACCTGGCGGAGGCCGCCGCGCGCCGGGGCAAGACCGTCCTGATTCTGGACGGGGTGGGGGAACGCGACTATACGCCCGATCGCGCGGCGGCCAGGCGTTTCGAGGAGCTCAAAGCTCTCGGGGTCGTCATGTGGGAAAGCCCCGCCGACCTGGTTCGGTTGCTTCCTTCCGCGCTCGGCCCCGGGCCCTGCCTGAAACGGCGCTTTCCCTTCCGCCTGGGGACCACCTCGTACATCGTGCCCGCCGAGATTCTGCCCAACGTGAGAATGCTTGCCGACAGGCTGGACGACGTGGAAATCGTGCTGTTCGAGTCCGACGAGATCTCCAACCTGCCTTCGGCCGAAGCCGTGTCCGAACTGGCGCGTATTGCGCGCGAAAAGGATCTGAGTTACACCATCCACCTGCCGATAGACATCCGGCTGGGAGCGGCGGACGAAGCTGTTCGTCGCGCTTCCGTCGAGAAGTGTCTGCGGGTGATGAGACTGACCAGGCCGCTTGCCCCCTTTGCCTACGTGGCGCATTTCCACGCCGAAGAAGGACGGTCGCGCGAAAAGCTGCCGGCCGCCGATATTGACCGCTGGCGCGGCGCACTGGATCGCTCGGTCAAGGACCTGTTGTCCACCGAAGTCGAACCCGCGGAACTTTGCGTCGAGACGCTGGCCTACCCTTTTGAGCTGGTGGAAGAGATCGTTGCGCGCAACCGTCTTTCGATCTGTCTCGATCTCGGTCATCTTCTGCTCTACGGGTATGACGTATCGGACAACATGGAACGGTACATGGGGCAAACCCGCGTGGTTCACTTGCACGGTTTGGCGGAGGGTAAAGATCATCGCGACATTTCTAAGATCGAGCCGGTGCTTCTTGGGAGCCTGATTGAGCGCCTGTGCGTCGAGGACGGCGTCCAACGCGTCGTGACGATCGAGGTTTTCGGGAAGGCAGATTTTGAGAGATCAATGGAGGTGATGGCGGCTCGCAGAGCCGATGCCAAAGTTGTAGCAGCCGCTCTATGAGCGGCTCTGTGAGCGGCTCGGTGGCGGTGATGCGGCGTGTGGGCAATGCAGGCTTGGATCGGCTCGTAGAGCCGATGCCACAGGGGAGGGTCGCCGACACCACAGGGGGAAAACGCCGACACCACAGGGGGAAAACGCCGACGCCACAGGGGGAAAACGCCGACGCCACAGTTGTAGCAGCCGCTCTATGAGCGGCTCGACGGTGGTGATGTGGCGTGTGGGCAATGGAGGCTTGGATCGGCTCGTAGAGCCGATGCCACAGGGGAGGGTCGCCGACACCACAGGGGGAAAACGCCGACGCCACAGTTGTAGCAGCCGCTCTATGAGCGGCTCGACCGGCGAGGGCGGGCAACCCCGCCGGAAAAAGGTACAAGGAACATGATAACACTAATTACCGGCGGCGGCAGGAGCGGCAAGAGTCGTTATGCCCTGGAACTGGCCGGCAAGTACGGCAATCGGGCATTCGTTGCGTCGGCGGTGGCGATCGACGCGGAGATGCGCGAACGCATCGCGAAGCACAGGCGTGAGCGGGGCGATGCGTTCTTTACGGCGGAGGCTCCGCTAGATCCCGCGGCGGCGTTGCGCGCTTTGCCGCACGGCACCGAAGTCGCCTTGCTGGACTGCCTCACCGTCTGGCTGGGCAACCTGATGCACGAGGGGAAGCTCTCGGACAACCTGTCATGCCCCGAGATCGAAGCTTTTCTGGAATTGCTTTCGTCGCCGCCGTGCGACCTGATAATCGTGACCAACGAAGTGGGGATGGGTATTATTCCGGACAACGCCATGGCGCGCATATTCAGGGACCTGGCCGGAGCGCTGAACCAGCGCGTCGCGGCAAAGGCGGATCGCGTAATACTGATGGTGAGCGGAGTGCCGGTGCCGGTGAAGGGGTGAACTTATTACTACGGCCGCCAGACAGTGGCATTCGTTCTCCGCATTATCTTTGTCGCGAGCTTTGATCAGCAGGCGCAGACAGTTGAGCGATATGAACTCCATGGATAGGTGTCTATGATCAGGCACAGCAACCCGTTCCGCGGTATTGTAACCGCCCTGCGCACGTTGACCGCGTTGCCGGTTCCGGGACCGGACTCGTCCACCCTGGCCGGGGCGCTGCCGTGGTTTCCCACGGTCGGATTCATCCTCGGTGTGCTGCTGTACGGGATTGCCGTGGGGCTTTCCGCTTTGACCTCGGGACTCTGGCCGGGCGGTGTTGCCGTCGCCGTTCTGATTGCGGGTGTTCTACTTACGCGCGCTTTGCATCTGGACGGGCTGGCCGACTGGGCCGACGGTTTCTGGGGAGCGCGCGACAGGGACAAGACCCTGGCGATCATGAAAGACCCGTGCGTCGGTTCATTCGGCGCCGCGGCGATAGCGTGTATTCTTCTTGCCCGGTGGGCATGCATTGCCCGTGCGGTCGGCCTGGACCACGCCGACTGGATCGTCGCCGCGATGATAACATCAAGAACAATGCAGGTCCTTCTGGCGGCTTCGCAGCCGTACGCGCGGGCGGAGGGCGGTACGGCGGCGCCCTTTGTCAAGGGCGCCACGCGTCTTCACCGTATCGTTGCGCCGGCCGGCGCCGTGGCGCTGTTGCTGGCCGCCGGCCGCCTCAACTGGACCTGGATCGCCGCATTTGCGGTTGCCTGGGCCGCCACTCCGCTCTTCGGCCGCTGGTGCCGCCGGCGCGTCGGCGGCGTGACAGGCGACCTGCTCGGCGCCTGGAGCGAGCTCACCGAGACGTTGACGCTCGCCTTCGGCGTCACGGTTTCTCTGATCAGGTCTTAAAACCGATACGACACGCCGCCGCGGTAGCTGACGCCGGGCGAAGGATAGTACCCGTCGTCGGGATACCCGCGGTAACCGAGTGAAGCGTATTCTTCGTCGAACAGATTTTCCACTCCGGCGTAGGCTTCGAGACCCTCGATCGCCCTGCACTTATGCCTCAGGAAGAGATCGACGACGGTGTAGTCGTCCAGCTTGGGACCGTCGTTGGCGTTGTCTCCGCCCAGGTAGGATTCTCCGGTGTATGTAGCAACGCCGCGCAGCGAGAGATCGGCGGGCAGTTCCAGTTCTGCGATGACCGAAGCCTTGTGAGCGGGCACCAGGGGCACGTCTTTGCCGTCGTTGGCGCCCTCGGTGAATTCGGCGCGGGTCAGCGAGTAATTTGCGCTGAGCGTGTAGCCTTCGCCGCGCAGAGTGATGTCGGTCTCGACGCCCATGCGGCTGGTTTCGTCGAGATTCTCGTTTCGCATGGTCACCGGGTTGTAGGCGATTTCGTCCTCCATCTGCATCAGGAAGACCGTGAGCCCGGCCGATAGACCATGGGAGACATGGGCCATGCCGCCTGCTTCGAGGTTCCAACCCTCCTCGGGATCGATATCGCCGTAGAAGGCGTCGCCCCAGCCGTAGTAACTGACCTGCTCGTCAACAAACGGGTAACGGTAGGTGGTCCCGGCCCGCACAAACAGTTTTGACTTGTTTTCGAAATACTTCAGCAGTGCCAGGTCGAAGGCCGAACCGTCATGCGTCTTGTCGTCATCCACGGTAGGGGCGCCGAACGATGTTACTTCGGCGTCGACCATGGCCGATTCCAATCGTCCCGCCGCCGTCAGCAAGACGTTTCCGTCAAGAGTAAGCTCGTTCCTGGCATAAACAGCGACCGTACTCTTGTCGATTTCCGCATCGCCGCTCTTCGCGTCCCTGGTCCTTGAGCCGTAACGATCCAGTTCGAACGTATCGTAGTAGTAATCCGCCCCCAGCAGCAGGCTGTTGGCCCGACCCCGCAGGTTGCCGTCGATCATGTAGCGCGGGGTGACCGCGAAGGTGTCCAGCACGAGGTCGCTGAACAGGGACCAGCTCGCGACGTTGCTCTCGATATCCTTGCGGCCGTAGGAAAGGTTGATTTCGAAACGCTGGTTGTCGCCGATGGAGGAGAGCATTCCGACGTCGGCGTTTACGTATTCATTTTCGGCATCGTCGTCAGGATTGGTGCTCTGTTCCGGGTCGGCGGCCATCTGTTCCCTGGTCAGATATCCGGGGATTTCGTAATCGACGCTCTGCCGGGACAGGCTCAGCGTCGCTTCAGTCTCGCGGCTCAGGTTGTAACCCAGGTTCAGGCCCGCCCCAACGGAATCCACGCCGCTCCGTTCGCGGTAGCCGTCGGTTTCGTACCATTCCGCGTTGGCCGAGTAGGAGAGCTTGCCTTCGCTGGCCGAGAAGTTGCCGCCGATCGCGCGGGAGCCGAAGCTGCCGGCGTCGGCCGACACGTAGCCTGTCGGTTCGGCCGTGCCTTTGCGGGTAATGATATTGATGACTCCTGCCAGGGCATTGTCGCCGTAAAGGGCGGTTGCGCTGCCTCTCACGATCTCGATCCGTTCCACGCGGCTGAGCGGAATCTGGAACCAGTTGATCGTTGCCAGGTCGGGGCGGTTCAGCCGGCGGCCGTCGAGGAGGATCAGGACTCGCCCGTGTGAGTTCTCGCCGAACCCGCGCATGCTGATCTCGGATGTCGCGGGGTTGCCGGTGATCGAGCGCACGTGAATGCCCGGCTGATCCCGCAGGGCGTCGTCAACCGTCAGGTACTTGCCTTCTGCCAGGTCCTCGCCCGTCAGCATGGTCACGTTGGCCGGGATGCGCCATGTCTCCTGGCCTCTTCGGGCGGCCGTCACCACCAGGGCCGGCAACTCCTCCGTTTTCGCGTTGTCCGCATCCTGCGCTCCTGCCGCCGCCGCCACGCCCGCCACCGCCATGATACCTGCCAGTCTCCTGTTCATCTCCCACCCTCCTTGTTGTTGTTTGCGCCGTTTACGCCACAAAAAAAACCTTCAGACTCCGCTCGCGGAATCTGAAGGCTTAAGCCGGTTTGCACGCGCCTCAATCTCCTTTGCCGCGAAGGAGCATGGCAACCGTTCGGTTGCCGATAGTCATGAGTGCGAAAAGAAACGTCTTCTGGCTTCCGGCGTCCGACCTACTTCCTCACCTTCCCATCAACAACGCGTGTACGTCGCGGATAGTGGTTGCCGAGGTTTCGTATCCGGTTACAGCGGCGCGACCGCATCCGATTTTCACGGATTTCCGTTCTCTTCTCACGGACTATTTCTCAAAGAACCGCGGCGAAATTGCCGGAATGAAAACCCCCAGTCAATAAATAAATGGAGAACGTTCAATATTCTTGCGCTTCATTTTCAGTGCTATTTGTCTGGAAAACGCTTCCGGCGTTGCATAGCATGCCTGAACTTGTCCGAGCGGTTCTCGGGTTCTCTTGGGGAGTTTCAATGCTTTCAACCGTCTATTCAGGCGCGGTGTACGGCGTAGACGCCTATCCGGTTGAGATTGAGGTAAACTCGGGGCACGGCGATCCGCAGGTGGTGATCGTCGGCCTGCCGGACACCGCCGTCAAGGAGAGCAAGGACCGCGTTCGCACCGCCATCGGGAATTCCGGCTACAAACCCCACGTCGGCCGCACGACGATCAACCTGGCCCCGGCGGATATAAAGAAGGAAGGCCCCGTCTTCGACCTGCCGATCGCGGTCGGTATGCTCGCCGGGTCGGGGGAGCTTCTGGCGGATGACGCTCGCCTGCGCGAGTTCGCGCTTATCGGCGAGCTGGCGCTGAGCGGAGAGGTGCGGCGCGTCAAGGGCGTTCTGCCCATAGCGCTCAGCGCCCGCAAGGAGCGAAGGGGCGGTCTGATCGTTCCCGCCGACAACGCGGACGAGGCCGCGGTAGTCGAAGGGCTGAATGTCTATCCCGTGCGCAACCTGCGCGAAGCCGCGGAGTTCCTGGAAGGCAATATAGAAAAGGAACCGTTCAAGGTAGACATCAACGACGTTTACGCACAAGGCCTGGATCACGAGGAAGATTACGCCGACGTCAAGGGTCAGGAGCAGGCCAAGCGGGCCCTGGAGGTTTGTGTTGCCGGAGGGCACAACTGCCTTTTAATCGGTCCGCCCGGTACGGGCAAGTCGATGCTCGCGAAGCGGCTTCCGTCAGTACTGCCGCGCATGACGCTGGACGAGGCTCTCGAGACGACCAAGATTCACAGCATTGCCGGGAACCTGCCGGCGCACCAGGCCCTGATCACCCACCGTCCATTCAGAGCGCCGCACCACACGATTTCCGACGCCGGCCTGCTGGGCGGCGGGGCGCATCCCATTCCGGGCGAAGTCAGCCTGGCACACCGCGGTGTGCTCTTTCTGGACGAACTGCCGGAGTTCCACCGCAACGTGCTGGAAGTGCTTCGGCAGCCGCTGGAGAACGGCAACGTAACGATCTCGCGCGCGGCGGCAAGCGTGACTTTCCCGTGCCGCTTCATGCTGGTGGCGGCCATGAATCCCTGCCCGTGCGGCCATTACGGCGATCCCAAGCGCGAGTGCCGCTGCACCGAAACCAAGATCCAGAACTACCGCAACAAGATATCCGGACCGCTGCTCGACCGGATCGATATCCACGTCGAGGTCCCGGCCATCAACTACCGCGAATTGACGTCGCTGGGCAGAGGCGAACCGTCCGCCGATATCCGGCGGCGCGTCCTGGCGGGCAGAAAAGTCCAGCAGGAACGCTTCAAGGCCGAAAAACGCCTGCACAACAACGCCGACATGGGGCCGAAGCAGATCAGGAAGTACTGCCAACCCCGGCAGGACGCCCAGGAACTGCTGCGCACGGCTATCACCGAACTCAATTTCAGCGCCCGGGCCTACGACCGCATCCTGAAAGTCGCCCGCACAATCGCCGATCTCGCAGGATCGGAAGATATCGGCCCCGAACACGTTTCCGAGGCAATACAGTACCGCAGCCTCGACCGGCGTTTGTGGGTGTGAGCCCGGTCCCGGTTTATGAGCCCGGAAGCTTCTTCAGCCATTCTTGAAGTTCGACCAGGCCCGAGGTGTTGCGTGACCTGGCGCCTCGAGTGCCCGCATCCAGCAATGCGTCTACCGTGCGCCAGTCATACTGCCAGTTCTTGAGCTCTTCTCTTCGAACGCCGGCGAGCTCAGGTCCGGCTTGCGTCCACTGCTTCACTATGGCTTTCTGCTGTTCGCGGGTCGGTCGTTTTATCACGACATCTCCAGAATTTCGCGTGCCCGATCGAGTATCTCGGGGGCTTCCTTCAATTCCGTCAGCACGGACAGATGTTCAAGAATGTATCTCTTGTCGAGACCATCGCCCTGCCGGGCAGCAATACCCTCGGTGTCCAGCCAGTCTTGCGCGCGTGCCGCGAAAAGAGCGTTCATGCCTTCATTCAACCGTAAGTCCGGTCTACAGGCAAGGAGGAATGAGGTGTGGGCGGCAGGGGTCAGGGGTCTTGCGTTTTGCGGGAGTCGAGGGCGGCAAGGACGGACTCGATTTCGCGACGCGCGGTTGCGCCGGCAGACGGGGCGGCTGCTTCGAGCGGGGACCTTGCCGGTTCCCCGATCGCGAGCAGGGCGCGGGCGGCGCATTTGCGGACCGTGAAGATCGGGTCACCGAGGGCTTCGATCAGGGACGGTACGGCCGAGGCATCTCCAATCTCGCCGAGCGCATTGGCGGCAATTACCCGCCGCCGTTCCTTCTCGTCCTTTAATATTCTCAGGACCTGCGGCACGGCTTCTTCGACCCGCCATTTACCGAGCGTACGCGCTGCCGCTCCCGCCGTCTCCTCATCATGAAGCAGCGGCAGCACGCGTGCAGCGTGCTCGGGAGCGTCGAAGAAACCAAGATAAAACGCCGCCGTCTTCCGCGTCCGTTCATGTTTGGACTCCAGATAGGGCAGCAGCACCGGCACGGCCTCCTGCTTTTCGAGCCGGTTGACAAGCTGCTCGATAAGTATGTGGACCCAGAGGTTGCGGATATGCGCGTGCCCCACGAAGTAATCAAGCGATTGTCCCCCCCGCGCGAAGATTTCTTCGCGCGCAAGCTTCCTGTTCTCTCTCTTTGCCGGCGTCGTACCGTCGCGCTGGGCGTGAAGCAGAAGTGTGTCGAAAGATGCGGACTTGAAATCGGCCGGCTCGTCGGCCGGAAGTCCGGGGCACGCACGCATGAGCATAACGGCAACAGCCGCGATTGTTGCGTTATTCCTTAACATCGTAGACCATTCCGAAATCAGGGCGTACCAATCTCGCGCCGTCTGCCGCCCCGCAGGTGTAGCGGTCTTCTCCCGCGAGGTCCAGCAGCAGGCCGATGCAACCGTATTCCCGCCGTCCGCCGTCGTGGCCGATTCCCTGGCAACTGTCGGGCCGGCGTCCGAAGTAGGCGTCGCTGCCTTCCGCGTCCAGCAGCAGGCCGAACGAGTTGTTGATGCCGCGTCCCTGCGAGTAGTGATCGGCCGTGTAGGTATCGTTTCCCGAGCGGTCGAGGAGCATGCCGACGGCATAGTCGTGAGCGTTGCCTTGCGAGAGCGAGTGCCCGTAGTAACGGTCATCGCCGGAAGCGTCATAAAGCAGGCCGGCGCTCAAGTGGATGCCGGACCCCTGCCCGTATTCGTGGACATCGTAAGAGTCGTGTCCTCCGCAATCCAGCAGCAGTCCCGCGGAGTACCAATAGCTCACGCCCTGGCCGAAAACGTCAGCGCGGTAGAGGTCGTTGCCCTCCAGGTCTACAAGTGCTCCAATTCCGCCCCCGGCGAACGGCCGCATGCCGATGGAGAAGCCCTGCGCAAGAGACAGGTACCGTTCGCCGTAGCGCCCGTAATCGCGCCGGCGTCGGCCGGCTACGTATACGTCGGCCCCGTCCCGGTCGACAAGGATTCCGACGCCGCGTACGCCGGCGTAACCCTGGCCTCGGCAACCGACTTCGTAGGCGTCACGGCCGCCGGCGTCGTTGAGCATTCCGATTCCGGCAAAAGCGGCGGCCTGCGCGAAGGCCTGGGCGTCATAAAAATCGTTGCCCGCGAGGTCTTCCAGCCGGGCGGCGCCGAAGATTGCGGCGCCCTGTCCTGCGTAGCGCGCCCGGTAGGTGTCGTCGCCGCGCACGTCCCTTACAAGGCACAGACCGAAAAGCGCCGCGCCGGCTCCGAGCAGGTCCGGGCCCATATAGCGGTCGTCGCCGTCCAGGTCCAGGACCACGCAGAGGGGCCGTCCTGAAATGCCGTCCGCGTTCGCGGCGGCGCCGGTGTACAGATCGTTTCCGCCGGGCTCCAGGAGCAGCATGGCCGGGTCCCTGTGCACATCGTCCAGCGGCGTGCCGATGCGCACGGAAATCGACGCCACTTCCTTGAGTACGGGTTCCGAAGGCCAGTCGTTTCGAAGCGCGGCTACCGCCTGCAATTCGTCCAGGGCCGAGGCAATCGTTTGCGCCGCGGCCGTCACGGCCGCAAGGTCAACGGACTCGACTGTCCTGAGAAGGCGCGTGGCGGCGGGCTCCGGGTCGACGGCATCCCAATCACGCCGCACGTCTTCGACAGTCTCGCCCGGGATGCCCCCGGCGCGCAGCAGGTGTTGCACGTCTTCGCTGTCGTCCATATCGAATATGCCGCCCAGGATTACCGCTGCCGCGAATTGTCTTTCGGACGGCGGTATGTTCTTAAAGGCGGCCGACAGGAGTTCACGGGCAGTGGCGGCCCGCCGGCAGAAAGCGTCGACGGCTTCCTCGAACGACGCGGCGGCATCGGCCGCCGAGCCGGACGCCGTCTTCTCGGCCGCCGCGGTCTGCGAGTCCAGGAGACCGGTCGCGAGCCGCAGCATCGGCTCCGGCGACTCGGACTTTGCGGCGGTCAGTACTTCCCCGGCCATGCGCGGCAGATCGAGAGGGTCGCCCAGGATGCCGCGCAGGCGCGGCAGCGCATAAATGGGTTCGCCGACGTCCTTTTCGAATCCGAGATCACTCTCGGTCATGTTGAGCAGATCAAGAGCGCTGCGGACGTGGAGGAGCTGGTTTGACGAAAAAAGAAACACCTCGGTTTCCGCCGCCGGCCCGCCGCGGCAGACCGGCAACGCAACCGCCAACAACAGTAAGCCGTTCAGGATATCACGGCTCACGTCAGTCCGGCAGAACCTTGAAGCACTTGTCGTGCTCGTGGGCCTTGTCGGGAACCCTGATGCCCACGTTGTCGCCCACCTTCGCCGACTGGACCTTCTCATGCTCGATCTGCATGGATTCGATCGTCGTCGTGAAGTCGGACGTATGGCCCTTGACATGAATCGTGTCGCCGACGGCCAACTCGCCGTTGGTGATTTCTATGGCGGCGACGCCGATCTTGCCGAAATAATGCCTGATCACCCCTATCTGCATCTCGCTCATCGGATACCCTCCCTGTTCATTTTGGAGCCGGTGCATCAGCCGCAGTCGCCGGCAAAAAAAATTGCGCGCACTTGACCAGCGTGAGCTTACGCGGAGCGAGTCAAGAAAGTCAAGCAGCGATGAGCCGGTTATCTAAAGACCGGCACGCGGCGGCCGAGGCGACGGAAGCGACGGCGAAGTTTTTTCGATTCCTTGATGTAGAGATCTCTTTCTTCGGGAAAGATCTCCATGATTTCTTTCCAGAACATTATGGCGTTGCGCAGATACTCCGGGTTGTAGATGTTCTTTCTGCGCCGGCGCAGGGGGCATGGAATCTCCGGGGTGTAGTTGTAAACCAGTCCAAGTATTCTGCCGCGCGGGTCGCAGTGAGGCTCGAATGGAAACACCCGGCATACCAGCGCTCTCTTACGGCGGTCGCACTTGCGGATTCCCGGGCACAGGGCCAACACCTCGTTCCGGTCGTTACACTGCTCCGCGAGCCGGCGCCGATCGGGCTCGTCCAGCGGCATTTCGCGCCAGAAGTTGCCGTGCCGGCGATGCCAGCGCAGTTCGTCGCGGAAAAGCAGCGGCACGCTCATATCGGGGTCGCAGCAGAACGGAACGCCGTTGTTGCGCGGTGCGCAGAGCGTACCGCAGTCGAAGTCGGCCATCGGTGCCGACATCAGGCGGTAGAGGGATTGGAGTTTCCCGGATGTAAGTTTTCTTTTGGTCATGAGAAAGCCGATAGGATAGCATAGCTGCCTTGTCTATCAAAGGTATATGAACGTATGCTGATACTCCGTGTGGTTGGCGTCGGACGGACCGGTGTAGTCAAAGATCTTGCGGGAAAGGCTCCGGGGTGAGGTGAGCGTGACGGGGAACGTTGAAGCTGCGTCGTCGGCCCGCTGCGGCATCGTCGCCCTTGTGGGGCGGGCCAATGTCGGCAAGTCGACGTTGATGAACCGCCTGCTCGGCGAGAAAGTCAGCATCGTCAGCCCGGTCGCCCAGACCACGCGCAACCTTGTACGCGGGATTCTGACCGAGCAGAGGGGACAACTTGTTTTTCTCGACACGCCGGGCGTGCACAGGGCGCGGCACGATCTTGGCAAGTTGATGAACCGTATAGCGCGGGCCTCGGCGCAGGGGGCCGATATGACGCTGCTGCTGGTCGACGTTTCGTCGCGGCCGCGAGAGGAGGATACCGGCTGGATGCGCAAACTGATCAAGGCCAAGGCGCCTTGCATCGTTGCCTGCAACAAGAGCGACCTGGGCGGCGGTCAAGGCGATGAGTATCGCGAGGCCTGGAAGGCGCTGGCGGAAGATGCGGCGGGGGGCGCCGCGCAGCTTTGGTTGAATATCTCCGCACTGACCGGCCGGGGCGTGGACGAGCTGCTGGATGCCCTGTTTGAATCGGCGCCGCCGGGCCCCGCGCTGTTCCCGGAGGATGTGCTTACCGACTTCCCGCGCAACTGGGCCATCGCCGACATCGTGCGGGAAAAGCTTTTTGCGCTGCTGCGGGAGGAATTGCCGCACGCCGTTGCAGTGAGGGTCGATGCCGTCGAAGAGAGGGAGGGCGCGTGGTCGGTCAAGGCCGACATCCTGGTGGACAAGCCTTCTCAAAAGGCTATCGTTATCGGCAACAAGGGGCGCGTGCTGCGCACGGTGCGGCGGCAGGCCGAAGCCGAGCTATCGGAGATGTACGAGCGCAAGGTTGCTCTGAACCTGTGGGTCAAAGTGCAGAAGCACTGGGCCAAGAACCACTGGACACTGAAGCAGTTGGGGTATGTATAATGAAGATTGAAGACCTGGCCTATCAGATAGCCAAAGAGACGCTGGAGATGCTGGAGAAGAGGTACTACTACAGGATTCCGGACGATCACAAGAAGGAGATCCAAACGGCAATCCGTGAGGATCTGACCAAAATCATGGAACGCGCGAAGAAGTAAGACCCGCGCGCCCGAGATGATCACGATCCCAAACCTGATGAGCGCGTGCCGCATTGTGATGGCGCCGGTGCTTCTTTTGCTTGCCCGCGCCGGCAGCCGCGAGGCGTTCCTGATTCTGCTGATTGTCGCGCTGCTGACGGATGCCCTGGACGGGCTCGTGGCGCGGCGCCTGGGGCAGGAGACCGCTTTCGGCGCCAAACTGGACAGTTGGGGCGATTTCGGAATCTACGCCAGCCTGGCTGTGGGGGCGTGGTGGTTGTGGCCGGAGACTGTGCGGCGCGAAGCGCCTTTCATCATCGTCGCCATCGCCAGTTACGCTGTTCCCGTCCTTTTCGGCATTTGGCGCTACGGCCGCTTGCCGAGCCATCACACCTGGGGCGCCAAGTTTTCGGCCGTACTGATGAGCGGGTCGGCCATACTCATGTTCGGCGGCATCTCGGTGTGGCCGTTTCGCTGCTTTACTCCCCTCTTTCTGCTGTCGGGGTTGGAAGACATGCTCATAACTGCAACGCTCCGTGAGTGGCGCCCCAACGTTCGCTCCTACCGCCATGCCCTTAAGATGAAGCAGGAATCGGCGAGCGGGCGGTAGTTACGTTATTTTTTCGCGCACCGCCCGTAGGACGGTTTCGACCGGCACTTCGCCGAGGCTTTCCTTTGTGGGCCGCGCCGCGCGGATGATTTGTACGTTGGGGCCGCCGGGGCCCCAGACCCCGGGATCGGTAGGGCCGAACAGCGCAACTACGCTCGTGCCGACGGCCGCCGCGAGGTGGGTAACGCCCGAGTCATTGCCGACATACGCGCACGCCGCCGTCAGGAGTGCCGCCAACCTCACCAGGTCGGGCTCCTGTAATGCCGGCGCCCCCAGCATCGTCGCCCGCAGCTTGTCCGCGATGCCCGTTTCGGCTTCGCCGATCAGAAATACCGCCGGAACGTTCGACTTGCGCAGGCGGTCGAAGAGGGTGGCGAACTTCCCGGGCGGCCAGTTCTTTTCCGGGCCGCCGCTGCCGGGGTGCAGGACAACGGTCTTCCCGGCGGCCGGTATCATCCTCTCACGGGCCTGATGCGCCGGATGGCCGTCAAGACGGAGGCGCGGCACGGCGCCCGCCGGCACCGCCAGGCCCAGCGCCGCGAGCGGCTTCAGGAAATGATCCGCCGCGCGGCCTGCCGTGACGAAGGGCGAATGTGCGATCACGCGCTTCACTCCAGCTCTGAGCAGGCTGCGCCTGACCGTGCCGTCCGGATCGTGAAGGTAGGAAACGGCCGTGTCGTAAGCTCCGAGACGTTTCCGCCAACCGTTCGACAGGAACGCATCCGGCGCAAAGAGCCGCGCGGCATCAACCGCGTCCAGCGAGAAAGTTTCATCGACCAGACCGGCCGCGGCCGCCAGGGCCGTCACCCGCGGATAGCCCGCGCACCCGATGCGGATCCCGGGGCACTGCCTGCGCAGTTCGGCGAATACGGGCAGCGTCAGCACGAAATCACCCAGCGCCCCGCCGCGCAGCACAAGGATATTATTCGGTGCTTTCATAGTCCCGTCTCCTGCGGTAACTTTCTAGCATGATAATAGTTCTCAAGAAAGATCTTGCCGATACCGAGAAGCAGGAAATTCTTTTGGCGCTGCGGGCCGAGGGGCTGCCGTGCACCGAAATGCAGCCCCGCGGGGGTGCGTTGCTGGTTGCCGGTTCCCGTCCCGGCCTGGACGTGGGCTTCCTGCAGACCATGTCCGGCGTCAGCGAGGTAATACCCGACAAGAGCGTTTTCAGACTTACGGGACGCGAACAGCATCCTGAAGATACCATTGTCAAGGTGGGGTCGGTTGCGATAGGAGGCGAGCGGATCGCCGTGATCGCCGGTCCCTGCGCGGTCGAAAGCCGTGAGCAGGCCCTGACGGTGGCGCGCGCCGTGCGGAGATTCGGCGGCGTGATTTTCCGGGGCGGCGCTTTTAAGCCGCGCTCGTCGCCCTACTCTTTCCAGGGCCTGGGCGAGGAAGGTCTGAAGATCCTGGCGGAGATCCGTGCCGAAACGGGGCTGCCGATCGTTTCCGAGATTACTTCTCCCGAGCAGGCCGAGATCATGCTGAAATACGTGGACATGCTGCAGGTCGGCGCGCGCAACATGCAGAATTTCGAGCTGCTGAAATGCGTGGGACGCCTCGACCGGCCCGTCATGTTGAAGCGCGGCCTTTCCGCCACGATCGAGGAGTGGCTGATGTCGGCCGAGTACATTCTTTCCGAGGGCAACGGCCAGGTTGTTATCTGCGAGCGCGGGATCAGGACCTACGAACCCTATACCCGCAACACGCTGGATCTTTCGGCGATCCCGGTTGTGAAGAAGCTGACGCATCTGCCGATCATCGTGGATCCCAGCCACGCCACCGGGATGCGCGAAAAGGTGGCGCCGATGGCGCGCGCGGCCGTGGCCGCCGGGGCCGACGGCCTTATGATCGAGGTGCATCACGATCCCGCCCGGGCTGTTTCGGACGGTCAGCAGAGCCTTTATCCCGAGCAGTTCGGCGATCTCATGCGAGATATCTACGTGATCGCGCCGGTCGTGGGCAAACAGGTCGACTTCCATTACCTGGAAAAGGCAAAGGCCGTTTCAGTCACGGAAAGAGGGGCGGGGGCGCGGAGAAGTGTCGCGATCGCGGGAGAACCGGGTGTTCCGGACCACAAGGCTTCTCTGCAGTATTTCGGAGAAGAGCTCGAAGCCGTCGAAACCGATTCGTACCGCGAGGTGTTCGAAAGCGTGTCGGGCGAGGACTCCGATTACGGCCTGATTCCGCTCGAACACTCGCTGACCGGCAGTGTGCATGAGAACTACGACATGCTGATCGAATACGATCTTCGCATTGTCGGAGAAATCACGCTGCGCATTGTTCATTGCCTCGTTTCGACACCGGCCACGAAGCTGGCGGGCGTGCGGAGGGTGCATTCGGAACCGACCGTCTTCAGGCACTGCGACCGGTTTCTGGAGACCCATCCCGAGTGGGACCGCGTCGCGGCCCAGGACGTGGCGCGTGCCGCCCGCCGTGTCAAGGAAAGGGGAGAGCCCGGGGATGCCGCCATCACGACTCCCGAAGCGGCCGACCTCTTCGGATTGCAGGTTCTGGAGGAAGGCGTTGAGACCAATCCGCGCAATTACACTCGTTTTGCCGTTATCGCAAAGAACCCTATTGCGGATTCGCCGAAGAGGAAGTCCTCGATCGTGTACCAGGTTCCCGACCGTCCGGGAGCCCTGCTGGAAACCCTGAAGATATTTGCGGACAACAAGGTCAACCTTGTGAAACTGGAGTCCCGTCCCGTGGCGGGCAGACCGTGGGAGTATATGTTCTATGTCGATCTCGAGGCCGACGTCGAAGCCGCCGATTTTTCTCCAGTTCTGGAGCAGTTGATTACCCATACCGACTATCTTAAGATCCTCGGGAGTTATTGAGCCGGAATGAAAACGCATCCGCTTTGCGCGGTAATGATGGCGCTTCACTTCGCGGCCGCCGCGGCGTGCGGCGCGCCCGTCGATGCCTCCGCCAGGCTGGACGAATTCAAGGGCGCTTACGAGAAGGAAGAGGAACGCCTGGTGGCCGACAAGCTTGAGGCCGTGCGGGACGTCCGGGCCCGCTATCTTGAAGCCGTGAATACCCTTGCCGAAAGAAAACAGGCGGCCGGAGAACTGGAGGCGCTATTGACGGTTCGGAGCGAGATCGAGCGGTTTGAGAAGAATCCCGAGGTCGAGCGCGGCGACCTCGCCGAGTCGCTGCCGGAACTGCAAACGCTCCAGGAAATCTACATGCGTCTGCGGGCGCAAACGGAGGTGGATTACTGGGAGGGGGCGCTGCATCTTGCGGACGGATCCGATTCCTGGCTTGACCGTTTCCAGCGCGAGCTGACGCGCGACGGCGACCTGGAACATGCCCTCGCGGTGAAGGAGGAGCGGTCGGAAGTTGCCGCGCGCCGCAAGGTCATTGAGGAACAACTAACGGCGGCCCGGGAGCTGACCCGGAGCCTGCAGAAGCAGGAGGAAGAACAGCCTTCCGCCGGTGAAGACGCGGTCCCCGACAAGCAGGAACCGGGCGCGAAGAACAGGACGAAACCGGCCGCGGAGATCAGCATTATCAGGCAGCGCTACGATCAATTCTACCGATACCTGCTTGCCGACAACTGGGGAAAGGCCGTCAAGTATGTCAATCCGGCTGACGTTGAGCGCAAGGGCACGAACGCGCTGAAGCTGCAGTTGCGGTTCATGAGCGGTCTCTCGAAACTGGCCCGCGACATGGATTTGCGGGTCCGCGGTTCCAAAGTTACGCTGAGCGACGACGGTCATGCCGTGCTCGTGCCGCGCTTCCTGGTTCAGGGCGAACGGAAGGACGGCATTCCCGTGCGCTGGATCAAGATCGGCGGCCAATGGTACGTGGACGTGGATTAGGCGCGCGCGTTACCTTCAAGACGATTCCCACCGCCAGCAGGACCAGTGCCGCGACGGGCAGAAAGCCCAGCAGCAACGCCAGCACGCACGCGATGATCAGCGCCGTCGAAGCGTTTGCGAGCGCCTGTTCGCCCAACTTTACGCCGGCAAAGATACGCCGCACAAGGGCCAGCAGCAACAGAACCGCGACCGCCAGGGCCAGGCGCCTGGAAGCATCCGCCGTGCGCCTCGATGCCGTCCACCCCTCGACCTCGATGTCCCCGCGCGGAGTGGTGAAGCGATAGCTCGCCCAGCGCGATGGATCCGGCGGAGGGAGTTCCACTCCCAGACTGGTTAACCCGGTTGTTGTTTCGGTCGGGCCGCTCGCCGCCCCGGCGCGGCGGTAGTAATCACCGTAAACAAGCGATCCGGGTGTAGCGGCGGGAACCCTCTCGGGGGACGGCTCTTGCTCCGGCATTGCGGTCTCAGCCGTCTCCTCCTCGTCCCTCTCCGGCGCCGCCCGCCCTGCCTGGCGTTCAAGCATGTCCTGATACCGTCCCGCCAGTTCCTTCTGGCTCCTGCGCTGGCGGCCGCGCGCTACATTCACCGCCCGCCCGCCCGGCTCGCCCTTCGCCGGCACCTGCCGCAGTTCCGCCTGATCGCCCAAGAACTCATCGCCGCCGAACAGAGCCTGTGCCGCCTGTTGCGCCTGTTTTCCGAACGGATCCATTTCGCCGGCGGGCGGTTCTTCTGCCTCCTTCTTCAGTCGCTTCAGTTCCTGTGTCCGGATTTCCGGATTGTCGAGAGAATTTGCCGCAAACCAGCCGTCGTTGAAGCCGTCCGACGGCACGGCCCCGGCTGATGACTTGATGCTCGCCGCGTCCCAGTTGCCGCCCTGGTCAAGTACAGCATTGCGCGTCCAGGCGTTGTTCTGTGATTCAAAAACACTGTTCATCCGGATACGATTGGCCTCTTCGCGCCCGGCGATCGCCTGTTCCGCTTCAAACAGGCGCTTGTCGGATTCATTCAGCACCGCCGAGGCATTGGAGAACTCGAGACTGATCTCGTCGTTCATTACTTTTCCCTTAACATAGCGCTGCTGCTGTTCGATATCCGATTTGAGCTGCCGCAGGTTCGAGGCGGCGCGCGCCTTCTCGAACACGTTGCCGAATTGCACGGTACGGATGAGGCGTTTGGCCAGCTTGCTCTGGTACGAAAGCACGCCGGCTTCGAAGATCCCCTCGTCGACGATGCGGCGCATCGTGCCCCCGAAGTGGAACCAGCGGTGCGTGCGCGGAAGGCGCAGCTCCACCTGGCTCAGCTCGACGTTGATGTTTGCCGAGCGTATGAATGGAAACGAAACCTTGCCGAGCGCGTCAAGGGAGTTCATCCGTCCGCCGTACTGCAGCACCACCGGGTAGTCCAGGTCGCCCGCGGCGGTCTTGACCAGCGGAATGCGGACGCGCCCGGAGTCCCCGGCCTCGGGCACGACGGGCTTGACGGGTTCGCCGGCAACCAGTGCCGTCCAGAGCGAGGCGCCCGCAGGCAGAATCGCGTCCAGAAACTGTTCGGTCTGATTATCCACCTGGTAAGTCTGGCTGGCGCGGTAGGAGCCGGCGGCGTCGACGATCACGAGCGCGCGGGCCAGCCCGATGCGCGCGCCGGCGGTCGCAACCGCGGCGCGCTGCCTGGTCCTGAACGTAAGTGTGGGACGACCGGCGCCGGGCGCCGCTATGAAGGCGCGTGTCGTTCCCCCGCGCAACAGCGGCGCTACCGCGGCCCATTCCTTCTGCTGGCGGCTGAGAGTCTCCAGCCCGCCGAGATCCTCGATAACAACTTCGTCCCTGCCGGCGCTTTCAAGAGCCGCGTACCGCCGGTCCGTCCGTCCGGTTTCGACGACGGGCATTCCAACGATCTGCTGCTCCCCGGTAAGAAGCCGGTCGTGCTCGATCAGCACGCGCAATTCGTTCATGACCTCGTCCTGCAGAACGATCTGCACGGATACCAAATCCCCATCTGCAACCGGTGTGACGGTTTTCTGCCGCAAGAGCGGAACGTTGATCCGTGCCTCGGCCATATACACGGGGATCAGAAAGCTGACTTTCCGGATCCCCGCGTTCAGGATGTTGAAGTTGATCAGGATTGTCTCTTCTATGGCGCGGTCGGTGACGCGGACGTTGGTCACGGTGTAGCTCGAGACGTCCGGTTTACGCGGGACCAGCTCAAGCCGGCCCGCATAATCCGGGTTTTCGTAGTGGAGGGCCAGACGGGCCAGAGCGCGCTGATTCGGCTGCAGCCAGGAATGGACGCGTTCGAGCAGGACGCTATCGATGTTCTTCAGGTCGCGGGCGCGTACGTCGAAGGATGGATCGGACTGCACCACGATATCGCCCGACTGTTCCTTGACGTCGAGCACCGTCAGTTTCGGAATTGCCTGAGCCGCCGCTTCGCCGTTCTCGCCGAGGCGGCCGCGAATCACGAGCGGGACGCTGTCTTTGAGGCCGGCCGCGAAACTGACGGTCAGGATGTCGCGCTCCTCCCGCTCGTCAACCACCCATTCGTAGATTCCCGGCGCGCTCAAGGCTTCAACCTCCATGTCGGCGGGCAGGGAGAGACGGGCAGCATGAACGGGCCGGTCCTTTACCGCCAGCTCGACGCGCGATTCGATCGCGCGTTCGCGCTCGGCAACGCGGACGATCGTGTGCAGCTCGGCCGTAACTGCCGGTTCCGTTGCCTTTACGGCAACGCGCACGCTGAACGGCTCGGCAACAAAATCGTAGGTTTGGTAAGGCTGAATGCCCAGCGGGCTCTCCCCGATACCCTCGGCGAGCGGCTTGATTGCGTCGGCCGACGCCAGGTCGGTGCGCGTCACACCCGCGGCTTCCAGTACCCGGATATCCAGGAACGGACTGCGGCGAATCGTCAGATTCCCCGTATGCCGTACGGCCTCGGGGACGCGCACCATGGGTGTTTCGATTTCGGAGGCAGCGCCGCCCGTAACTGAATCCCCGCGCCACAGGTGCACGGTGAACCGTTCGCTTTTCTCGGCGCGCTGTAACAGCCGCACGGTGAGTCTTTCGTCTTCGGCCTCCCAGCCGCGCACGTTCGAGCCGTCGACTTTCTCCACCATGTATCCGCGCGGAAGCTCCACGGAAAACTGCTCCCGCTCGCCGCGGCGGAAGCTGAGGTCCAGTTGCCAGACAACGCGCAGGCAGTCTTCCTCAATGTCCATCAGCACCCGCGATGCCGCGCTCAGCGAACGATCGATCTCGCCTTCGCCGACTTTGGGCCGCCAGCGCACTTCAAGCCTGCCGTTGCGTCCGAGCACGGTCGCGATTGTCTCGCCGGGTTGAGCGGTTTTGTAGCTTGCCCGATCGTTCACGGCGCCGAGAAGCACCTCAGTGTCGGCTTCCGGAACTTTAAGGTCCATGGATGCGGCCGGGGCCGGCGGCAGCCCGGCGCTCGCCACCCGCCAGCCGCCCTGGCGGTTGAGCTTGACGCGCAGCGAAAGGAACAGCTCATGGCTTCCCCTGCCGGCGGCGTACAGGTACGAAAGCGTCCGAACCGGTTGCTCGACCGATTGTTGGGCCTTCCGCAGCTTAACAGCCGCCTCCACCGACCGTAGTCTGGCGGGAAGACCGTCGAAATCGGCTTTCTCCAGCACGGCGCCTTCGAGAGGCAGCGGGATTTCCACGATCATGTCGTCGTAGATCTGAACGCCGTAACGCGCCTCAACGCGCAGAGCGTCACCGTCGATCAGGGATGCGGTGATTTTGCCCGTACCAAGGGCGAACTGCACCGGCGGTTTTTCGGGTGCCCGTATCTGCAGCGCGTTCGCCTGCCGCCACAGCGCGCGGAATTCCTCGTAGGGGATGAGGACGCGACCGGGCTCCTTCTCGCCCGGTTTGTAGGGCACCAGCAGGGCGTCGGCCGGGACGCAGGCCGGCCGGGCCGGGGTCATCTCGACGGTGTAGCGCGTTTCCGCCGCGTCTTCGGCGCGGGCGGCGGCGGGCCGGAGCACGGCCGCCAGGCACAGCAGCGCCGCGACCGCGCCGCCGACGGCGCGGCGCGAAGCGCGCGCCTGCGCGCTGCGCCGGATGCGTTGTGCCAGCGCTATTGCCAGGTAGTACGGCACAAGCGCGCAGGCGGCGTAAAAGGCCGCGTTCAGCGCGAGAGCAAGCCAGAGCAGTTTCGGCAGGACCGGCAGGATCGTGCTGACAAGTAGCACTTTCACGATGTAAAGCGTTTTCCGTGTGGCCGTGCGGTTGGTGATGGCCAGGCCGCCCAGCAGCACCGTCAGCGCCGCCGCCCAGGCCAGCGCCTCCAGCCGCCGCCGGTTTGTCACCACCACGTCAAGCACCGGATCCGCTCCCAGGCTCCGGAACGTGAGCGCCGGACCGGCCTTGGCCAGCTCGATCTTCAAACTCCGCGCCCCCTCCAACGCCCAGACCGGCTTCGGAGTTCTCAGTCCGTGCGCCGGAACCACGCCCAGCTCGCTTAGACGCTGTTCAAAGACGGCGATATTCTCTGCTGTGTTGGCCACCATCAGCTTTCCAAGTTTGGGAATATATCGAATGGATCCTCCAGACGGCCACTCGACACCTGTTCCGACGAAGAAATCCTTCCAGTTGGAGTCTTCGGTACTCTCAATTTTCTCCGCAAAAGCGGGCAGAACGTTGTACATCCGGGTAATTATCTCCCCCATCGGTGCTTGGAGGGGAACGATACGGACGATGTTACCGTCTATCCTGTACTTCAAACTTGCCACTTCGGTGACGATCTTAAGTGCTTCCAGCAAGGAGATGTCTCGAGCCCTTAACGTAATCAAGGGGACCTCATCTTTGCCTGCAACGTCCTCAGAAGTCTGAGCGACCTCAGCAGCTTCAGTAATGGGGCCGAGGTCTAGAACGATATTGACAGGTGAAACTCCCGCATCGCCCGAGAATTCAACGCTCGCCTGGCGCAGGAATTCAGCGACATCAAAGATATTGGCCTGCCGGAAATCCATCTCCGGAATCTTGAGTGAACTGAGCCTATCAATAACGGCACGGCGAGTATCTTCCGTCACGGTCGGTTTCTCGACAGGCTGGGTGGGTTTGGATCCAACCGCAAAGGAGTCCATGTCTTCCGCGGGTGCTTCCGTCATATGCTGCACGGTGTCGTATTCACGACTGGCGGCGGCGCGGGTGCGAGCGGATACAGCCATGTGCTGCAGCGGCGCGGAGCAGCCGCCGATCAGGCCGCGGCGGAAGGCGACGCCGCCGCTGACGCGGTTCAGAAACTCGGCGACCCTTCCGGCCGCGAGTGGGATGGGGCGGAGCGCGGGAGAGACCACGGTGCCGTACGAGGAGATCGCCTCGAATCCCGTCGGCAGGTGCAGGCTCCAGAGCAGGTCGGTCAGCGGCACTTCCGCCGGCACGGCATTCTCCCTTTCGTAGAGAAACAGGCGCGGAGCGAGGATCTTCTCGCGGTCCCGGAAGACCAGCTCTCCGGCCGGAGTTTCGTAAACGACCTGCAGGTCGAGGGAATTCTTGTCGGCCGGCAGGCCGATCAGGATGCTATCGCCGCGCCGCTGCGGCGCGGCCGGTTTGCCGTCGAGCATTGCCGACCAGAGCGTCGATCCCTCCGGCAGGCTCAGCTCGACGAAGGAAACCTTGGTTTGCAGCAGAAACCTCGCCGAGCTCTGGCTGAGGCCGTCGGCCGAAAGCAACGTTGCCAGCGCGGCGCGCTGGACGATGGCGGGCGGCAGACCGTAGGAGCGGCGGCGCGCGACGTTCAGGCGGACCGGTCCGGGATCGCCCACAAACCCGTAAGCACCCAGCAGGCGGCGCCCGGGTTGATACTCGGCGTCCGTCAGCTCGCCGATATCGACCTTGCGCGGGTGTTCGGCAATGCGGATGTCCAGTTCCGGGCTGCCCT
>Ga0180435_10000586_pt1 | contig 38205 bp, 29 predicted proteins | sample SS_ome_3_FD_132467 | JGI IMG/M metagenome (GOLD analysis project Ga0180435, IMG submission 132467) | Hypersaline lake sediment archaeal communities from the Salton Sea, California, USA - SS_3_S_1 metaG | ecosystem: Environmental > Aquatic > Non-marine Saline and Alkaline > Hypersaline >... | reverse complement strand
GAGAGGATCTGGTCGCACTCGATCTCCTTCTTCTTGCCGTCGACCTCGGCGGTCACGACCGTCTTCTTGCCCTTCTTGGTCCAGGACTTGGCGAAGGTCTTCGTGAGCAGCTCGATCTTCTGCTTCTTCAAGGATCGCTCGATGACCTTGACGCAGTCGCGCTCCTGGCCGGGCAGCGCGCCGGGCGAGGCCTCGAGCACGGTGACCTTCGAGCCGAGCTTGCGATACATCATCCCCAGCTCGAGGCCGATGTAGCCGCCGCCGATCACGACCAGGTGGTCCGGGATCTCCTTCGGCGCGAGGCCGCCGGTCGACGACCACACGTCCTTCTCGTCGCAGTCGAAGCCGGGGATGTTGATCGGCACCGAGCCGGTCGCGATGACGAACGCGTCGGCCTCGAGTGTCACCTCGCCGTCCTTGCCGCCCGACACCTTCAACGACTTCGGACCGGTGAAGGTCGCGTCGCCGCGCACCACCTTGCACTTGTGGTTCTTGAGCAGGCCGCCGACACCGCCGGTGAGCTTGCCGACGATGCCCTGCTTCCACTCGACCAGCTTGTCCACGTCGAGCTTCGGGTCGCCGAAGTCGATGCCCATGGTCGAGGCGTGCTTCGCCTTCTCCATGAGCGCTCCCGCGGCGATCAGCGCCTTGCTCGGGATGCAGCCCACGTTGAGGCAGGTGCCGCCGAGCTCGTCCTTCTCGACGACCGTGACCTGGTTGCCGAGTTGGGCGAGGCGGATGGCGCAGACGTAGCCGGCGGGCCCGGCGCCGATGACGACGACGTTCTTGGACATGGAACGGGAGGGACTCGGGGGGAACGGTGGGTGGACGGACGATCACTCGTCGCCGAACAGCGCGTCCTCTTCGGGGAGCGCGATCCAGCAGACGACGTAGACGGCGAGCAGGGCGCCGGCGAGCGGCAGCCAGAGGAAGAGCGACGCGAGGAAGAGGAGCGCGCTCGCGAGGCGCGCGGGCAGCGCGTCGAGGCCGAAGCGCGCGGCGACGCCGCCCACGAGGCCGGCGAGCCACTGGTCGCGGCGCAGCGTGACGAGCGGCGGCGCGGGCGCGGGCCGTTCGATCACGGGCGGCAGGACGGGCGCGGCGAGGGGCTCGCCGCCGGACGCCGAGCGGTCGGGGGTCGGCGAGTCGGCGGACACCTGCGAGTCGGAGGCGGCCTCCGGATCAGAGGGGGCCTCCGAATCAGAGCGGGAACGCACCGTCACCCCGCTGGGCCTCGCCCAGCTTCTCGCTCACGCGCAGGAACTCGTTGTACTGCTCCTTCAGGTGGCGCGGCACCTCGGCGTACACGTCGTCGACCAGGCTGCGCAGCGGCATCGGGTCGGCCGCCTCCTGCACGTGGATCTCGGCGTCCACGGTCGCGCGGTGCTCGGCGAAGGTGCGCTCGAGGAACGCGTCGTCGATGACGCCGTCGTCCACGAGACGCTTCTCGAAGCGCGGCACGGGATCCTTCTCGATCCACGCGTCGACCTCGGCCTGGTCGCGGTACTTCGTCGGGTCGTCCGACGAGCTGTGCCCCATGAGGCGGTAGGTCTTCAGCACGAGCAGCGCCGGGCCGTGGCCGTCGCGCGCGCGTTCGACGAGCGTCGCGAGCGCGTCGTGCACCGCGACCACGTCGTTGCCGTCCACCTCGTAGCCGGGCATGCCGTAGGCCTTCGCCTTGATCGCGTAGCTCTCGGCCGCGGTCTGCGCCCGGCTCGGCACCGAGATCGCCCAGCCGTTGTCCACGCACACGAACACGCACGGCGCCTTCCACACGCCGGCGAAGTTCATGCCGCTGTGGAAGCCGTTGCTGCTCGTCGCGCCGTCGCCGAAGAAGATCGTGTGGACCTTGCCGTCGCCCTTCTGCTTGCTCGCGTAGGCCGCGCCGACGCCGTGCGCGATCTGCGTGCCGATCACGCTCGACCAGGACGGGTAGTTGGTGCCGGCGTGCTGGAAGTGGTTGCACATCTGCCGGCCCTTCGCGGTGTCGAAGCTGTTGCAGTACATCTGCGCGATGTACTCCGACAGCGGGAGGCCGCGGATCAGCGCCGCGCCGCCCTCGCGCAGACCCGACCACAGCCAGTCCTCGCGCGGGATGGCGCGGCCGGCGCCGACGAGCATCCCCTCGAGCCCGCGCATCGACCCGACGAACCCGATCCGGCCCGAACGCTGCAGCTTGAGCATGCGCTCGTCCACGACCTGGAGCAGGATCAGGTCGCTCATGAGCGAGCGCAGCCAGTCGGCGTCGCGGCTGTCGCGCGCGTCGGCGTCGAGCCAGGTCTCGGGGATGTCGATCGTCGGAGCGGAGCTCATGGGTCCGCCTCTCAGAGACTCAACAGCGCCGGATCCTCGAGCAGCTCCTTCATGCGCACCAGGAAGCGCGCGCCGTCGGCGCCGTCGACCAGGCGGTGGTCCACCGAGATCGACAGATTCATGTACTGGCGCACCTCGAACTGATCGCCGTCCTCGGTCTCGACCACGCCCGGGCGCTTCATCAGGCGGTGCACGCCCATGATCGCGACCTCGGGGAAGTTGATGATCGGCGTGGCCATGATGCCGCCGATGTTGCCGGCGTTCGTGATCGAGAAGGTGCTGCCCTTGAGCTCCTCCGCGGTCACCTTGCCCGCGCGCGTGCGCTCGGCCAGGTCCATCAGATCCTTCGACAGGGTCATGACGTCCTTCGTGTGCACGTCGCGGATGACGGGCACGATCAAGCCGTTCGGCGTGTCGGTGGCGATGCCGAGATCGACGTAGTGGTAGGTGACGATCTCCTGGCTCTCCTCGTCGAGCTTGCTGTTGAGCTGCGGGAACTCCATCAGCGCCTTCGCACAGGCCTTCATGATGAAGGGCATGTAGGTGACCTTGACGTCCTGCTTGGCGCCGATGGCCTTGGCCTTCGTGCGCAGTCGGACGAGCTCGGTCACGTCGAGCTCCTCGACGACCGTGAAGTGCGGCGCGGTGAACGCGGAGCGCACCATCGCCTCGCTGATCTTGCGACGCACGCCGCGGAAGGGCGTGCGGGTCTCGCGCTCGCCCGGAGCGAGCGACACGGCCGGCGCGGCGGGGCGGGCCGGGGCCGGCGCGCTCGGGGTCGCCGGGCGCGCACCGCCGGTGGACGGAGCCGCGGTCGGCGCCGCGGGCGCACCGCCGCGCGCGAAGGCCTCCACGTCGGCGCGGCGCACCACGCCGCCGCGACCGGAGCCGGGCACCTGGGCCAGGTCGACGCCCAGTTCGCGGGCCACGCGGCGCGCGCTCGGCACGGCGAGGACCTTGCCGGAGGCCGAGCTGACGGGAGCCGGAGCGGAAGCGGCCGGAGCGGCGCCGTTGCTCGAACCGTTGCTCGAGGCAGCGGCCATCGCGGGCTGCGGCGCGGCGGCCGGAGCCGCGGCGGGCGCCGATGCAGCAGGCGCCGATGCAGCAGCAGGTGCGCCCGCGCCGGTCTGCAGCAGGAAGATCACCTCGCCGACCGGGACCACGTCACCGGCCTCGGCCTTCAGTTCGGTCACGGTGCCGGCGGCGGGCGCGGGCACCTCGACCGTGGCCTTGTCCGTCATCACCTCGACGACGGCCTGGTGCTCCTCGACCGCGTCACCGGCAGCGACGAGCCACTGCACGATCTCGCCCTCGGCGATGCCCTCGCCGATGTCGGGCAGCTTGAACTCGATCGTCGAGCCGCCGCCGCCGCCGCTCGCGGGCGCGGCCGCCGCGGGCTGCTCGGGCGCGGGGGCCGCGGCCGGCTCGGGCGCGGGCCCCGCTCCACCTTCGCTCTGGCCGCCGCCGCTCTCGCCGCCGCCGCCTCCGGACGAAGCTCCCGCTCCGGTCTCGAGCACGAAGATCACGTCCCCCACCGGGACCACGTCGCCCTCTTCGGCCTTGAGCTCGGTGACGGTTCCGGCGGCCGGCGCCGGCACCTCGACCGTGGCCTTGTCCGTCATCACTTCGACGACGGCCTGGTGTTCCTCGACGGTGTCGCCGGGGTTCACCAGCCACTTGACGATCTCGCCCTCGGCGATGCCCTCGCCGATGTCCGGAAGCTTGAAGTCGATGGCCATGTCGGTGGTCGTGGGTCGCGCGCGGCGGCCGCGCGCGTCGTGGGGAGGGTGGTGGTGGGTGTTCGAAAGGTGTCGCTCGGTCGCGCGCTCGATCAGAACGCGGCGACGCGCTCGACCGCGTCGAGGACACGGCGTTCGTCGGGCAGGTAGTGGTGCTCGAGCGTGTTCGGGAACGGCGTGTCGAAACCGGTGACGCGCGTGATCGGCGCCTCCATGTACTCGATGCAGTTCTCCGCGATCAGGGCGCTGATCTCGCCGCCCATGCCGCAGAAGCGCGGGGCCTCGTGCACGACGACGACGCGGCCGGTCTTCTTCGCGGCCTCGAGCACGCCTTCCTCGTCGAGCGGCAGCAGCGTGCGCAGGTCGACGATCGTGCACTCGATGCCCTTCTCGGCCGCCTTCGCCGCCGCCTTCTCGCACACCGGCACCATCGCGCCGTAGCAGAAGACGGTGACGTGCTCGCCCTCGCGCACGTTGCGCAGGGTCGACAGGTCGACGGTGTAGTGACCCTCGGGCACCTCGCCCTTCACCGAGCGGTAGAGCGCCTTCGGCTCGAGGAACAGTACCGGGTCCGGATCCTCGATCGACGCGAGCAACAGACCCTTCGCGTCGTACGCGGTCGACGGGATGACGACCTTGAGGCCCGGCGTGTGGCAGAAGTACGCCTCGCCCGACTGGCTGTGGTAGAGGCCCCCGCGGATGCCGCCGCCGTAGGGCGTGCGGATCACCATCGGCGCGGTGTACTGCCCGCCCGAGCGGTAGCGCAGCTTCGCGGCCTCGCTGACGATCTGGTCGAAGGCCGGGAAGATGAAGTCCTGGAACTGGATCTCGGCCACCGGCTTGATGCCGTTCATCGCCATGCCGATGGCGGTGCCGATGATGCCGTCCTCGGACAGCGGCGTGTCGAAGCAGCGGTTCGCGCCGAACTCCTCGGTGAGCTTCTCGGTCGCGAGGAACACGCCGCCCTTCGGACCGACGTCCTCGCCGAAGACGTAGACCGTCGGGTCCTCCGACATCGCGGTGCGCAGACCGTCGTTGACCGCTTGGATGAGAGTGAGGTTCGCCATCGTTCTGGGGGGTGGTCGTGGCGCCGCGCGGGATCCGTTCGCGGGGATCGGTGCGCGCGCCGGGCGTGGGTGGTTCGGGAGCAGGTGCGAAGGCGGAGCAACTAGAGCGGGAACTCGCCCTCGCCGGCGGCCGGGTCGCCGAAGCGCTTGGCCAGGTCGAACGCTTCCGCGCCCTGACGGCGCAGGTGCTCGGGCACCTCTTCGTACACGTCGGAGAAGATCGACTCGAGCGGCGGCGCGCCGACCTTCTCGGCCTCGCGCGCGGCCTCCTGCACCTCGGCCATCACCTCGCCGCGCAGCGTCTCGCCGCGCTCTTGGGTCCACAGCCCGCGCGAGGCGAGGTAGCGCTCGAAGCGCTCGACCGGGTCCTTCTTGGCCCACTCCTCGAACAGTTCCTTCGGCACGTAGCGCGACGGATCGTCCGAGGTCGAGTGGCCGCCCATGCGGAAGGTGAGGCACTCGACGATCGTCGGTCCGTCACCCTTGCGGGCGCGTTCGACCGCTTCACCGATCGCCTGGCGCACCGCGAGCAGGTCGTTGCCGTCGACGACGACGCCGGGCACGCCGTAGGCCACGCCCTTGATCGCGTAGCCGTCCGACGCGGTCTGTTGCTCGGACGGGCAGCTGATCGCGTAGCCGTTGTTCTGGCACAGGAAGACGACGGGCGCCTTCCACACGCCGGCGAAGTTGAGCCCGGAGTGGAAGCCGAGCGAGCTCGTGCCGCCGTCGCCGAAGCTCACCAGCGCCACGTTATCCTCGCCGCGCTCCTTCATCGCGAACGCCGCGCCGACGGCCTGCGGCAGGTGCGTGCCGATCGGCGAGCTGATCGAGTAGAAGCGGATCGGGTCGACGAAGCTGAAGTGCACCGGCATCTGCCGACCCTTCGCGCTGTCCGCCGCGTTGCCGAACATGTTGTGCATCATGTCCACGGGCTTCACGCCGTGGTACATGGCCATGCCGAAGTCGCGGTAGCTCGGGAAGAGCCAGTCGGTCTTCCGCAGCGCCGACGCGGCGCCCACCTGCGTGGCCTCGATGCCCTTGTTCGGGATCGAGAAGCCGATGCGGCCCGAGCGCTGCAGCTTGAGGCAGATGTCGTCGAACGCACGCACCTGCAGCATCGTGCGGTAGCAGTGCAGCAGCTCGTCCTCGGACAGGCCGGGGTCGTGGCCCATCGCGGCGGTGCCGTCGGACTCGATGACGGAGAGGGGGGCGGGCTGGCTCATCGTCGAAGCTCGCTAGTGGGGTCGGTGTCGGCGGCCGAAGCCTGGCGTTCGCGCACGAGGCGCTCCGCGAAGAACTCGGCGGCCTTGTAGCTGGAGCGCACGAGCGGCCCGGAGGCCGTGTACGCGAAGCCCAGCTCGTCGCCGATCGCGCGCAGCTCGTCGAACCGTTCGGGTGCGACGTACTCGCGGACCGGCGCGTGCCGGGGGGTCGGGCGCAGGTACTGCCCGATGGTCAGGAAGTCCACGTCCGCCGCGCGCAGCAGGCGCATCGACTCGAGCAACTCGTCGTGGCTCTCGCCGAGGCCCACCATCAGGGCGGACTTGGTGAACACGCCCGGGGCGCGTTCCTTGGCTTGGCGCAGTGTCGCCAACGAGCGCTCGAAGGAACAGCGCGGGTCCCGGATCTTCCGCTGGAGCCGCGGCACGACCTCGACGTTGTGGGCCAGCACGTGGGGCCCCGCGGCCATCAGCGTGGCCAGCGGCTCCCCCACGTAGTCCGGGACGAGGGTCTCCACGATCGTGTCGGGGGCCTGGCGGCGCAGCTCCGTCACGCACGCGGCGTAGTGCCCCGCGCCCCCGTCGGGCAGGTCGTCGCGGTCCACCGAGGTGATGACCACGTAGCCCAGGTCCAGTTCTGCGACGGCGCGTCCCACGTGTGCAGGCTCGTCCGGGTCGGGCGGGGCGGCCTCGAGCACGGTCTTCACGGCGCAGAAGCGGCAGCGGCGCGTGCACTCGTCGCCGAGCACCATGATCGTCATGGTCGCGCCGGCGCCGTTCTCGCTCGAGCCCTTCCAGCACTCGCCGACGTTCGGGCAGCGCGCCTCCTCGCAGACCGTGTTGAGCTTCAGCTCGCGCGTGAGGCGCTTGAGCTTGCCGTAGCCCTCGCCACCGGGCAGCGGCACCTTCAGCCAGGACGGCTTCTTGTCGAAGCGCGGCTTCTTGGGCGTGGTGGGCGCGCCGGCGGCCTCGGGAGTCGTGCGATCGTGGTCCATGGCGGGTCGTCAGGTCGGCGGAGCCCGTGCGGCGCGCGCCGTGCCCCCGCGCACGCCGCTCGCACCCCTGCGGGCCTCCCCCGAGTCCGCTTCCGGGGCCCCTCGGGCCCGGCGAAAACGGCGGAAGATCCTAGCACGGCAGGGCCTCGGGCCCAGGGGCGCTCAGGCCCCTTCCGAGCGGCTCCGCACCCGATCCAGCGCCACCGCGGCCACGATGATCCCGCCGGTGACGATCTCCTGGACCCAGTTGGACAGGCCCACCTTCACGCAGCCGTTGGCGACCACGCTCATGATCAGCGCGCCGACCAGCGTGCCCTTGATCGAGCCTTCGCCGCCCGAGAGGCTCGCGCCGCCGATCACGACCGCGGCGATGACCGCGAGCTCGTAGCCGCCGGCGGTCGTCGGGTCGCCCATCGTGATGAAGCCGTACTGCAGGACGGCGGCCACGCCGGCGCAGCCGACGCCGAGCGCGTAGACGAGCACGAGCGTGCGCGGCACGTCGACGCCGCACAGGCGCGCGGTGCGCGCGTTCGAACCGACGGCGAGGACGTGGCGACCGAAGGGCGTGCGCGCCAGGACCACCGCGGCGAGCGCGGCGACGGCGAGCAGGATCCACACGCCCAGCGGCAGGCCGAGCACCGACTCGGCGCTCGACATGAGGCCGTCGAGGCTCGAGCGCGGCGCGTAGATCGGCTGGTTGTCGCCGACGCCCTTCGCGAGGCCGCGCAGCGCGCCCCACATGCCGAGCGTGACGATGAACGGCGAGAGGGCGACGCGCGGCGCGAAGCGAGCGCCGAGCAGCACGCCGACGACGATGACGAGAACGGCGAGCGCGAGCGCGACCGGAACGGACGCCGTGTCCGTGTCGCGCAGCACGCCGAACAGCACGCCGCCGACGGCGATGGACGCGAGCACGTCGCTGCGGCCGGCCACCGCGCTGCCGATCGCGACGCCGACCGCGACGCCGGTGAGCACGCCGCCCAGCGCGGCCGCGAGCGGGCCCGCGCCGGCGTCGAGCAACAGCGCGATCACCATCGTGCCGAGCGCGATCGTCGAACCCACCGACAGGTCGATGCCGCCCGACGCGATGATGAAGGTCGCGCCCACCGCGGCGGTGCCGACGACCGCGGTCTGCAGCAGCATGAGGCGCTGGTTCTCGAGCGCGGTGAACGACCCGCCGGCGAGCAACGCGAACAGGAGCCAGACCGCGGCGAGCCCGAGGACGGGGCCCAAAGCGCGCAGGAGCTTCGAGGCGTGGTTCATCGCTTCGCGACCTCCGCGCCCGCGACGGCCGCGCCCGTGCGCGCCGCCGTCGCCGCGAGCAGCAGCGCGTGTTCGTCCCAGGCCCCCGCGGGGCGCGCCGCGCCGAGGACACCGTCCTTCATCACCGCGATGCGGTCGCACAGGGCGAGGAGCTCGGGCAGGTAGCTCGACACGACGAGCACGGCGCGCGGCGCGGCCCCGTCGCGGCCCGTCGCGAGCTCTTCGATCAGGCGGTACAGCTCGGCCTTCGCGCCCACGTCGACGCCGCGCGTGGGCTCGTCGAGCAGGAGCAGCTCGGCGTCCGCCTCGAGCAGGCGCGCGACCGCGACCTTCTGCTGGTTGCCGCCCGACAGCGTGCGGATCGGTGCGTCCAGGTCGTGCGCGCCGCGCACGCCGACCGCGTCGATCCAGTTCGCGGCGCGCGCGCGCAGGGCCCGCGGCGCGAGCCAACCGCCCCTCGCCGTCGCGCGATCGAGGCGCGGCAGGCACAGGTTCTCGTCGATCGGGCGCTCCACGGCGAGGCCCTCGTGCGCGCGATCCTCGCTCACCAGACCGACGCCGCCGCGCCAGTGCGCGCGCGGCGTCGACGCGGTGCGCCCGTCGAAGACCCACTCCGGATCCATGTCGAGCCCGAAGAAGGCGCGCACGAGCTCCGTGCGCCCCGCGCCCACCAGCCCGGCGATCCCGACGACCTCGCCGCGGTGCACGGCGAGCGGCTCGCCGCGGCCGTCGACGCGCCGCGCTTCGAACAGGACCTCGGTGGCACGCACCTCGTCCCGTGCGCGTTCGAAGGCGTCGAGCTCGCGGCCCGCCATCGCGCGCACGAGCGCGTCGTCGTCGAAGCCGCCGCGCTCGAACGCCGCCGCGTTGCGGCCGTCGCGCAGCACGGTCACGCGATCGCAGACGCGCTCGACCTCCTCGAGCGCGTGACTCACGAACACGACCGACGCGCCGCCGTTCCGCAGCTCCTCGATCAACGCGAGCAGGCGCTCGGCCTCCTCGCGTCCGAGGCTGCTCGTCGGTTCGTCGAACACGAACAGTCGCGCGCCCGACGCGAGGCCGCGCGCGATCTCGACGAGTTGACGCTGTGCAGCGGTCAGCCGCGCGACGGGTTCGTCCACCGGCACCTCGCGCGCGCCGACGCGCTCGAGCGCCGCGCGCGCGATGCGCCGAGCGCGTGCGCGGTCGTAGAGGGGCCCGCGCCGCGGCAGGCGGCCGAGGCTCACGTTCTCCGCCGCGTCGAGGTGCGGCGCGAGCGACAGCTCCTGGTAGACGGTCGCCAGCCCGCGCGCGCGCCCGTCGGCGGGCGACGCGGGCGCGTAGGGCGCGCCGTCGATCCACATCGCGCCCGCGTCCGGCGCGAGCGCGCCCGACAGGATCGCGAGCAGCGTCGACTTGCCCGCGCCGTTCTCGCCGACGAGGCCGTGCACCTCGCCCGCGCGCAGCTCGAACGACACGCCGTCGAGCGCGAGCGTCGGCCCGAAGCGCTTCGTCACGCCTTCGAGTCGCAGCGCGCTCGGCGCGGCGCGGCCGCTCTCGGCGTCGCTCATTCGACGAGCGCCGCGATGCGCGGATCGTCGAGGTCGTCGGCGCGCACCACGACACAGCCGGTGTCGGTCATCGGCGGCACCGCGGCGCCGTCGAGGTGCTGCTTGGCGAGGCGCACCGACAGCTCACCCATGCGCGCCGGATCCTGCACGACGAGCGCGTCGATCTCGCCCGCGCGCAGGCCCTCGACGAGCGGCGGCGACGCGTCGAAGCCGACGAACGCGAGCTCGTCGAGCAGTCCTTCCCGCCGCAGCGCGAGCAACATGCCGACGGTCGCCGATTCCTGTGAACAGAACACGCCGTCCGCTTCGCGCAGCTTCGGCAGGAGCGCGAGCGCTTCGGTCTGCGCGCTGCTCGAGGTGGCGCCGGCGTAGCGATCCTCGACGAGTACCTCGACACCCGCGTGCTGCGCGAGTTCGGCGAGGAAGCCGCGCTCGCGCGCCTCGGTACTCGCGGAGCCCACGCGGTAGCGCAGCACCACGACCTCGCCCGCCCCGCCCATCTCTTCGACGAGCGCGCGCGCGGCGAGTCGCCCGGCCGCTTCGTTGTCCGTGCCCACGTAGCCGAGGAAGTCCGTGCCCGCCTCGCCCTCGAGCGCCGAGTCGAAGATGAGCACGTCGACGCCGGCCGCGCGCGCGTCGGCGACGGGGCGCACCAGGGCCTGCGCGTCGAGCGGCGCGAGGCACAGCACGTCGATGCCGGACCCGACGAGCTGCTGCACCACCTGGATCTGGCCGGCGCGGTCGCCCTCGTCGAGCTGGGCCTTCCAGATCACCTCGACGCCCAGCTCGTCGCCGGCCGCCTCGGCGCCGCGCCGCACGGACTGCCAGAAGGTGTGGGTCGTGCCCTTGGGGACGACGGCGACCCGCGGGCGGTCGGCGCCGGCACCCGCGGCGGGCTCGGCCGCCTCCCCCGGGGCGCCGCCACAGGCCGCCAGGACGAGCAGGACGGGGAGCGCGAGGAGGCCGAGCGGCGCGGCCTGGAGCGAACGGTGGCCCATGGGGAGGGAGCGGTTAGGATCCGGCGTCTGGATTGCGCTCGCGAAAGTAGCTTTCGGGAGCGACACTGAACGAGGCGCGCGCGGCGGGCCCACCCCCTCCTGAGGGATGCGACCGCGGGGCGCCGCGATCCTACGGTGCGCGGCCCCGGCGCGCGCGCCGGACCGGGTCCGGCCCCCGATCCGCGCCCGCCGATGCCCCTGCCCGAGCCCCGGCCCCAGGCGCGCCGACCGACCCGCCCCCAGCTCTCGCGCCCCAGCCTTCGCGCCCCGACTCTCGACCGTGCGCATCGACGCCCACCACCACGTCTGGTCCCTCGACCGCTGCCGGTACGACTGGCTCGGTCCCGAGGCGGGCGTGCTGTACGCGGACCACGGGCCGGCCGACCTCGCGCCGCACCTCGCGCGCGCGGGCGTCGACGGGACCGTGCTCGTGCAGGCGTCGGACACCGTCGACGAGACGCGCTTCCTGCTCGCGACCGCGGCGGCGACGCCGTTCGTGCTCGGCGTCGTCGGCTGGGTGCCGCTCGATGCACCCGACGCCGCCGCGCTCCTGACCGAGCTCGACCGCGACCCGTACCTCGTCGGCGTGCGACCGATGCTGCAGGACCTCGACGACCCGGCGTGGATCCTGCGCGACGCCGTGGCGCCGGGACTCGACGCGGTCGAGGCGCGCGGCCTCGTGTTCGACGCGCTCGTGCGACCGCCGCAGCTCGACGCGATCGTCGAGCTCGCGCACCGGCGCGGCGCGCTCCCGATCGTCCTCGACCACGCCGGCAAGCCGGGAGTCGCGGCGGGCTGGTCCTGGGACGGTCGCGCCGCGTGGGAGCGCGCGCTCGACGCACTCGCCGCGCGCCCGAACGTCGCGGTGAAGCTCAGCGGGCTCGTCACCGAGGCGCGCGCGGACTGGACCGTCGACGACCTGCGCCCGTGGGTGGAAGCGGTCGTTTCACGCTTCGGTCCGCAGCGCGTCCTGTGGGGCAGCGACTGGCCCGTGTGTCGGCTCGCGGGCGACTACGCGCGCTGGTGGGACGCGACGCACGAACTGCTCGAGTCCTTGAACGCAGCGGAGTGCGCCGCCGTTCTCGGGGGCAACGCCCAGCGTCTGTATGCTCTGTCCGCCGAGGCGGATCCTGCTCGCCCATCCTGATGCCTCCTCTCTCTCGCTCGAAGCCGGTCGTCCGATCGGTCGAAGTGCACGACGTGCGCTTCCCCACCTCCGACCAGCTCGACGGCTCGGACGCGGTCCACGTGGATCCCGACTACTCGAGCGCCTACGTCGTGCTGAGGACCGACGTCGACGGCCTCGAAGGCCACGGCACGACCTTCACGATCGGGCGCGGCAACGGGCTCGTTGCGGCGACGGCGGAGAACCTCGCGCAGCGCCTCGTCGGCATGAGCATCGACGAGATCGAGAACGACATGCTGGCCGTGTGGCGGCGCTTCACGCAGGACTCGCAGCTGCGCTGGATCGGGCCCGAGAAGGGCGTGGTGCACCTGGCGACGGCCGCCGTGGTCAACGCGATCTGGGACCTGATCGCGCGCCAGGCCGGCAAGCCGCTGTGGCGCTACCTGTGCGAGATGGAGCCGGAACGCCTCGTCTCGATGCTCGACTTCAGCTACGTGACCGACGCGCTGACGCCCGCGCGTGCGATCGAGCTGCTGGAGGAGGGCCGCGCGCAGCACGCCGAACGCATGGCCGCGCTCGAGGCGAACGGCTACCCGGCGTACACGACCTCGTGCGGGTGGCTCGGCTACTCGGACGAGCGCATCCGCTCGGCGTGCGAAGCGTCGCTCGCGGAGGGCTGGAACGACTTCAAGCTGAAGGTCGGCGTGGACGCGGCGGACGACGAGCGTCGCTGTGCGCTCGTGCGCGAGATCATCGGCCCCGACCGCAGCCTGATGGTCGACGCCAATCAGCGCTGGGACGTGGAGGAGGCGATCGATCGCGTCAACGCGCTGTCCGCCCACGACCTGCGCTGGATCGAGGAGCCGACCTCGCCCGACGACGTGCTCGGACACGCACGCATCGCGCGGGAGGTCGCACCGGTCAAGGTCGCGACCGGCGAGCAGTGCCAGAACCGCGTGATGTTCAAGCAGCTGATGCAGAGCGGCGGCGTGCACTACGTGCAGGTCGACGCGTGTCGCGTCGGCGGCCTCAACGAGGTGCTCGTGATCATGCTCATGGCGCGCGAGTTCGGGCTCCCGGTCTGTCCGCACGCCGGCGGTGTCGGCCTGTGCGAGTACGTGAACCACCTCGTGATGTTCGACTTCGTCGCGCTCACCGGCTCGACCGAGGACCGCATCACCGAGTACGTGTCGCACCTCGACGAGCACTTCGAGTCGCCGGCACGCGTGAAGGGCGGGCGCTACTACCCGCCGCTCGAGCCGGGCTACGGCACGCACCTGCGGCCCGAGTGCATCGCGCGCTTCCTGCACCCGGACGGCCCCGTGTGGAGCGAGCGCAACCGACTGCGCAAGGTGTCGGGCGAGTGACGTCGCGCGCGGGACGACTGGATGGGCGCACGGCGCTCGTCACGGCGGCGGGCCAGGGCATCGGGCGCGCGGCCGCGCTGGCCTTCGCGTGCGAGGGCGCGACCGTGTGGGCCACCGATGTGGACGAGAGCAAGCTCTCCGGCTTGGCGCGGAGCGCCGACGGGGCCGGAGGCGGCGCGATCCACACCACGCGACTCGACGTGACGAAGGACGACCACGTGACCGGCGTCGTCGAGCGCGCCGGTGGCTTCGACGTGCTGTTCAACTGCGCCGGCTGGGTCGCGCACGGCTCCGTGCTCGACTGCGACCCGGCGGACTGGCGCCGCTCGTTCGAGATCAACGTCGACTCCATGTTCCGCACGATCCGTGCGGTGCTCCCCGGCATGCTCGCGCGCGAGCGCGGCAGCATCGTGAACATGGCGTCGGTCGCGTCGAGCGTGAAGGGCGTGCCGAACCGCTGCGCCTACGGCACGACCAAGGCCGCGGTCGTCGGGCTCACGCGTTCGGTCGCGGCCGACTTCGTGGGCCGCGGCGTGCGCTGCAACGCGATCTGCCCCGGCACCGTGCAGTCGCCGTCGCTCGATGAGCGCATCGCTGAGCTCGCGGGCGATGGCGGCGACCTCGACGAGACGCGCGCGGCGTTCGTCGCGCGTCAACCGATCGGACGCCTCGGGACGGCGGAGGAGATCGCGGCGCTCGCGGTGCACCTCGCCGCCGACGAGTCCGGCTACACCACCGGCGCCGTCCACGTGATCGACGGCGGCTGGAGCAACTGAGACCACCTCCCCCACCTGTCATGAAGCTCATCCGCTACGGCGCCCCGGGCGACGAGAAGCCCGGCGTCATCGCCCCCGACGGCATGCGCCGCTGCCTCGCCGCCGTGATCGACGACCTCGCCGGCGAGAACCTGTCGGCGGACGCGCTGGCGCGCGTCGCGACGCTCGACCACGAGGCGCTGCCCGTCGTGGACGAGGCCGAGCGCTGGGGCGCGCCGGTGTCGGGCATCGGCACGTTCATGTGCATCGGCCTCAACTACGCCGACCACGCGGCGGAGACCGGTGCCGAGGTCCCGGCCGAGCCCGTGCTGTTCATGAAGTCGACCGGCGCGGTGTGCGGACCGTTCGACGACGTGATCCTGCCGCCCGGCTCGCAGAAGTCGGACTGGGAGGTGGAGCTCGGCGTCGTGATCGGCCGCCGCGCGAGCTACGTGAGCGAGGAGGACGCCCTCGACCACGTGGCCGGCTACTGCGTCGTGAACGACCTGTCCGAGCGCGCCTACCAGCTCGAGGGCACGGGCCAGTGGGTCAAGGGCAAGAGCTGCGACACGTTCGCGCCGCTGGGGCCGTGGCTCGTCACGAAGGACGAGGTCCCGAACCCGCAGGAGCTCGGGCTGTGGCTCGAGGTCGACGGCCACCGCTACCAGGACGGCAACACGCGCACGATGGTCTTCGGCGTCGCGCACCTGGTGAGCTACATCAGCCGCCACATGACGCTGCGCCCCGGCGACGTGATCTCGACGGGCACGCCGCCCGGCGTGGGCCTCGGGCAGAAGCCGCCCGTGTACCTCGCGCCCGGCCAGACGATGCGCCTGGGCGTCGAGCGCCTCGGCGAACAGCAGCAGACGACGGTCGACGGCGCGACGCTCGCGCGGTGAACGCGAGCGCGGTGAGCCGCTCGCGCACCGCCTGCGTGGTCGGCGGCGGCATCGTCGGCCTCGCCGTCGCCGCGCGCCTGCTCGAGACGCAGGTGGCCGAGCGCGTCGTCGTGTTCGAGAAGGAGGCCGCGATCGCGCGGCACCAGACCGGACGCAACTCCGGCGTCCTGCACTCGGGGCTGTACTACCGGCCCGGGTCGTCGAAGGCGACCAACTGCCGCGAGGGCAAGGCGCTGATGGAGGCCTTCTGCCGCGAGCACGGCGTGCCGCACGAGGTGTGCGGCAAGGTCGTGGTGGCGACGGACGGAGCCCAAGTGCCGGCGCTCGACGAACTCGAGCGCCGCGGCCGCGCGAACGGCGTCGACCTCGAGCGCGTCGACGCCGCGCGGCTCGCCGAGCTCGAACCGCACGTGCGCGGGATCGACGCGCTGCACGTGAAGGAGGCCGGGATCGTCGACTACGGCGCGGTGTGCGAACGGCTGGCGACGCTGGTCGGCGAACGCGGCGAGGTGCGCACGGGCGCGCGCGTGGAGGCGCTCGAGCGCGACGGCGACGGCGTGCTCGCGCGCGTCGCCGGCACCGCCACGCCCGAGCGCTTCGACCTGGCCGTCAACTGCGCGGGTCTCCACTGCGACCGCGTCGCGCGCGCGAGCGGCCTCCCGTGGAAGCAGCGCATCGTCCCGTTCCGCGGCGAGTACTGGGAGCTCGTGCCCGAGGCGCGGCACCTCGTGAAGAACCTGATCTATCCCACGCCCGACCCGCGCTTCCCCTTCCTCGGCGTGCACTTCACGCGCATGACGGACGGGTCGATCGAGTGCGGCCCGAACGCGGTGCTGGCGCTGGCGCGCGAAGGCTACCGCTGGCGCGACGTGTCGCTGAGGGACACCTTCGACGCGCTCACCTACCGCGGCTTCCAACGCCTCGCCCTGCGCCACCTGACCACGGGCCTGGGCGAGATCGTGCGCTCGATCAGCAAGGCCGCGTTCGTGCGCGCGTTGCAGCGGCTCGTGCCCGAGGTGCGCGCGGAGCACCTCGTGCGCGTGCCCGCCGGCGTGCGCGCCCAGACGCTCGCGCCCGACGGCGCGCTGGTGGACGACTTCGTGCTCGAGCGCGACGGCCAGATCGTCCACGTGCTCAACGCTCCCTCCCCCGCCGCCACGAGTTCGCTCGCGATCGCGCGCCGCGTGGTCGAGCTGGCCGCCGCCACCTGAACGGCCATTTGAACGGCCCGCGAACGCTATGACCCACGCCCGCCGCTACCGCCCTGACGACCTGGCCGCCTTCTGCACCCGAGTCTTCGAGTCCTTCGGCGTCCCGCGCGCCGACGCCGCGACCGCCGCGGGCGTGCTGTTGTTCGCCGACCTGCGCGGCGTCGACAGCCACGGCGTCGCGCGCATGTACGCGTACCACGAGATGCTCGACGCGGGCCGCATCAACCCGACGCCGAACCCGCGCGTCGTGCGCGAGACGGCGAGCACCGCGACCGTCGACGGTGACAACGGACTCGGGCTGGTGGTCGGTCCGTGGGCCAACCGGCTGGCGATGGACAAGGCGCAGGACGCGGGCTCGGGCTGGGTGAGCGTGTGCAACACCAACCACTTCGGCGCGGCGGGTTGGTACGCGCTCGAGGCGCTCGAACGCGATCTCATCGGCCAGGCGATGACGAACAGCACGAAGCTCGTCGCGCCCCACCGCGGCGCCGAGAAGATGCTCGGCACCAATCCGATCGCGACCGCGTTCCCCGGCCTCGAGGAGCCGCCGATCGAGATCGACATGGCGACCTGCGCGGCGGCCTACGGCAAGGTCGAGATCGCGCGGCGCGTGAACGGCGCGATTCCGAGCGGCTGGGCGATCGACGCCGAGGGCAACGACACGACCGACCCGGCCGCGATGATGGCGAACGGCGCGCTCTTGCCCCTCGGCTCCGACGAGGAGCGCAGCGGACACAAGGGCTACTGCATGGCCGTCATGGTCGACGTGCTGTGCGCCGTGCTGTCGGGCGCGAACTGGGGCCCGTTCACGCCGCCGTTCACCCTGCGCCTCGCCGAACCCGAGCGCTCGGTCGGCCGCGGCATCGGCCACTTCTTCGGCGCCATGCGCATCGACGGCTTCATCGACCCGACCGAGTTCAAGCGCCAGATCGACGACCTCAGTCGCACGCTGCGCGCCACGCGGCCGCGCTCCGGGCACCCCGCCGTCGAGGTCCCCGGCGACCAGGAGCGCCGCGCGCGCGCCGAGCGCGAGGCGAACGGCGTCCCGCTCGTCGACGCGGTGGTTCAGGACCTGGACCTGGTGGCCGAGCGCAGGGGCGTCGCGCTGCCCGAACCGATCGGCTAGGAGCCTGTCCGAGATAGTCCCGTCGCGAGTCGAAGCCATCGACGGCGAGGCCGACGCCGCATCGCCGTCGAGGGCGAAGCCGGAGCAGGGACTTTCTCGGACAGGCTCCTAGTCCGTGAGGTCGACGGTGAGGTCGTCGTCCGCGACCTCGAACGCGACGAGCGCGGTGCACTCCACATCGCCGCCCGGTTCGCGAACGTAGGCCTCGGCGTGGTACTCACCGGGCGGCAGCCAGTGGACGACGGGGAGGCCGCCCGTATATCGGTCCCACAGCACCGTGGTCGAGAAGTCGATGTAGAGCCGAGCCTGACTGCGCCCCATCGACAGATGGAGGCCAGTGCGCGACTCCCGGCTCGGCACCTCCGCACGGGAGAACGACCCGCGCCTGTGCACGACGAGCCACCACTGGACGTCGTCCGTGTCGCTCCTGTCGACGAGGTCGAACTCGATGCGCGCGCGTCCACCCCAGACCTGCTCCTCGTCGAACGCGACCACGAGATCGTCGTAGCCCATGTCGATCTCCTCCACGGTGAGGATCGGGAGCCCGTCCACGGGTCCGGCGTCGCGCACCACGATCCGGTAGCGCCCCGGGGCGAGGGGGATCGAGTCCGGTGCTGCTCCGGGGCCCGAGAGAACGGAGGTCGACATGCGCCGGTCGGCGAACCTGGTCCACCGAAACTCGGAGGGACGAAAGGCGATCGCACCACCACCCATCGAGTCGGACGCACTGGGCGCTGGCAGCCCAACGCCGGGCTCGAGCCACGCGATCTCGACCTTCACGAGCTCCCATCGATCCTCGGGCAGCCTGAGTGACAGACGGGCCCAGCTCGGAGGCGGCTCGCCCGCGGGCGGCACGTCCTTCGGAGGAGAGGGCATCGCACCCACTGGACGGATCTCGACCGCGGGGACGGGCAGGGCGCGCTCGAGCAGCTGGTAGCCAGCCTCGTTCCGAGCAGTCAGCGGTTGCGAGCCGTCGATCCGCACGGGCACCGGTCGCCCCCATTCGGCTCGCTCCTCGTTCTTCTCCTCGAAGAGCGGTCCACCGAACAGGACGACGCCCTGGACCCGGTCGAGATCCTCATGGCCCTCGACGTCGGCGAGCCCGTCGCGCGCGACCACGCACAGCCCCAGGTCGCGATGCACGAACGGGAGCTCGAAGCCGTCCCAACGCTCGCGGAGGGCATGGACCGGACCGAGGCGGCCGCCCGGTCCGTCGGCCGGCCCGTCCGCCGCCGCGACCGTGCGCGCCGTGCGGAGCGCGAGGTCGACCTCGACGAGCTCCGCGTTCCCGCCCAGCAGCGCGAGCACGCGCCGCGCTCCCCACTCGAGGTGTCCGAGCGGCGCGAGCGCGACGACCGCATCCTCGGCGTGCGCGCGCTCGGGCAGCGTGAAGCGCTCACGATGGGCGACGCGCCCGGGCACGAGGCGCAGCGCCGTCCCCGCGTCGTCCCGTTCGACCTCGGGCGCCGACAGCGCCCAACGCTCGACCACGAGCTCGCGCACCGGATCGGTCGCGATCCCCGCGACCCACACGATGCGCTCGCCGCCCAGGTGCGTGCGCACCGCGGTGACCGCGGTCGGCGCGAAGTCGAGCGGCACCTCGACCGACTCGCGCAGCGACGCGTCGCCCGACGCCTCGCGCAGGAGCGGGTTCGGGTCGCCCTCGGCGTGGCGCCAGATCAGCTCGACCTCGGGGACGGGATGCGCGATCGCCACCTCGACCCACGGCTCCCCGTCGCCCCACCCGACCGACGGATGGCGTCCGTCCGGTCGGATGCTGCTCGCGCGGATCGGGAGCGCGGGTCTGTGCGAGTCTCGTCGGGCAGGGACGCTCGATCCTTCGCCCGCAGCGTCGCTCGCGCCGGCGCCGTCCGCGAGCGAGCGAGGACTCGGCGCGCCGTCACCCGCTCCGCCCGCCCCGGGAACCCCGAGTTCCGAGTGATCGGAGCAGCCCAGCGCCAGGAGGACGAGGGGCACGGCGAGGAGGCGCGGAAGCATCGATCGGTGGAACGGGGCGATCGCCCGCGGGTTCGACTCGCTCCCCGGCGCGCGCGAGGAATTCCATCGGGATCCGTCACCGCGGGCGTCCTGGCGCGGCCCCCATGGTGCGGTCCCATGCGGTGCCTCACACCGCTGCTGGGGTCGGAGTCGAGTTGGTGCGAGGGCGATCCGGGGCTCTCGGGGTCGCGCGGGGCATCTGGGCCGGCAACGGGATCGATTCCGCACCTTGCCTCGGCAAGAACGGGTCGCGAGTGACCGCGGTGCTCGGGGCTCCCTCGAGCAGGGCGCCCCCCAAACGACCAGGGGGTGCACGACAATGTCGCACAGCCCCGAGCCCACCTCTCCGATGGCCAAGCGCGAGAACATCAGTGTGTCGTTCACACCCGAGCAGGTCGCCTTCTTGACAGCGCAGGTCGCGTCGGGGCGCTACCAGTCGTCCAGCGAAGTCGTGCGCGACGCGCTGCGACTGCTGCACGACCTCGTCGCGCGACGCGAGGTCGAGCGCGCCAGGGTCCACGAGCTCGTGCGCGAGGGCGTACGCGACCTCGACGACGGTGACGTGGTCGATGAGGCGACCTTCTTCGCGGAGTGGGACGCCGAGCTCGACGCCCTCGAGCAACGCCTTCGACCCGAGGCGGGTCGAGTCGCATCGTCTTCTCGCGTTCCGCGAGACGTGACCGACGCGAGATCGCCCTCTTCACGGCCGAGCACTTCGGCCTCGAGCCGGCTCGGCGCGTTCGCGACAGCTTTCGACACGCGCTCGGCCTACTGGCCCGCTCGCCGAGCGCAGGACGGCGCCTCTACGAGTTCGACGACCTCGGCCGCGAGCTCCGCGCGTTCGTCGTGGCCCGTCGCTCCGTGGTGGTCCACGAAGCACACGTGGAGGAGATCCGCGTCGCGCGAATTCTGCACGGCGCGCGGCAGTTGATGGCCGAACTCGAGAGGGACACCGGCGACTCGACCTGACCGCAGCGGCTCGACCTCGACACTCGACGCCGAACGACCGCGGCCGCCCGACGCTCGCGCGTCGGGCGGCCGCTGCGTCGCGAGGCGTGGGTGACCGGACTTTGGCCCGGTCCGCCATCGCGATGCTTGTCGTCGTCTAGTTGAGGTACGGCGCGAGCTCGCGGCGCAGGTTCGGGGTGTCGAGCTTCTTGAGCGCGCGCACCTGGATCTGGCGGACGCGTTCGACGCTGACGCCGAGCTGCTTGGCGACCTCGGCGAGCGTGTGTTCGCGCTTGCCACCCAGGCCGAAGCGCAGGCGGACGATCTTGCTCTCGCGCGGGTCGAGCTCGGCGAGCGCGCGCTCGAGGCCACCCTCCAGAGTGACCTCCTCGAGCTCGACCGAGTACGGGTCCGCGTTCTCCTCGTCGCCCGCGAGCAGGTCGACCAGGCGGTTGCCGTCGCCGTCGCGCGCCAGGTCGGCGTCGAGCGACACGTTCGAACGGGTCGCCGCGATCGCCGCCTCGACGATGTGCTCGGGGAGCTCGGTGATCTCCGCGATGCGCATCGGATCCGCGTCCATGTCGCCCAGCTCGTAACGCGCGCGATTGACCTGCCTCATCGCCTTCTGCAGGTAGACCGGGACACGCACGGTGCTGCCGTGGTTGTACAGGTAGCTGCGGAAGGCCTGGTTCAGCCAGTGCACCGCGTAGGTGCGGAAGAGCAGGCCGCGGCGCCAGTCGAAGCCGTCGACCGCGCGGTAGAGAACCGCGAAGCCCTCCTGGCACAGGTCGGTCTTGATCGACGGGCCGTGGACGTAGCGCTCGACGTTGATCGGCACCAGGTAGAGGTTGCGCTCGACGAGCTCGGTCCGCAGCGCGTGCCACTCGGCGGCGCGACGCAGGAGTTCGGGGTGCTCGAACTCGCCGTGGTCGCCGCGCTTCAGCTGGTCCCAGCCGCGCGCGAGTCGGCCCGGCTCCGCGTAGAAGTCGTCGTCGTCGAGGCCGAGCGAGGTGCGCGACTGCTCGAAGCGGTGGCGCGCGAACTCGACGCGCCGCGCGAGCGCCGCCTCGTCCTCCCGCGACTGGATCTCGATGGCGTCGATCGCGACGCGCAGCGGGTCGACCGAGCCCTCCGTGCTGGCCTGCTCGCCGCGCCAGGTGCGCGGGTCGGGCAGCTCGAGCGCCACGCCGTCGGCGTCCAGGGTGCGACCGAGCTCACGACACTCCTCGGCGAAGGACTCGGGGTCCTCGGCGAGGGTGTCCAGGAGGCGGTCGAGGTCGGCCAGCCGCAGCAGTTTGGTGTTCATCGGTCGCAGGGGTCGAGGAGGGGTCTCCGGCGCGTCCTTCGGGGCACGGGGCCCAGTGGACGCGTCCGGCCACCCGACTACGGGCAGCTTCGACGAATGCGCACCTGAACAGTGCCCTTTTGGGGCCCAATCAGGGTGACGCTCCGGGGCTATCAGAGGCAGCGGGCGGGGCGTGGGCCGCCGTAATAGGACTACCGCAAAGGGTTTGCGCCCCCTTCCACGCACGGAGCGGCGAGCCTCGCCGCTCGAGGCTCGCCGCTCCAGTGATCGGTACGGTGCCAGACCCCCGGGCGGTCATCCGCGCCGGCCGCGCTGCGCGCGGCCGGCGCGGACGACCGCCCGGGGGTCTGGCACCGGGTCTGGCACCGGGTCAGCCGGTGATGGCCGGCTCCTCGGAGTAGGTCTTCTGCTCCTCGGTCGGGATGAAGCCCTCGAGGTGCTTCAGGTTCTGCGACTCGCGGATCAGGCCGCGGGCGATGACCATCCGCTGGATCTGGTTCGTGCCCTCGTAGATCTGGAGGATCTTCGCGTCGCGGAAGTACTTGGCGATCGGGTAGTCCTCCATGAAGCCGTAGCCGCCGAAGATCTGCACCGCGTCGGTGGCGACCTCCATGGCGACGTCGGTCGCGAAGCACTTGGCCGCCGCGGCGCGCGGGGTCACGCCGTCGGGACCGGCGAGGTCGACCTGGCCGGCGACCGAGTAGACGAGCCAGCGCGCGGCCTCGGTCTTCATCTGCATGTCGGCCAGCATCTGCTGCACCATCTGGTGCTGGCTGATCGGCACGCCGAACTGCTGACGACGGTTCGCGTAGACGTTGGCGAGGTCGAGCGCGCCCTGCGCGGCGCCGACGGCCTGCGCCGCCACGCCGGGACGCGCCATGTCGAGCGTCATCATCGCGTGCTTGAAGCCCATGCCCGGGCGCCCGCCGATGAGGTGGTCCTTCGGGACCTTGACGTTGTCGAAGTGCGTCTCGACCACGGGCACGCAGCGGATGCCCATCTTGTCCTCGGTCTTCTCGACCGTGAAGCCGTCCATGCCCTTCTCGACGACGATCGCCGAGATGCGGCGCGACTTGCTCGTCGGGTCGGTGACGCAGAACACCGAGTAGATGTCCGCGACGCCGCCGTTCGTCGTCCACTTCTTCTCGCCGCTGATGACGTAGTGGTCGCCTTCGTCGCGCGCGGTCACCGAGAGGCCGCTCGCGTCGGACCCGGCGTACTTCTCGCTCAGGCAGAAGGCGACGAGCTTCTCACCGTTCGCCACCTGCGGCAGCCACTTCTTCTTCTGCTCCTCGGTGCCGCCGAGGAGGATCGGGAAGGAGCCGAGCGCGTTCACCGCGAACGCCACGCCGAAGCCGCTGTCCGCCTTCGCGAGCTCCTCGGTGACGAGCGCCAGCGCGAGGACGCCCGCGCCGTGTCCGCCGTACTCCTCGGGGATGAAGGTCTTGAACAGCCCCGCCTCGGCGACGGCCTTCGCGGCTTCGTAGTTGTACTCCTGCGCCTTGTCGTACTTGACGGCGTTCGGACGGACGTAGGTGTCGGCGATCTCGCGGGCCTTGGCCTTGAGCTCGAGGGCCTTCTCGCTGAAGCGGATGTCGGTGGGCATGGTCGTGGCGTCGTTGGGGACGAAGTGGTCGGACGAGTATAGGCGCCGGGTTCGGGAGGGCGCGACGGGCGGATCAGCCGCCGACCTCGAAGACGACGTCGTCGATGTCGAACGCGTCGACCTCGACGCGCTGGCGCAGCTGGACCGTCTTGTCCGTGAGGCCGCCGGTCGGGTCGTAGATCACCTCGAGGTCGAAGGCCTGCGCGTCCGAGAGCTGCGCCAGCCCGGCGGTGTCGAGCGTGTCGGTGGTCATCATCGCGTCCGTGCCGTCGAGCTCGAACGGCAGGACCAACGCGCCCTCCTCCTGCGCGGCATCGGACAGTTCGATGCGCCGCGAGAGGATCGGCATCATCCCGCCGCGCGGCTTCAGGCTGACGAACACGACCGCTTCGGCCGGCGGCGTGGCCGCCGCGCCGCCCAGGCGCACGACGCCCGCGAAACGGATGGGTTCCGCCGCGACGGTTGCGGTACCGGCGGCACCGGTCGTGCCCGCGTCGGAACTCGCGTGCGGCGAGCCGCCGCCCGAGGAGCCGGACGCGGAGGGCGCGCGGCGGGGCGGCTCGCCACAGGAAGTGGCGAACAGGGCGAGGGCGGCGAGCGGAGCGAGGACGCGGGCGGAGCGGTGCATCGTGGTGCGGGTGCCGAGGAGGAAGGCTGCGTCGGAGCGGGCCCGGCGGGAACGGCCGAGCGAAGCGTGACGTGGTCGGGTGGACGGGCCGGGGCCCGACGCCATCATGGCGAGCCACCGGCGCGACTCAAGCGCGACCCGCCTCTCCTCGACCGGACGCTCGCGCCCGACCCTGCACCCGCCCCGAACGCGCGCCCGCGCCCCGCCCATGAAGATCGCCCTCGCCCAGATCGCGCCCCGCTTCCTCGATCGCGACGCCACGCTCGACCGGGTCGTGCGCGCGATCGACGACGCGGCGGCCGCCGGCGCCTCGCTGGTCGCCTTCGGCGAGGCGACGGTGCCCGGTTACCCGATCTGGCTGGAGCGCACCGGCGGCGCGCGCTTCGACGACGACCTGCAGAAGACCTTCTTCGCGCGCTACCTCGACCAGTCCGTGTCGATCGCGCGCGGTCAGCTCGACGGGGTGTGCGACGCCGCGCGCCGCGGAAGGATCGCGGTCGTCCTCGGGATCGCCGAGCGCGGCGACGACCGCGGCGGACACACGATCTACTGCAGCCGCGTGTTCGTCGACGCGAGCGGCAGCGTGCTCTCGGTGCACCGCAAGCTCGTGCCGACCTACGACGAGCGCCTCGTGTGGGGCGCGGGCGACGGCGCCGGGCTCGTCACGCACCCGGTCGGCCCGTTCGTGGTCGGCGCGCTCAACTGCTGGGAGAACTGGATGCCGCTCGCGCGCGCGGCGCTCTACGCCCAGGGTGAGAGCCTGCGCGTGGCGATCTGGCCCGGCTCGGAGCGGAACACGCGCGATATCACGCGCTTCGTCGCGCTCGAGGGGCGCAGCTTCGTCGCGTCGGTCGGAACGCTGCTCAGGCCGCAGGACATCGGCGACGAAGTGCCGGCGCGCGACGCGCTGCTGGAAGGCGGCGAGGCGTTCTTCACGGACGGCGGTTCGTGCGTGGCCGCACCCGACGGCGCGTGGGTCGTCGAACCGGTCGTCGGTCGCGAGGAGTTGGTGCTGGCGGACCTCGACCCCGAGGTCGTGCGACGCGAGCGTCAGAACTTCGATCCGAGCGGCCACTACAGCCGTCCGGACGTGCTGCGCGTGTCGGTGGACCGCGCGCGGCAGTCCGTGTTGGACGACTGACGCCGCGTCGGAAAAGTCTTCGCGGTCGGCCAAACGGCGTCGTTCGACGGACTTGCGCGCCGAACGCGGCGATGTGCCTCGGGTCCGGATCGACCCCTGCGAGGGAGCGATAGCTTTCGAGAGGGAGCCTGAGGGGAGGCTCCGATCTCGAACGGACCAACGCTCGGCGGCTCGCGCCGATCCACCATGAAGAGTCTTCGCGCTCGCACGGCGGGCACCGCGACCGCGCTGGTCGCCCTGACGCTGCTCAGCGGCTGCTCGGGCGGCTCGGGCACCACGCTCCCGAACGCCGGCGCCGGCCCCGGCGTCGTCTCGACCTCCGCGCAGGTCGCGCTCGGACGAACGCTCTTCTTCGACGAGCGCCTGTCGCAGCCCGCCGGGGTGAGCTGCGGCATGTGCCACGACCCGCTGCGCGGTTGGGGCGACGGACGCCCGCAGGGCAAGGGCGTCCAGGATCACACGCTGTCGGGCGACCAGGACGGCGACGGCGACTCGGACCACAACGACTTCCAGGCGGTCGCCGGCTTCTTCCACAAGACGGTGCTGACCGATCGCAACACGCCGACGATCTACAACTCGCACCTGTATCCCAACCTGTTCTGGGACGGGCGCGCGAACGGGCTCGAGCACCAGAGCCAGTTCCCGGTCGAGGCCGGCTTCGAGATGAACTCGAGCTGGACCGACCACGTGATGCCGCTGCTCACCAGCGACACCGACTACGCCGCGCTGTTCGAGGCCGCCTACGGCGACGCGCCGATCACGAAGGAGCGGGCGATCGCGGCGATGGGTGCGTTCCAGACCACCATCCAGGTCTGGGACACGCCGTACGACCGCTTCCTGGCGGGCGAGACCGACCCGCTCGACGCTCAGGCGAAGCTCGGCATGGACCTGTTCTTCGGCAAGGCCAACTGCTCGCAGTGCCACCCCGGCCCGACGCTGACGAGCCCCGAATTCGTCAACACGGGCGTGCCGTCCGCCGGCCAGCTCGCGATGTCCGGGCACATCGACCTCGGGCGCGGCGGGCGCACGGACCTGACCGGCGACACGCAGGTGGTCGTCGACGAGGCCGACGACTACTGCAAGTTCAAGGTGCCGCAGCTGCGGATGGTCTCGGTCACGGGGCCGTACATGCACAACGGCGCGTTCGCGACCCTCGAGGAGGTCGTCGAGTTCTACGACGCCGGCGGCGGTCCCGATCAGTCGGGCAGCGGCACGAAGGACGCGCGGATCGTTCCGCTCGGCCTCACGGACGCGGAGAAGGCGGCGCTCGTCGCCTTCCTGCGCGACGGACTGACGGGCACCGAGATCAAGTGAGGGAGCGAGCCATGACCACGAACACCACGACCACCTATCGCGGGCGCGCTTCGATCGCCGCCGCCGCACTGATCGCCGGGGCGCTCGCGCCGAGCGTCTTCGCCCAGGAGCTGCCGCCGGCCGAGACCGACGCCGGCGGCGCGAACGTGCCGAACCTCGGCATGCGCGAGCTCGAGCGCCTCACCGACGGTGGACCGCTCGCGAGCCCGTACGTCGCGCTCCCGCCCGGCGTCGTCGTGCCGAACGCCCCGACGCCGCGCGGCAACGTCCTCAGCGGCGTCTACCGGCCCGACCAGGCGCCGATCGCCGCCGACCAGCCGGCGCTCGACGCGCTCTACACCTTCGCGAGCGACGGCGAGTTCCCGCTCGACCTCGAGTTCTCGAACTCCGACCCCAGCGGTTCGCTCGACCGCACCGCTCTCGACGAGAACGGCCGGCCGATCCACTTCAACCTGCACTGGCCGCAGGAGCCCGCGCGTCCGGTCTGGCTCGACGAGCTGGGCATCGACTGCACGGCGCCGACCGAGCACCTGCGCGAGATCGTGAACGAGATCCGTGCGACCGCGAGCGCGGACCGCGTGGACGAAGCGCTCGACATCTTGCTCGGGACCAACACGAGCGGCGCCCTCACGGGGCGCGCCTACGAGGGTTGGGAGCTGCTCAACTGGCGCGGCGCGCGCAACAACATCACCTTCGACGAAGCGACGCGCAACGCGCAGGTCGAGGTGCTGATGTACGGGAACGAGATCCGCACCAACAGTCACCTGCTCGAGGTGCCGCGCCACGGTGACTACACGATCACCTACACGATCAAGGGGCTCGGATCGATCGGTCGGAACCGCGAACGCGCGTTCCCCATCGACGAGTTCTCCGCGATCCCGATGAAGATGGGCGCCAACGCCAGCTTCTGGGTGTTGAACGGCTGGATCTGGAAGTGGTTCGACGCCGTCGCCCCCACGCCCGAGGCGCCGCGCCGCTTCGCGCTCGAGCGCCTGTGGGAGCTGCACACGGGCACGCCGTTCGACGCGTTCGGCAACACGGTCCCGAGCTACGCGGACCTCGACCCGAACGACCCGCGCGACTGGCTCTACGCCAATCGCAAGCTCGACATGGGCTCGTTCGTCGGCGGTACGGGCGACCTGGAGAGCTCGGCGCGCTTCGCGGCGCTCGACCTGGACCGCGACGGGCTCGTGGGCGGCTACACGATCGCGGGCGCGTTCACCGGCGCCGCGTTCGACATCGCGACGAACCCGACCGCGCAGTTCAACCAGTACGGCGTCCACGAGTACGCCGTGCCGCTCCTCGACTGGAGCGGCGGCCCGTACACGGCGCCGCACTTCGCCTACGACAGCTCGTTCCAGACGATCCGCAAGGGGCAGGAGGTCGAGCTGACCGTGCGGTACGGCCAGGGCATGAGCCAGCAGGGCCTGTACGTGTGGGGCTGGCGCCAGCACCCGCCGCGGATCACCTGGATCGAGACCTACGGCGAGGACGAGTTCCTGCCCGGCGGCGCGCCCAAGTCGCGACGCTTCGGCGGCGCGTGGGACGCGGTCGCGGCGCTCGGGCTCGACGCGATCGGTGACCGCGTGCCGGAGAAGCGACTCCACGACGCGCTCGTCGCCTATCGGGACGGCGGTTCGCTCGCCGCCTTCGAGGACGCGGTCGACGGTCTCCTGCCGCTGATCGAGGACCGCCGCGCGCTGCCGCCGACCGACGGCGTCGCAGGCTTCCCGAACCCGGACGCCGACATCAACCTGTTCTACGGCAACCTCGACATCTGGGGCGATCGCGAGCGCATCGGCCGCGGCGACAAGCGCAACTGGCGCGAGGGCGATCGCATGGTCGTCACGATCTACAACGACGACGAGATCACCCGCTACTTCCGCGTCGTGGACTTCGGCTCGACGAACTACCAGTACGTGGGGACCGACATGGGCACCTTCGACTGGAAGCCCGTGTTCGGCGTGCCCCAGTTCGCGGCGCGCGCCTGGCGCGCCGGCTTCGGCATCCAGAGCATGGACGACGCGCACTGGCTGTCCACTCCCATCGAGGACGCCGGCAACCCGTACTGGGTCGATCCGACCGTCGCCGACCCGAGCCGCTTCTGGTGGCTCGGCGAGCGCGACCTCTTCCACACGCTCGCCGACCTCGCCGGCTTCAGCGGCCCGGGCTTCGCGCCCGCCGGCGGCAACGGATCGTGGGTCGAGCCCCAGCTCGGCGCGGTGCCGGCACCGGAGGCCGAGGGCCTCTTCGACTACGCCTACGGCCGTCCGGTCCCGGCGAAGTCCGTGGTGACCTTCGAGGTCGAGATGCCGCGCGCCGCCGCGCTCAACAACGGCGCGATGTACATGTTCGACCCGCAGTTCCACTACGCGGCGATCTACACCTGCCACCCGATCGCCGAGTTCGAGCCGGAAGGCCTGAGCGACTGACGCGTCGAAGTCGGGGCCAACGCGGCCCCCGACGACAGCGGGCGCGGGACTCCTGACGGAGTCCCGCGCCCGCGGTCGTGTCGCCCTTCGCGTTCAGGCGAGCGGATGGCCCGGGCGCGCGTAGTAGGCGCCGGGCAGGGTCGCGACGCGCACGAGGTTGACGTCGAGCTGCAGGATCGACTCGCCGGCCCCGAGGACGAGGAGACCGTCGGGCGCGAGCGCGCGGCTCATGGCCCGCAGGATCTTCGCCTTCGTCGGGACGTCGAAGTAGATGAGCACGTTGCGCACGAAGATCAGGTCGAAGGGCCCCTCCTGCGACTGGGCGTGCAGGAGGTTGAAGCGCTTGAAATCCACGAGCCTCTTGAGCTCCGGACGCGCGACCCAGAAGCGGCCGTCGCGCTCGAAGTAGCGAGCACGACGCGCCTCGTCGAGACCGCGGCCGACCTCGAAGTCGGTGTAGCGGCCGATGCGGGCACGCTCGAGCGCCGTCGTCGAGATGTCGGTCGCCAGCTGGTCGAGGTTCCACCCGGTCGCCCCGCACGCGCTCTCGAGGAAGGTCATCGCCAGGCTGTACGGCTCCTGACCCGTCGACGCCGCGGCGCACCACAGCGAGATGCGCTTCTGCGAGGCGCGCGTTCGAGCGAGCCACGGCAAGACCTGCTCTCCGAGCGTCCGGAAGGGAACCTCGTCGCGGAAGAAGAAGGTCTCGTTCGTGGTCATCGCGTCGACCACGCTCTCGCGCAGTGCACGCCCACGAGGGCCCCGCAGCTCGCGAACGAGTGACTTGACCGAGTCGAGGCCGACGTTGCGCGCGACGCTCTCGAGGCGGTCCTGGACGAGGTAGTTCTTCCCGGCGTCGATCACGATCCCAGCATCGTCGTGGATGATCCGGGAGATGTGTTCGAGGTCGGAGTCGTCGATCGAGGACATGGTTGGGGCTCCTTCCTGGCAAGGATGGGAGAAGGTCAATCAGCGACGGTCGCGCGAGCTGGCACCGAGCGCGCGGACGAGTTCGGGAGCCATGCGCTCCAACGGGACGATCCGGTCGGCGAGGCCGGCGCGAGCGACGTAGCCGGGCATGCCCCACACGACGCTGCTGTCCTCGTCCTGCACCATGACCCAGCCGCCGCGCTCGCTGATCGCGCGTGCTCCGACGAGGCCGTCCTGACCCATGCCCGTGAACACGAGCGCGGCGAGGTGCGATCCGAAGACCTCGCACGCGGACCGGAACATCGGGTCGACGGCCGGCTTGCAGGAGTTCTCCTGCGGGCCGTCGTCGAGTCGGACGACCACTTCGGCCCTCTTGCGCTCGACGACGAGGTGCTTGCCGCCGGGCGCGAGGTAGCCGTGTCCGGGCAGGACGCGTTCGCCGCCCTGGGCCTCGACGATGTCGAGGTGCGAGACCTGGTCGAGCCGCGCCGCGAACTGCGCGGTGAAGCCGGCCGGCATGTGCTGGGTGATGAGCAGCGGCGTCGTGAACGAGGTCGGCAACGCCGAGACGAAGCGGTGCAGCGCGTCCGGGCCGCCGGTCGAAGCGCCGACGACGATCGCGTCGACGGACGCCGGCACCGGGCCGCCGCGTTCGGACGCCGGACCCGAGTGGAGGGTCTGCGGCGTCGCGACGGACGCTGCCCCGCCGTCGTTCGCCATGAGGTCGGCGGAACTCGCGCGTGACCGCGCCCCCGACGAAGGGAGCGGCGCCACGAGGTTCTCGAGTTCGGCGAGCAGGGCGTTGCGGTAGGTCATCGGCGTCTCGCCGCGACGCGCGCCCGGCTTGCGGACGAACGCCATGGCACCGCCGTCGATCGCGCGCCGACGGTCCTCTTCCCGCTCGGAAGCGCTGACGACGATGACGCCCGGCGCGTTCTCCGTGCTGCGGATCCGCTCCAGCAGCTCGAAGCCGTCCATCTTGGGCATGCTCAGATCGACGATCAGCGCATCGGCGCCGACCTTCGCCAGCTTCTCCAGCGCGTCCTCGCCGTTGCGGGCGACGGCGACGACGTGGAAGCGCTCTTCGCTCTCGAGAGCGGCGACCGCGACCTGACGATCGATGACGGAGTCGTCGACGACGATGATCTCCAACCGCTTCGTGTTCTTCGAGGGCGACATGGGAGTGGCAGGGACGGGAGCGGGCGAGACCCGGAGTCGGATCCCGCCCGTTCATCGGCTCGTCGTGGTGATGGCACTGAAGTCCATCACCACGAAGCTCGTTCGGACACTAGTGTCGGAAGCGCAAGACCTGGCTCTGCAGCTGGCTCGCCATCTCGGCCAACGCCTTCGCCGAAGCGAGCGCGTCGTCCGCGGCACGCGAACTCTCCTCGGAGCTCTCCGCGACCTTGGTGATGCTGTCGCGGATCGACGACGTGCTGCGCGACGCATCCGCGACGCTGCGGGCCATCTCGTTCGTCGTCGCGGTCTGCTCCTCGACGGCGCTCGCGATGCTGCTGGTCACGTCGTTGATCTCGCCGATGATTCCGGTGATCCGGTCGATGGCGGAGACGGCGTCCTGCGTATCACCCTGGATCGAGTCGATCCGCTTCGCGATATCGTCGGTGGCTCGCGCGGTCTCCTTGGCGAGTTCCTTGACCTCGTTCGCGACGACGGCGAAGCCGCGGCCGGCCTCACCGGCGCGCGCGGCCTCGATCGTGGCGTTGAGAGCCAGCAGGTTGGTCTGCTGCGCGATGGCGGTGATGACCTTGACGACCTGACCGATCTCGGCCGAGCTCTCGCCCAGCTTGGCCACGGTCGCGTTCGTGTTGTTCGCGACGTCGACGGCTTCGGTCGCGACGTTCGAGGCCACCGAGGCGCTCCGCGCGATCTCCGCGATGCTCGCGGTCATCTCCTCGGTTCCGGCGGCGACGGTCTCGACGTTCGCGGCCACGTTGCCGGCCGACTCGGTCACCTCGCGCGCCTGGTTGGCGTTCGTGGTCGAGTTCTGGGCGACCTGGCTGCTCACCGCGTTGAACTCCTCGCCGGCGTTGGCGACGGCCTGAGCGCTCTCGCTGATCGCGCCGATGCTCTCGCGCAGGTCCCCGAGGAAGCGGCGCAGACCGTCGGCCATCCGGCCGATGTCGTCGTCGCCGTGGACGTCGATCTGGTGCGTGAGGTCACCGTTCGAAGCCGCGTCGACGGCCTCGAGGATCACGCCGACCTTGGCGGCCAGCTCCTCGGCCTGCTCGCGCTCGCGGCGCTGCGCCTCCTCGACGGCCTTCTCGGTCGCGACCTGCTTGGTCACGACGTTCCAGGTCACCATCGGACCGGCGTACTCACCCTTGTCGTTCGTGACCGCGGTCACGAGCAGGTTGAGGATCTCGTCGCCGAGCTCGATGCGCGCCTCGTGCGGGAGGTTGCGCGGATCGGCGAGCAGGCGCTGCTGCACCGCCGGGTTCTTGTGGAAGATGTCGATGCTCTGGCCCAGCACCTGCTCGGCCGAGATCGGCAGCAGATGCTGGATCGAACGAAGCGTGTTCAACGACGTCTCGTTCATGTAGTCGATCTTCAGGTCACGCCCGGTGGACATGATGTTGATCGGGGCCGAGTCGAGCATGCTGCGCAGTCGCGTGAGCTCACCGCGCGAGGTCTCGCGCTCGGTCACGTCCGTCAGCGCGACGACGAAGCCGTTGTTCGGCCCGGCGGAGACGACGGACTCGAACCAGCCTCCACCCAGTTGGAAGGTCGAACGCAACGGGAGCCGCGAGCGGTCGTCGATCGCCGCGTCGATCGCGCTCGGATCCTCGGCGAAGCGGTGGATGCTCCCGCCGGTCACTTCCTGAGCGGACGGCTCGTCGGCGCCGTCGAGTCGGCGCTCGAACGCAGTGCGCGCGGCGCGATTCGCCCAGACGATGGCGCCGTGCTCGTCGGCGGTGACGAGCGGGGCCGGGAGGGCTTCGAAGGGACGACGCTGGGACGAATCGGTCCCTCGGGTCGACTCGGGAGTGGTGGCTTCTGCGCTCATGGCAAGGAATGTCGGCGAGACTGGGGTGGGGTGAGTGGCGGTCCGACGGTCGGGCGTGATCGGGGTGGACGCGATCAACCGCGTGCCGTCGTGATGGCGAGGTTCGCGATGTTCTCCACGTCGAGGACGAGGAGGAGGCCGTCGTCCAACTTGTGGACGCCGGAGACGAGGTCGGCGAGGCGGTCGGGCACGGTCGGCGGCACCGACTCGCGCGAGTCCTCGGGGACGTGGATGACATCGCCGATGCGATCGACGAGCAGGCTGGTCACGCCCTCCTCGCTGCGCACGACGACGTTCATCGCGCTCTTCTGCTCTTCTTCGCCGTGCCGCTCCGCGTACGGCGACGAGCCCAGGCAGACGCCCAGATCGACGACCGTCACGGTCTGACCGCGGAGGTTGAGCAGGCCCTCGACGACGTCGGTCGTGAGGGGCACGCGCGTGCGACTCTTCGAGCGCAGGATCTCCTGCACGGAGAGGACGTCGACGCCGAAGTGCTGCCCGTCGACCCAGAAGGTGCAGAGCTGCTCGGTGTCGCCGTGGATCGGATCGCCGCCGGCGTCGAGGCCGAAGCCGGACGACGGGATGGTCGCGCTGGCGTCCGGCTCATCGAGCCAGTCGCCTCCACCCGGCACCGCGTGGACGTCGAGCGCGGCGACCAGGCCGGCGACGTCCACGACGTCGGTGACGCGGCCACCGATCGCCGTGGAGTAGGCCAGCCGCGGAGCGGAGGCCGGGAGACGCGCCGTGTCGACCTCGTCGACGATGTCGGCCACGTTGCCGACCACGATGCCGATGGGCTTGCCGGACGGCGTCGGCAGGACGACGACCTGCAGGGAACCGCCGGCGTCGGGTTGCCACACGTCACCGCCCTCCTCGAGCCAGTCGGACCCGAGGCACTCGGGCAACGAGGCGAGCGGCATGATCTCGTCGCGGTACTGCACGACGCGCCCGTTCCCGGAGCGTTCGACGGACTCGAAGCGGATCTCCTCCAGGCGATCGACCTGCTCGAGCTCGAGCGCGACGCGGCGGTCGCTGCCGACCTCGCACACGAGGTAGCGCGTGGTGTCGGTCTCGGCGCCGGTCGACGCCTCCTCGGTCGGGATCTCGATCCCGCTCCCGCCCTCGCTGACGATCGAGGCGCCGCGCGCGACACCCATGACGTCGAGGATGAGCGCGACGTAGCCGTCGCCCATGATCGTCGTCCCGGCGTAGACGCCCGCGTCCTTCAGGTAGCGGTCGAGCGGCTTGACGACGATCTCCTCGGTGTCGTTGATCGAGTCGACGACGAGACCGAAGCGCTGGGCGTCGTAGCGCAGCACGACGATGCTGCACGCGCCGTCGTGGCAGAGGGTGCTCTCACCGGAGACGCGATCCTCGACGCCGAGGAGGCTGCGCGCATCGACCAGCGGGAGGAGCTGACCGCGGAGGCGGTGCACCGGCACGCCCTGCACCCACTCGATACCGCGCTCGAGCGAGTCGCTCTCGAGGCGGACGAGCTCGACCAGGCTGGCCTGCGGGATGGCGAAGCGATCGCCGTCGATGGTCACGATCAGCGCGGGGATGATCGCGAGTGTGAGCGGGATGCGGACCCGGACGGTCGTGCCGCACCCGCGTTCGGTCGTCACGTCGACCTGACCGCCGATGCGCTCGATGTTCGTCTTGACGACGTCCATCCCGACACCGCGGCCCGAGATGTTCGAGACCTTCTCGGCCGTCGAGAGCCCCGGGTGGAAGATGAGCTGCGCGGCCTCGCGCGCCGAGAGCTCGTTCGACCGCGCCTCGTCGAGGACGCCGTTCGCGACGGCCTTCTGGCGGATGCGGTCGAGGTCGAGTCCCTTGCCGTCGTCGCTGATCTCGATGACGACCTGGCCGCTCTCGTGGAACGACCGCAGCGTGAGGGTGCCCTGCTCCGGCTTGCCGACGGCGGCGCGCTCCTCGGGAGTCTCGATCCCGTGGTCGATCGCGTTCCGCACCAGGTGCGTCATCGGATCGCTGATCGCCTCGAGCAGCGTCTTGTCGAGCTCGGTCTCCCGGCCGAGCTGCTCGAGCTCGACCTTCTTGCCGCAGGCGCGCGACACGTCGCGAACGATGCGCGGGAACTTGCTCCAGACGCTGCCGACGGGCTGCATGCGCATCGTCATCACCGACTCCTGGAGTTCGGTGGTGATGACGTTGACGCGATGGGCGGCGGCGTCGATGCCCGCGTCGGCCAGGAGGCCCGCGCCCTGGACGAGCTGGTTGCGGGCGAGCACGAGCTCACCCACCATGTTCATCAGTTGGTCGAGGTGCGAGACGGAGACGCGGATGTTGCTGCTCTCCACGCCCGACCCGCGCGCGCCCTTCTTCTTCGGCGCGTTCTCCGCCCTCTGCTCGCGCAGCGCGTCGTTCACGAACTTCTGTTCCACGCTCCCCTGCGCGACGAGGATCTCGCCGAGACGCCGGCGGTCGCCGGCGCGCTGCGCCGCGAGCGCCTCCTCGATGCGCGCCGGATCCAGCCCCTTCTCGCGAAGGAGCTCGCCGAGCGGACGCTTGTTCTTGGTCGCGGACTCGGCCGCGGGCGTGGGCGCGGCGGGCGTCGCGGACGCGTCGACCGCGGTGGTGTCGGCGGGCGCGGCCGCGCTCGCGTCGTCCGCGCCCGCTTCCGCGGCGTCGTCGCTGGACAGGTCGAGGCCGAGGAACTCCTCGAGCACGGCCTCGTCGGTCGGCTCGAGGCCGAGCGCCTTCATCTCCTCCGCCGTGAGCGGCGGGAGCTCTTCCTCCTCGGTCGCGCCCTGCTCGGTCGCGTCGTCCTGGTCGTCGCCCCGGGACTCGTCGTCCGTCCCCGCGCTGTTGAGCTCGGACAGGAGCGCGACGAGGTCGTCGTACTCCTCCGGACTCTCCTCGCCCTCGTCGCCAATGTACTCGAGCATGTGACGCACGGCGTCGACGAGCTCGAGCAACGCGTTGGCGATCGGCTCGGTCATCTCGAGCGACCCTTCGCGCAGACTGGAGAGCAGGTTCTCCCCGGCGTGCGCCACGCGCTCGAGGCGCGCGAACTCGAGGAAGCCACAGGCGCCCTTGATCGAGTGGATGGATCGGAAGACGCTCGCGAGGATCTCGCGATCACCCGGCTCGGACTCGAGCTGGACGAGCTCTTCGTCGACGCGGTCGAGCGATTCGATGGACTCGACGAGGAACTCGTCGATCAGGCTGTCGTCGGACATGGGGACCCTGGGGCAAGGAAGGGGACTGTTCAGGAGTCGGCCCGTGCGCCAGCCGTGGTTGAGAGCTGGACCCGCGAATTCCCGTGCCACGACTTCTTCGAATCCTCTGGAGCTCGCGCAGGCGCCGCTCCCCGTCGCCGACGCCGCTGGGGCGCCCCGCCCCTGATGCTCGGCGCCCTCCCGGATCGCGCTCCGTGCGGCGCCCGGGACGACGGCACCGTCCACGAGTTCGACCCCGAGTTGCCCGTCCCGCTGTCGATCGACACGAGCTCGGGCGCGACCGTGGAGATCGGCTCGCCGGGTTCCGCCCCCGATGAATCCACCTGGTTGCCGGAGTGGACGCGCGCGGCGCGCGGCCGCATCGGTTTCCAGCGCTTCCTCGGTAACGACAGCGACCGCCGGAGCGTCCGCTCGGTGTCGCGCGGGTAGGATCCCCACGCCGCACGCTGCCTGGACGCCCGCAACAGAGGTCCTGGACGACAGCGCGACGGGCGACGCTCGAGACGATGCACGCACCCTACGACCGCACCGCGAAGGAAGCCGCCGAAGCCGAACGGCTGGCGCCCTGGGCCCTGCGTTCGGCGGCGTCGGAGGGACGGCGCTGGCACGAGCCGCCGCCGCCGCTGCGCACCGAGTACGAGCGCGACCGCGACCGGATCACGCACTCGGCCGCGTTCCGTCGGCTCATGTACAAGAGCCAGGTCTTCCTCGAGCGCGAGGGCGACCACAACCGCACCCGTCTGTCGCACAGCCTCGAAGTGGCACAGGTGGCGCGCTCGATCGCGACGGCGCTGCGCCTGAACGAGCCGTTCTGCGAGGCGCTGGCGCTGTGCCACGACATCGGGCACCCGCCGTTCGGGCACCGCGGCGAGTGGGCGCTCGATCGGTTGATGCAGGGGCACGGCGGCTTCCGCCACAACGCGCAGGTGCTGCGCGTCGTCGACGTGCTGGAGCGGCGCAGCCCCGATTACCGCGGCCTGAACCTCACGCGCGAGGTGCGCGAGTCGCTGCTCAAGCACGAGAGCGAGGAGGACTGGCCCGACGAGTTCCGCCCGAAGCCGCGCTGGCCGTTCCTCGAGGCGCAGCTCGTCGACCTGGCCGACTCGACCGCGTACCAGATGCACGACATCGAGGACGGTCTGCGCGCGAAGATGTTCGGCGAGGACGAGCTGCGCGAAGGGTCCGCGCTGTGGCGCCGCGCGTGCGACGAGGTCGAGGCGCGGCACCCGGGCTTCCTCGCGGCGAGCAGCGACGACAACCTGCGCGTGAAGCGCGTGTCGAACGAGCTGCTCGGGATGTGCATCCACGACATCATCGAGCACAGCGGCGCCAGCATCGCGGCGGCCGAGTTGGAGTCACCCCGGTGCGCGCGCGAGCGCGACGGCCTGTCGGTCGGGCACTCCGAGGACCTGAAGCCGCTCGTGGCCGAGCTGCGGCGCTTCCTGTTCGAGCGCTTCTACCGCCACCCGTACCTGATGCGCTTCGCGAAGTTCGCGGACGACGTGATGGCGGCGCTGTTCGCGCACTACTGCGCGCACCCCGAGGAGATGGCGGGGTGGTACCGCGCGTGGGTGGACGAGGTCGGGCTCGAGCGCGCGGTGTGCGACTGGTTGGCGGGGATGACCGACCGGTTCGCGGAGGGCGAGTTCGAGCGGGTGAGGGGCTGAGGGGAAGGTCTGCGGATCGGAGGAAGAGGGATCGAACAGGGGGGCGAGGTGGGGTTCCCGGGGCGAGGAGAGGGTCTCGTTGGGGGGAGCACAGAGGGCGCGCTTCGCGCGCCTACACAGAGGCGCGCCCTTCGGGCGCTTCGCACAGAGGACACAGAGGGCGGCCTTCGGCCGCCGGGAAGGCGCGCGCTGCGCGCGCGCCGGCGATCGCGAAGGCGTTGCGACCCGCATCGACGCTGCGAATTGCGTCGCCTCTCCTCCGCGGAGCCCGAAGGGCTCCGCTCTTCGTGGAGCGCGAAGCGCTCCACCTCTGTGTCCTCTGTGCTGAAGGCCGCGAAGCGGCCGCCTCTGTGTAGGCGCCCGTAGGGCGCCGCTCTG